>JAEEGI010001842.1_pt1 | contig 52478 bp, 61 predicted proteins | sample 8958751 | NCBI WGS metagenome assembly JAEEGI01 (sample SAMN16246545, study PRJNA631951) | gut metagenome | biome: gut microbiome; feature: rumen; material: KS-attached | host: Bos | place: Iran: Karaj | collected 2018-10
TTGCGAATCAATATCTCCTCATTAGTAAAGTCGTTTTTTATTGAATATTCTGGATTGGAAGTGAACTTGTGAGAGACAAAGCTAAAATCGTCTAAATCTTTAACCGCGACCACAATGTCAATAATAGGTTTTGCCTCGATGTTATCAATCGCCGTCGAACCGATATGTGATATTCGGATTGCATAGTCGCCGAAGTAATCCCAAAGTTCATCAAGCTCCTGCGCGAACATTTGTCGCCAACGTGGGTTGTGTTTCTCTAATCTTACTTCACCTTCCTTTGTTCTCATGTCTTTATATTAACATAATCGCATATTATAATGCGGTCATGAAACAGTCCAATCTTCGTAAGCTTGAGCGATATCTTTTTAATCACCTTAGCCATTATTATAAAGCCGCATTCTTTATGGCCGATATTGTAGGTGTACTAATAGGTACAAAGCCGTCATGTATGCGCGTAGTAAGCGAAAAGGATTTGTACAAGTTCGACATCATGCGTTTCTGCGAACTACTTAAATCAGTCAAGCTGTCAGTTATTTTCGAACGACGCTTCGTTGATGGCGAGTATATTCTTGAATTTTATGTGGCAAATACTCCCGAAGACGTTGCGCATCTTAGACTACTGTTTAAACAACTACAACAATGGGATAAAGATAGTAACGACAAGGCAAAGCTGAACATTGAGATTGGTAAGGCCTTAGGCTATCCGCAGAGCGCGATAGAATACTACGCTGCTTTTAGCGCCTCAAGCCCAAGCGAAGACTCAGCAAAATCACATGCGCAGCGAATGGCTAAATATTATTACTATGCCCACTCCGAAGAACATCAGAATCAAGAATTTGCTGAGTATGATCGAAAAATTAATTTTGCTATGGATAAGTTTGCTCCTAGAAGCGCAAAAGAGATGCGCAAGAAATACCCCAACAAGCGCTGGCTAGACTAGATCTGAGTTTAGGTAATAGTAGTACTCTAATTGCTCGCGCGAGTAGTTCTTGATAATTCCTAGCGCTGGTTTTCCAGGCTCATGGCTCGGTAGTACTAACATACGCGTTATGCCAACCTGCTCGACAAAGCTAGGATTGTGGCTAACCATAATTACGGTGCCGTCATAATCACGGAAGTTTTCGCCGATGATTTTTTGAGTCTCAGGATCAAAATGGTTGGTCGGTTCGTCCAGAATTATAAGATTGGCACGTTTCGTAAGAATCTTACACAATGCAACGCGGGCTTTTTCGCCAGGGCTTAGCACGGACACTCTCTTATATACGTCATCACCACGGAATAAAAAGTTAGCTAACATACTACGCATTTCTGTATCGGTATAATCGTAAGATTTGACGTTATCTAAAATCGTTTCACGCTCGTTTAAGATTTCCAATTCCTGCGCATAGTATGCAACCGTTGTATTTTGACTGAAGATAATAGAGCCTTCGTCGGGTTTAAGTTGGCCAACTATCAGTTTCAGAAGCGTCGATTTGCCGATGCCGTTCTCACCCACAATCAAGAACTTCTCGCCACGCGTAAGCATGAAGGATAATTTTTCGTACAATGGCGGTTTGTCGGCATAGTGAAAAGTGAGATTTTGAATCTCGAGAGGTGTCTTCCCGGATTGTTTACTGGGCGAGACATTAAGGGTTACGCGCTGATATTCTTCCTCACGAAGCTCCAATTCGGCCATTTTGCGGTCGAGCATTTTTTCGCGCACATGGCCTTGGCGAATTAGCGCCGTATTACTACGCTTGGCATTCCTGGCGCGCTCGACAAATTCTTGGATTCGTTTAATTTCGCGCTCCTGTTCGGTAATTCGTCGATCTTGCTCGGCTTTTTCCTCTGCATACTGACGTCTAAATGCCGTATAGTTGCCGTTATATGCTTTGGTTTTATGGGTCGTCTTGTTTAGAAATAGTGTTTTATTCGTTACCGTATCGAGAAACTCCACATCATGGCTAATTACTAATATCATGCCACGATAATTTCGCAAATAATTAGCCACAAATTCTTTCGTCTCGACATCGAGGTGGTTCGTGGGCTCATCTAACAATAGGAGTCCGGCGTTCTCAAATAACACCCGCGCAAAAGCCACCTTGGATTTTTGGCCTCCCGAGAGATCCTTCATCGGCATATCAATGAGGTTTTGTAGATTCATTTTCTCTACGATTTTTAGTAATTCGTAGTCGAAGTTTGCAACATCATAGGAGTCAATCAGATCTTGTAGTTTAATAATGCGATCCATAATAGCTTGACTATCTGGATACCGAGCTAATTTCTCATATTCGCCGTTTAGCTGTTCTTGCAGCTCGTCTACCGGTCGACCGGCAGAAATATACTGCCAGACCGTAACGTCATCCTGGCTAGAGTTAATGATAATTTCCTGTGGCAGATAGCCCAGACGCATTCCTGGCAGTTCAATATGTCCTTCATCGAGCTTTTCGATACCGAGAATAACCTTAAAAAGCGTAGATTTTCCGGCGCCATTAACGCCAACAACGCCCACTTTGTCCGTATCTTCAAAATGAAAGTTGCAATCGTCATAGAGAGGCGTAGCGCCAAAATGTAGAGACAAATGTTCCGCTTTCATATCATTGACTTTATTTGACTATATTATATAACAAAACTTTGTTTTTATCGATAATTCTATACCTATAATACTCCTTCGCCCCTCATGTTAAAATTAAATAATGTATGAGGTGTTTCTGACGGCAAAGAGTATTAATGTTGCGCAATGGCGCAAGATTCTAACTTACTTCATGAATGCATGTTTTGTTCGCATTTGGTAAACAGGCGCTACTGCATAGCAAATATGCAGTTCGAGAAAGATGAGTATTTTCAATGGAAAAAGATTGTTATTGAGTGGATATTGTCGGAATAGCATAGAAGCAGGCGGGCTATGTAGCAACAAAAAAGCTCAAGGTTGCCACGAATATTGACGATGATATAATTACCTGTGATATGACTTGGTAGACGCACTAGAGTTAATTGCACATTAAAAGGGAGGAATAAAAAATGAAGATTGACTCAATTATCTACTCTGCAACAATTGCGATAATTGTGACAGCCTTCGTTCTTATCAGGCGGAACTTCGTCGATTTAAGAAATCACGATGAAGGCACCGACGAGATGAAAGAACTGGCTGGCATCATTCGCGACGGCGCGCAGACATTTCTCAGACGAGAATATCGCGTGATCGTCCCTACGGTCCTTATGTTCACATTAATCTACTCACTGTTTATGGAGCCCACGGCCGGGCTCGCGTTGGCATTTGGCGCTACGCTCAATATGATTGCCGTAGAAATCGGCATGAGGGGCGGGACCTATGGCAACGTACGCACAACAAATGCCGCCAAAGAAACCAAAGCACTTAGTCGTACTATGAGAATAGCGCTTTTAGCTGGCAGCATTAGTGGCTACTCGGTTCCGGCTTTTTGTCTTTTTGGTTTCACGGTAGTATGGTTACTGTCCGGCGGCGCACGAACAGATTTGGTGGGCAGTGGGTTACTCGGACTCAATGTCTGCAACCCTGTCACGATGCGCTTGGGTTGCTATTCGCTCGGTTTTTCCGTAATCGGAATGTTTAATCGAGTGGCTGGCGGCAACTACACAAAGGCGGCTGATATTTCGGGGGATCAGCTCGCAAAGAGAGTTCATAACCTTCCGGAAGACGATTCACGTATGCCGACAACCATTTGCGATTTCATTGGCGACTGCGTTAATGACATTGCGGGAAATATCTCCGACCTTGGCGAGAGCTTTGCAGCTACACCTGTCGCTTGTGTGCTGATTGCGATGCAGGCATTCAAGGACAACCCCGAAATGCTGAAGGCTGCATGCTTATTGCCCTTCATATTCTTATCTGGAGGTCTGCTTAGCAGTTTAGTCGGTGTTTCCTCGGTAATATTCGTAAACCGCAAGAAAACTATTATCGATGCCGACGGCTCGAAGAGAGTTGTCTCGCGTGAAATAACCGATCCGGGCTTAGAGCTGGATATGGCGACTTACGCATCAGCGGTCCTGGTATTCGTAATTGGCCTGCTTGGTACATACTTCGTCTTCAAGGACGTTGACAACTTGACCCAGTACGGTTTTACCTATGGCTGGATTTCGCCGTGGATTGCATCTATATTAGGAATTTGCAGCTCTGTACTGGTTGGTAAAATTACCGAGTATTACACAAGCATGAAGTATCCGCCGGTAAAGATGCTGGTCAAAATGGCGTTCGAAGGTGACCCCTTCGTCGTCACAACAGCAGACGCGGTCGGTTATCTTTCTTGCGGAGGACCCATCTTAGTAATTGGCATTTCGATGTTTATATCCTATCGAATTTGCGGCAATTACGGTATAGCAATTGCCGGCTTAGGAATGCTTTCCTTTGTTGGCACTACGGTATCAATTGACGCCTTCGGCCCCATTGCGGATAATGCTGGAGGTATCGCAGAGGCCTGCCACTTAGACCACAAGATTCGTAGCAAGATTACCGATCCGCTTGACGCCGTCGGCAATACTACTGCAGCCATCGGAAAAGGCAACGCGATAGGCTCTGCAGCATACGCAACGGTAGCCCTCATCATGTCTTACATCGGGAGCTATAATAACGAAGACGCAACTCTGCTGTCGGTGATTGTCAGTATGCTTATCGGCATAATGATTGGCGTTGCGCTGGTGATGGTGTTCAGCGGCATGCTGTCCAACAATACTATGGACTCAGCAAGCGCTTTAGCCGATGCGACAGAAAAGCAGCTCCATGAGAACCCTGGAATTATCGAAGGTACCGTTAAGCCCGACTATTCCGCCATCATCGAATTGGCCGCCAATAATGCATTGAGGCACATGTTCGTACCGTCACTCATGGCACTTGTTACGCCGATTATTTTCGGCTACACGTTTGGCCCGGATTTCGTGCTGGGAATTCTGGTTGGTAGTACTGGAGCAGCAATCTCGCTCGCGCTCTGGAACGGTAATTCTGGAGGCGCCGCAGATAACGCTAAGAAAGCTATCGAAATAATGAGAGCGGAAGCAGCTGAACCTAGCCAGGAGCTGATTGCGGCTCATAAAGCCTCCGTTACTGGCGACACGGTCGGCGATACCAGAAAAGACGTTGTCGGTGTCGCAATCGACATTTTCATCAAGTCAATGGCAACTGTAGCGAATACGTTCGCTATGTCATTCAAGTCATATCATTTATTCTAAACAAACAGTAACTGTCGATCTTTCAAAAAGTATCCACCGGCTAAGCCGGTGGATTTTTCTTGCATATAACCTTTCAATGCTAGTTTCGGTTTTTTCGATAAGACCGAGCAAAAACTATTTCTTCTCTTTTTGGCGAGGGTTGCGGGCGCGATAATTAATAAACTTGCGAATTTCACTATAAAAATACACATTCCCCAGTATGAAACTGGGCACAAACAGGACTATCGTCGCTGCAGCGACATTTAGTAGCGCGATATCGAACGAATAAAAGATTGCAAATAATGCCGATAGTGCGGCGGTTATAAATAGTGCAAATGGGATAAAGTAGGCAAAGAAGAAAACCGTTCGCCCATATAAAGATTTGTGAAACTCGTAGAATTGTTTGCGAAGGCCTTCGCGATCAAGATCATATATGCTCATGCTTTAATCTTAGCACATTTATATTCAACCGATAGACTTAAATGCATGATAAGATAGTATTGATTGTATAGGAGAAGAATGGATGAGCAATGAAGGTTACGTCAAAGTAGAGGCAGAAGCTACTATTAATAAAAATGGTCAAATAGTTGGCTGGAAGGATTTAGAAAGTGGCCCAGATTCAGAGTATTGGTCGGAAGCTTCGCTCAGTTCCATTGAAGAAAATAATAAAGAGCGTGCTAGGTTATTCACCAAGCTAGGAGGCGCAGCCTTGAGAATAGGGCCGATAGAGCCGAACAAATATTACCCGTATTCCGAAGATACTTCAAACTTACAAAAAGGCGACAAAGTCCGCGGCTTTAAATTTGTACCATACGACCGCAACGAAGAAAAGAAACTCGAGGAGCTAAATAGCGCCTTCGCAAGTAAAGCTGCGGTCGCCGACGAGTTGCGCATTAGGGGTAATAAGTCTTTCAATTACCGCGCAAAAGTACCGAAATCTTTCGAGGGGCAAAAAGATGCGGCACGGTTCTATATCGGGCCACTGGACTACAGAGAAACAACCAGTTACGAAGGAAAATTCGGCGATAATGGCAAAGGTAGATACAGCGAAAAGCATGAAAAAATTGTCAGAAAGTGCAAAGATGCTTTTTTGTCCCAGGATCGGAATGATGAAAATATTGAAGATAAAATCGCAGGCAGGATGCTAGAGGCCTTTTTCCATCCGTTAGTCCGAAGTGGTTTTTTTGATTCGCCCGATGGAGAACCAGCGGCAGCCATACTCACGAGCGATTACGATGATTTTGTAAATAAAGCGGACTTTGCATTATTTATTCCCGTTGAAGGATTAGATAAAGACGGCAATACATGTATTGTGCATCAGCCAATTTGCCTAGATTTAACTATTGGGACCGGAAAAGGCAAAGTTGGCAAAATCCATGAAAACTACGACAAGCGGCACGGTTTTACGGATATCGTTTACCCGTCAACCTGTTCTGGCGATGCGTTACCAGAAATGAAGGATGTTCCGCATTTTGCTCTTTGTTTGCCTCGCGATAAAAGTGAGTTCTCTAGTTTTTGCGAAAGCCAAGCAAGTGGCAATCTACCACCTAAAGAAATCGGCGATCTTATTTACTATGAGCTATTCCGTCAGGCTGAACAGTGGGCGGCCTACTATTCCAGATTAGACGGCGACGACAACAGACGTAAGGCAAATATATACATCAACTTATCTAGGTGTTTCCAAAAGAAGCTGGGAGTAATTGGCAAAAAATCAAACGGTAGCGTAAGGCTGGACGTACTCGACCAAAGACACCCTGGAGCCTTAAGGTTTATCCATAGTTACAGAACTAAGTAAGATTATCGCGACATGTTTTAGTTATATATAAAAAGAGCGGCCGCATTGGCCGCTCTGAGGCTTTAATCTACCGGAGCCGGTCTCACCGGCGCGTAGCAAGCAAGCATTCCGCGCGTAGCAATGAAGCCCCGTTCAAGTTCATTCGGAGGCTCGGGGGCCCAATCCCATTGCTTAAGCCGCTTCTCATAGAAGTCTGCACGGGCCTTAGCGTCGGGGCTATCCCACAAAAGCTCGCGAACAGTCAGATTCTCATCTCCAATCTGATAATAGCCGAAAAGCTCATCGCAATTCGGCCAAATCGCGCGCGCGCTTTCTTCGACGCATCTCCAGGCAGTATCTTCAAGCTGCGCAAGTGTGTCGAACTTGGATTCGAGCTGCCCTGCAGATCGATAGAATCCCTCCTTCGACCACTCCATGTCATAATTTACATAGAGATAGTCTCCGACGTCCATTGTGGCTTCTTCTTCATGGTCGCCAAATGACCGCCCCCTTTCAAATGCGTCCTTGGCTTTCTTAACCCTTCCAAGCTGACAATATGCCTCTCCGAGCTTTCTCGCTACGTCGATATACGCTAAGAATGCCGCTCTATAAAGCTCTAAGTTACGGCTGTGTTCCATTTTTATCACCACCTTCCTGACGAATAGACACAACTCTAGGTATATATTACCATATTCGTCTTTGTTTGTCAATATGCAACTCGTTACCATCGGAGCGCATCGGTGTTTATGGTATCGTATGCGTAATTTGGCGACTATGGCCACTAAAAGATCTTTTTATGAAAGAAGGTTGCGCAACATGTCTCATAGAGTATTGGGCGAACCTCCAGAGGCGAATTCTACTCCGTAAATTAAGGATAAAAAACACACCCTGCGGGGTGTCTTTTTATCCTTAATGGCTGGGGATGAGGGATATAAACAATGCGCCGTTGTCGCAAGCGACCGGGCATTGGGCGAACCCCCAGAGGCGAGCCCAACTCCGTTAGCGAAGAAACAAAAAACAGCCCTGCGGGCGTTTTTTATTTCTTCGTGGCTGGGGATGAGGGATTCGAACCCCCGAATGGTGGGACCAGAACCCACTGCCTTACCACTTGGCGAATCCCCAACGGTCTTAACTATTTTAATACAATCATTTCAAAAATGCAAAAGAGCGTTATTTCAGAATATGGTATGATAGAATAGAATAAAAGCATAAGAACTACAAACAGGAAAACTAGGGTGGAACATAATAATACAGACCTAAAAACCTATCATTCGCTTGATTCCGTTGAGGAAGTCGAGGAATTTTACCAGGCAATCCGTCGCGAACGCCTAACGCATAAACTATCGCCTAATCGTCCGTACTGTTATTGGACAATTGAAACTTACGACAAGTCTAATGGCATTAGGGGTGGTGGAGGCCTCGGTGTCCTAGCGGCCGATATGCGTCGTGTAGCCGAGCAGTTACAAGTGCCTTTTGTGTTAGTGACACCCTTTTACCCATGGGAATCGCATCAGAAAATGCAGAACATGGAGCAGATTGATTATCACGAAGAGCGCAACTATCGAGAATTTGGTTTTAATTACGTCGATAAGGTACGTATTAAAACATCGACTAGCTCAGTAGAGCTTGACGTTGTCGAAAAACAGCTTGGTTCCTCCCGTTTCTTATGCATTACGGAGCCAAATTTTGGCGAACTTTATTCTGGCGAATCAGGATCAGACCATCGCCTCTATCAGGAAGTCGCCCTAGGTTTTGGCGGTTACCAGGCATTAAAACTGGTCGGTCTTCGCCCTGCCGTTATTCAGCTAAACGAAGTCGCAACATTCTTTGCAGCCGTGGCGCGCCTCGACGAGCTAGTCAGCTCGGGTATGGACTTTTATGAAGCTGTGGTTTATACGAGGAAGCACACTTTGTACACAAACCACACTCTCGTTCAGGCGGCTGAGGCAACTTTCCATTACAGTCAGTTTGAGCAGTATGTCTTCCCTAATATTAAATCTGTGGCCGTGAAGCGATGGCTATCAGATAAGTTTACCGATGGAATGATTAGGCTTTCTACTCCGACCGTAGAGATCGCAGAATTGCGTAGTGGTGTTTCTATCCTGCATGCAAGAGTCGCCAACTATCGTGACATTAATGGCGCAAAGATTAAATTCAAGAGCGTCACGAACGGTATCCATATGCGCACTTGGGTACTCCCAGAGATTATGAATTTTTATCGCGAGCATGGGGTGCTTGACCGTTTTGACCTTCCCACTACGCGCGGCTTCGAAGAAGCAGTTGATGCCATTACGGCTACGCAAATTCGCAACCTAAAAAGTCTCGGCCGTAAAAGGTTGAATGAGATTTTGCAGCACCGTACCGATCAATATGGAAACCAAATTCATATTCCAGAAGACGCATTCTTGTTCGATTTCAAGCGCCGTTTCGTAGATTACAAGAGGCCAACCCTACCGTTCAATGATCCGGATCGCCTAGCACGCATTCTTCAAGATAATAACGCGCACTACATTCTAGCAGGACGCGTACATATGGGTGATTCGAATATGTTCGGTAAGTTAATGAATACTTTACACCTAATTAACAGTCACCCAATTCTCCGTGAGCGCGTACACTACTTGCCGGATTACGACGAGGAGTTAGGCCTAGGCTTATCGCTAGGCGCCAACAGCTCAATCAATACACCTATCGTCGGCCTTGAGGCTTGCGGTACGAGCTGGATGAAAGATATTGCAAACATGGGTCTTCTAATCTCCACTCATGATGGCGGCGTAGCGGACCGTAGCTCAGACAACTACCTAACTATCGAGGGCAAGAATGAGGAGCAAGAGACCGAAAACCTTTACAAACAGATGGAAGTTGCTGCAAAAGCATGGCACAACGACCAAGAGCTAGAATATTGGATTCATAAAGAGCTTAAAGCTTACCTTGACGTTTGTTCCGGCTCGCGTATGATGCGTGATTATCTGAACTATTTGTTCTAAAAAACACTAAACCGGTATTTGCAAAAATGCCGGTTTTTTGATATACTCTTGACAAGAGTCCGAAAGGACTATTTTTAATGGGAGTAATTAATGGCAAACGTAACCAGAATTAAAGCGAAGGACGACGGCGCAAAGAATAAAGCCAACAAGTCCGATGACGCAGAAATTACTCGCAAGGTCACCATCAAGGCCAAGAAAAGCGAGAATAAAAAGGTCCGCGCCAAAGAAAATGCGGAAGCCAAAAAAGCAGCAAGAGCCGAGAAAAAAGCCGAAAGAAAAGCCGCAAAGCAAGGTAAGAAAGTATTTATTCTTTTCCGCCCATTTGCCGCAATCGGTCGTTACATCAAAGAATCCTTCCAGGAAGTACGCCAAGTACGTTGGCCGGACCGCAAGTCAACCTGGAAAATGACACTATCGGTAGTGTTATACGTTATCTTGATTGCAACAATCATCATGCTACTAGATGCGTTCTTTACCTTTATCTTTAGTAAAATATTAAGCAACGTTTAGGAGAATTTACAAAATGGCAGTTAACCGTTATGATGGATCTCGCGCATGGTACGCTATTAGTACCTACTCGGGTTATGAAGATAAGGTCGCAGATTCCATCAAACAACGTATCGGTAGCGTCGATCTTGCAGATAAAATATTTGACGCCATCGTTCCAAAGGAAAAACAAATCGAAATCAAGAACGGCAAGCGTCGCGTCGCTGATAAGAAAATCTTCCAGGGATATGTATTAGTGGAAATGTGCCTCTCGGACGAAACCTGGTATATCATCCGAAATACGCCTGGCGTAACTGGCTTCGTTGGTACTGGCACCCAGCCAACGCCAGTCTCAAACAAAGAGATTGAAAAGATTAAGAAGCGTATGGGTGTTGAAGATCCGAAGTTTACCGTCAACTATGAAATCGGCGAAGTCGTCTCGGTCACCGATGGTCCATTCAAAGGCTTTGAGGGTACTATTTCCGAAATTGACGCCAATAAGGGCAAACTCAAGGTGCTTGTCTCGATGTTCGGTCGCGAAACAGCCGTCGAGCTCGACGCCTTACAAGTTAAGAAAATTGACGACTAAAAACATCACGAGGAGCCATAATAATGGCTCCTTTTTTGTGTATTTAAAAAATCCCCGGGGAAACCGGGGATTAGTCTTGTTAGTACGGGGCGGCCTACATTGAGCTCAAACATTCGAAAGTTTGTACGGCGGAACACATCTTTTGTCGAAATAGATATGAAAAATCGACGATTTAGCTATCGCAGTGGCGAGATCGTAAACCAGGATACAATATTTACTACCGTAATTAAACTCGTTTATGAACGCCACGAGAAAATCAACAAGTGCTCGGCCAAGTAAATCTTTTTCTATAGCGTCGCCATAGGCTGCGGCTTTTCTGACGGCATCTATTGCTTCCTTTAAGTGCGAAGAAAACGACGATTCGTCAAGCGTGTCGCCTCGATATCCGGTCTTAAATATGAAGGCTTCCCGAAGAAATGCTTCCAGATTTATTTCGACTTGCTTTAGCTCGCCAAATACTGGATAGTAGAACGACTTAATCTCATGTCCGCTCTCGGTGAACATATAGGTTACGTTTATCATTGAGTCGATCATGTCCGTAAACTCGGGAGCGTTGGCTTCGATATCTTCATCACTCATTTTGGCCGCGAGTGCGTCTCGTACTGCCCGCACGAGATAGTCGTTGGTTCCATACGCGTGCGATAATATGGAAGTCACACGAAGCATGCCATTCTGGTCCATACCCACCTCCTTAGTAGCCACTATACGGCTGCGGGATACCACCGCTAGACTGAGATTTTTCGGCAATGCAGCTCGCATCTTTAGGCTCCGCATCGCTATTCCTGGCCTCATTCATCACGCAATTGTTCAGATCAACCTCATAGGGGCGCGGAATATGGTCCCCACTCGTACTAGCGCCTGCGTTTCCTTTCTCATCTTTACCCATTACTAAAACCTCCCTTATAAAAGAACTAGTTTTTTAGCTACATTCAATATTGTAACATTTTTTTCTGTTTTTCGCAAAAGACCAGCCCTAGCGATGCGGGCGGCTTGCTAATGTGGCGAAAATAAGGTATAATTAACAGCGTTACGCACGTTTAATTAAACGTAATTTCCGACGAAGCGCTTCAAAGTCGGAGAAGGAATATTAATAAAATGGCAAAGAAATGTATCGGCAACCTCAAGTTGCGCATTCCTGGTGGCAAAGCTACGGCTGGGCCCCCAGTAGGTAGCACCCTTGGTCAGTGGGGTCTTAATATGATGGACTTTATCAATCCATTCAACGAGAAGACCAAAGAATTCGCTGGCAAGAACGTTATCGTCCATATCAAAGTTTACGAAGATCGTACTTTTGATTGGGTTTGCCTCGGACAGCCAGTAGACGATTTAATCCGCGAAAAAATCAAGCTAGATAAAGGTAGCGGGAAGCCAAACACTGAGAAAGTTGGCAAAATCACGATGGCTCAGATTAAAGAAATTGCCGAGATTAAGAAAGATCAGCTTAACGCGATTGACGAAGCTGGCGCTTGCAAAATCATTGCTGGCACCGCACGTTCGATGGGCGTAGAAGTTGTCGACTAATCATCAAAAAGCTCCCCAGATGGGGAGTTTTTTGGTTTATTTTATTTTACTGCAAAGCCCGTCTCGAGCTCCGATTTAACATAATCTGGATCAACGCGTAGCCAATACATGGTCATAAATACGGTGACTGCATCTATATTACGGTTTCTTTCGTAGATTTTTTTCGCCGTCCAGCCATCTATCTCGAGCGCCGGCGAGTAGTCGTAATTTTGGTTTTTTCTCCACGTTAAGAATTCGTTAGCAATATCGTCGTATTCAGCGAGCTGTTTAGCATAATATTCAGCATCACCAGTACTATATTTTAGCTCGTCGGTCAGACATTTTACGATTTCCTCACTCATCTTCGTCCTCCTTTCTTTAACAAGTACGAGCTGACGACCATACTTCCGAATTTACCGCCCATATCAAATGATTCACGCTCCATCGTTTGGTCCCTATATTTGGAGTAGCTATCTTCCGCAGAAATATAATCAAAGCCATTAATTACATACATCTCGCCGCGTTTGTCGCTATGCAGCTTACCGTACTCTTCTTGATATGCGTGCAAAAATTCATGAGCTATAGTGTCGGCAATCTCATTGATAACCTTCGTCGTAACATACTCTTCGCCACTGTTTTTATAATCGTTTCGCATACACGTCTCGATATATTTAGCATTAACTTGGAGCACTTTGCTCGTTGGACTATAGAAGCCGTAGGTGCCATCTTTATCTTCGTCGGACGTATCGATTATTACTTTTATGCCAACACTCTCAAGCTTAAACAGCTTCTTGAAGGTGTGCTCGAGTGTCTTAATCATAGCTGCATAATTCTTCCCGTCTGGGCCGAGGCTGTCTGCGGCTCTATCTATCTCGGCTTCAGGTATCTTCTTGATCAAGCTATCCACATAGGACCGCGTCTCTGCACGGTCGTTTGCGTTTGGATGGTAAATATGCTCAGCTAACTCACGGTAATACTCGCCCAACTCTGAAGCGCTACAATGTTTTTCTCTACATAGGTATCGGATAGCAAGGTCCACGTCACGCTGCATAGCAGGCGAACCTTTAATTTGGCCGTTATCGCGATCGGCTAAGTAAGCAAGCGTATGCGCGCGACGCTCCCTGTATATGCGCCCGCACGCATCATATTCTAGGCCATCTTGATCATAATCCATCACTAAGTCGGCTTCATCTAGCGTAAGGTAATCTGGGTCAAACCTACCATCGGCACGAAGTTGCGTAGCAGCGATATCAATAGCACGAACTTTCTCGTTATTGTAGTATTCCATCCGCTCTTTGGCATAATTAGCCACACTTTTGCCTGCTTGTTTCGCCCAATAGTTCAAAGCCCACATTTCGCGCTGACTAATGCGGCCACGATTTGAATAGTAGGCGCTTATCACCTGCCCTTCATTGTATCGCTGAGCAAGAGTAAGCTCTAATTGTTCTTTGATAAATTTCTCACCGCCAAACCTAGCGATAAGCGCCCTATCTGTCGCAGAGAGTGCTTTGCCGTCAAAAACACTAGCCTCATAAGCCTTAACGGTATTATGCAGGCGTTTTAGGTCTGGTTTGATTGCAGATTCCCTACCGCCAACTATTTGCCCAATCTCTTGATTAGTCAGCTCGTCTGGTATTGGGCTCTCGCCAGGCGGCAATTCTTCCATAGGAAGTGGTTCGATTAATTCGTACTGCGGCCCCTTGTCGCCAAGTTCATCTTTCTCGGTTGGAACATCAAGATCTGACCAATCGCCCTTATCGTTCGTTTCGACTTGCGAATCGTCGCCCTCTGGAGTATCCTCCGGGCTATCTGTTGGCGTTTCATCGGCTTTATCAAGCTCGTCCCACGGCGTATTATTGTCCGCATCGGCGGGCGCAACCTCTGCGCTTGTTTTCTCTCCTTGTGCCATCTATCGTTATTTTACCATAAGCTAATAAAAAAACGATACAAAAAACTACAGGCTTACCGCTCTACTTGATTTTCTATCCGTTTTGTGCTACAATTAGAAGAGTTAATTTTAATTGTCGGGAGAGTATTTACTCGCTTGTACCGCGAAAGGATGTTTTTATGGCCAAAGAAGAAGCCAAAGAAATTATCGATACTCCAGTAGAAGAAGTTACTGAAGAGAAATTTGCTAAAGCTGGCAAAAAATCTAAAAAACACGTTGAAGAAGTAAAAGCTGAAGAAGAGCGCCAAGCTCGCAAAGCAGAGCGCGCTGCTGAGCCAGAAAAGAAAGTTGGGCCAAAGCCCGTCACTCGTAGCCGCCTAGAGCGCCGTGGTAAAAACTACCGCAAAGCCAATGAAAAAGTCGAGAAAAACAAAGCTTACAGCCTCGAAGAGGCGGTAAAACTCGCAATCGAGACTAGCCCAGTTAAGTTTGACGCCACACTAGAAATGCATTTCCGCCTCGGCGTAGACCCACGACAGGCAGATCAGAACATTCGTGCAACCGTCACTTTGCCAGCTGGTACTGGTAAAGACGTGCGTGTAGCTGTATTTGCGCCACTAGATATCGCTAAAGCAGCAAAGGCCGCCGGTGCAGATATCGCCGAGGATGAAGAATTCACGAAGCGTCTCGATAAAGAACAGCTAGATTTCGACGTTCTTATCTCTACTCCACAATATATGCCAAAACTCGGTAAGTACGCCCGTCTTCTTGGTCCAAAAGGCTTAATGCCGAATCCAAAAGCTGGTACGGTTACTACCGACATCGAGAAGGCCGTCAAAGAAGCAAAGGCCGGCAAGATTGAATACCGCGTCGACAAACAAGCTATTGTCCACGTAGGTCTTGGCAAGCTTAGCTTCGGCGCAGACAAATTAATGGAGAATATCAACGCTTTCATAGAAAGCCTAAAAAGCCAAAAACCTGCATCTATCAAAGGTCAATATGTTAAGTCCGTCTACATCTCCACGACCATGGGTCCTAGCATACTAGTTGAAAATATCTACAACTAACGGATCAACAGTTCAAAAAATCCCCCAGTTGGGGGATTTTTTAGTGTTTTATTCTGGGAAGATGCTTCCATCGGCCTGCCTACAAGCAAGATACCCACTCGGAAGATCGTCATCGATATAGCTATAATCTTTCATGAAATCTAAGACCTCTTTTGAATAGTTAGAACAATCACCTACAGCCTGCGCGCCCTTAACTATTGTCTGCCATTCCGCATCACTCGTAGTGCTCTTGTACCACACTCCGGCACCACCAGTACCAGATGCGCCGACGCCACCGATTGCATAGAGATACTTTCCGTCATTCGTGAATTCAAGTTTATTAATAGTCAAATATACATCTTCGTCCGACGAGACGCCGGCCACCTTTTTCAACCCTTCTATATCAATCCGCGTAAGCCTATCCGACATTTCTTCTCGCTCATCGCCGTCACCCTTCTCAAGTTGCGAGATTTTTTCTTCTTTTTCTTTTAGTTGTTGTTCTACATCAGCCAGCCTATTCGTGTCGCGGTTGCCCTTTGCGATAATCATAGCGGCAAACGCACCGCCAATAATTAATATCACTAAGAGAACAATAGAACAAATCATCCAACTTTTGCCGCTTTTCGTATTTGCAGCTTCTTTCGCGTTATAGTTCGCGTCGACCATACTCGACATCGTTTATTCTCCTACTAGCACTGAATATCCATCATCGGATAAGCAGAATTTTATGCCTTTTAATACCATCTTCTGTTCGCTGTTCAGGCCAGAGCATGTCATCTGATGACCCTCCCAGAGTTTCTTCCATTTGCTGTCGCTAGAGTCGTTTTCTTTATAATAAACAATAGCAGCCCCCGAACCACCAGTAGAACCATAGGAGGCATCCACGACTATATATTTTTGCTCACTTTGAGTTAGGATATTTGCGTTTTGCAATACAAATTTATCCTTTGGCACCCCGGTATCAATTATCATCTGCTCTTTTAGCCCGTTCAGGTCAACTGATATCTTATCGGTCGCAACCTCCGCTTCGGTCGGCTCTTTTACTTCTGCCTGCGTCGCGGCTGGCTTATTCTTTAGCTCGGAAATTTCATTGTCCTTTCTAGCTATTTCTTGATAAGCCAAAACCTGCATAACTACAAGCGCAACTAGGCCCGCCAATAAAATACCTACCACTATAATCCAGCCAATATTGCTTTTATGTTTTACCGACGCAGGCACATCGCCATGTATGCGCGCATCAAACGAATCTTGCATGTATTACTCCTTCTTTGTTTTTATTTTAGCATGAGCGGTATCGTCATTGGCAATAAAAATATGCCCCTCTCGAGTTGGGGCATATCTTTTAGCGCTTCTTTTCCTTTACTTCATTGCGACCAAGATTTTTCTTCGTTTCCGTGAAGATCACATGTTTGCGCAAAACTGGATCATACTTGCGAAGACTTAGCTTGTCTGGCGTATTCATAGTGTTCTTCTTGGTATAGTAAAGGCGAATACCAGATTCTTCGGACACCATGCCGACAAGCTTACGCTTGGTATTATTTTTCTTTGCCATATTGGGACTATTTTAGCATATCTGTTGAGTTTTGTAAAATACAAGAAATAAGGCTTTGTTACATAACGATGTTTTTACGATTCTCTCGAAATAAGCTATTATTTATATTAAAGGAGTTAGAAGATGAAGATTATCGAGGGAACGAAAGAAAACTTCGCAGAAAAAGTCTTAAAGAACAAAAAGCCGGTACTGGTCGACTTTAGCGCTGAATGGTGCCCGCCATGTCAAGCTCTGCATCCAGTCCTAGAAGAACTGGCGGAAGAACGAGACGATTTTTTGATTGTTACTGTAGATATTGACGAAAATCCTGACTTAGCCGACCAATATGAAGTTTCCTCAATTCCCTGCGTTATGGTTTTTAAAGACGGTAAAGAAGTCGATCGAAGGGTTGGCCTACAACCTAAAAAACGCTTAATAAAGATGGTGAGTGAATAATGTATGATATCGCAATTGTCGGCGGTGGTCCAGCCGGCCTTACGGCAGCAATTTATGCTGTCCGAGCAAATAAAAAAGTACTCGTACTAGAGTCGGTAGCCTGCGGGGGGCAAATAATCAACACTTCCAAAATTGACAACTATCCAGCAGCACCTGGTATCACTGGTTTAGAATTTGGCCAAACCCTACAAAAGCAGGTCGAGGATTTAGGTGCGGAAATTGAATTTGAAAACGTCGTAAAGATATCGCATGATAGCAAATCCAATCTTATCATAACGGAGGACGACCAATATAAAGCCAAGGCGGTCATTCTTGCCAACGGAACCGAACCTCGCAAGCTTAATCTTGATAACGAGGATAAATTTACTGGCTTCGGAATATCTTATTGCGCAACCTGCGATGGCGGTTTCTATAATGGTAAAACTGTGGCCGTAAATGGTGGAGGCAATTCCGCCCTGCACGAGGCGCTATATTTGTCCGGTATAGCCGAAAAAGTATTTTTAATCCACCGTCGCGAAAGCTTTCGCGGAAGCGAAGATTTGGTTAAAAAAGTCCGTGCGGCAAAAAATATTGAACTCGTATTAAACTCTACTATCGTAGCCCTAAACGGCGACCGAAGACTCCAGAGCATAACCGTAGACCATGGTGGCAAAACCGAGGAAATATCACTTGATGGGTTATTTGTGTCAATCGGCAGAATACCAAAAGCGAAAGATTTGATTGATGGATTAAAAGTAGACGAAAGTGGCTATGTTATAGCAACGGAAAATTGCGAAACTAATATTAGTGGCATATTTGTGGCCGGAGACGTCCGCAAAAAGGACCTTCGTCAGTTGGTGACGGCTACCAGTGACGGCGCAATAGCCGCAACGGCCGCATTAAACTACCTAGCAGAGTAATCACTCTATGAGCATGTTTTGCGTTATAAAGTAGACCGTAAGAATAATCGCAACGGATAAACCTATCATCCAAGAACTCTCCAATAAAAGTACGGCGGTTTTTTTAAGCGTCGACAGGAGACGTTCAATGAATTCTTTTCGACGTTCGCGCTGTTTTTTACGCCGCAATGCTTCTCTTTTTGCCTCGTCCTCGTCTTTTTTGCGGTCGGGTTTTTTAGTTTCTTTTGGTAGTGGAGTGTTCTCCGTCCTAACGATTACCTCGACAGGTTCCTCGTTTGAGCTAGTGAATAAGAAGGACATTAATAACCATATCGCTATACCACCAGCGATTAGTAGAAATACAGTAGTACCATCAAGCTGAAGCGTAGCGCCGAATATAGACATATCCTTCATATCTGTTTTCATTATACACTAGCACAATATGCCAAGGTGCATGATGGTATAATACTAATAGATTAAGAAAGGATATTATGTTTGATTTTAAGGAACAAGTCGCCGTTGTGAGTGGCGCTTCTAGTGGACTCGGCAAACAAATGGCGCTTGCTTTAGCTCGCCAAGGCGCAAGCTTAGTAATTCTCGCACGTCGCTTTGAGCGCCTAGAGGCTTTTAAGCCCGAACTCGAGAAAGCAGGGGCGCCTAAAGTATTACCTATAAAATGCGATGTTACTAGTACTGAGGATATTGAAGCCGCGGCCGCGAAGGCTGAAGCGGAGTTTGGTAAGGTGGATATACTTTTGAACTGTGCAGGGTCTTCAAAGGACAAAGGTGTAACCGAGATGAGCGATGATGAATGGGATTTCACCATAGCCACCGACGAGACTTCAGTTTTCAAGATGACTAGGGCTTTCGCAAAAATTATGCAGAAACAAAAGTACGGTAGAATTATTAATATTGCCTCAATGTATGGCCTTGTAGGTAATACTGAGATTCATACAGTTGCCTATCACGCCTCCAAGGGCGCAGTGGTAAACTTTACACGAGCCGTAGCGGCTGAATTAGCCACCGACGGTATCACATGTAACGCAATTTGCCCTGGTTATTTCTATACCGAATTGACTACTGAAGTCCTTGACACTGATCGTTTCCAGGAATTTGCCAAAAGCCACGTCCCAATGCAACGCTATGGCCAAGCCGGAGAGCTCGATGCCGCCCTACTTTTCTTAGCCAGCAAAGAAGCTAGTTATGTTACTGGCGTAATTTTACCCGTAGACGGCGGTTATACGGCCGTGTAAATGCTTATGCATGAGCCAAGCCTGAAACTGCGGTATAATATACAACTAGGCAAGACCTAGAACATTACATTGGAGGTGTCGTCATGAAGAAACAGGCTATACGGTGGGCCCTAGTAGTCATATGGCTATTATTGACGGTCTACCTATCACAACAAAATGCCGCTGAAAGCGCTGCTACTTCTGGATGGTTGGCGCAAAAGATTTATGCACTAATCAGATTAATCGGCATCAATGTGTCGTATCGTGGATTCCATACGCTCATTCGCAAGATGGCACATTTTGGCGTGCATTTCGTTTTAGCTTGGCTAGGCTATCGTGCACTATTAGCCACTTGCAACAAACGCCTGAATGCGATTATTGTTACCTTTTTATTCTTCGGGTCGATCGCTATCTTAGACGAAGCTATCCAGAGCGTCGCTCCTGGGCGCGCCATGATGGCATTTGATGCATTTATTAATCTGTGCGGGATTACAGCTGGAACCATCGTAGGAATAGCCAAGACTAGGCGGTAAACAAAATGCCCCACGCTGGGGCATTTTTTATTTCTTGTTTGCCCATTCTGGCGGGTCAATATCGAAAAGAATTTCAGGCGTATGTTGGTTTACGACTTCTGGATCCACGCCAAAATAATGCCGATAGGTCGTATCAACGGATCCGTATTTAGCCTGTTTTTTATCAAAGCCGAGCTTTTTTGCAGTTTCCCAGACAGACTTTTCCGTTGGGCCTTCTATCTCCATAAAGGTCGGAATCCACGGCCATGTATCGATGCAGATTTCGACCTTGCCAAACCGCCAAATTTCTCGTTTTGTTTCTTGTTTGGCTTTTATTTCTAAGCCACACCCCTTCAAGAACAAAATCGCATCATCATAACTATTAACTTCTATATTTACCTCTTTGGTGCCCATGATAGAGTGGTCGTTGCTAACGTTCTTGTAGGTCATTACGATTTTGTCGCCTTCATCACGCACGCGCGCAAAAGAATGCTCGCCCGTATAAAATACGACGCGACGCATAAGTGTTTCCGGCTTAATCATTTTTGCGCCGATTTCGGAAAGTTTAGCACGCACATCATCTTTATTTATGTCTAAAAATTGAGCTTCAATTTCGTTTTTCATACCTGTTTTATAACACAGCTTCCCACTAAACAGAAGCCCCGCAATGCGCGACAATGAAAAACCCTGGGGACAAGCCCCAGGGCAACATGATTTGATGGTTTTAAAGTTGACCTTATTCAAGCCCTTCTTCGGGTTCTTCGTACTCAAAGGCCCATATTCCGTCAGCTTCCAGGAAGAAGTCTTTAATAGTCTGAATCGCCTCGAGCGCGCAAGCGTAGTCTTCGTCGGACTTGGCGCCAGACACACATACATAGATGCCGCAATAGTCATCATACTCAACGGAGGGCTCCCCGTTGACGGTGCTACATTTCACCCTCTTTACGACAACACAGAGCGCGCCGCGATGCGCCGCATAGCCGTATTCCTCCGTGCGATTCGCCCGAAGAAAATCAAGACCAGACACCAGGCCAACACCCAGATCCTGAGCGAGCGAGCAATCTGCAATCTTGAGCGCGGAATACCCATAGCAATCTACGGTCGCTTTGCGCCCATCTTCGACAACATTGATCACTCGGCTGCCACCGGGCGAGACCGGGAAGACAAACTCGTAATCTACGATGTCGGGAGCGGGACCACTGAAGTCACTCAGGCCGCCGAGCCACTCGTCTGCTTCGGCGCAAAGCGGATACCCCAGAATGCGTATTGCGCCGTTTCCGGTTTCGCGGAATACAGATATCTCCTTGGCTTTTGTTCTTACGGTGTCGCGAATCGCCTTCGCCAGATCGGTAAATCCTCTCAATAGTTTCACCACCTTTCATTAATGTGCAAATCGTCAATAAATGACGAATCAATAGTTGTTTTAATTATAACATATTTTTGCTATATACACAATATGCAGCCAAGCGAGATACGGGCGCCCGTCTCCTTTTCGTGATAAAATTTATTCTATAGTAAAGACAGTATCAGCTATATTTCAGGAGATAGAATGAGTTACCTAAGCCAATTACCGAGCACAATAAAGGATTACTTTAAAATCTTGGAGCCTGTTTTTCCAAAATGGCTTGAAGATTATATAGAGGTACCAGCTATGCTACGATCGGCATCGATAAGTGATAGTTGCGGAATTTGCTATACCGCCCTAGAATCGTACAATTTCTTTTTTTCAAATTTAGACCATTCAGTTGCCGTTGCGCTAATAGTTTGGCATTTCACGCATAATAAAGAGCAAACTTTAGCTGGATTATTTCACGATATCGCTACGCCCGCTTTTAAACATTGTATTGATGTAATGAACGGCGATGGAGCACGACAAGAGTCGCTCGAATTGTTAACGTCGCAGTTTATCGAGAATTCGCCCGAAATTATGCGTCTGCTTAAGAGAGACCACATAAAGTTGGAAGATATTGATAATTATCATATTTACCCAATTGCAGATAACGATGCGCCACGCCTCGCGGCTGACCGTCTCGAGTATTCATTCTCGAATGCATTATCGCGCTATAGCAAATTTAGCCTAGATGATATTAGTGAGCTTTATGAAGATATTGAAATCCAAGAGAATGAAGACGGATTGCCAGAACTAGGTTTCAAAACAAAGAAGTTGGCGCGCAAATTCGTAAAAGTTACTAGCGAAATGGCCGTTATTTATCGCAATGAGTGCCCGAGATATTCCACTCACTTTATCGCCGATGTTTTAAGAAGGTTAGAAATGTCTGGCAAAATCCACGTTAGGGATCTATTCGAAAAGAGGGAGGGCGAAATCTTGGACTTAATCGAAAAATCCGAATGGGGCGACATATTTAAGAAATGGCGAAACGCTAAGAAAGTAGAGAACTCCGAAGTAGAGCCCGAAGACGTATATTGGGTAAGAGACACATTAAAGGTAAGATACATCGACCCGCTCGTCAATGGAGAACGCATTTCGAAAATATGCAAAATCGCCAAAAGGTATATTGATAAGAATTTGGGCTACAAGATGGAGGGATATCTTTATATCCCAGGCATAACATTCCATTCGGAACTAAGCTAGCAAAAAGCCCCGGCTGGTTGCCGAGGTCTTTTCGCCCTAGAATAGAACGACGAGGAGCTTATTTGATAATATCAAAGTCGGGGTATCCCGCCTTATGCATCGCTTCGATTACCGATGCGGCGTCCTTAGGTCTGAGGAAAATAGCGGGAACAAAAAACTCGCAAACATTTCTGTTTACGAGTTTCAATAATCATTCTATGGAGCCGCGACCGGGATTTGAACCCGGGACCTCATCCTTACCATGGATGCGCTCTACCAACTGAGCTATCGCGGCATGGGTATATTTTACCACAGATAAGCGGTAGCTTCAAGCGTAAGGCGATTATTCGTCAAAATGGTTCTCGAAATCGTCCATTATCCTATCGCGGGTCTTGTTGAACTCCTGACGCGAGTCTTCGAAGTCTTTGTTGATCTTGATTGCAAAAAATATAGAAAAACCAATTATTACGAGCGTAGCAATTGCAACGACTACGACAATAACCTTTCTAAACTTCAGCGATTGATCAACGCTGTCGAGCAATTTTAGTTGAATATCTTTTGCTTTTAATCTGACTTCTGGATCTACGAAATCTTTATCGTATTCCACGGCATAAGCGCGGCGGCAGTTTGGGCATTTGACATTCGCCTCGCCAACATCGAATTCTAAGTTAGCATGGCAATTTGGGCATTTTTTCTCTATAATCTTCATTCTTTAACAATTCCTTCCCTAGAATCCATAACGGAACGATTCAGCTCTTCTTGCCGCCTAACCTTTTCGTCGTAGCTAGTAGTGCTGTCAGTCCAAATCTCATCTGGTTTTTCCTGTTTTGTTATTTTAGCTTGTAGGTATGTGCCGCCAAAACAGATAAATGTGACTACAATCAGCAGAAAACAAAAGAATATCATCTTTTTGCTCGCCTGTTTTTCCCAAAATGCTTCTCTTTTTTTAGCCATTACTTAATTTCCGTTCCGCCCCATTCTACCACCGTGAAGCCTTGACGACTAATCGGCGATAGCTGCTGTGGCTTTGTTTCGATTTCAGTGTCGAGATTTTGATATTCCATCACAATGCGAATCATTGTATCTGGCTTTGGAGTGACGATTAATCCCATATTTTTCTCTATTTCAGCCGCGGTCTGAAAGCGAATGAAAGTGTATGGTTTTTCTTCGAGAATACCCGCCCAATAGGTTATAAACTCCTCGCGTTCTTTGAAATTCAGGCCCAAAACCGCAAGTTTTTCGTCCAAGAATGACTCTACTTTTTCTCGAGACACTACAAATCCCTCTTTGAGACTGTCCGAGCTATACTTCTTAGTGTTCTTCGACTCGTAATATAATGCGTAATATTTTTTACCATTTTGATCCGTGAGCGTGCCGTTCGGCCGTGCTGTTACAGTCCATCCTTTTTGGTAATCTGGGTAGTCTGTGGTTAAGCACTCAGGGTTACTTAGCATGACATTAACCTTTGTAGTCTTCGTTGGATACAGATACACTATTGGTTTTTTGACTGGTATGTCAGCTGTATTATCATGCTCGCTCGCATCCCAACTAATCGTAACCGTCTTCGGCTGAATGTTCTGAATCTGAATAAGAGCCACGCTACCTCTAACACTAGAGTCTCCCCTAAGTGTCGAGTATGACCCATAAATATGAATATTGTAAGACTCGTCGCGTGTTACTTTTTCGATATCCATCACGCTAAAACCAGCAGCTTCCTTTGCGACTGCGATAATAGATCCAGTCTTAAAGAAATCGGAACCAACGGAATAGACAAATGGAGCACCGTCATCGTCCTTGACCGAATTTATAACATCCACAAAATCGTCTAGCTCCGACGAGCTGCGAATTATTGCATACTCCTCGTCTTTAACTCCATTTAGCGCCAAGAAAGAGTTCGTAGCTTCCTCGGAATCGCTCGATGGTGCATTATAATCAACATAAACGCTATCGTAATCAACTTCAATTGACTCTATTATTGGCCTGACGGCAGTCTGTTCACTTTGCTCGTCAGTATTATTAGTACATTTATTCGATACCTGAATACCTATAAGCACTAGACCAAGTACGAATACGGCACCAAAGGCTACTACTAAAATTGTCGTCATTGCTATCTTGGAATCAACATAATTCTTCGATACGGCTTTTTCGTTGTTCTGGCTCGACTCGCCACCCTTTTCTTCCATGTTGCGTTTTTGCCCTTTCCTTAGATTTTCATTATTTCTGCTTCTTTTTCAGAGAACAACTTGTCAATTTCAGCATTAAAGTCTTTGATAATATCATCAACTTCTTTTTCGGCGCGCTTCTTGGCATCCTCAGCTAATTCAGCAGCCTTAATATCCTTACGCGCATCATCACGTGCTTTACGAAGGGCAATTTTCGCCTCCTCGACCTTTGCGCTCGTAGTCTTTACGATTTCCTTACGGCGCTCTTCTGTAAGCGGAGGAATCGGCACGCGAATTACGCGGCCATCATCAGACGGGTTGAGACCGAGTGATTGGTCGGCGCGAATAGCAGCGGAAATCTTACCAATGTTTGACGCGTCGTATGGAGTGATCAAGAGCATAGTTGCGCCCTGGACGGTCACGTTGGCAATTTGATTCAGTGGCGACATTTGGCCGTATACCTCTGCCCTGACATTAGCAAGCATATCAGGATGCGCACGACCAGTGCGTACTTTTTTTAACTCTTCTTTAAAATGTTCGACCACGGTGGTCATCTTGGTTTTTACGCTGTTAGTATTGAACATAGTTTTTCAAACTCCTTCTCGTCTTTAAACTTTAGTACAATATCGCCGGAACCACGCGCATTCGTGCGAACCTTTACGCCAACCCCTAGCTTTTTGCTAAGTGCAGCAGCACGAGACTCACTCTCGGCGCTCACTGGGCGTTCCTCGGCTTTCTGGGCCGCTTTAGCACGCGCTTTAACTTCCACCATATATTGCTCGACTTTACGAGCGCTCCAGCTTTCGTTGATGATTTTCGGCAAAACTGCCTTGATTTGCTCTGGCGTAGCGGTAATTAATGGACGCATTTGCCCTTCGGATAGTTTATGCTCGACCATCGCATGCTTCGCTTCTTCTGGCAGGCTTAACAAGCGCATAGTGTTAATGACAGCGGACTCGCTCTTACCAACACGCTTAGCGACTTCCTCGGAACTCATATTGAATTGGTTTTTGAGTTTCGCATAGGCGGTTGCCGTCTCGATGGCATTTAGATCTTCGCGCTGAACGTTTTCGATAAGCGACAGCTCCAGCCGGTTCTGCGCATCTAATGATCGCACAATTGCGGGAATTTTTTCTATTTCGGCAATTTTAGACGCGCGCCAACGACGTTCTCCAGCAACGATCTTATATTTGTTGCCGTCTTTCGTTACAACAATGGGTTGCAATACGCCATGTTCTTTAATCGAGTTGGCCAATGCTTGTAGTTGCTCAGGTTTAAAATCGCGTCGCGGCTGGTCGGGGTCCGGCTCAATGTCGGACACCTTTATTTCACGCAATTTGCTATCTTTGGCATCTTCGTCCGCCGTTGGATCAAAAGTGGAGTCGATACTCTCCGTCGGAATTAACGCCTCAAAACCTCTCCCTAGTCCGCGTGCGCTCATTTTTCAATCCTTTCCAATACTTCATCAGCTAACGATTTGTATGCTTTCGCGCCTTTGCTAAAGCGGTCGTACTGGCCAATAGCAACACCATGACTTGGAGCCTCGGCCAAGCGAACGTTGCGCGGGATTGTAGTCTCAAATACCTTGTCTTTAAAATATCGCTTCAGCTCTGCTAGCGTTTGTGAGCTAAGGACCGTGCGACGATCATACATCGTAGCAAGAACGCCGAGTAATTTGAGCTTTGGGTTCATTGCTTTCTTGACTAGATTCATACTCTCAAGTAGCTGCGCAACGCCTTCTAGTGCGTAGAATTCCGTCTGAACTGGAAGCAAAAGATAATCAGCAGCAATCATGCCATTAACCGTCAGTAACGATAAGCTCGGCGGACTATCGATAATAATATAGTCGTATTCATCCTTGATTGAATCAATAGCCTTCTTTAGAATGCGAAATTTGTCTTCCATATCAGCCATTTGAACTTCGACGTTCGCGAGCTCGGGCATGGTTGGCGCGACAAAAAGCTTCTTAATTTTTTGATTAGCCTGGCAAATTACATTCTTAAATTCAGTCTCACCAAGCATGACATCGCACATAGTTTCTTTGAGGTTGCGTTTGTCTATGCCGAGTCCAGAGGTAGCATTTCCCTGAGGATCAAAATCTATTAACAATACTGTTCTGTTTTTCTTTGCAAGATAAAATGCTAAGTTGATAGACGTCGTAGTCTTACCAACACCTCCTTTTTGATTGGTAACCGTAATCACCTTTGCCATATGTCTATTTTATAATAATCTCCACTTTTATTAAAGAGGTATTACCAAATATAAGACTCTATAATCTCCGGTAATGGAATTTCTAATAGAATAAGGCCCCCCTCTTCGGCACGCTCGCCGATATAATGGATTAGGTCGACTTCTTCCTCGAAATAATGAATTTTTGGGTTTTCGGGGTCAGTACCAGTAGTGCTACCCAATACGCAAATATCCGTTAAAAGTTCTGTATTTATAGTTTTAATCTTTTCCGCATCATCAATGATGACAGTTTTTGCTGGAGATTCTAATGCCATTATTGTCGCACAGCCAAGCTTTACGTCATCCGCGGCTACATAGGCCGAATCGTCAATTACAATAGTTCCACCAATGCCCTTTGCTGGTGACATGCGACCATGCAGTGGCACAATGGAGTCGGTACCGGCGATTAATTTTTCTTTTGGTATCTGGAATTGCTTGCCAACTGCACAAGCCATAATAATCGGACGAATATTGTGTTCGCCAAGTATTTTGATTTTAACGTGAAGTCGGTCGCGCTCTTCGTCGATAAAGTCACCTTCATAGCCATCAAGCGAGAAACTGCTATTCTCAAAGTAGAAGTCGGCCGGGAGCTCATCGCCATAAGTATATATGTTGGGATTCTTGAGGTATTTTGCGAACTCTTGCGGAACGTCATTAAAGTTCACAAACACGCGCCTAGCGATATTCGCAATCGAGAAGAAACGTTGCGCCTCTTCGTCGGTTCGGCAACTAGTAACTACGACAATATCTGGCTCTATTTCTGGAAAATCTGCTGACGACTTGTAGTCAAGAATAACAATATCAGCATCGACGTTTTTATTCACGCCCATAGTTACGACGAATTGCTGGCCGAGTATCATACCAAGGGCACGAATTGCAGATTTGCGGCCATACGAGCCCGCCACTACAATAGTTTTGATTTGTGGATTTTTCTTTAGATATCTTTCAATACGAGCTTTTGGTCCAAACATGGCTATTTCTTCGCCTCCTTACCGGAAGCGCCAAGTGCTTTCTTACGCCTAGCCGAACGCTCAGCGTGTAGCTCTTTCATTTCATCCTTTGAATGAATACCAAAGAATAGATCGGTAAGACCGTTAATTAAAAGATAAGTCCCAAATAGCATAATATGAGCCACGTCGCTAATGTTCCCAGCGTTAAAGATAACAAAGCCTAGAACACAGCCGAGCATACCGTTTACTACCCACATGAAGCGATCGGTAAGGTTATCAAAGCTGCGAAAACCCATTACGACTGTGATAATTGATGCGGCTAATACATAGGCGGCAAGCATTGATAGGCGAAGTGGCAGAAGTTCTGCGAGCGTAGCGTTAGGGTTCACAGTATAAAGAAGCGCAACGGAAATCGCCATCTCGACGACGCCTAAACCAAGCGGAAAGCCCCAGTTGCGCTGACGGCTAGAGCGATGCGCAACATTGATAACTTCGATAATCGCTAGTGCAAGCATTGTCCAGCCAACAACTTGAATTAAGAAGTTGACGTCTTGACGATGCGTAAACATCATATAAAATCCCGCAAATAGCGAAACAATGCCTTTTAGGACAAAAACACCCCAATGGCTTTCAATATATTTTCGTTTTGTACTCACTTCAAAAAGCTCCTATTTCTTTAATTTAAGTATATTTAAAACAAGAGCGTTTTGCAAGTTGGAACAATTTAGACGTGACGAATTTTGGCGCGTATTTTTTCAATCAAATAGTTAATTCGATATTTGCCAGGCTGAATAACCAAATCGTGTGCGTGCAAGTACTGAAGTTCGTACACGCCAAAGCTTCGCTTAAACTGGCTAACACCATAGAAACGATGTTTCGTATCGTTCAAGCCGGTAATCCCCCAAAGATTATAGCGTTCAATGCCGCGCTCACGCGCATCTTTCATCGCCATCTCGTGAAGCAGTAGCACACCTTTGTGCTTGAGCCCCAACGACGTAGATGCCGCATAATGATAAGAAGCCTCATTGCCGTAGAAAATAATATAAATTTGCGCAAGAATCTCACCTTCGTAACGTGCGGTATATAATTTTACCTCGTCATACTTAGCAAAAGCTTCGAATTGTTTTTGCAGGAAGTCTTCCGAAAAAGCCACGAATTTATGACGATCCGCTGTCTCCATCTGAGTTTTATAAAATTCAGGGATACAGGAAGGATCCGTGCTGACTTCGGTCGTAATTCCCTCATCTTTGTGCGCCTTGCGGAAGTTGCGGCGCAGACTCTGCGAGAAGCCCGCAAATACTTCGTCTTCCGATTTGCTAATATCCACAACACCGGCATATTCCACGGATAGATACATCGGAGCTGGCTTTAGGCCGAGCTTTTCGAATAACTTGCGGTTATCTTCACCTTCAGTAATCTGCGGACGCACGCGTACGAATACGCAGTTGTTAGCCTCGCCCTGCTCCTTAATATCTTTAAATATCTCTTTGACTAGCTTTTTATTGCTCCAATCGAGAATTGGACCACCAGCAATTGCCATATAGGTGCCACGCTTAGCGGTTTCTACTTGTCCGACATAGGCGGCCTGGATTTTGTTTTTATCGTCAACGGCTATGCGGCGAACGACCGTTTTGCCGCGCGATTCGTGAAACTCGCCCCATGCCCAGCTTTGCAAAAAGTTAGCCTCATCATGGCTCGTCACAAACTTGTCCCATTTTTTCTGATCAGTAGCGTCAATAATCTTCATGCTACTTATTTTAGCACAGTTATAAATGACGGCGTTTTTTGCGTACTTCTTCCAGGAGATGAACGGCTTTATAATGTATCTTTTTGACCGGTAAGTCGTGCGCTGGCACAAAAGTGACCTGCTCGCCACCAAAACCGCACTTAAAAGTCGTCACTCCCGAGTAACGATGATGTGGCGAATTGGGCGGCGCAATACCGAAGAGATTGTAGCGTTTAATGCCCATCGCCTTGGCATCTTTTATGATTTGCCATTGCAAAGCGTGTGCACCCGGCAGCTTTCGTCCCTCATCAGTCGATGCGGCTTCGTGATAAATCGCCTCTGGCTTTTGTAATAGGATTAACCCTTTAGCCAACTCTACGCCATCGAGCGTGGCCGTATATATGCGCGCATTATCGCCGAAAGCCTCACGTTGCGCTTGGATAAACTTACGCGAAGACGGAATGAAGCCCTGCCGTTCGGCGGTTTTTAGTTGGATGTCGTAAAAATTATCGAATGCTTCTTTGGAATTATCGGAATCGACTTTGATGCCAAGCTTAGCGCTGCGGCGCACATCGTAACGAGTCTGGCGGCGCATGTCGGCCAATAGCTCGCCTTCGCTCTTCGTTAAATCGAGCATAACAGTATGCTCGGCATGCAGATGCATCGGCGACTTTACGAGCCCCATTTCCGCTAAAAGCTTCTCCATTTCGGGCGAATCGTAGACATTTGGGCGCATACGCACGAAGACGCACCTATTTTCTACCGCTAGCTCACGAACCTTGTCGAGGAAGAATTTTAGTACTTTCTTGCCTTTATTCCAATCTAGTAATGGCCCGCCAGGTATTTCTAGATATCTCCCGCGCTTTGCCGGCTTTAAAACAATGACAGCCGAAGCCACCATCTTGCCGTCCTTTTCAACGCCGCGATAAAATACCTGCTCTTTATCGATCTCATATACTTTGCCCCAGGCCGAGGTCTGCAAGAAATTAGCCTCCGGGTGAGCCTTAAAAACGTATTTGTCTAGCTCTTCCGGCTTTAGTTCTACGAATTTCAACATTATTTTTCCAGCTCCTTATATTGCGCCGCGATTTCCGCCGCCGTCTCTTTAATGTCTTTGAGGTAATGCGAATGGCGCCAACCTTCTTTTACGGTTAACGAGGAATTGCTGAGCAACTCGTGCATCTTTTTGCCTTGACGCAGAGGAGTCATCCGATCATCGGTGCCCCATACTATTCTGGTCTTAGTCGTGATTTTACTCAAATCCAGTTTCTTATCAGAGTCAAGCATATTTGTCATTGTTTTCTTCATATTGTCAGGAGCGTCGTTATAGTCATGCACGCCTAGTACCTTGTAGACGACCTTGCGCGCAAGCTTACTCTTTCTGAGCGGCGCAAACGCCTTAGACATCTTGCGCATTAGGCTATTCTTTAGCGATGGCTCATAAATTCCAGCCGAGTCAAGCAAAATTAAGCCGCTCAAATAATTCGACCCCTTTTGCTCAAGCATGTTCAACAGAATGCGCCCACCATTGCTATGGCCAAGCGCGATTGAGCCCTTTGGGATTTCTTTTGCTGCCCATTCCGCATAATCGTCGATAGTATAAACTTCGTCCGATTGCGTGCCAAGACCAGGAACGCGTAGCAGTACTGCATTTATCTTATAGCTCTTAAGTTCTTTGATAACTTCTTCCCACGGTTCTGGTATATAGGTCCAGCCGTGAATAATATACAATTTCTTCATCAATTTAGCCCCCATTGCGCTCGGCGCTTCTTGTAGAGTGCAGTTTGGCGAGGAAGCTTCGCGGCATCGTCTGGGTTTTCGAGTAACTTTTCAATAATCCATTCGAGATATTGGCTACCCTTAAACATGATTGTTTCACCCCCCTTGAGGTTATTTTCGAGATATTTTAAAGCAGCATCTGGTTTGCGGAACGCCATCGCGCGTACGCCCTTCTTTTTTTGAAGAACTGGATAGGTATATTTTGTCGTGCGTCGACCTACCATCAATATCTGCTCAACATTCATGCTAGCTAATAACTCCGCCAGACGTTCGTGTTCTTCTTTTTCAACACTACCCTGGTCGATAATGTCACCAATTACGAGCCACTTGTGTTCGGCCTCCATTTCCTCGAACGTCTCGAGCATAGTTTGCATACTAATAATGTGAGCATTATAGCTGCTATCGATAATCTTGATATCATTCTTACCTTTGAAGAAATTGTTGCGACCGGGTGGCGTAATATAATTGCTTAGATTGTAGTTTACCTTGACGTCCAGATAATCCATCAGCTTTTCGAGCATTAGCAACTGAATCGTTGCGTCGCGCGGAATTGGGTCATGAAATGTAAACTTACGCTTCGTAAAGGTAAATACTGCACGGTCTGGCTGAACTTTATAGCTTTTAAGCTCATTTTTACTAACCTTTACAACCTCCGCATTAATATCGTTGGTCTTTTCGACCATAGTTTTATTGTCGCCATCAATCAGTACGAGTTTTTTAGTATTATGCGGAATGGTAGCAAACTCATGCGCAATCGCTTCATCAAGAGATTTAAATTTCCCTTTTTTGACTACCTCGTCGAAACACATAGCGTGCGAACGCCCAAGACTAACCCAAAGTGACACTTCTGGCTTTAGCCATCTAGAGATATATTCTGCCCGTCCCGGAAAATCGCCATCGGTCTCTACAATGTAATATTTTTCTTTATGACGAAAAGTGAATGCACGAATTGGTGATTTTAGAATTAGCTTTACCCATTGCATCTTTGAGCCAGTTACGCCGTGTTCGCCTAAAATGTCAAAAGCGATTCCGAAAGCGGAATTAGCATTATGCGAGTAGTGCGCTTTGCGACCAAGCTGAGTCTCGATTAAGTTAAGCATCGTCGTCTTGCCAGCGGACCCAGTAATCATAATTATTCGCGGTCGCCAGCGCTTTAGCGAGATATTCGCCCAGAACTTAAAATACCCCGCAACTACAAAATATAATTTATCACTAATTCTCGATTTTAAATCCATGGATTAATTATACCATCAAAAACCGCCCCATGAGGACTACGGGGCGGTAACTATATTATACCACATCTGTGTGGTTTATTGCCCACGTTTTTTTAATTCTAAAAGCACCGTCGGTACCGCTGGAGGCGGCGTAAAGTAATTTGACTTCAATGGGAGGCGAATACGCGGGGCGTATTGAATATAGAGCTGTTTGCCCAACTGTGAGGTGTAATGTCGGTCATTATTGAGAAGTTTTAGCGCAAATTGCTTCTGCAAAATCAAGTATATGGCATCTGGCGGATTCTTTGCTTCGTCAAGCTTGTGTAGAATCGCCGAGCTCAGATGAAACGGAGGGTTAGCAAAAATCTTATATGGGCCGTCCAGCAATTCCATTTCAAGAAAATCCTTTTCTACTATCACGACATTGTCGCATCGCTTCGTATTTTTACGCAGAAGAGCGGCCGTCTCAGCATCCGGCTCAACGGCTATTACCTGTTTGCACCTACGCGCAAGGGCCGAAGTGATTACACCAGATCCGGCGCCAATATCTATAACAACATCACGCTTCTTTATATTGCTATGGCCAATCAAATAACCAGCCAACTTGGGGCTGCGTAGAAAATGTTGCGATAATTGATATTTACGCATCTTTCGGTAATAATCCTAACTGTCGCACGGCTTCATACATCGCAACTGCACTAGCGCAACCAACGTTGATAGAGCGAGTGGAGCCGAGTTGTTCGATATAGAATGCGCCGTCGGATTTATCTAATAACTCTTGAGAAATGCCGTCAGATTCTGAACCAAATATTAAAATCGAGTTTGGTTTGATTTCTGTTTTTGCAAGCGCCTTCGCTTCTGGACGATTGTTGTCGACGGCAATAATAGACATATTACGGGCGCGCGCGTCCTTTATAAATTCATCAACTGTCGAAAAGTGATCGATATGTAAGTATCTATCCGTCACCATTGCGCCACGGCGGTTATATTTGCGCTTGCCAATGATATGCACGCGCGCCACATTGAAAGCGTTCGCATTGCGCACAATGGTGCCGATGTTAAAATCGTGCGCCAAGTTCTCTATTGCGATTTCTAGAGGAATCCGAGATTTATCGAGGTCGGCAACAATCTCCTCATTGCTAAGGCCTTTGTATTTATCTATGAGATTGCGCGTATCGTCGCTCGGATTCATTATTTCTTGGTATTTTTACTGCTTTGTTTTTCGATGCGAGCTTTAGATTTTTCGTTCTGCTCGTGCGATTCAATTATAAAACGAATCAACGCCCAAACAATAACATTCGCCAACATCGCCGCAATGGCAATTAGCGGCACGATAAGTAGCGCCACGCCAGCGGATTGATTAATCAATGCAACAACACCAGCTATGACAAATACTATCACTGCAACCGATGCATAAGTCCAAGTCAAAAGGCCAATTTGCCTTTTTTCACGATACATTCTAGATAATTTTTCAAATAAACTTTCCATGTCTTCATTATAGCACAAATTCCTATTTTTGTCAATCCATGGCAATGTGATAGAATACTTAAAGTGAAAGACGCATTAATCGAAGAATTGGAGAAAGGCATTGATGCCGACCGTAGCGAACGCACGCAGCATTATTTTGGCATATTTCCTGGCGGCTATGGCGAGGGCGATGTCCTACTTGGCATTCCGACACCGTATATCCGCAAGTCCGCCAAAGACTATAATAAGATGCCACTCTCCGAACTCCGTGAGTTACTCCAGTCTCCCGTCCACGAATATCGTTTTGCAGCTCTCGCCATCATGAAAGACCAGTATCGCAAGAATGACGAGGCCATTATTAAACTCTATCTCGATAATCTTGACTACGTTAATAACTGGGATCTAGTCGATTGTTTCGCGTCACATTTAATTGGGCGATGGTGCCTAGAAAACCGCGACGAAAGCGTATTGGCCGCCCTTAACCAGTCAACTGATTTGTGGCGACGACGCATCTCGCTGGTCGCCTATATGGCCTTCTATCGCAAGAATCTCCTCGGTAATGGTCTCGAAATGATAGATCGGCGCATTGATGATTCCGAAGATTTAATGCATAAAGCCTGCGGTTGGATGCTACGAGAGATCTATAGCAAAGTCGATAAGCACCTAGTGGAGTCGTATTTAATTGACAATTACCCACGGCTCTCACGCACAACTCTGCGCTACGCGATTGAGCATATGCCAGAGGAACAGCGCCTCCAATATCTACATGGAGATTTTTAATGTCACGCGCCCAAAATAACCGCCCCGCCCCATATAATCCGCCGCGTTGTTGGGTTGGAGACAAAAATAAAGTATGCTATCCCGACGAGACAACGGCAGAGATGAGCGCGCGTTTAGTAGAAGCCGAGCATGGCCTAGCGGCTAACTCTTTGACCTGTTATCGTTGCGAGTATGGCAACCACTGGCACTTGGCAAATAATAACACTAAAAATCGCCGCCAGCGTTAGATTTCCGCGTAGCCTTGTTTTTGCGTATTTGCTTTAACTATACGAAGATGTCAAATCTTTTATACCAAAATACACCCTTTTATACCTGTTCTTACAGATAATTAGCGATGGATAGTTAGAGTATAAATTTACGCCGTCCTTCCAGAGGTCACTAGAAGAACCTATCTGGCGATATTGTACAAAAATCTTGGACAACTTCGCATATATGCAAAAACACAAGACGCGCGCCTATAATAAGGCATCAAAAATCGCCGGCCTACCGAATAGCAAAACCGGCGATTAGCGAACTATTTTTTAGCCTTTTTGGTGGCAGCTTTTTTAGCTGGTTTCTTGGCGTGTGGCTTATTAATTTCAACAAGCTTGTTCATAGTTCGATCAACACGCATGCGATTGCGAATGCTGACGGCAACGTCGGGATTCTTGAGTTGCTCGAGTGCCTTCGGGTCGTTCTTGTAGACGGCGCGCATTTCGACAACCTGCTGTGCGGCTTCTTCTTCGGAAACCTCAATGCCGAGCGCATCGGCGAGCTTTTGTACTACGATACTACCGATAACGCGCTTACGGGCAGTTTCGCGAAGCCCTTCTTCCCACTCCTCGAGCTTTTGCTTGGTTTGCTCGAGGTATTGCTCGAATTCCATACCGCGAGAGCGGAGGTTGCGGAACATATCCTCTTTCATATTCTCAAACTGCTCTTGAACGAGCGAAGCTGGTGCCTCGGTTTTTGAATGGGAGACGATTTCGTTCAAAAGGCTGTCTTTGTATTTTTCATCAGCCTCATAGGTGGCACGAGATTTAAGATTCTTCATGATATCTTCGCGAAGCTCTTTGAGAGTCTCAAAAGCGCCAGATTTCTTTGCGAGATCATCGTCAATTGCCGGAACATTAATCTCGGAAACTTGCTTTAAGAGAATCTCAAACACGGTCTTTGCGCCGGCAAGTTCTGCGCTAGCGTAATCTTTAGGAAAAGTAATGTCGAGATCGAATTTGTCGCCAACCTCGTGGCCAACAATGCCGTCTTCAAAGCCAGGAATAAATTGTCCAGATCCGAGGCGAAGATGATAATCCTTTGCAGATCCACCGTCGAAAGCTTTGCCATCTTTCTTACCCTTGAAATCAATAATGACTTCGTCGCCATTCTTAGCTGCGCGCTTTACAACTTTTGGCTCAGCGTAACTTTCAGCGATACGGCGAAGAACATCCTCGACATCATCGTCAGTGACCTCTGGTTCATCATAAACGACCTTAATGTTCTCATAGTCGCCAAGTTTGACGTCTGGCATAATGTCGGAAGTAATCGTTAGCTCTGCCATTTCACCAGGAACATATTTCTTAACATCTACGTGCGGAATGGAGATTGGAGTTAGGCCAGCCTCGGTATATAGCTTCGGGATGGCTTGGCGAACAACAATATCAAGGGTTTGCGAAGCAAGATCGTTTGGATCGACGTGCTGTTCAACGATGTTTGCCGGAGCTTTGCCGTTGCGAAAGCCTGGCACTTTAATATTTCGAGCGAGACGCTCGAGAGCCTTCAGACGTGCAGGCTCAAAGTCTTTTTGATCGAACTCAACGGTAAATTCTACCGATGTACTGAGTTTTTTGCTGGTAGATTTCATAGGAGAAATTATAACATGAACAGATAGAGATTATAAAGCGTAACTATTTTATAACACTAATGCCGTTATTGTAATCCGTACGAAAATGCCGCAAGACATTGCGCGGCTCAACTTCTTGCTTTAAGCCCGGATTCAAAATATCATACGGATCAAAGACTCCTTTAATCTTGCCATAAATTGCTAGGGTATCCGTATCTTCGCTTGGTCGAGTAAACATAGCCAGGAAACGTCCCTCTGGAGCATCGCCACAAGGATAACCATCGCAATGCTGAACGAGCTTCAGATATTTGCGCAAAAAGTCGATTAAGGCCTTACGTCCTTCAGAAGTCGCAGGCGAGAAACTCGGGCGAACCGTAAAAGTATTAAAATCGACCGAGCCATATATAGCCAGCTTTAGCTTTAGTTTCTCTGTCATTAGGCGCAAGCCTTGGAAGAACTCCGCTTGGCGCTCCTCTGGAATATACGATCCGTCTACGAGTGGCAAGAAATAGTTTGGATTAGCATCGTTCAAGAACGCCAAAAGATTCTCATTTACGGCTATAAAATCGCGTGTATTTTTGATATCCTCTATCACTAATCTATCTTTGCCAGATAAGGCTTTGCGAAGTTTGCGGAATTTACGGCGGCGATCACGGCGCGCATCGTCTTTCGCATTTGCAACAATCAAAAGGCCATCGTCTGGGGCTTTTCGGTAAAGACCACAAGCTTTCCCGGTGCTGCCTGCTTGATTAAAAATAGACGTATCATACACTTCTATATCGGTAAATTTGATTTTCTTTAAGATTTTGCAGACGCGTACAAAATCTTTACCATCGCTACACGGGATTGCAAACCAGTCTGGACTCTCAAATACCGGCTCGACACGCAAAATCACCTCCGTGATGATGCCGAGAGTCCCCTCTGAACCACAGATTAATGGCAATATGTTAAAGTTACGCCTTTCTCGTACAGACTTGATGCCAGCGTAACCTGAGCGATTTTGAGTCGTAAGCGCGATTTTCGCCACAGTCTCGGATTTTTTATCGAGAATCTCTTTTATTTGACGATAGATTTCGCCTTCTAGGTTCTTCTGTTCAAGCTTCTTCTTTAGACCCCAGCGGCCGTAGTTTGCTGTTTGAATTAGACTGCCATCGCTTAGGACAATTTCCGCTTCTTCAATAAAATCCGTAATCGTCTTCGGTTCGGTATTCACGCTTGCGGAAGCATTTTTTGCAATCAAGCCTCCAATTGTTTCGTGCGGGTCGCCACTGACTGGCAGGTCGAGACCGTGTACGCCAAGCGACTTTTTAAGTTCGCCCAGAGTTACGCCCGCCTGAACGCGAATTAGCCGTTGGCGCACATCAATTTCCTGAATATGATTGAGCTTCTCCGTAGAAATAATAAGACCGTTACCAATACTTGAACCCGTCTTGCTGTAGCCAGCACCGCGCACTGTAATTGGAAGAGATATTTTTTTCGTAGCCAGCTGGTTAGAAAATCTGACAAGACGGCGAACGTCGCGCGTATTAGCCGGAACCGCCACTATGCGCGGATGAAACTTCAAAAGCGAACGGTCGGTAGAGTACTGCTCCAAAACATTAGGCGCACTATAAACAACGCCATCGATATGCTGATTTAAATAAATCGCAATACGGTTCATAATCCACCCTTAATCATCACATTTTATTTTATCACATAAAAGCACGAGCTTGATGTTTTTAGGAAGAAAAAAGACCCCCCGCGGAAGTTTAGGGAGGTCAAATGGAGATTGCGTCGGCAAGGATCCGTCTTGCTACGCGAGCTTAGTCCTGCCGCATCAGTGGAAATCCAGCCTTTCGGCGCAAGTCGTACGCCTGATACTGGCAAATGTAGTATTTCATTCCTTCCACCGTTGTAGCTTCAAGGGTAACGCCATAGTACATATCCTCTACTCGCTTGACGCTTAATATGCCGGCGGTTACGAACACGCGTTCGTTATTAAGAACCTTCCAGCTCGAGCAATTGCGAAGATAGCCGTAGACACAAAAGCCGCGTGCGGCTTCCTCCTTATCGGAGAAAAACACCAATTCGTCGCCAATCTCTGCGTACGCGAAGAAGTTATAAAGGCGCCGCGCATACCCACTTTCCCATCTCGTTTTATAGTAGTCCTCGCTTGCGGCGATGCTCCATAAATCAATGTACTTCTGTTCCTGTTCCATCATAGCCCCCCTTTCTAATAGCGAACAACTGTTTGCGATTATATCATATTTGTGTTCTTTTTCAAGGTATATTGATGTTTTGGTGTTTTTCCGGTATAATTTGCTTTGTAGTTACCGCGCGCGAGTGGTGAAATTGGTATACACGTATGCCTTAGGAGCATATGCCTTCGGGCGTGCTGGTTCAAGTCCAGTCTCGCGCACCAAGATGAAATTAAGTCCTCTTTGAGGTCTTTTTTCATCTGTTGAGAAGCGGTTCGAGCCGCCTCTTTTTTAGCTTTTAAACATTCTTCACCTTCAGTCACCGGAATTAGGTATTTAACAGGGGTAAACTCGATGATTTAGTCCGAAGCTTGAGATTGGCGCTCGGTTACTTAATCGTTGGCCGTTTGCGCATAAAAATAGACCACTCCGTTGGGGTGGCCTTTTTAGTTGCATATCAAGCCTTGATTGTCATAGAAATTATCGCAAGAGTCTTGGCGAAAGAGATGTCCTCCTTGATTGCCAGCACTGCACGTTCAAATATGCCTTGCCTCTCTAAAAGCGATCGGAGTTTCTCAACGTGAAGGCAAATAATTAAATCCTCGGGTTCAAACACGCAGGATGCATACTCTGGAGTCGCTCCAAGCGTGGAGATGGTTAGAGAAAATATGCTAAATCTTGCCAATTGCTCAGGCGTAAGAATCTGATCCGGCTTAACCGACGTGTATCGCTTTGCTTCACATAAGAATCTTCTCCTGTCAATGAATGACACGAGCGCCTTAATGAGTTCTTCCTCTTTTTCTTTGGGGATTTCCTCCATAGCCATGACATCAATAAAGGATATCAAGCCAGATTTTTCTTTGGTTTCAAGATGACCACCTTTTTCATTGAGCTCTTCAATAGTTGCATCAAGTATACTTAAGTCCCCGTCAAATAATATATTTTTTAATTCCTCTTGGCTTACCATGTTTTACCTCCCAAATATAGCTCGCTATGCAATTTTAAGGTGCGGTTATATTGTATAATAGTTGTCTTATTCTGTCAAGTCAAATGTGTAGCCATCCTACTGCCGCACCGAAGAAAACCTCCGATTTATCGGAGGTTTTCTTTATGTCTGCCCGCCTTCGTTAGAGTGGTTACATATCCTGCTTCTCTAGGCCAATAAGGTGCATCTTCTCATTGTCGCCAAAAGACTGGACATAATCGTACACTGTTACTAAGTTATAGCCTTTTTAGCGAAATAACGCCTTCCTAGATTGTTATTTAGAAGTTGGCCTACTTGGCTTCCGTTTTATCGGTCACCACTTTACCTTGTACGAATAGCCCATAAGTACCAGTAAGCTCGATCGGCTCATCTAATTCTTGGAACTCAAGCAAGCCAGTTTCTTTTGCTAGTGCCCCCTCCGCGTGCGATAAAGTTATATGTAATGGTACTTCGTAATTATCGCAGGCCTGCTGGACTGCCGGGTCGTCTGCTTCGACGCGCACAAGTAATCCCTCTACTCGTCCATTATTGCCATAACCAATAGCGGTTATTTTTGCGCCACTACCAAGCTGATCTAACTTTAAATTTTCAACTCCTGGACGATAACCGATTGTGACGTGGGGATGTTCAATTTGGTGCTCTAGGGTTGCCGGAGCTTGAGAATATAAGGATTCCGAATCCAAAAAGAGTCCGCAGTACTCAGTCTTTGCACCTAAAAGTTCAATTTGGCGTTCTTCTTCGCTCATGTTAGCAAATGCTTCCGTCTTTTCTAAATCTATAAGCGACTCATTATAAACTAGAGCATGCGAATTCCAATAATCTTCGCACTCCTGGCGCTCGGCTTCATTTATATTGCCTGGATCCCAAGGTTCGCGCGGAGCGGCTTCGCCAATAAAAGCCGTGATTAGTACATAAGCATTTCCATCCTCGGCCAAGCTCTCGTCTTTTAGTAGAATCACCATCATAGAATTACACGGTTGCGGCTCGCGATTCTTTACCATTGGAGTAGGGCCGCTACGCCCCTTACGGAATACCATTACAACATCGTCATCCGGCCGTAACTCCACGCAGTTAGATTTACCAATTGCATGTTCAAAATCTATTTGCTTTCGAATGAAGCGTTCGCCCTGAGTATCGATTGTATGGAGCGCCGCGGGAAACTATTCTGAAGCTCAAGGAGGTACATATGAAAAGAAAATTCGAAGGAATTGAAATCATTCGCGAAGACCGGATGCACGTCTACGGGCGTTACAAGTCCGGTGGCGCCGACCACGAAGCCGGCGACCTCGTCATGCTGCCGAAGAACGTGCTCGCTCAGGCCCTCGACTGGATCGAAGACATGGTCGTGATTCGTAGCGGAGTCTTCTACGGATCAATTACGGCAATCTGCCTGATCGGCGTGATTGTCTTCGGGAAACTGCTCTACGAGCTGGACCCCCGGACATGGGGCGTGAGCGGCGACGTCATCTTTATCGCCATAGTCACCGTAGTGTTCGTAGCCCTGGCCGCCCTGTTTGCATACTGGTGGATCAGCGAATCGATCATCCCGTGGGTGCAGCGGAAAGCCTACACGGCTAAAAACAGAGCATAAACGCTTGCTCCTGACGGAGCGTCTTCAATAACATGACTCAACCACCCCCGGAAGAAGGGTTAGCTAACTGCAATACCCGCCCCTTCCGGGGCTTTTTTCATGCAAAAAATTAATTACTAAAAATAGCATTGACTACTGGCGGCTCGGGCGCTTTTGGCGGCGCAGTAGGTGTAACTGGCGTTAGTGGGATAAAATTAGGATCATTCAAGAAAGGGTTTTCTTGGGGGCTTGCCGTTGATGGAGTCATCTGAATTGTTTCCGTATGGTCGTCAACCTCGCCGCTCGCTTCTTGATTGGTTACTAATGGCTGAGATACGGGCGCAGCCTGAGGTGTAGGGTTATTTATCGGTCCTGCCGGAGCGATAGGTTCCGAGGGGGCGATAGGCTCGACGGACTCATTCCCTGTTGCTATGCCGCCCCCATCGGGCGAATACATGAGTGGCGGAAGGTCACCTTCTGGAGGCTGCTCGATAACTGCATCGGCAGGAATGGACAACTCAATCGCATCAGCAATTAAAGTAATTGTGCCTTGGCCACTTTCTATATTAACGCTACCGCCATCATCAATCTGGACGTTCTTAATCCAAAAGCCAAGCGGCATATCAATAGTCATGCTAACATTGGAAATGCGCGAGAAGGCAAAATACCAAATTCTACCGCTATTTTCGCGCGGCCAATCTTCACCATCAATCACCTCCTCAATCGAAAATGCCAAACCAGAGCTATCGAATTGCAAATTCCCCAATGCGAAGCCGCTAAATCCCCCCACTGTCTCCACGTACTGCCTGATTTCTTCTATATCGGTTATGATTTGGTATCCATCCTGCTCCATAATATTCCCTTACTAATAATATTTTAACATAAGCATTTTAGAAACTTCGCGAAGAGCCACCGCCACCTGAGCGACCGCCGCCACCAGAGTGTCCGCCACCGCCCGAGCGACCAGAATGAGAATGTCCACCACCAGAGCCGCCACCTGCAATTAAGCTAAACCCGAAAAACGCCGCAACAAAATTGATGAAAGAAAACATCAGTGGGAGCTCATACCATCCTTGTACGTAGTTCGTTAGCCCGTCGATAATTAAGGGTATAGTAAACAGTTCAAGGATAATAAACAAAGTTGTTTTATGCTTTAGGCTACCATTACTAAATAACGAACCAATTGAGCTAGTGATGGCGCACAATATTACGCCAATTAGACAAAGGCTAACACTATTGTCCTTTTTAGCTACGCGCGTTGGCGCGACGTCGCTATCGTAATCGTATTCCTCAGCAACCACCTGAAAGAGGGCCTGATAGCCATTTCGAACACCCTCATCGAAGTTGTCCTTGCGAAAGTATGGAATTATATATTCGTCCTGAATCCGTCCGGTTTTGCCGTCTGGTAAAGCGCCTTCAAGCCCATATCCAACCTCGATACGCGATTGCCTATCTTCGAGCGAAAAGAGAAATAAGAGACCGTTATTCTTCTCTTTGTCGCCGACGCCATAAGTACGGAACAGTTCTGTAGAGTATTCCTCAATGCTTCTTCCTTCAAGGCTTTTTACTGCTACGACTACAATTTGCGCCCCCGTAGCCTCATCTAACTTGAGGCTATTATTGTAGATGTAGCTTTCCGTCTCATCGCTAAGAACACCAGCAACGTCATTAACGTAGAATCGCTCCGACTGTGGAACAATAGCTAAGACATTTGGCGCAAAGATACACGCTGACGCAAACGCAATTAGCAATATTTGGCAAAAACGTTTCATTACTTGGAGTTGGCATTATCGAAATTAACACTCGGAACTTCTTCTTTCGATTTGTCGGTAACTTCAAAGAATTCTTTCTTTTGTTTCCCCATCATTCCCGCAACGATTGAGGTAGGAATTGATTCGATTTTTGTATTGTAGTCCTTTACGGCCTCGTTGTAATCTTTACGCGACGTAGCGATACGGTTCTCGGTCCCGGCGAGTTCATCTTGAAGATTGATAAAATTCTCACTACTCTTAAGGTCTGGATAATTTTCAACAATGACATTTAAATTATTTAGAGCGGTATTTAGTTTATCGTTAGCAGCGCTAAGCTCCTTAATAGTGCTGGCGCCAGAAATATCCTTACGCGCCTCGGTAATTTCATTGATAATCTTTTCTTCATGACTCATATACCCCTTAACGGTATCCACGAGATTAGGAATCAAATCTGCTCGACGTTGAAGCTGAGTTTTAATGTCTGAAGCTTTTTGGTCCACCTCATTCTCCAATGCAACAATAGAGTTGTGCGCGCTAAAGTAAAAACCAAAAATTACAATTGCTATAGCAGCAATGATCCCAATGATGCCGATTGCAGCCATACCTTTTTTCTTCATTTAAGAGTCTCCTATTTTTTATGCCTATATTATAACATTCAGCACAATATCCCGCCCCTATTAAGGAGCTCCCGAACGCATTTTTTTATTTTTTGTTATAAAATGATTGTATGAAGAAAGCTGTAATACGAAGATATCATGTAGCTATTGCAATCGTAATTGCATTGTTCGCCGGTATCGTAATTGGAAATTTAAACATTACTCATTTTAGCGAAAAGCTCCCCACCTTGCCGTTGCCAGAAGTAACTGATGGTCAACGCGGTGAGCTCGGCATCGATAAGAATATTAACGAGTCCACGATAGATAAATATCTTGGACGCGCGGACAGCATCTATATAGACGTGCGCATGCTCGACGACCCTGCTAACTATGAAGCTATCGATGGAGATAGTAAACTTTCCGGGCTCGTGAAAGGTTTTGAGGTAGTGCCGTACCCTTATCTGGCCAACGTCGTTGGATTGCCGAAAGAAGTCGGCGAAACATATACAGGTAAGACCCTCTTTACGCAAAATGATAAAGGCGAATATCATGCAAATTACAAAGAGTCGATGACAATTCTTGAAGACCTTTTCCCGAAGGATAAAAATATTTTTCTGATGTGTGGTGGTGGCGGCTACTCTGGTATGACTAAAAGCATGCTCGTCAAATTAGGCTGGGACACCAACAAGATATACGTCGTGGGCGGTTATTGGTTCTACGAGGGGCAAAATGACTTTAAAATTAAGAACGGCGACGGCAAAGATGCTACATATGCCTTCTGGAAAGTCCCCTATCACAATATCGATTTCTCAAAATTGACAGAAAACAAAAAATGACCAAACAAAAAAAGCCAATTAGCCCAAAACCAAACAAAGTTGCCCTGATTTTAATCACGGCGCTTTGTCTTGCGATGTTCTTTGGCGGATATTTTATCCTTCGAGCCATGACTCCAAAAAAGTTTAGACTCACAGAAGAGCTATATGGGACAAGTGAAGTAATAGATATCGACAAAAATGACTATGAAAAATTGCTAGAAGATAAAAAATCATTCGTGGTGATGGTTGATAAGCCCGATTGCTACACGACGGCCAATATGCGCGAGTATATGGCAAACTTCCCAGAAGATATGCAGTTTAAATATTATCGAATTATGTGGTCGCAAGCCAGAGAGTCCAGCTTGCACGAGAAAGTAAAATACGTGCCGTCAGTCGCAATCATACAAAATGGCGCCGTAGTGGACTTTTTGGATGCGAATTCGGATGAAGATGCGTCGAAATTCAATAACGCCGAAACGCTACAGAGCTGGCTAAAAGACTATATAATTTTTAATTAAGAGCATGAAAACCCCTCTAGTTTCCTAGAGGGGGTGAGAGTTAACCGGTTGCAGTAGAAAATCAGTAGAAATCAGTACAGATCCGTCAGGTCCATTTCGGTGGCCAGATCCATGTCGTCCGCTTCGTATCCTTCTTCGGGTGCTTCGACGACCGCTTCGTTTCCGTAGTGATCACTCAGCCATTCCGAGATTCTGGCGCCCGCGTCTCCGTTGAGGAAACGTGACGTCATAACGATAGCAAAGCGTTCGTTGTCGCGCACAATGGCGATTCTGGCCGTGTCGCTTGCCAGCTGATAGTATAACGGGATAGTGTATCCCGATTTCACCATCGGGCGGTGCTCGTCAGACATCCCCCTGACCGTGTCGCAGAGATAATCGACAAGTCTGTAGAACTCGTTGTCATCCTTCGGCTTACGAAGTGCCTCATGATCTTTCTGGCTGAAATTTTCAATTTTTTCAGCGCAGCTCGGTTTTCTTCCGAGCAGAGAATCGTTGAGCTGCCTCAGCCTGCTGACAATGGCCTTCACCTCAATCCAGGCTTCAACCAGTGTTGCAAATGTCTGACAAGATCTGAACCTGTTGATGTAAATTACGTTCTGGATCTCATCAATTGTACCGATAGCGCTAGTATTATTTTCCATAGTCCCCTCCTTATGGGTGCTGGTTTTTATTCCTCTTTTCGCCCACCGGTTCGATGAACAAGAAGAGGAATAAAAATCCAAAAACAAATACTATCTTTCTACTGTAGAACGGTTTAAAAGTGCGGTATGATTAATAAATCATACTAGTTCATTATAGCATATATGTCCGATATTGTCAATACATATATACTAATATCGCATTATTGTCTATTGAATACTCTGTTCGACCAGTGTATAAGCGTCGTTGTTAGCATTTGTGATTGCGATGGATTGCCAATTATTTTGAGCCTTCATTTTGACAAATATCTCATCACCAATTTTTACTTCGCGATGGAATATAATCCGAACCGCGCGAGCATCAAATTGACTTACTTCTTTTATTAGGTCCAAATAGGTCGAGTTGTGCATGTGACCATTTAAATCCATATCCGCTTGGCGAATGATTACCTGGTGCGAAATGTCGTACTTCTCCAACACGGAAAGGCGTTTTCGCGACTGGCTCGACAGTGCAGCGCGGGCGCTAGTAGCGTATTTCGATAAACGCTCCGCGCCAAGACGGATGATTGTTTTGTTTTTCAAGCCTACAATCATCCATTTCGAACTGGCGGCAGCGATTTTTTGACCACGACAAAACATCTCAAAATCACGCCAAACGTAACGAGAATTTGCTTCGCGAGGCCATGTGCGGACCGTAACCTCTTCGCGATATTGCGGGCGAGAGTATACTTCCAAATTCCATTCCACTATCACCCAGCTTAATCCCTGGGCATTAAGCGACCGAATATCGTCCCCCGTTCTAGCAGAATCCTCATCGGAAGTATTCTCCATCAACTCCAAAATGGCCTTATTTGTCAGCGCGTATGTAGCATCTACGTCCTCAAGGCGCAAGATAAAATTCCGTCGGTACGGCATTTATCCCTTTCGGACAGGGGACACATCCTCTTCCGTGTTAGGTTCCGATTCGTCGAACTGTGGATTAATCTGGGGCGCATTATACCCGTCAAGATTGTCGTCAATTTTATAGACGCGAGAGCCGCAAGTTTTCACCTCTTCAACATTCGAAATACCTTGGAATCCGCCACTAATAGTGATTTCTACGCATCCTCCAATGTCTTTTTCAACATTACTTAGGCGTAAAACCAATGGCGAGCTAAGATCCTCATTAGCACTATCCGCAAAGCCAGCCTCAATACCTACACTTCTGCCAGCCTTACAGTAGCTAGCGGGATCGTACCAAATGAAAGGTTCCCCATTATAGTTTGCGTAGCCAGTAATGGCGTTTTTAAGTGCTAGACAGTCGCCTTGCACAATAGTGGAGACAGAATCGCCATTATTTACAGTGCTCCAGATTCGCGCAATTCGGCGTTGCTCGTCTTGATTTAGTCCATAATCTTGACCGCCAGCTTCGAGTGAATAACCAAACGGAAAATCATCTATAAACTCGTCTTTTATAAATTTAACAAAGAAAAGCATCCCAACAAAAGGCGCAATAAACATAATAATAATTATCACGACTACAATTATGACGGCTGAATTATTTGAAGATCGCCCACTTGCGTAGCCGTTATTGTTGGGTATGTGATTTGCAGAATTATTTTCACCTGGCCGAATCGGTTCAGCCATAAAACCATTACTCATCGATGACTCCTTCTTATTTGTATTCTAACAAAAAAGCAGAGCGTTTTGTAGCGCCCTGCTTTACTTTGAACGATGGGTATTTTCGTTTTAGCCTTCAATGGCAATATATTTTTGTTCTTCCGGCAAATCCTTCTTTGGCTCCGCTTTCGGAACAGTAAGAGATAGGACGCCATTCTTATAAGAGGCTTTTATGCCGTCCTTTTTAATGTCGTCGCCAACATACCAGCTACGACTCATCGAACCAAAATGACGCTCCTTGCGAATTAGACGGCTACCATTCTTGCGTGGCTTGCCGTTTTTATCTTCACGCTCCTCGACATCCTCGCTTTTTTCGGCACTAATTGTTAGCATGCCTTCATCGAGTTTAATTTTAATATCTTCCTTCGTGAATCCTGGAAGATCAATTTCAAGATTATAAGCCTGTTCAGTTTCGCTGACATCTGTCTTCATAAGGTTATGTCCGCGCCCGCCACCAAGCGCCGGCAACATTGGACGACGCCCAAAGATTTCGTCATCGAAATCGTTAAACATTTCGTCAAAAAGGCTCTCAAATCCCGAGTGAATCATCTTTTTCCTTTCTTTATTTATTAGTGTGAGGTAAGTTAGTTGCTAGCCGTTATATCTTATCCTGTCGGCTGCTTTCGCTTATGATTCCATTATATGCCATATAATTAGCACTGTCAAGCCGAGAGTGCTAATTTTTATATTTTACGGTAAATTTTGATACATGCAGCGGCGTATTTTTTGTCGCTAAGTAGCTCTAAGTAAGCGAATTGCGGCGGAGCTGGGGCTTCTGGGTGCGACAGGACTAAATAGCCGCCCGGCACGAGGTGTTGAATTAAAGAGGCCACTATCTCGTACTGTGGGTTATCGTATGGCGGATCGGCAAAGATAATACCATAATCACCGTCAGGAACGCGTACGAGCGTGGATCGGTCCGCTAGCTGGAGATTTACTAAGTTCTTCTGAATAGTGCGGATTGCTTTGGGGTGCTTTTCCATAAAATCCACATGCGATGCGCCGAGCGAAAGAGCCTCGATGCCGATGGCGCCACTACCGGCGAAAGCATCCAATATGCGCCTTCCGGGAACCTCGTCGCGCAAACGATTAAAAATCGCAGAACGCTCACGCTCGCCCATGGGGTGTGTAGCATTGGTTTTTGGCGCGTCGATTAATCTCCCGCCATATTCCCCAGAAATGATACGTATTTGCGAACTGCTTCTTGCCATTTTAACCTAATTCAATGTCGTTAATCGTTGATATTTGCGAACCGAATTACTTAATTCTTTATACTCTAGCATATTATATCCTTGCCGTCTAAATTGTTTTACTAGGCCGTCCGCCTTATGAACAAGCTTAGTGTCGGTAATTGTTGCGATGCGCAAATCCAATGCGCCATGTTGCAACGAGCCATATAATTCGCCCGGTCCGCGCAGTTTTAAATCGACCTCGGCTAAATAAAAGCCGTCTTGCGAGCGTTCGATTTCTCGCAACCGCCTTGTCGGTGCGTCAGAGTTCGAATTGATTAAGTAGCAATACGAGGCGTCACTGCCTCGACCAACGCGACCACGTAGCTGATGTAGCTGGGATAAGCCGTATTGATCTGCGTCTGCAATTACCATTACGGTAGCATTTGGGACATTAACGCCAACTTCAACTACGGTCGTACTAACAAGGATGTCGATTTTCCCTTTGGAAAATAAAGTCATAATTTCGTCTTTTTCGGCAGGCTTCATTCTGCCATGCAAAAATGCCACATTGTAGTTCGGGAATTGATGGGCGATTTTTTGCGTTTCCTTTTTAACGTTCGACAGTTCACTAGCGCCCTTGTCGTCGATTTTCTTGCAGATATAGTAGACTTGATGCCTTTTTACTAATTCCTGTTCAATACTTTGCCACATTTGCTTCGTAGAATTCGGTGAGATAATTTTGGTTGTGATCGGTTGGCGACCAGCTGGAAGCTCATCCAGGATCGAAACACTAAGGTCGCCAAATATCGTCAGCTGTAATGAACGCGGAATCGGCGTTGCGGTCATCGATAACAAGTGCGGCATTGTATGCGCCTTAGCAAGAAGCTTTTGGCGCTGGGCAACGCCAAAACGATGCTGCTCATCTATAATAGCTAAGCCAAGATTTTTAAACTCCGTATCGTCCGTAATGAGAGCATGCGTTCCTATTACCAGGTCGACTTCCCCATTCTTAATATGTTTCTTTAATTCAGGTTTATGCTTGGTTGAGCCGGTTAATAATGCGATACTCAAACGGTCTTTAAATAATTGCGAAAGTGATTCGGCGTGCTGCGTAGCGAGAACTTCCGTAGGAGCCATAATAGCCGCTTGTAATCCAGACATAGCAGCCACAAAGCAGCTCAGTGCCGCCACCATTGTTTTGCCAGAACCAACATCGCCTTGCAGTAGGCGATTCATTGGAATTTCTTGTTCCATATCTTGAATTATTTCCCAAGTCGCACGACGCTGCGCATTTGTGAGTTTGAAAGGTAGACCGCTAATAAAATCTTTGAGCTGCTCCATGTCGCCACGAATGGCCTGTGTGCGCAATTTTTGGTTCTCTTCGCGGTTCAGCTGGGCGGCAAGCAATAAGCTAAATAATTCTTCAGTAGCAAGATACTCGCGACCAGCCTTGGCGGCATCTAGCGTTTCTGGAAAATGCACATTTAGTAGCGCATCAGCCCTGCCTGCATAATTAGGGATCATGTCGGGAATTAGGGCGATACTATTCCGAATTGTTTTAATGAACTTTTTAAAGTCTTGTGATTTTACCGAGCCGCGCATTGGATATACGGGTTGAATTTTGGCCGTGCTAGCCTTTAGGTCATAATCGTCGGCAAGCGTGGCGGATGGGTTTGAAATTTGATACCGTCCATAAGACAACGCCATCGTGCCAGAGAAATAATAATCTTTACCTGCGTCGAATTGTTTTGCGCGATAGGGCTGATTGAACCAGACGGCTTTGATGGCGCCAGTTTTATCGCGCAAAGTAGCCTCAACGATAGTAAGATTACGGCGCATGCGTCTGACGGTGGTTTCCTCCACTTTTGCTTTTACGGTCACTTTCCCGGGTTTTAATTCTGCGATGTTTTGCGCTTGCTGAAAATTCTCGTAGTCGCGTGGCAAATGATAAACTAGATCACGCAGCGTAAAAATACCAGCCTTGTGTAATACCTCAGCCGTTTTTGAGCCAATCCCCTTCACCTCTTGAATAGGCGCTGCTAAATCCATATCTATATTATATCTTAGTCGTGAGGTTCGGTCGGAGAGTTTTCAGCACGCCATTTGGCAATCTCGCCATGATTGCCGGATAGCAAAATTTCTGGCACTTTCATTCCGCGAAATTCCTCTGGACGAGTATATTGCGGATATTCATAATTGTCACCATCGGAGAAACTTTCGATTTCAGCAGATGTTTCGCCGCCTAGAACTCCGGGAATAAGGCGCACAATCGAATCAATCACGGCCATAGTTGGGATTTCGCCACCCGTCAGAATAAATTTGCCAATTGAAACCTGGTAGTCGACTAGCGTAGTAATGCGCTCGTCATAGCCTTCGTAATGCGGACAGATGAAAATATAGTTTTGCCCCGCTGTCGCTAGCTCGCGCGCACGCGCCTGGTCCCAAATACGCCCTTTCGGTGTCATTAAAACTACCTTCGCGTCAGGATTGCGAGTTTTTGCGTCCTCGACGGCGGCAAAAATTGGTTCTGGTTTTAGCAACATACCATCACCACCACCATACGGCGTATCGTCTACCTGATGACGCGGACCTAATCCAAATGGTCGCAAATCAATAATTTCAAACTCTACTAATTTTCGATCTTGCGCCTTCCAGAGCATCGATTGATTAAAGACTTTATCGAACATCTCTGGGAATAATGTAATTACCGATATCTTCATTCTTTGGAGACTTTTACCATTGCAGGACGAATCACCTCGCCGTCATATGTATATCCAGCGCGCAATTCTTCTGCAATAACTTCATTATCGCCATCACCCTCAACCAATACCGCATCATGCAGATCAGTACTAAAGGCATCGCCTGGCTTAGTAACAATCTTTGTGAGGCCGATTTCGCGCAGAGTTTTTTCTAAGTTTTTAGCAAGTGGACCAAGGGTATCAGGGTTAGCGGCAATAGCGCGATCAATATCGTCAAGTAGCGGCAGGACCTTTTTGACAGTCGCAAAACGGGCGGAATTAGCATAACTTTCACGCTGCGAATCAACTTGGCGACGGAAATTTTCGAAGTCGGCACGCGTGCGTTGAAGGTCGGCCGTCAACTCGGATATCTTAGCATCCTGCTCATTATTTACAACGTCTTGATTGATATCGTTCGCAGTATTTACATTTTGTGCCGTATCAATTATTTTTTCGCCCATATTTTTTTCGGCTGTATTATCGTCTTTATCTTTCTTAGTCATAAATTATATCCTCCAACATTATTCCGGCATGTCGCACTAACGACATGACGCGCTTGTATGATTGACGCGTGGGGCCAAGCACGCCAATATAACTACGGTCCGAGTAAGGCGAACGAAAACGAGAAATAATCAAAGAAACATTTGAAGCTTTGCCGATTGGATTTTCGGTGCCAATGTAGACATTTATAGCTTCGTTTGGCTGAACCTCCAACAGCCATGGTTTAATATTGTCTAGAAGCGCACCAACCGCCTGTACTTGGGCGGCTTGCAAGAATTCTGGTTGCGAGAAGAGGTTACCAAAGCCAGAAATGTAGATTTGATCGCCAATTGTAGCTAACCCAAGATTGCCCGTTAAATTAACGAGACTATCAACCGCCGTGCGAATAGCATAGTCGGCACGAGTTTGCGCCTGAATACGCGTCGCAAGCGCACGCGTGGGGCGATCTTCTTTCTCAATGTTGATGCGACGGTCGGAGTCGGCACCATCTTCGTGGTCGATTTTTTCTTGGAGCGAGTTGACGTATAGACGATATCCTGCATCGGTCGGTACGCGCCCCGCCGAAGTGTGCGGCTGCGTAATATACCCCATCGCCTCTAGCTTGACCATCTCCGAACGTATAGT
>JAEEGI010001843.1_pt1 | contig 52473 bp, 47 predicted proteins | sample 8958751 | NCBI WGS metagenome assembly JAEEGI01 (sample SAMN16246545, study PRJNA631951) | gut metagenome | biome: gut microbiome; feature: rumen; material: KS-attached | host: Bos | place: Iran: Karaj | collected 2018-10
ATCGTTTCCCTATAAAGAATTATATTTCTTCAAATCCAATACTTTTCAGATACTTATAAGTACCATCATAATATTCAGGAAGTCGAGTCTCATCTTCCCAAAAACCTGTTGGTGTTTTATGAGGATTTCCTTCGGGTATACAAATAATCATACCTGCTCTTGCACGGGTAAGTAATACTCTGTAGGCATTAAGCATATATTTAATCTGTTCTTGCTTACTTTCGGTTACTGCTTCAACCTTATTCCATCTGTCTTTTCCATTGAATCTATAGAACTGCCATTGTCCATTTTCATAGCGCATGTCGGCATCCCATAATAAACAGGTATAATCAAGTTCGAGACCTTGTACCTGAATTTCGGTTGCTGCATCTTCTAGATAATTTGAAGCTCTAGTATCTGCTTTATCTTCAAGAAACCAATGAACAGCATTTTCTTCATCAGATTGTAAAACATGAATGCCAAGAGGCTTATATCTGGCAGATTCTTTTGTAATAAGAACTCCAGTTCTTTCTGAACCTCTTACTTTTTTATGTAACCATCTTTTTGCTTTTTCCATATCTCTGGTAAGCATAATTGGATATTTATCTTTTATCTCTGAATATATTGAAGAAGCTTTTCCATCAAGAGCAAGTAACGAATGAACCATTGAAGAAAGCTTCTCTGCTCTAAAAGAGCGTAGAGAAACTCCAAGATGTAAGTCTTCCGAGTAAGTAACATTTTTGTTATGTTGTAATAACTCGTTTACTTTACCTTCTGCATATTCTGCTTCAGTCAATTTTGGAGAAATATACACCTTCCAGTGTGTAAAAGTTTCATTGAGAGATTTTATCCACTCTGATATTCCTGCCTCACCAGTATTAATTTCCTGACCACCACCAACAAGACAAACAATAGTAGCCCAGTCCTTATGCTGATCCAAAGACCAGATAAGAAATTCTCCCTCCGACATTGGGAAACCCGCCAAACCCTTCTTACGGGCAAGCCAGGCACTCAGATGACGCATGTCCCACATGCGCTGGGCTTCATCAAAAATAGCCACATTCTCTACCTCAGCGGCATCAGCTTTTGCAGCCTTAGAGACCTTTGCGGGGTCAATTTCAATGGCATTACCCTGAATAGGCTGCTTAAGCTTTGCAAGCATATTATCACGGTAGCGGTGGATGATTTGGATAAACCGGCTCACCTGCCGCTCAGCCTCAGTCTTAGTGCACCTTTTGCCAGCATCCTTCTCCTTTTTCACCTTATCTCGCGCCAGAGCCTCTGTGAGCACTTTCACCAGCGGACCATTTCCGGAAAGATACACAGCAAGGTCACCCTGCTCCTGCTGAATGGCAACGTTAAGGCCAACAAGAGTCTTACCCGCACCAGGGACTCCCGTGACAAAGCAAATGCTTTTCTGATGGTTTTCCTTTGAGCGTTTAATCACATCCAGAATAAAGGCCGTGCAGGTGTCAATTCCGGCTTTATCGGCCTCATGCTTAGTGATGTCCTCTACGCTGTGATTCATATAGAGGGCAGAGGCAGCCTGGATAATTGTAGGAGTGGGATTATAACGGCTGTAGAGCCACTCGTGAGCGTCAATTGATGGATGCTCCGGCTCATGCTCAAGGATGGCCTTGATAATGCCTAGGAGCGTTTGGGAGTTAGAGAAAAGAGGATTGTAGACATTGTCGTCATACTGGCACAGGAAACTGTTTGAGTACTCTTTTGCTTCAGTTGCAACAAGGATAGGGACTATTACAAGATTCCGGCTCTCCTCATGGAAATTTTTAAGATCCAGCGCGTAGTCCCAAACCTGCTCTTTGTCATTGACAAGATACTCGTCAGCGCCAGCTTTGAACTCAATTGTGAAGACAATCCCGTCTACTAGAAGGACAACATCTACACGCTTTCCAAGACGCGGAATTGTATACTCAAAAACTATCTGGCCAGATTTCCCTAGTGATTTAAGAGTGTCCTTCATCACTGCGATCTCTTCAAGCCATGCGCCACGCTGCTCCTGTGTAAGATCAAACTCATTACATGCGCTAAGGCGACCCAGAATGCTCTCGGCATCCTGAGTAATAAAACCACTGCACGTGGCGCTGTAATAAAACCGCTGCATCAAACTGGGAAATCGCTCTTACAAATATAAGAATAATCTTGTGGAAAAATGCTGCTCCTGCTCTATTATCGGCCGAAATGAGATTTCTCGACTACGCTCGAAATGCTAGGGAAGCGAGGAATCCACCCAGAAGAGCTTCCACCAGCAGTAGATATCAAGAAACTAGAACGTCGTGTCGCCTCTGAGGAAAAGAAGATATAGAAGACTAGTGCAAAACTCCCGAAAAAGAAATAAAAACAGCCATACAACGTGCCCTACATCATTTTCGTGAGGTCACGAAAATGATGGTCAGTGAGACCTCCCAAATGACAAAACGGTCTTTCGGCCCAGTGAGACACCCGGTCGTGGCCGGGTGTGACGAAAATAACATGTCCAGAAATGACAGGGCAAGTGGCGTCCTGTAGAGTTTTTACCACTTCATTTTTCGAAAATCGTTTGATTCGTATAAAATCTTCAGAATCTTTTTAACGATTCTTGGATTTCTCTCTCTTTTGGACTTAGTTTGCGGAAATAGAAAATGCGAGTTATGGAGATTCCGCAAGGAAATAGCCGGGAAGATAACACGGCCCGGAAACAAATAATCAAAGACTTTTATGCGTCCTGGATAGCAGAACATCCAGATAAAAAGATCTGGAACAAATCATTGTGTGCGTATATTCATGTCAAATACCAGTCGATAAACGAAACAAAAGGACATGCATCTGGAACATATGAATCAACTAAAGCCGTTTTCAGACTGACAGAAATACTTGAAAACGCAACACTCGTTAATGAAAAGATGAAAAAACAAGAGGACAATAATCAGAAGGCATTCTCTAAGATTCTAGTCATGAAATATAAAGAAATCAAACTAACCGTTGGATATCAACCATCCAAGGGGCATTATGTTCAATACTGTATAACAGTACCAGGTGCGAGAATGCATAAAAAATAAAAGCCGCCTAGGCTGCGACTTTTGTAAGGGGCTCGTATCAAGATTGTCTTGAGAGGGTTGTCAACCCTTTCCGAATTCCCCGTGACGATTCCATTGCAAATGTAATACTTTTTTCTAAACCTGCAAAAATATGTTAAAGATACCGGATCAGGTTCGGAATGACTATAATTCACACTTATAAAAGGGGGCGAATTCGCCACAATTATAACCCCCTCGAATTCGAGGGGGATAAAAAGCAAACTGATCTTTTTAAACGTAACGAATTCGCTACGTTAAAAAACGAAACCCGATAACTTGGATTGCTCCAGAAGTTACCGGGAATGACGAGCTATTATTCCTCTTCGGCAAGCTGCTTGAAGAAGGTGAGGACGGATTTGGCGGACTGGATGCTGGTGTCGGGGCGGCGGGGCTGGTCGGGGCGGGGAGGGCGGTTGCCGTAGTCGCCGTAATAGCCGCGGAGGAAGCCGCCGGCGCTGGACCAGATGGTGTGGATGTAGCCACGGAGATAGCCTTTGGTTTCCCTGGTGGTCTGGGAACGGAACTGGATCATGTCCTTCACCTGCTGTACGGAGAGGTCAGGGTCACGATAGCCGCAGGTGGCTACGGGGAGGCCCTTCATGGCAAAGTATACGGCGCTGAGGTCCGCACGTTCATAGTGCCAGTCGCAGATTAGGATGTCTTTGGGGATCATGTCTATGGCACGCCAGGTGTCGTTGTAGGAGGCTTCCCACTCCCCCAGCCCGGTGGTGCGGCCGTCAAGGAGGCGGTCTCCCCATATCATGAGCTCACGGCCCTTGGAGGCCAGGTGGTCATGGATAGTGGTGACCTCGCCAGCGAAGAGCTCGCTGCGGTCCTTTCCGTGGCAGCGCGGGCATTCGTCCATGCCAATGTAGAAGACCTCGTCCATGCCGGCGTGGAAGGCATCGGCCTGGAAGGCGTCGCAGATTTCGTCTACCACGTCAAATACAACCTTGTGCACGTCCGGGTGCAGGGGGCAGTAGCTCTTGCAGTAGAGGCCGTAGGGATTGGGCCACTTGGTATAGTCCTCCGTTTTGATGGACGGAGTTTCGTCAAACTGCGGATATTCCCTGAGGAGCGCGTGAGTCTGCTTGGCCCAGGACTGGTGGCCAAGGAGGTTCACCTGCGGCACCAGACGGATGCCATGCTCCTTGCAGGCGGCAACCAGCTTGTCTACATCGTCCTGAGTGAGAGGGTTCTCGTCGCTGAGCTCAGGATGAGTCTTGTATGCAAAGTTCCAGTCTACCCTGAGGATGAGGAGGTTCACCTTTGCCGGCGCCAGGTCCTGGTTTATGAAACGCAGGAACTGGTCCACGCCCCGGTGAGAGGGCGCTTCGATGGCGAAACCTCTGATGGGGAGTTTGTCGTCAATATTTCCGGCTTTTGCCATAAAACATATTGAAACAAGCAGCAGGAAAGTGAAGTATCTTCTCATAAGTGAACAGTTTGACGCACTAAGTTACAAATTATCCTTCAAAACAGCCAATCTATCCACCAAAAACGCCAAATCGGTGGATAAACCCGGCAAAGCATAGATTCCCGGGACAAGCCCGAGAATGACGAAAAGAAAGGGGCCGGGAATGACGGGGAGATGGTTAATGATAGAGCTTCGGGAAGTGTTGGTGCGAGAAACCTGTAGCGCCCACGCTTCATAAGTGGGAGGGGCCCCACGCCTGCGGAGCAGAGCGGCTGGGAGGGACGAGGATTCGAAGAATCCGAGGGTTTCTGCACCAATACTTTCCGGAGCGACGAAAAATGGCCTTCTATTCTGGAGGGCGCTCCCTTCACAAAGAATAATTCAAAAACCGATTACCTGGAGGCATCCGGGTGGATCGGTGTATTCAGTATAAACAATTGTATTAATCCCTTAAAACAAAACAGATTATGAAAACAAAGGATGAGATTATCGTTAATAACATGGCCATAAAGACCATGAAAAAAGATGGCATGGACTTTATTAGCATTACAGATATTGCAAAACTAAAGAATGTTACAGATCCCAATGGTGTTGTCGCCAACTGGATGCGAAATCGAAATACTATCGAGTTCCTAGGACTTTGGGAGTCTCTCTATAATCCAAAGTTTAACCCCCTCGAATTTGAGGGGGTTAGAAAGCATGCTGGTTTGAATGCATTTACCCTGTCTCCTTCCAAATGGATAGACGCAACTCAAGCCATAGGGCTTCATTCTCAAGAAGTTGAATCGTATTGCAATCCAAGCAGATGCTCGTCCTTCAGGGAGACAATAATCGACATCTGCTAAAATAAAAAAAATAAAGCCGTCAGGTAACGGCTTTCAAAATGGGGCTCGGACCAAGAACTTGGGAGGGTTGTCATCCCTTCAAACGAATTCCCCTTCGACGAATCCTAGTGCAAAGGTAATGCTTTTTTCTTAATCTGCAAGGATTTGTTAAAGATTCCGGATCAAGTCCGGAATGACATCTTAGGTCCTCAATGACGAGAGGAAGTACTCTCTCAGCGCCTCGTCCTCGCAGTACACATAACAGCCCTTCTGGCCGCGGGTGAGGAGGGTTTTGTAAGTGTTGAGGATTAGCCTGCGGGCAACGTCGTCGCTGGCGCCGCGGATGCCGGAGGACTTATCGTCCCGTGAAATGGCGGTCTTGTCCGTGAGAACGCGGCCTGAGGCTTTGTCGTACGTCAGGTCCTTGCCAATGAGCACACCCACATAGTCAAACTCCAGCCCCTGGGCGGTATGGATGCAGCCAACCTCTTCAAAGGACCTGGGATTGATTGCCCAGATCTTATCGTTCTCAAGGTTCCACCTGGCCCGGAAGCCGCCGGGGAGTTCAATGTCCACATCGCCCCTGTGGTTCTTCACGTTCCAGTCGTAGCAGTATCCGGCAACCATGCGGGCCTTGTTGCCGGCGTTCTTTTCCCTGAGGGCATCGCGCATCAGGGAGGCATCGTCAAAGATTCGGAAATCGAAATTGAGTTCCGACAGCGGGACGGCCACGGACTCCTCGCTGCGCTGAAGAAGGTTGTCTATGAACTGGATATAGGCATCGCTGCCGTTGCATCGGAACTGCGATGTGAGCTTGGTCTCCTCACGCATGATCAGCGACGAGCCCAGCTCCTTGCACCATTTGCTGATTTCTCCTACGCTGCCGATGTCCTTGGTGGTTACGGCCTGGTCCTCGTCCAGCATGAATATCGTAAGGAGGGAGGCGTTGAGACATTCCTTCACCTGATTCTCGCCGTTCCAGTCTCCGTACATTTTCTTTACAAGGCGATGGGCTTCGTCCACGATGAGGCAGTCGTAGGAATTGGCCGGAGCCTGTGAAAGCCCGAACGGGGAGCGGAAGAGCTGGCTTATCTCTGCGAAGTTCTCTGCCCTGTTGTTGGAGAGGATGGACAGGAAAGCCTGCCTGGGGGCGCTGTTCTTGGTAACGTATGCGGCGTTGCAGGCGCAGGTGATAAAGTGCATCAGAAGGTTAACCGCAAGCACCGATTTGCCTGTTCCGGGACCGCCCTGGATGATAATCGTGCGCTTTTTCCGGTCCTTGAGGCACTGGAGCATGGTGCGGATACACATGTCGTAGCAGACGGCCTGCTCGTCCAGAAGGTCAAAGACCGAAGTACCCCGGACCATGGTGGAAAGGGCGTCCTGAAGCGATTTTGTCGGTTTGATGCGGCCGTGGTCAATCAGGTACAGAAGGTCTCCGCGGGACGATTTCTTTGTGACGAAACTCTTTATGAACGCATTGAACTGCTGTACCTCGTCCATGATGAAAAATGGCGCGGTAGTATACCATTCCTTATACACTTCTGCCGACAAGGCCTGCTTGTACGCGGGAAGATAATTGTGCAGGTATGCGCACGGAACCAGGCGGATGTCCCGGTCATGGATTACCTCTGAGTAGTTGACAAGGAAACGGGAATAGGAGTATGCCTGGTATGACGGATGACAGACTATTCTATTGTCGTTGGCAACGTAGGTGCGTACGCTGAAATGCATGTCATCGTCCACCACCTCGGCCTTCGTCCACTGCTTGAGCTCGACGATGACGATGTTGTCCCTGTCTCTGGCGTCGGCCCCCATTATGATAAAGTCTACGCGCTTGGAGGTCTGGGGGATGTTGTACTCGATGGCAATCTGGACGTCATCGGAAATATCGGCATCATCCACGATATTGCGCATAAACTGCATGGAATTCTGCCAGGAGGCAAATTCCCGGTCCTGACCCGCATTGAGTCCTCTTTCACGGATTAGATTGAGAATCTTTGTGGCAATGATTCCGGTCTTCACATCCTGAACAAATAGCTGCTTATTTGCACTGTAAACTATCATACGCGGGTATATGTGTCTCTGAGTTATGCAAATGTAGCGAATTTTCCATAAATACCGCACTGCCTTTCTGGCCGGCCGAACACGCTCGAGTGCATTTTTGGCGTTTTTGAGGGGTTTTTGCTCGCGAGACGGCATTTAAACTCCGCCTCAAGAGCACTTTGGGGGCCTGGAGGGGTGAACATGCTCGCGAGCGTGTTCGGGGGGAGGGCAGGGGGAGCGTGTTCGCCACGCCAGAGGGGCGAAGGGCTACAGCAGTGCTTCCAGAGCCTGGAGCTGCTCCCGGGTGGTGGCCCAGCTGGTGGCAAAACGGGTGACGGCGCGGCCGTCGGGGAGGGGCTCCCAGACTTCGTACAGGACCTTTCCTTCAAGTCTTGCCATCTGCTCTTTGGTGAGGATGGGGAACTGCTGGTTGGTGGGGGAGTCCGTGTAGAAGGGGTAGCCCTTGTCCGCAAATACTTTCTTCAGCTCCATAGCCATCTGGATGGCGTTACGGGCAATCCTGAAGTACAGATTATCGGTAAATAAAGTATCGAACTGAATGCCCAGAAGCCGGCCTTTTGCCATGAGCGCGCCGTGCTGCTTGACTATGGTGAAAAAGTCTTTGGGTGCATTTCCGCGGGGGAAGACCACGGCCTCTCCGCACAGGGCGCCAACCTTGGTGCCGCCAATGTAGAATACGTCGCAAAGCTGTGCCAGTTCCTGCAGGGTAACATCCGCAGCAGGGCTCTCCAGGCCGTAGCCAAGGCGGGCTCCGTCAATGAACAGCGGCATGCCGTATTCTTCACATGTGGCTTTGATGGCCTTGAGCTCTTCTTTAGTATAAATTGTCCCGTACTCCGTGGGGAAGGAGATATAGACCATGCCGGGGTGCGCCATGTGGGGCCAGGTGGGATCGGCATAAAACTTCTCCAGGTAGGCCTTGAGCTCTGCAGGGTCCATCTTGCCCTTGTGGGCGGGGAGGGTGATTACCTTGTGGCCGCAGAACTCGATAGCACCTGACTCGTGAACAGCAATGTGGCCGGTTTCCACTGCAATCACGGCGCCGTAGTGGGGGAGGACGGCGTCAATTACGGTGGCGTTGGTCTGGGTGCCGCCAACAAGAAGTGTTACATGGGCATGGGGGCAGCCCGTGGCTTCCCTTATCTTTGCAATGGCGCTTTGGGTGAAGCAGTCGTCCCCGTAACCGGGCTCCTGCTGGAAGTTGGTTTCCGTGAGTTTCTTAAGGATTTCCGGGTGGGCGCCCTCGTTGTAGTCGCAGGTAAAGGATATCATATTCGTTGTTTACACTTTATGGGTTTACAAAAATAGCAAAAAAGTCTTTATATTCGTGCAAGATTAGCTTCTTCTGTGGTTTAATGAATGAAATGAGAAATACCTTGATAATACTGCTTGCCGCCCTGGCGCTGCTGCCACTTGCTTCCTGTTCTGCTTATATGGACGCAGTTCCTGACAGAGATTATGTAAGCGATACTCCGGACCCACAATTTGACAACGAAAGTGTTTACGGCGGTTTCCAGGCCATAGTCACAGTCAAGAAGTCGGTTCTGGACACCGTATACTTCCAGCTCAATGACTCCACAACCGTATATCCCAGGAACTATCAGGATTCATATACGCATATGGAAAGGGTTTTCTGCCATGCGACAGTCTATACGGAGTCCACGGGGAGTTTTAACTATACATGCGATGTGGATTGGGCGGAACCTCTGGACCAGGGAAGTGTCTTACCGGGAGCAGAGCCGCAGTGGGATAGCGTACAAGACGTCCTTGACATCTATGACGACTGGATGACCTCCGTAGAGGACGGCTATCTCACAGTGCATTACAACACATTCTGGGGACGTTCCGGCATTCAGCACTCTTTCCGTCTTCTCATGGGGACAGACCCTGCGAATCCGTACTCGCTTGTGCTGCTTCAGGATTCCCATGGGGATGCCGGGGAGGATGAGGCCGACGGCATAGTCTGCTTTGACATAAACTCCCTTCCGGATACGGGAGGGGAATACATACCGCTTAGTTTAAAATGGAAGTCGCTTGAAGGAAAGGTCTTGGAACGGAAGTTCAGGTTCAAGACCAGGGAATGAACTGACGGAGCTTGAACTACTGAGTCTTGCCCGTAGCGGGGACCCTGCAGGAGTACGCTCATTCTACGAGCGCTACGCCGGGTATCTCACTGCGGTATGCTCCCGCTATGTTGTAGACCGGTCCGATGTGAAGGACATCCTCCAGGAGGCTTTCGTGAAGGCTTTCCAAGGGCTGGACCGCTTTGAGTACAGAGGCGAGGGCAGCGTCAGGGCATGGATTACCCGCATCGTGGTGAACGATTCCCTAAAGTACCTCCGGGCATCGTCCCGCCTTAATTTCGTGGACGACCTCCCGGACCTTCCCGAGGACGATGAACCCTCGCTTCCGCAGATTCCTCCGTCCGTGGTTCAGGAAATGATAAAGGCTCTTCCGGATGGCTACAGGACGGTTTTCAACCTGTATGTGTTTGAAAAGAAATCCCACCGGGAGATAGCTTCCCTGCTTGGAATAAAAGAAGACTCATCGGCATCGCAGTACTTCCGCGCAAGGGCTTTGCTGGCAAAAAACATTAAGAACTACATCAAAGAACATGAGCAATAAAGACTGGACAGACAAGCTTCCGGACCTCCTTGAGGACTTCACGGAAGCCGAGCCGGAAGGACTGTGGGACGCAGTCCAGGCCGGCATTGCCCCCCAAAAACGCCGCGTGGTGGCTGCCTGGTGGTACGCCGCCGGCGCCCTCCTTGCCGCTGCCGCCATCTCTGCCGTGTTCTTCCTCTGGCCCTCCCGGCCCGTTCACCCTTCCGTGCCCCCCGTCGTCCCCGGTGAGCTTATGGCACAGGTCCCGTCCGTTCAACCGGCCCCGCCGTCCGTAAAAACGCCCGAAATCACGGACGAAACCCTTGAACCGGAGCCGCCGTCCGTAAAAACGCCGGAAATCACGGATGAAACCCCTGAACGGGAGGCACTAAGGAGGAGGCGGGAGCCGTTCCGGCCTTCGCTGAAGGTGCAACTCGGGCTGTCGGGGACAGGATATCTGTCACAGATAGCCACCAGTACTACTACAGGCGTGGGAATCCCTGTGAACCTTGGCATACGGCCGCTTACTAAGGCAAGTTCTTCCGGCAGTACCAATGAATCGGTAATAACAAGGATGCTCAGCCGTAACAAGGCAAGCACTACCAATGCAGTCCACGGCCAGAATGCCAGGCTGGCGCTGGGAGTGACTGTCGGCGTCACGGAGCACTGGGCTGTGGAGACGGGAGTGGTTTCATCTTCGCTGATTTCCACTTATACTACGGAGGCCGGAGGTGGCAGTGAGACTCTGTCCCGCACAATGAGATACTGCGGTATACCTCTGTATGCCCGTTACAATGCCCTGGAGTGGAAACGGCTCAGCCTTTTCCTTAACGCCGGCCCCATGTATGAGTTTACTACAAAGACTATCATGAATAAAACGACCTTCGCCGGCGGAACTCAAACAGGCTATACTACCGACAATACCCTTGTCAAAGATACAAAATGGTCCCTCAACGCCGGCGGAGGCGTGCAGCTCCGTGTCCTGGAGCACGGCGCCCTGTATATACTCCCTGGCGTTTCTTACCATTTTGCCGGCAACTCCACACTGGAGAACTACTACACGGAGCACCCGCTGTCTGCCTCCGTGACATTCGGATACAACTTCGTCTTTTAATTCTTTTTTTGCTATATTTATAGCATGAAACGACGTAACTTCCTCAAGACAGCCTCTCTTGCAGCGGCCGGCGTAGCCCTGGCGGGATGCGCTCCTGCCGCCAGCGGCATATCGGCTCCTGTAAAACTCCATAAAGGAGACGGCAGGCTTCACCTGGAGTTCTTCCCGTACGAGCTCCAGCTCCGGCATACCTTCACTGTGGCATCGCACTCCCGCAAAACCACGCCGGACGTGCAGGTGGAACTCTCCTGGGAAGGCGTCACGGGCTACGGAGAGGCCTCCATGCCGCCGTACCTGGGGCAGAGCGTAGAGACAGTCTGCAGCTTCCTTTCAAAGGTAGACTTAAGCCAGTTCACGGATCCTTTCCAGATGGAGGAAATCCTGGACTACATAGACAGCCTGTCTCCCGGGGATTCCGCTGCAAAGGCGGCCGTGGACATCGCCCTTCACGACCTTGTGGGAAAACTCCTTGGCCAGCCGTGGTACAGGATATGGGGCCTGAACCCCGCCAAAGCGCCCTCAACTACGTTTACCATCGGCATAGACTCGCCGGACGTGGTGCGGGAAAAGACCCTTGAAGCAGCCGGGAAGTTCAATATCCTCAAGGTGAAGGTGGGCCTGGACACGGACGAGGAAATGATCCGCACCATCCGCACCGTAACCGACGTTCCCCTTGCCGTGGACGCGAATCAGGGCTGGAAGGACCGCTCCAAGGCCCTGGATGAGATATTCTGGCTCAAAGAGCAGGGCGTGGTGCTGGTAGAACAGCCACTTCCCATCGCCGCCCTCGATGACACCGCCTGGCTCACAGAGCGCAGCCCCCTCCCCATAATTGCCGATGAATCCGTCCAGCGCCTTGCCGATATCCGCGGCCTTGCCGGCGCCTTCAACGGCATCAATATCAAGCTCATGAAGTGCACAGGCATGCGTGAGGCCATCAAGATGGTCCACACCGCCCGCGCCCTTGGCATGAAGGTAATGCTTGGCTGCATGACGGAAACATCCTGCGCCGTCTCTGCCGCCGCCCAGCTGTCCCCGCTGGCAGATTTTGCCGACCTTGACGGCAACCTCCTCATCTCCAACGACCGCTTCACCGGCGTCACCGTCGTCGACGGCCGCCTCACCCTTCCGGACCTTCCGGGCCTTGGACTTAAGTTATTGTAAACAATTAAAAATATTCCTATCTTTGCAGTCCCAAACCAGGTGAGTTGTCCGAGTGGTTGAAGGAGCCTGCCTCGAAAACAGGTTTGCGTGCGAGCGCAACGGGGGTTCGAATCCCTCACTCACCGCATCTACAGCGGATATATCCCGGCCCCCACAAAGTCAATCAGATCTTGTGGGGCTATTTTTATCTGGAGGCCGCGGATGCCGGCGCTCACATAGATATAGTCGTAAAGCAGCGCGGACTCGTAGATGAACGTAGGCAGCGGCTTTTTCATGCCGATGGGTGAGCAGCCGCCGCGGATGTAGCCGGTTTCCGGCAGGAGCTCCTTCACGTGTATCATGGCTGCCGATTTGTTCCCCGATATCTTTGCCGCAACCTTCAGGTCCACTTCCATGTCTCCGGGCATAACGCACACAAAGAGGCCGGTGCGGTCTCCGCGGAGCACCAGGGTCTTGAATACCGTCTCTATGGGCTCTCCCAGCTGCGCGGCTACGTGGTCCGCCGCAAGGTTGTCCGGGTCAACCTCGTAGGGAATGAGCTGGTAAGCTATTCCGGCTGCGTCAAGAAGCCTGGCCGCGTTGGTCTTGCCTGCCATCAGAGGGTGTACAGCGGGTTAGTGAGCGTGGTGCTGTAATTGGGATCCGTGAACGGAATGACCCGGGAACCAAAGAGGTAGCGGCCGGTGTTGTAGGCATCGTAGAGAGGGTCTTCGGGGCGGAAACTCCCAATTTTCACAAGCCCCTGGGAGTGGATGAAACGGCCCTCGCCAAGGTAGAAGCCAACATGGGAGACGCGGGCGTTTTCACCGTCCCACCTGCCAAAGAAAACAAGGTCTCCTCTCTGGAGGGCGTCTTTCCCGTTTATGCGCTCTCCGGTTCGGGACTGCGGACCGGAGTCCCGGGGGCCGATGACATCGTGCATGAAAAGTACGGCACGGACAAACCCGCTGCAGTCCATTCCCTTTGGGGACATACCTGCCCAGATGTACGGGAATCCGCGCATGGAGAGGGCTGTCTCAAGAATTGCCTCTGCACCTCTGTCAATGCCTTTGCGCCATGCCTCCAGCTCTTTGGCATCGGCCTTTGAGATGTATCCGGTGCGGCCTCCGGGGAATCCCACCTTGAGGTACTTCCCGCATTTTCCCAGAAGTCTCAGCCTGTCTCCTGCAACTACGTCCGACACCACCTTGCTTTTTGCAGACGGAGCCTCATGCACAAGCCCCATGAGCGAAGTCACAACAGCCTGGGGGCCATGATTCCACTCGTGAAGCTGATCCTTTGTCATGGCAACTATCGCATCCTTGTGTACCCATCCGGTATAGCCGTCCGGGGTCCTTACCTCCGGCCAGCCATAGTCGCCGCCGTACTGAAGTATTTCCACAGGTGTGCCAAGAAGGGCTTGGGAAACCATTTCTGCGCTGTAGTTTGGTGTCTCGCGCATGTTGCATACTGAGATGTCCACCATGCCGTAGTTCTGGGCGGCGGCGGAGAAGGAAAGCAATAGGACTGCAATGATTGTGACAATTCTTGTTCTCATAGACACAAAGTTATGAAAAAATGTAAAAGGTTCGGAAAAAATCACCGAACCTTTTACATAAATATGCCTTGTATATGTGTTTAGTGTAAATGGTTCGGCACAAAAAACCGAACCTTTTACATTTTAGAACACATCGGGCTCAGAACCCTTGGGCTCGTCGTCAGAGAAGCGGGGCTTGCGGGGGGCGTCTCCGTCACGGCGGGGGCGGTCCTCACGGCGGGGTCCGCGGTCTCCGTCACGGCGGGGCTTGCGGTCACCCTCGCGGCGGTCACCGTCCCTGCGCTCACCTTCCTTGCGGGGACCACGGTCTCCCTCACGCCTGGGGCCGCGGCCTTCGCGCTTGGGCTCCACATAGCCTTCCGGCTTTTCTGTGAGGGCGCGCATGGAAAGGCGCATCTTGCCGGTCTTGGCGTCAATCTCCAGGAGCTTCACGTCTACCTCGTCACCAACCTTGAGGACATCGGCAACATTCTCTGTCTTGGTCCAGGCAATCTCACTTACGTGCAGGAGGCCTTCCTTACCGGGGAGGATCTCTATGAATGCACCGAAGTCCAGGATGCTCACCACCTTTCCGTGGTAGGTCATGCCGGGTTCCGGAACTGCGCAGATGCCCTTGATACGCTCCAGGGTCGCATCCATGGCAGCCTTGTCCGTACCGAAGATATCCACAACACCCTTGGTGCTGCCGTCGCCCTTTCCGGCGTCCACTTCCTCGATGGTGATGGTGGTGCCGAATTCCTTCTGCATGCCCTGGATGGTCTCGCCGCCCTTGCCGATGACTGCGCCGATGAACTCGGAAGCAATCTCGATCTGGACCATGCGGGGAACGAAGGGCTTGAAGTCTTCGCGGGGCTCGGCGATGGTCTTGAGCATCTCGCCCATGATGTGGAGGCGTCCCTGACGGGCCTGCTCCAGGGCTTTCTCAAGGACCTCGTAGCTGAGGCCGTCAACCTTGATGTCCATCTGGGTGGCGGTGATGCCGTCCTTGGTACCGGTCACCTTGAAGTCCATGTCGCCAAGGTGGTCTTCGTCACCGAGGATGTCGGTGAGGATGGCGTAACGGTCGTTGGGGTGCTGGGCGTCGGTGATGAGGCCCATTGCAACACCTGCCACGGGCTTCTTGATCTTGACGCCGGCGTCCATCAGGGCCAGGCAGCCGCCGCAGACGGAAGCCATGGAAGAGGAACCGTTGGACTCCAGGATATCGGAAACAACGCGTACTGCGTAAGGGAACTCGGGAGCCGTGGGGATGACGGGCTTGAGAGCGCGCATGGCAAGGTTGCCGTGACCTATCTCGCGGCGGCCGGTGCTGCGCTGGGGCTTTGCCTCACCTGTTGCGAAGGGAGGGAAGTTGTAGTGAAGGACAAACTGCTGGTCTTCCTGGATGAGGACCTCGTCCATCTCCTTCATGTCCAGCTTGGTGCCAAGGGTCACTGTTGCAAGAGACTGGGTTTCGCCTCTGGTGAAGATGGCGCTGCCGTGGGCGCAGGGGAGGTAGTCGGTTTCGCACCAGATGGGGCGGACCTCATTTGTTGCGCGGCCGTCAAGGCGCTTGCCCTCGTCAAGGACAAGGTTGCGCATGGCTTCCTTCTCTACGTCGTGGTAGTAACGGGCCACCATTGCGGCCTTCTCTTCCTGCTCTTCCTCGGGGATTGTTGCAAGGAACTCTGCCTGGATGGCCTCGAAGCCGTCCTCACGCTCGTGCTTGGGCTTTGCGCTCTTTGCAAGCTGGTAGCACTTGTCGTAGCAGAATTCGCGTACGGCGGCCTTGAGGGCCTCGTCTTCCTCGTCGTGGGGATAGTCGCGCTTTGCGCCGTCGGTACCAAGCTCGTGCATGAGCTCTTTCTGTACGCGGCAGTGCTTCTTGATCTCTTCGTGGGCGAACTTGATGGCCTCAAGCATGTCGTGCTCGGAGACTTCGTTCATCTCGCCTTCCACCATCATTATGTTTTCCTCGGTGGCTGCGACCATGAGATCCAGGTCTGCGCGCTTGTTGTCCTCGAAACCGGGGTTGATCACGAACTGGCCGTCGATGCGGGCGACGCGGACCTCGGAGACGGGGCCTCCGAAGGGAAGGTCGCTGGTGGCAAGGGCTGCCGATGCTGCAAGGCCTGCCAGGGCGTCCGGCTGGACATCCTTCTCTGCCGATATCAGCATCACGTTCACGAATACCTCCAGGTGGAAATCGTCCGGCCACAGGGGACGGATGGGCCTGTCCACCAGGCGGGCGATGAGAACCTCATAGTCGCTGGGGCGGCTTTCCCTCTTGAGGAAACCTCCGGGGAAACGTCCTGCGGCGTAATACTTCTCGCGGTAGTCTACGGTCAGGGGCATGAAGTCTGTGCCTTCCTTAACCTCTTTTGCGCAAGTAACTGTAGCGAGGAGCATGGTGCCTCCCATCTTCACAACTGCGCTGCCGGCGGCCTGCTTGGCCAGTTTTCCGGTCTCAATCTCAATCACGCGGCCATCGGGCAGGGTGATGTTCTTTTTGATAATGTTCATCTGTTACGTCTTTATCGTCTTGTGCCGGACCATCCGGCTTAAATTCTGAAAAAAGGGGCAGGATGCCTTGCATCCGTACCCCCGTTGTTTCCTATCCTTGTGCTTATCGGCGGAGACCAAGCTCCTTGACGATAGCCCTGTACCTCTCAATGTCAATCTTCTGAAGGTAGTTCAGAAGCTGGCGGCGCTTAGAGACCAGGCGAAGAAGGCTGCGGCGTGTTACAACGTCTTTCTTGTTCTTCTTCACATGCTCTGTAAGGTGAGCGATACGGTAGGAAAATAAAGCAACCTGACTCTCAGGAGAGCCGGTGTCCTTATTGGACTTCCCGTACTTCGCGAAAATCTCTTGCTTTTTCTCAGGCTGTAAATATTCTGCCATGATGCAATGAGTTTTGTTTGTGTTACTTGCTCCTTACGGGACCGCCCCGTAAAAAGCGTGCAAAGATAGGGAATAATTTTGGTTTTACCAAATAATGCTTAACTTTGAATGTTATGACAGGAAAAACCAACGCCGCCAGGCTGCTTGACGCAGCCGGCATTGCATACGAACTCATACCCTACGAGGTTGACCCGGACAACCTTGCGGCAGACCACGTCGCCGCCCAGCTTAGAGAGCCTATCGAGCTGGTTTTCAAGACATTGGTGCTGCGCGGAGACCGCACCGGGCTCTTCGTCTGCGTCATGCCAGGAGACATGGAAGTGGACCTAAAAGTTGCCGCCAAAATCTCCGGCAATAAATCCGCCGCCATGATACATGTGAAAGAGCTCCTGCCGGAAACCGGCTACATCCGCGGCGGCTGCTCCCCCATCGGTATGAAAAAACCCCTGCCCACGTTTATCTTCGAGTCCGCGCTCCTCTACGACTACATCTACGTGAGCGCCGGAATCCGCGGCCTTCAAATCAAAATTGCCCCGCAGGATCTGATAGACTTTATCGGGGCAGGGATTTATCCAATTTGATTATCCCAACCGCCTTCAATATACGCATATCCCATTATCGCTAAAGATTATTAACTACCTATTAGTTAATAGCAAATACTGCGTACCCCCACGACATTTTCTGCAGCAGCTGAAAAGGACGTCCGGCAACTTGTGAATAGTCATAAGCACCCAGGCGGCATACATATAAATATGTATTGGCCTAAAGGGGGAAGATTCCGAACTTTGTGACTTGGATATTTTGAAATTTTATACCAATTACACATAAGCTTATGAAAGAAAAACTTAACTATGTTTCACCTGAGAGCGAACTCATTGTGGTCTCTCTGGAAGGCTGCATCGCCTTAAGCGCGCCCGGATTTGACGACGGCGGAGATCTTTTTGCTTAATTTGAAGGAGGAAAGAATCATGAAAAAGACTTTGCTTTTTATTGCTGCCGCAGTCGCAGCCCTCGTTTCCTGCCAGAACAAACAGGAGACCGTCAATGAAAACACCGTCCCCGAGGTCAAGGGCGTTCCCATGACCCTGCAGGCTTCCTTCAGTGGAGCAACCAAGACCACCTTTACCCCTGATGGTTCCGGCCTCAAACAGACATGGGATGCTACTGAGAGTATCTCAGTGGTAACATTGTCAAATTCCGGAACCAGCGGAGAACTTGTTTCAGTGGACACTTTTACTTCTACGGGAGTAGCCGGCCGTACCGATGCCACATTCTCGGGAACATTCACCGGTGGTGAAACGCCTGCCTTTGTAATGGCTGTTTATCCTGCTTTGGAGTTTAATGGTTCGTCATATTACACTCCTGCGTACAACAACGGATCAAATAACCTTATTTGGGATGCCAAAATCGGTAGTAATTTTTGCAATTCCGATTACCATGAATTAACCCAGACTGCCGATAATAACCTCGATCATTTCACCAACTTCTGTCTCATGATTGGAACTGTGGACATTGATGATATCAAGCTTGGAACTCTAACAACAACACTTAGCAACATGGTGAGTGTCATCAAGATAGTCGCTACCTTCCCTGATTCTTTCAAAGGAAAGCAACTTACATCGTTAGATATCTCCTGCTATGATTCGGCGGATAACACGAATGATATATTCTGTTCTGACAGTTGGGAATATCTCAACATCGTTGACGCACAACTCCTCAGTCCCGGCAGTGCCTCTAGAAACAGTAATTCCATCTACGGTACTTTCAATGTTCCAGATACAGGTGTCGCAACGATTTACATGCCCTGCAATTTTGGCAGTAGTGTAGATTTTACCGCCGGAGACTATTGGAATCTCACTGCCACAGTCAATTCTGTAGATTTAGGTCCCGTCAAAAAGACTTTCACAAAGGATGTCAGCATGACCCGTGGTAAAATGTACACCGTTAACGTGACATTCACTGAGTAAAAGAAATATCTAGTACTTTGAGAAGGTGACCCGTAAAGTCACCTTCTTTTTATACATAATTTTATGTATGCGGTAAATACGAATAAAGGGTTATCTTTGTAAAGATGAAAAGGCACGTGGTTCTTGTAGCCGCTTTTATGGCGTTGTCCTCTGCGCTTATGGCGCAGGAGGAAACGGACTATTATTCCATAGCTGAGGAGCAGTACATGAACGGGCAGTACGGCGCTGCAATACGCACGGCGCTGGAGGGGCTGCAGGCGGAGCCGGCGAAGTCGTCGGAGGAATCGGCAGTGGAACTGTACTCCGTCCTGGGGGCATCGTACTCAAGGCTGGGAGCGTTTGACAAAGCGGCGGACTATATATTCCGATGCTACGAATTCGACAAAAAGGACGGGAACGCGGAGGGGCTGACATCGTCCCTTGTGAACCTGGCGTCAATGTATGTGTACGCGGGAAAGCCGGAGCTGGCGGAGAAGGAGGCGCTGGAAGCCATCGACAATGAAAAACCGCTGGGAAGGCCTCTCAAACTGGCCATGGCCTACGGGAAAGCCTGCGATGTTTACCATGCCCTGAAGAACGATGAAGCGGCCCTGAAGTATGCCAACCTGGCGGTAGAAACAGCCCAGGAAACCAGGAACGAGGGCGCTGTGGCCATCCGCAGAAGCCAAAGGGCCTATCCCCTGCTGTCTCTGAACCGGAATAAAGAAGCGGAGGCGGATTTGTCGTACGCGGAAAAAGTGTTCGCGGAAAACGGCAACAGGCAGTCTCTTTCCATTGTATATTTCCAACTTGCCGGGCTTTATGAGAAAACCGGCCGCGGAACGCTTGCCACTTCTTATTACAGGAAGGCGCTGGACCTTGCCAGGGAACTGCCGGACAAACCGCTGGAGCAGAAGATTTGCAATTCTTTCTCTCGCCATCTACGGGCATCGAACCCCGAAGAAGCGTTCGAGCTTCTGAGCCAGTCTTTCCAGATTCAAGAGGAGATAAAAAAGAGCGAGAGCGACAACGCCCTGGAGCTCTTCAGCATAGAGTACGAAACCGCCAAGAAGGAAGAGCAGATAGCAGACCAGGAAAGGGAGCTCCGGGCGGGAAGGAAGAGGAACCTTGTCCTTATGATAGCACTTTCGGTACTGTTTGCAGCCGCAGCAGTTACGGCCTTAACAGCCATACATTCAAAGAAAGTGAGGGAAAAACTCCAGCAGAGCAACGCTCAGAAGGATTTTCTTTTCAAGGTAATTTCCCACGACATCATGTCTCCCGCCATAGCCATGCTCCGCGGCATCCAGATGCTCAGGAACCATTCCAATGCTTCCGATGATTCGCACGAAGTCCTGTTACAGCTTGAGAGACAAGCGGAATCAGAGGTTGAACTTATAGACAATGTGCTGCGTTGGGCAAGAAACAAGGAAGATGCTTCACAGGGGGAGAAAGTCCGTTTTGATTTGATGGACATGGTCCGCGAAGCCATGGAACAGTATCGTGGAGCAGCGCTTCAGAAAGGTATTTCACTGGAATTGTATTGTACGGAAGGCGGCATTGTGGTGGATTGTAACAGGCATAATCTTCTAATCGCTCTCAGAAACCTGATTTCCAATGCAATCAAGTTCTCCAATCCGGATAGCATCGTGGCGGTGAGGGTTAGTAAGTGTAAAGACATCGTGGACCTTAGTGTCGAGGATCACGGAGTGGGTATCCCTGCCGATAAACTGGAATCCATCTACAGTTCCGAGGCTCCTTTCCGCAGGCCGGGAACATCTGGCGAACCAAGTCATGGAATGGGGCTTGCCGTGAGCAAGGACCTTGTAACAGCCATCGGAGGGAGTATCAGCGTACAAAGCACAGAGGGCGAGGGCAGCATTTTTACAATCCATATTCCATCTGGGGAGGGGTATCAGAATGGCTGATAATGTGAGGATTATGCTGGTGGATGACCATCCCCTGATGCTAATCGGCATATCGTCCATGCTGGAGGGGAAGGGAATTGATATTGTCGGGACCGCCGGCAATGGTTTTGATGCCCTGAAGAAAGCTGAGGAGTTGAAACCGGATGTAATGATGCTGGATATTGTCATGCCCGGGATGGATGGCATAGAGCTTGCCCGTAGGATGAGGGCGGAAATGCCCGACGTTGCACTCCTTGTCCTGTCCAGTGACTCCTCTCTGGCCTCTTTGGAAACACTGCTGAATATAGGCATTGACGGGTTCCTTTCAAAGACCAGCGACGCTTCCGTCATGATTGACGCCATTAAAAGCGTTGCCTCCGGTTACGAGTTCTACGGAACGGATATCGCCAGGCTTATAGAAAGAATCAGTCTTGCCAAGAAAGCCTCCGACAACCTGTTTACCCCGCGTGAGCTGGATGTAATCAGGTTAAGCTGCATGGGACTCCAGTATAAGGAAATCGCTGAACGCCTTGGCATAAAATACTTGACTGTCGTTACTATCAAGAACAATATCTTCAGGAAACTCGGTATCAACAACACCGTTGAACTTGTAGTATACGCCATAAAGAAGGAACTCATTTCTCTGTAACGTGCAATTCCGTAAAAAAATGGTATATTTGAAAACAAATTGCCATATCATGGAAGTAATACAGAGTTTTACAATTGACCATACTCATCTGAAGCCGGGGATCTATGTGTCCCGGAAGGACAGGGGATTCACTACATTCGATCTCAGGATTACGGAGCCCAACAGGGAACCGGCCGTGGCGCCTGCGGCCATTCACAGCATAGAGCACCTCATGGCCACATGGTTCCGAAACAGCGAGGCCAAGGACGATGTGGTCTACGTGGGCCCCATGGGCTGCCTCACCGGAATGTATATCGTCATGACGGGGGAATACACCGTCCAGGACATGCGCCGCCTCACCATGGAATGCCTCCGCTGGATTCTCACCCAGACGGAGGTTCCGGCCACCACCCCGGAGGCCTGCGGCAACTATCTTCTCCACGACCTCCCAATGTGCAAGTGGGAATGCGCCCGCTATCTGGACCGTCTGGAGCACAATTTCCACTCGGAGTACACCAAACTCAAGGTCACCCTTGACGACGGCCGCGTCTTTGCCGATGCATAAAAAGTGAGTATCTTTGTACCCATGGAAAGCAAATTATTCTGCATTGCAGGACATATTATAAAGGTAGTCCTTGAAAGCCCCTGGGCGTTCAGGAAGCTTACCCCTGAGCAGGAGGCCCTGGTTGCAAGGCTTGCGGCAGGGGAAGACGCCGGCGTGGAGTCCGTGCCTGCAGACCGCCAGGAGCAGCTGGCCCTGAACGATGCCATCATGGGCAAGACCGCCATGACAAAGGAACTCTGGGAAACCATGAACCAGCAGGAGAAGGACAGCTTCCGCCACACGCTGGACTTCCTTCAATACGCCCCGTTCGAGGCCTCTTCCGGGACCCCTCTTTTCACCCTCACTGTACATTCAGAGGAGTTCGACTGCAGCTCCCGCGCCGCCTGGAAACAGGTTGTTGCCGTGGACAACGTGCTCCCGTACTACTATGGTTATGAGCACGATGGCAATACTATCTACGAGTATTTCCCCGCTCCCGGCATCAAGGCCGGAGTCTTTGTACAGAATGCCGATGCCACTCAGGGCCACTATTACCCTTGCAAGGGCGTCGGTTCAGTCACCACTCTAATGCAGGTGAACACCTCCCTTATGATTCAGTTCACCTTTGCGACGGCATTCCATTCCACCGTTCTCCTTCATGCATCGGTAACCCGCCATGAGGGCATGGCAAACCTGTTCTTTGGCGTAAGCGGTACGGGAAAGAGCACCCACAGCCGCCTCTGGCACCAGTATGTTCCGGACAGCGATCTCATGAACGACGACAACCCTGTTATCCGCATTCTGGACGGCCGGGCCGTAGTTTTCGGCACCCCCTGGAGCGGAAAAACCCTCTGCTACCGCAATGTCCAGGCCCCAATCCGTGCCCTGGTACGCCTGGAGCAGGACCCGGAGAACAGGATTGAGCGTCTTCACAGCCTCCAGGCCTATGCCAGCGTCCTTGCCGCATGCTCTTCCATCCGCTGGAACCACACTGTCATGGACGCCATTGTTCCCACCGTGGAAAAACTGGCCATGACCGTTCCCTGTTTCCGCCTCCGCTGCCGCCCGGACCAGGAGGCCGTAGAACTCTGTAAAAATACAATTGAATAATGAAAATAGGTATCTGCAACGACCACGCCGGCACTGAGTACAAGTTTAAGCTCGTCAGGATGCTGGAAAAAAGAGGAATCGAAGTCGTAAATTTTGGCACTGACTCAGAAGCCAGCGTAGACTATCCGGACTATGCCCATGCCCTGGCAAACGCCGTGGAAAAGCATGAGGTAGACCTTGGCATTGCCCTCTGCGGCACCGGAAACGGCATGGCCATAACCCTGAACAAGCATCAGGGCATCCGCGCCGGACTGGCCTGGGGAACCGCCATCGGCCACCTCGTAGCCCAGCACAACAACGCCAACGTCCTTGTGCTCCCGGCCCGTTTCATCAGCTACCGCCTGGCATCGGCAATTGTGCGCGAATGGCTGGACACCCCCTTCGAGGGCGGCCGTCACCAGGCCCGCATAGACAAGATGCCCTGCAGATGAGTCTTTCCCGTGACATTGCCGATTACCCGGAAGGCATAGTCCTTCCGGTGGACAAGCCGTACAGGTGGACATCGGCCGATGTAATCCGCAAGCTCAAGTACGCCGCAATAAAGCACTTTGGGAAGAAGAACCTGAAGGTGGGGCATGCCGGCACCCTGGACCCTCTGGCAACGGGGGTGCTTCTGGTATGCATCGGAAACGCCTGCAAACGTGCCCAGGAGCTCCAGGACCACGACAAGGAGTACATCGCCACCATTCGCTTCGGCGCCACCACACCCTCCTATGACCTGGAAAAGGAACCGGACCGCACCTTCCCCTTCAGCCACATCACTGCCGATGCCGTCCGCTCCACCCTCTCGCAGTTCCTTGGCGAGCAGGAGCAGATAGCCCCCCTTTTCAGCGCCAAGAGCGTCGACGGCGTCCGTGCCTACGAACTTGCCCGCAAGCTATACCGTAGTAATAGCGTCATTCCCGGCCCCACCGGGAATCTCTCCGCCCTTGACTCCGCCGCCCTGGAAACCCTCCACCGCAGCAGGATAGTCATCTCAGAGCTGGAATTGCTTGAGTTCCGCGCGATGGAAGTTCCGGAGGAGAGTGTCTCTCCGGAATCTGTGGCCACCCTCGGCCGCATAAGAGGGAGGGGCCCAAAGCTTGCTTTGGGAGGGGTCGACGAAGTCGACGATTCAGGAGAGACACTCTCCTCCGGAACGCCCTCATCCAGAATTAATGTTGCAGATACATCGGCCCTGGGACTGCCGGAGGCAGTTATCAGAATTGCCTGCAGCAAAGGAACTTACATCAGGGCATTTGCCCGTGATCTGGGAGAGGCTCTGGGCTCCGGTGCCCACCTTGCCGGCCTTGTCCGTTCCCGCTCCGGCAGTTACTCCGTCTCAGATGCCCTTACCCTTGACCAGGCCCTTGTCCTACTTGCGCCCTAGCTTCTCTGCCACGTATGTCATGCGGCGGGCAAACTCCCTGCGGCCGATGAAGGAGATGATGGCCGCTATGCCAAGGCCGCTGGCAGAACCCGTGAGGGCAAGGCGGAGACTGTTCATGACCTTTCCCATGGGGTACTCACGCATCTTGATGTACTCTACCATGGCGGTCTCAAGGGGCTCCGGCTCTATTGAGCCGCGGTAGACGTCAAGGTCGTCAAAGCCGAACTCCGCGCCGGTGATGTACTGGCACACCTCGAAGCAGTTCTCGTAGTGGTCTTCCTTCCAGAACTTGTCCACGTCTTTCTGGACGAACTCCGTGGGAGCGGTGAAAAGGTGCCATGCTATGTCCCAGAAATCGGCCACGAAGGTTGCCCTTTCGCGGATGAGCTCCACCACGGCCTCTACGTATTCACGGGTGAAGATATGGTTCTGGAAGTCGGCTCCGAAGCCTTCGAAGCTGGCGCCTGCCGTGAGTGCATTGCAGGGGCAGTCAACTACTTTGATGTCGTGGCTCTCCAGGACGGGGATGAAGAGATCCGTGAGTTCCTCTTTGCTCTTTAGACGGAGATACTCCTTGTTGTACCACTTGGCCTTGTCCGGGTTGAACTTGGCTCCGGCCTTCTGAACCTTGTCCAGGGAGAATGCCTGAACCAGTTCCGGGAGGGTGAACATTTCCCGGTCGTCACCGGGGTTCCAGCCCAGCATGGCAAGCATGTTCACGAATGCCTCGGGGAAGTAGCCGTCCTCACGGTAGCCGCGGGAGAGCTCTCCGGTTTCCGGATTCTGCCAACGCAGGGGGAATACCGGAAATCCCAGTTTGTCTCCGTCGCGCTTTGAGAGCTTTCCGTTGCCGACGGGCTTCAGAAGCAGGGAAAGGTGGGCGAAGCGGGGCATGGTATCTGTCCAGCCAAATGCTTCATAAAGAAGGTAATGCAGGGGAAGTGAGGGAAGCCATTCCTCTCCGCGGATGACCTCGGAAATATCCATCAGGTGGTCGTCCACTATGTTTGCGAGGTGGTATGTGGGGAGTTCATCGGCCCTTTTCCAGAGCACTTTGTCGTCCAGGGTGTCCGTGTTCACTTCAACGTGGCCGCGGATGAGGTCGTCCATTTTCACGGTGCGGTTTTCCGGCATCTTGAAACGGATGGTCCAGTCCGATGTTTCCTCCAGGAGGCGCTTCACCTCTTCTTCCGGGAGGGTGAGGGAGTTACGGAGAGAACCGCGTGAGGCTGCATTGTACATGAAGGTCTGGCCCTGGGACTCCGCCTCCGTGCGGCGGGCGGTGAGCTCATCGGCACTGTCAAAGGCATAATAGGCCCAGCCGTCCTGTACCAGCTGCTCCGCGTACTTGCGGTAGATGGGCTTTCTCTGGCTCTGGCGGTATGGCGCATGGGGATGCTTTGCCGATGCTTCCTCCACCACTTTGCCGTTCTCCACGCCCTCGTCCGGGACGATGCCGCACCACTGAAGGGCCTCAAGGATATACTGTTCCGCACCGGGAACAAACCTGTGGGAGTCCGTATCTTCGATGCGGATTATGAAATCTCCGCCTTTCTGCTTTGCATACAGATAATTGTACAGTGCAGTACGTACGCCGCCCATGTGCAGCGGACCGGTGGGTGAAGGTGCAAACCTTACGCGAGTTCTTCTTTCCATAAGTCTTGAAATAACTTACAAATATAAGCATTTTCACCGACAAAGAAGCTGTTTTACCTTCTCAGGTGCAATTGTGAGCACACGGGCAAGCTGTGAGACAGTTGTTCTCATGGTTCTGTATATATATGGAAGTATGGTGCATCTTTGCAGCATGGACGTATCCTTGAGAGGCGTTTGGAACCATTTCATACATATCTCGGAGATGCTTTTGTAAAGCTCGGAGTCAGATTTCATCTCCCTTGGTGCATCTATCAGATCCTCCTGCATCTTGGCGGAATTCAGGCCTCCCACCGTTCTGAGCCAGAAGGCCTGGTCATGTTCAAAAGCCTGTTCCAGGTACTCCCAGTCGCAGAAACTGCGGGGAATAAGGCGGTCTTCATAATCCAGAAGCCACGGGACGTCTGCGAGCTTCCTTCCCGTGTGCATGATATCCATGGACTCCCGCCTTGTGAGGGACGATACCGGAACCGCCCCCGCCGGTATCCTGTTGTTGAACATGGCGCCATATCCGGACCATGGGTATGTGCTCACCTGGCACTTGTTGTCAATTGCATTCCTTGGGATATACGCAAGGGCGTTGCGAATGTGTGAATTGGTCTCCATTGGAATGGCCTGGGACCCTGTCCTGTCAAGGAAGTTCCTTTCACCGTACTTGTGACGCAGCCACATGGAATATATCCTTTTCACCTCCTTTCCGAATATCTCCGCCCGGCCGCGGTCCGTGGCAAGTACTGCCGAGTGGCAGTGATTGGAAACCACGGCATGGATCACTATTATCACATTCTCTTTCCATGCCGCCACACACATAATCTTGACCATGGCGTCGTAGTCATCGTCGTCACGGCACAGGACGGCGGTGTCCTTGCCCTCAAGGCTCATGTGGAAGGGATAAACGGTGCGGACCTCACCATCCGGCAATTTTCGCGTAACATAACGTATCATAAGCAACATTGTTTTACTTATGACCGTCTCTATCTCACAGCAAAGATAGCAAATCCGCTGCTTAAAATGTAAAAGGTTCGGAAAAAATGACCGAACCATTCACGCAAAATGGCGCTACGGGGCGTATAATGTAAAAGGTTCGGCACAAAATACCGAACCTTTTACAAATGAATAGGGTTAATAGGTTAATGAGACCTGCGGATAGCAGGGGTAATCTCAAGGTCTGATCGGCGCTCGCCGGGTTCTACGCAGAGGACGGGCCTGACGTCGCTGGCAAAGTTGAACTTGCGGGCATTGTCAGAGTTGTTGTAGCCAATCTTGATGGTTTCTGCGCCGCCGGGGATGGATACTTCGGAACCGTGGTCGGACAGATCCCACTGGAAGCCCTCGTCAATGATCACAAGGTTGCCAAGGTCCTTGTTCAGGCCAAGGCCGCCAAGATCCATGTCAAAGCCGGTCACGATGGCCGTGATGCGTATCTTGTCGCCAAAATCGGGGTCACGGTCCCAGATGATGCCCTTCTTGAAGTGGTTGGCATCGCCCGTGTACTCGGAAATCATGTCGTCTATCTTCTCAAGGTCGCTCATCTTGGCGCCGCGCTCGTTGTCGCCGGTGGTGATGTTGATGAGGACGTTCTTTGCTGTCTTGAGGTCAAAATCGTTCAGGAGCGGGCTCTCGAATGCGCCTTTCACAGCATCCTGGAGGCGGTCAGGGCCGGTGCCCTCGCCGCTTCCCATAAGGGCCATGCCGGAGTTTCTCATCATCTTGCACACGTCCTGGAAGTCCACGTTGATGTAACCGGGGCAGCTTATCACCTCAATTATGCCGCGGACAGCGGTGGCAAGTACCTCATCGGCCTTTGGGAAGGCTTCCTGGATGAGAGTGTCGCCAAAGAACTGGTATAGCTTCTCGTTATTGATGATGAGCAGGGAGTCCACGTTCTTTTCCAGCTCGTGGATGCCGTCAACGGCCTTGGACTGGCTCTCGTTGCCCTCGTTCTTGAAGGGGATGGTGACAACGGCCACGGTAAGGATGCCGCGTTCCTTTGCCATCTTGGCAATGACGGGGGATGCGCCAGTGCCTGTGCCGCCGCCCATTCCGGCGGTGATGAACAGCATCTGGGTGCCGCAGTCAAGCACCTTGGCGGCAATCTCGTCCTGTGATTCCAGAGCGGCGTTGCGTCCGGCGGTGGGGTCCGTTCCGGCGCCAAGGCCGTTGGTTCCCATCTGGATCTTCACCGGCACTTCGCTGGTCTGCAGGGCCTGGGCGTCGGTGTTGCACACTACGAAGCTGCAGCCCTTGATATTCTGCCTGTACATGTAGTTCACAGCGTTGCAGCCACCGCCGCCTACGCCGATAACCTTAATAATGGAATTCTCAGGATTCCAGCCTTCGGGGGTAATCAAATCTATCATGGCTTATTCTTCGTTAGCTTTGTCGTAAATCTTCAGTGCAGTGTCTTCTATGGTGTTCCAGAATACGGAGAGGAAGCCGGTCTTCTCGCCCTTGGGCTTCTGGACCTTCACTTTCTTTGTGCGCTTCTTCTCTTCCTTGGGTTTTGCCTCGCCGAAATCTTCGGGGGCAAACAGGGTTTCCGGACCGGGTGTTTCGTCGGTAACGACAACTTCAACCATCTCTTCCTCAGGGACTTCCTTCTTCTCCGGCATTGTTATGCAGTCCGGAAGGTTATCGTCCTTGGCGGCCAGTATCATGCCAATTGCGGCAGTGGCCGATGTGGAGTAGACGCCGCTTCCCACCGATGCGGAGAACATGAAGCGGGGATAGCCCTTGCGCACCTCGTAACCGCTCATCTCCTTCACCAGGCTCACGAAGTTGGCCAGTTCCGCGCCGCCTCCGGTGATGACGATACCGCTTCTGATAGCATTGGGAAGGCCGCTTTCCTGGATGTAGTACAGCATGGCGTCCACAATCTCGCGGGCACGGCAGTCGATTATCTCCGATATGTACCTCACGGGAACCTCCTTGTAAGGCTCCGTCAGGCGGATCTGCAGCACCTTCTCTGACAGTGAGGCAAGCTTTCCGGGGAGGCAGGCGCCGAAGCGCTTCTTGATTTTCTCTGCAAGGTCGTCCGATATGGAGCATTCCGTGCGGATGTCGCCGGTGATGGCCTTTCCGCCGAAGGGAATGGAGGCGTAGTAGCGCATGATGCCGCCATAGTATATGGAGACCGATGTAACTCCGGCGCCGATGTCCACCAGGGCTACTCCGGAGGTCATTTCGTCCTCCGTCAGCACCGTCCGGGCAACTACGTCCGGCAGGAAGTATTTCTTGGCCAGGGCGATGTTCATCCCGTTGAATATCTTGTCCAGGGCGGCGGTTGCGCTGCGGCTGCCGATGAACACCTTGAAATTACCCTCCAGGGAACTGCTCAGGGTGCCCACCACCTCGCTTTCCACAAGCTGGATCTCATCGTCGATGGAGAAGGACTGGGCCACTGCCCCCAGCATTATCTGCTTGTCCGGATTGGGCAGGGGATAGGTCTCCAGGGCGATGGACTTCAGGGTCTGGACCTCCTCGGCCGATATGTACTCGTCCGGGTTGCTGCGGTCTATGCGGGCCTGGGCCGTCACCTGGGCGACCTCGCTTCTGGGCATGCCCACAACCACCTGCAGAATCTGGATCATAAGCTCCTTCTCTGCCTCCTTTATGGCCTCCTGCAGTCTCATGGAGGCCTTCATGGGATTGGTGATGAGAGAGGCGCGTATGCCGTCCGACGGCGTCTCCTTGTAGTACACGATCTGGACGTCCTCCCCGTTCACGCGGGCGACGCACAGGCCGAATTTGGAACTTCCAAGATCAATTGATGCTATATACTTCTCCATATGCTGTATGTTTATTTCCTGCAAACAAGCTGTCCTTTATATCTGAGATCCACCGTCGAGTAGTATCCGCCTTCCTTAGACGGAGCCACGGCGGTGTAGTATCTTTCCATTAGGGAGAATTTCTCCGCTATCCGTACGGGAGGCCCGAAGATGAACTTCTCCCTGCACTCTGCGGGCACAAGGACAAGGTTCCCGTCTTCCCGGACGTTTATGTTCCTAATGTTCTCTTCCCAGGGCGTACCCCTCATATAGGCCGCCAGGGCGAGTATTTTCCCAAGCCACTCCCTTTCGCCCTCGCTGGCAGGGGAGCCCTTGAAGCCCCTTTTGATGCTGAGCGGGAGCTTTCCGTCAACCACCGGCACATCCACGCTGCCGCGGGCCTGAAGCGGGAAGATGAAGCCTTCCGCGTCACAGTAATATCCGTTGGAACCGTCGTCAAAGCGCACGGCCGGCTGCCTCTGGGTGAGCTCTATGTGAAGGGTACCGTCGTCGGTGAGCCAGGCCTCGCAGCTGCGTACTGCGCTGTGTCCAAGGACGATGCTCTCTATTTTTTCCAGGTTCACGCTGTCCAGCCGGAGCCCGGCATAGGCCCTGTATTCCGTATCCAGCCACTTCTCTACGTCCTCCTTTGCCACGAAGCGCCTCTGGGCGCTGTCCCTGACAATTACCTCCAGGGTCTCCTTCCCCTTGCATGTGCGTACGCGGAGCGCCCTCCCGGCCATGCCGGAAGACACCACCCACACGGCTGCGCAGGCAATCACAAGAAGAAGGCCGAGGCCACGACGGACTATAGGTTTCATATGCGGCTTTCCAGGAGTTTGGTTATGGGCTCTATATATCTGTCGATGTTTCCTGCCCCGAATGTGGCCAGTACGTCAACCGGCTCTTCTGCAAGCAGTTCCATCAGCTCTTCCTTTTTGATGAGCACCTTTTCCGGAGCAGTCACGTCATTGAAAATCATCTCCGACGTTACTCCCGGGATGGGCTCTTCCCTTGCGGGATAAATGTCCAGGAGGATGAGTTTGTCCACCTTTGACAGCGCGGCTGCGAACTCCGGTGCGAAGTCCCGCGTACGGGTGTACAGGTGGGGCTGGAAGATGGCCGTCAGGCGGCGTCCTGGGAAGATTTCCCGGATGGAGGTAATGGCGCTCTCCAGCTCTGCCGGATGGTGGGCGTAATCGTCGATGTAGGATATCCCGGGCGTATTCACATGCACCTCCAGGCGTCTTTTCACGCCCTGGAAAGTGCCGATTGCCGCCTTCACGGCCTCCGGGTCCAGGCCGTAGGTGAGGGCGATGGCGGCCGCGGCCACGCTGTTTTCCGCGTTAACCCAGCCGGGTGCGCCCACCTTGATGTCCTTGAGGATACCGCCCGGCCACTTGAGGTCGTAGTGGAAGTATCCGCACTGGTCGGGTCTGGGGCCGATGGCGCAAAAATCGGCCTCCTGGTCCGTGTAGTGGTAGGTAAGGAGCCTTGCCCTGGTGTCTTCCGGGCGTATGGGGGTGCCCTTTTTGGCTATGACCGTGCCGCTCACCTGGGATGCGAAGGCGCGGAAAGCCTCCACCACATGCTCATAGTCTCCATAGATGTCAAGGTGATCCGGATCTACTGCCGTGATCACCGCAATCTCCGGGAACAGCTGCAGGAAGGACCGGTCAAATTCGTCGGCCTCTGCAACGACTGTCGGAGTCTTTGACATCAGGAGGTTGGTTCCGTAATTGCGGGAGATTCCGCCCAGGAAGGCGCTGCAGCCTTCCCCGGTCTCCGTGAAAATGTGCGCCGTGAGCGTTGAGGTGGTGGTTTTGCCGTGAGTTCCGGCAACCGCTAGGCACCTCTGGCCGCGGGCTATCTCTCCAAGGGTACGGGAGCGTTTGAGGAGCGCATATCCGCCTTCGCGGGCCTTAACCATCTCTCCAAGGTCTGCAGGAACTGCAGGCGTATAGACGATGAGAGTCTCGTTGACATCGGAGGGAATAAGGTCCGGGCGGTCTTCGTAATGTACGCTTATGCCTTCCTTTTCCAGCTGAGCCGTGAGCTCGGATGGCGTGCGGTCGTATCCCGCCACGTCAAATCCCTTGAATTTGTAATAGCGTGCGATGGCACTCATGCCTATGCCGCCTATACCTATGAAATATACGTTCTTCATACCAGCTTGTAAATCTCGTCACAAATAATCTGGGCAGCGTCCCTCAGGGCCATGGAGAGGGCGTTCTTTTCCAGGGTTGCTATCTTTTCCGGACTGTGGACCAGCTCCAGGGAGGTTGTCATCAGCTGCTGCGGGGCGTCTGCATCGCGCACTATCATGGCTGCATCCTTGCGCACCAGGGCCATTGCGTTGTGCGTCTGGTGGTCTTCGGCAACGTTGGGGGAGGGGACGAATACCGTGGCCTTTCCCATGGCGCAGACCTCGGAGACGGTGCTGGCCCCGCTGCGGGATATCACAACATCGGCGGCCGCGAAGGCAAGGTCCATGCGGGAGATGAAGTCGAAGTGGCGGATGCCGGAAGCCTCCGGGTGCGCGCTCATGAAGGCGTCGGTGTCGGCCTTGTAGTACTTGCCGCACTGCCAGATTACCTCTACGTCTTCTCCGCCCGGGCAGCCGTCCTGGATCCAACGCTTCATGGCCTTGTTCAGGGTGCCGCTGCCAAGGCTTCCTCCAACCACGAAAATGTGCTTTTTGTAGCCGTCCAGGCCGTAGAATTTCATTGCTTCCTCCTTCATGGCCGGGGTTGCGGGTGCCGATACCGCCGGACGGATGGGGTTGCCGGAGAGGACGATCTTGTCGGCAGGGAAGAAACGCTCCATGCCTTCGTAGGCCACGCAGATGCTGCCTACGCGCTTTGCAAGTATCTTGTTGGTGGCGCCGGCAAAGCCGTTCTGCTCCTGGATGAGGCAGGGAACCTTCATTCCGCTGGCGGCCCAAAGGAGCGGGGCGCTGGCATATCCGCCCACGCCCACGGCGATGTCGGGCTTGAAAGAGCGGACTATTTTCCGTGCCTTGAAGATGCTTGCAAGCACCTTGAAGGGAACCTGGAGGTCGTTCCAGATGTTCCTCAGGGTAAGCTGCCTCTGCATTCCCACAATGGGAAGGCCCACAATTTCAAAGCCCTCGGCAGGCACCTTGTCCATCTCCATCTTGCCCTTGGCACCTACAAAGAGGATTTCCGTTTCCGGGTTCAGTTCCTTGAGCTTGTGGGCTATGGATACGGCCGGGAAGATGTGGCCTCCCGTGCCTCCGCCGCTGATTATCGCCCTTATTGGTTTGTACTGCGTCATACCGTTGTATCTTGAGTCCAGTCGTCGTGTTCGATTATCGGCGCTGCCTGCTGTTCCAGGCGGTCCATGTTCTCACGGGCGTCGCGGGAGATGGACAGCAGGATGCCGAATACTATGCTGAAAGCCAGGAAGGAGTTGGCTCCGTGGCTCACCAGGGGGAGGGTCTGGCCTGTCTGGGGCACAAGGGGCAGGTGTACGTTCACCGCCATGTGCATGAAGGCCTGGCCGGTGACAAGGATTATGAGGCCTGTCACAATCATCTTGTCGTAGTACTTGTCGCACTGCTTGGCTACCAGCGTTCCGCGGGCCAGCAGGCTGTAGTAGAGGAGTATCAGAAGAAGCGCGCCCCACAGGCCGGCTTCCTCCACAATGAAGCTGAACATGTAGTCCCCGAATATCACGGGAACCTGATATTTCTGTGTGCTGTTGCCTATGCCTTTTCCCCAGAAGCCGCCTTCCTTTATGGCCAGGAGGGCGCCTACAGGCTGGTCCAGGGCATCTTTCGCCTTCTGCCACTGCTTTGTGTAAGGCTGGGAGCCCAGGAGGACGTCCATGGTGGCGTCGTCGTCGTTGGTGATGCGGGAGACCAGGGTTCCAAGGCGGGTATCCTTGAGGATTCCCAGCTTGTACGCCCCGAACATGCATCCGAACGCTATCACCAGCACCGCCCCCACAAGGGCCACATCCTTTATCTCAAGGCCGCCTATCAGAACCATCAGTATCATTATGCCGCCGATGAAAAGGGCCGATGAGTTGGAACCGGTACTCACCATGAGTGTAACAAGGAGTATGGGCAGGTAAATGTAGAATATCTTCTGCCATATGTCTTTCTCCAGGAAGGAAAGCCTCTCGAACTTGGAAGCAAGTTTTGGGAGGAAGGTGAAACCGTGCTCCTTGTATGTGTCCAGGGCCCATCCCAGATACATTATCATGAATATCTTCACGAACTCGTAGATGTGTATCTGCTTTCCGGCAAGGATAAGGATGCGGCGGGCTCCGTTAATCTCGCCGGCTCTTACAAAACCGAAGTTTAGCTTGAAAACCAGTATGGCAAGAAGCACGAAGCTCACGGCAAAGCCCCATCGGGACAGTTTCCTGTACCATTCCACCTTGAAGAACCCGTACAGGGCAAGGATAATCACAAAGCCAAGGCCCACAAGCTTCAGCTGGTCTACCATTATGGCGGTGCGGTCACTCTTCAGCTCAATGGCCAGAAGGGGAGTGGAAGAGAAGACGGATATCACCGATATGAGCATGAGGAACATGGCGATAAGGAATATCACCTTGTCCCCGGCAAACCGGTCCATAAGGCCGGTCAGATGCCCCAGAAAGCTGGTTTTCTTCTCTTCTTCCATAATGCTAGAGCTTCCTTACGGCCGCCTTGAATTTCTCTCCGCGGTCTTCGTAGTTCTTGAACAGGTCAAAGCTGGCGCAGCAGGGGCTCAGGAGCACCACGTCGCCGGCGGTTGCCATTGCGGCGGCCTTCTGGACTGCTTCCTCGGCGCTCAGGGCGTCTTCCATGCAGGGAACCATGTCCTGGAATGCCGCGTGAATCTTTTTATTGTCTACGCCAAGGCACACTATGCCTTTGACTTTTTCCTTCACAAGGTCGTTGAGGACAGAGTAGTCGTTGCCCTTGTCAGTTCCGCCCACAATCCAGACCACAGGACGCTTCTGGCATTCAAGTGCGTACCAGGCGCTGTCTATGTTGGTGGCCTTGGAGTCGTTTATGTACAGGACGTCCTTGATGCTCAGGACAGGCTCCAGGCGGTGCTCAATGGGCTGGAAGGTGGCCAGGGAACGGCGGATTACATCGTTCTCTATACCTGCTGCCTTGGCTGCCAGTGCGGCTGCCATGGAGTTGTAGATGTTGTGCTTTCCGCCAAGGGCAAGCTCCTGGAGGAAGATATCGGTCTCTTCCTTCTGGTAGCGGACCACAATCTTGTCCTCCTTGAGGAAGGCACCCTGGGATACCTCCTTCTCCTGGGAGAAAGGCAGCATCTTGCAGCGGAGGACAATCTTCGACAGGTGGCCGATGGTGATGGCGTCGTCGGAGTCGAAGATGAAGCAGTCCTCTTCCCGGAGGTTGCGGGTGATGTTGAACTTGGCGGCCACGTAGTTTTCCATGTTGTGGTCGTAGCGGTCCAGGTGGTCCGGGGTGATGTTGGTTATGATGGCAATGTCCGGACGGAAGTCGTAGATGTCGTCAAGCTGGAAGCTGGAGATTTCCAGGACGTAGTAGTCGAAGTGCTCAGTTGCCACCTGGTATGCGTAGGACTTGCCTATGTTGCCGCCAAGGCCAACGTTGAGGCCTGCGTTCTGCATCAGGTAGTATATAAGGGAAGTGGTGGTGGTCTTTCCGTTGGAGCCGGTGATGCAGATCTTCTTCGCGGAGTCGTATCGGCTTGCGAATTCAATCTCCGAGACTACCCTTATGCCCTTTTCACGTATTTTCTGCACCATGGGGACGGTCCCGGGGATGCCGGGGCTCTTGACAACCTCGTCCGCATTCAGGATAAGCTCCTCGGAGTGCTGTCCCTGCTCGAAGGGAATGTCCCATTTGCGCAGCTGCTCTGCATACTCTTCCTTGATCTGTCCCTTGTCGGAAAGGAACACATCGTAACCCTTTACTTTTGCCAATACTGCGGCGCCTACTCCGCTTTCTGCGCCGCCAAGAACTACTACTCTAGCCATTACCTAAGTTTTAACAATGCCAATGTGCTTACAGCCAATATGATTCCCACAATCCAGAACCTCACCGTTATCTTTGCCTCGTGCTGTGCCGGGACGGGCTTGGGGAAGATTACCTGTCCTGCCGGGGCGGGCTTGTCCTGGAAGTGGTGGTGGAGCGGTGTCATGCTCCAGATGCGGCGTCCCTGACCGTAGCGCTTGCGGGTGGCCTTGAAATAGACCCTCTGAAGCAGTACGGAGAGACTCTCCACGAAGAAGATGCCGCAAAGCAGCGGGATCAGGAGCTCCTTTCGCATGAGAACGGCGCTTACGCCTATGATTCCGCCTATCGTGAGACTTCCGGTATCCCCCATGAACACCTGTGCGGGGAAAGAGTTGTACCAGAGGAAGCCAATGAGGGCGCCCACGAAGGCACTCATAAAGATGGCTATCTCTCCGGAGCCCGGAATGTACATGATATTCAAATAGTTGGAGTCGATGAGGTTGCCCCCCAGCCAAGCCAGGATGCCTAGCACCACCCCAACAATCGCTGACGTACCCGCCGCCAGGCCGTCCAACCCGTCAGTGAGGTTGGTGCCGTTTGAGCAGGCGGTTATGACGATGATTATCATGAGCACGTAGATTGCCCACTTCGCATACCAGCCCCAGGCTCCCTTGACGGGGGAGAGCCAGCGGTAGTCGAACTCGTGGTTCTTCACGAAGGGGATGGTTGTCTTGGTGCTCTTGACCACATCCTCGCTTACATATCGGCCCGATGTGACGGTGGTCTCTGTCTCGAGGGTGCGCTCTACGCTTTCCTTCACTTCCACCTTCTCACGGACTACGATGTCCGGGCTCATCCATACGGTGAGGCCCACTATAAAGCCTAAAACAATCTGTCCCAGGAGCTTGCCCTTCTCTGACATGCCTTCCTTGCGCTTTTTGAAGACCTTGATGTAGTCGTCCGTGAAACCAAGGGCGCCGCACCAGATGGTTGCCGCCACAAGGAGCTTCACGTAGATGTTGGTGAGGTCGCAGAACAGGAGCACGCCGGTCATGATGGACAGGATTATGATGATTCCGCCCATGGTGGGAGTGCCCTTTTTCTGGATCTGACCCTCAAGGCCAAGGTCGCGTACGGTTTCCCCTATCTGCTTGCTCTGCAGCCAGCGGATTATGCGCTTTCCGGCAATCATTGCAACCAGCACTGCCGTCACCGCAGCCAGCATGGCGCGGAAGCTCAGGTAGTGCATCAGGCCTATTCCGGGGAAATCAACCCCCGCCTTCTCCAAGTATTGGAACAGATGGTATATCATATCAATTACATGATTTCAAACACACTATTTACTATCACCTTCTCGTCAAAATGCCTCTTCTCCTTACCTATAATCTGGTAAGTCTCATGGCCTTTTCCTGCAAGCAGCACGGTTCCGTTCTCCTTGGCGGTAATGATTGCGGTACGGATGGCCTCGCGCCTGTCGGCAATGACCAGGGTCTTTGCCATGGCGGCGGGGGAGAGGCCTTTGAGGATTTCGTCGATAATGGCCTGAGGGTCCTCCGTACGGGGGTTGTCGGACGTGACGATGATGCGGTCGGCAAGCTTCTCGGCCACCTGGGCCATCTCCGGGCGCTTGGTGCGGTCACGGTCTCCGCCGCAGCCGAAAAGGCAGGTGAGCTGTCTCTGCGGGGCAATTGCGCGGAGGGTCTTGAGCACGTTTTCCATGGCATCGGGCGTATGCGCGTAATCTATCACTACCGAAATGCCTTTGGGACCGCGCAGGTTTTCCAGCCGGCCGGGGGCCTGCTCCAGGGCGGAAAGGGCGGTGAGCGCCTCTTCCTTGTCAAGGCCAAGGCATACGGCGGTGCTGTAGATTGCCAGAAGGTTGTAGGCATTGTGCTCTCCGATGAGGCGGCACCAGACATCGGTTCCGTCTATCTTCAGAAGCATTCCGTCGAAGCTCTGCTCCAGCACGCGCGCGGTGTGATCTGCAAGGCCCTTCACGGAGTAGGTCTCTACCCTGGCGGCGGTGTTCTGCACCATTACGGGGCCGTTTTTATCGTCCGTATTGATAAGGGCTACCGCGCCGGAGGGGAGGTTGTCAAAGAAGAGCTTCTTGCAGCGCAGGTACTCTGCAAAGGTCTTGTGGTAGTCCAGGTGGTCATGGGTGAGGTTTGAGAAGATGCCCACGGCAAAGTGCAGTCCGCTCACGCGGTCCTGCTCCACGCCTATGGAGCTTACCTCCATGAAGCAGTACTCGCAGCCCTGGTCCACCATTCGGGCCATCAGGGAGTTGATGGTGACGGGATCGGCGGTGGTGTTGTCTGTCTCCAGGCGCTCCTTTCCAACATAGTTAGCTATGGTGGAAAGCAGTCCGCAGTTGTATCCCATCCCCATGAAAAGCCTGTACAGGAGGGTTACGGTGGTGGTTTTGCCGTTTGTGCCGGTAATTCCCACAAGCTTGAGCTTGCGGGAAGGATGTCCGTAAAACTCATCCGCCGCCAGCGCCAGCGCCTTCCTGCTGTTTTCCACTACCTCAAATTCAACAGGCCCTTCAACTCCGCAGAAATTTATTTTTCCGGACGGTGCCGGAAAAACCAAATTTCCGCTTCGTACTTCCTTCGTCGCCTCTCGCACAAAATGCTCTGGAAGTTCTTCGCAGATAATGCCTGTGGCCCCCTTTTCTATTGCAGCCTGTATGTAGTTGTGCCCGTCGCTGCTGAAGCCCCTGACGGCAACGAACAGCGCTCCGGGAATCACTTTCCTGGAATCGGCGGTAATGAGTGTGAAGTCTCTTACGTTCATTTTTCTTTATTCATCTGTGGCACGGCGGCCGATGGAACAAGTTCCGGACGCCATGCGGGGTCAAGGGCATATAGCTGGTCCACTATGCTTCTCACGGCCATGGCAGGCTTGGTGCCGCCGTAGAAATTGCGGTGGGACGGATATGAGTATACGGTGACCAGTATGGTATATTTGGGAGCATCGGCCGGGAAGAATCCCACAAAGGTTCCCTGGAATTTCTTCCTGCCGGAGGCGTCGCTGTAAGGGTCCCTGCTGCCGCCCCTTTCTTCGGGGGAGAGCACCACGCGGGCGGTGCCGGTCTTTCCGGCAACTGGCAGTTTGGAATTTCTGAGGCGGGTTGCGGTACCTTCGTTGACAACGGCCCTGAGGGCGCGGGTCACGGTATCGGCGGTGGCGGGGGAGCAGATGCTGCTGTTCAGCACGGAAGGGCTGTAGTGCTTGAGCACCTTGCCGTCCTTCTCGATGCTCTCCACCAGATAAGGCTTCATCATCTTTCCCTTGTTGGCCAGGGCGTTGTAGAAGGTGGCTACGTGGAGAGGAGTGACGGCCATGCTGTATCCGTAGGCCGTGGTTCCAAGGGTGGTGCGGGACCATCCTGCAGAGCCGGGGCGGTTCACCACGGGAGTACCCATGCCGGAAATGTCAAAGTCGAAGGGCTCTCCAAAGCGGTAAGAGTAGATGTGGTCGAACATCTCCTGCGGCTTTTTGCCGTAGTAATTCTCTGCAAGCCAGGTGAATACGTAGTTTGACGATATTTCAAAGCCATGCATCACGGTTATGTCCCTCCGGCCGGTTTCCCTCTGGTAGTCAAGGATATGCACGTCCTGGTTGTATCCGCCGGGCACAAAGCCGTTGTTTGTGGGGATGGTCTGGTCAAGGGTCTTTACATATCCGTCTTCCACCAGTGACACCAGGGTGACGGTCTTCATTACGGAGCCCTGCTCTCCCACTTCGCGGAGGGCCAGGTTGTCCCTTTCCCAAAGCACTGTCTGGGGGGTGTCGCCGCGGGAGAGGTTCACCATTGCGCGGATAGCTCCGGTCTTTGCCTCCATGATGATGCAGATGCCTGCGCGGACTTCGTCATCGGCCTGGATCTGTTCCCGGAGGGCCTTGTCCGCTATGTCCTGGAAGTCCACGTTGAGGGTGGTGCGGATATCGTCCCCGTCAACTGCCCTGACGCTGGTGGAGTCTATGTCGCGGATCCAGGTCTTGCGGTCCGTGACGCGGCGCCATTCGTAACCCTCCTGTCCGTGGAGGATGTGGTCGAAGCTGGACTCCAGGCCTATGCGGTTGCTCTCCTTGACGTAGCCTATGGTGCGGCGGGCAAGGGAATCGTACGGATAGATGCGCTCCTCGTGCCTTTCCACTATCATGCCGCCCTTGTTGGGGCCTTCGTTGAACAGGGGGAAGGTCCTGAGGCGGTTCAGGGTGGTGAGGTCGATGTTGTTCTTTATCTTAAGGTATCGGGAACCTTTTTCGCGGCCTTTGAGGATTGCGCTCTCGTAGTCGGCGGCGCTGCGGTCACGGAACTGGGCCGACAGGCTCTTGGCAAGCTCCGCAGCCTTTGCCCTCCATGCGTCTTCCCCGGCCTGGTTGTTCTTGTCCAGGAACTCCTGCTTGCGGACGGTGCAGTCCATATGGATGTCGTAAAGGGGGGCCGATATTGCCAGCGGGCGGCCGTCGGTGGCCAGGATGCGGCCTCTCACCGGTTTGTCCACGTGTTTCTGGACGCTGGGACGGAAAAGGTCCTCCACGCGCCTGTCCACGTGATACCCTGTCTGTATCTGCACTATCTTCACCATGATGAATACTCCCAGGGCGAGGAACAGTATGGACAGGAAGAACATGACCACGTGTATTCTGTCGCGGTTTTCTATGGTGTCCTGTATTTCGCTCTTTCGCCTTGTCATTTCTTCTTTATCACGGTTGCGGGTTCCTGGGGCATTGCCAGCCTGGAGCCCATCCTGTCCAGTCTTGCGGCGGTCTGGGACGCGCTTTCAAGCTTTACCAGCTCCGCCTCTTTCTCAGAGTGGCGTATCTTCAGTTCCTCTATGGCGGCCTTGTTCTCTCCTGCCTTGGCCAGGGTCTTGTCCACCCTGAGGCTGAGCATTATGGTGAGCCACATAAGGAGGAACAGATACATGATGTGCATGTAGTATTTGTCTGCCCTTATCCTGAGGAGGAATTCTCCGTTGCGCAGTGCCTTGAAAGTGTTGCGGACCGCCGCCCAGATGCTGCCAAGTGTCATTTTGCTTCCCTCCTCACGGCTATCCTGAGCTTTGCGCTGCGGGCGCGGGTGTTCAGGGCTATTTCACTTTCCTCCGGTACTATCGGCTTCCGGTTCACGGCCTCGAGGGGAGCGTTGACGCGGCCGAATGCGTCCTTGTTCTCCACGCCTTCCACGTTGCCGGTCTTTATGTAGTTCTTGACCATGCGGTCTTCCAGGCTGTGGTAGGTTATCACCACAAGGCGGCCGCCTTCCTTAAGGCTGGCGGTTGCGCCTTCCAGGAACTTCTCCAGGGAGCGCATTTCCTGATTCACTTCAATCCTGAGTGCCTGGTAGATGCGTGCAAGGGCCTTGTGCTCTGCATTTCTGGGGAGTGCCTTTGCTATTGCGCGGTCCAGGTCACCGGTGGTGCCTATGGCTTCCGCCGCCTTTATCAGGCGTGCAACCTGGCGGGAGTTGTCCACTTCTCCGTACAGGCGGAGGATGCGTTCCAGGTCCTCTTCCGAGTAGGTGTTCACCACATCTGCCGCCGTGAGGCGTGCCTCCTTGTTCATCCTCATGTCCAGGGGCGCGTCCTCGAAGCGGAAGCTGAAACCGCGCTCCGCGGTGTCAAACTGGTGGCTGGATACGCCAAGGTCCGCCAGGATGCCGTCGAATACAACCCCGCGGTGGCGTGCATAGTTCTCTATGAACCTGAAGTTGTTGTGGATGAGGGTGAGCCTGGGGTCTTTGGGCGCATTGTTTATAGCGTCGATGTCACGATCGAAGGCGATGACGCTCCCGCCATCGTGTAAGCGTGAAAGTATGGCAGCGGTGTGCCCACCGCCTCCGAAAGTGGCATCTGCGTATATTCCGTCAGGATTTGTGACAAGGCCGGAGATACTCTCCTCCAGCAGCACGGGGATATGATACTGAGACATTGCCGGGACCTCCTACTTGCGTTCGGATAGTCTTGCGGCGGTGGATTTGAACTGCTCGTCAGAAAGGAGGCTGGCCTTGTGTGCCTCTGCGTCCCAGATCTGAAGCTTGTAACCGACTCCGCCGAATACTACCTCTTTGGTTATACCTGCGCTCTCAAGCAGCTCTGACGGGATGTTCAGGCGGCCCAGCTTTCCGTCCGGGACGATTGTGAAAACTCCGTCGTTGTACTTGGTCCAGAACAAAGCGTCCTCAGTATTCAGTTCGGGGTCTGTCTTTTCCAGCACCAGTTCGCTGCGCCGGACCCATTCCTCATAGGGAAACAGGTCCAGGCACTGCTGCTGGACGTTTTTCTTTACCACAAGGGTCATGTCTTCCGATCCTCCGCGGACCATGGCGTCGCGGAAGATGGCAGGGAGCACTACGCGCCCCTTGTCATCAACTTTTCCGCTGGCTTTTCCGAAGAACCTGACCATGTGGTTAAACCTTAAACTTTACTTTCACGCTTTGGTTGCAAAGATAATCATAATTTTCCATTTTATTACATAATCTTCCAAAATTTTCCACAAACTTTTCAACAGCCCATTTCCGGGAAAAATGATTATCTTTGTAATGATGAAAAAAGCATACATAGAAACTTACGGCTGCCAGATGAACGTGAATGACACGGAAGTCATTTTCGCAATTCTGGAAAAGGCCGGATACGGGAGGACGGAGAGCATGGAGGAGGCAGACCTTGTGATGGCCAACACATGCTCCATCAGGGATAATGCAGAGCAGCGCATCTGGGGGCGCTTGGATGTGTTCAACCACCACCGCAAAGAGCATCCCGGCACGCTTGTGGGCATTGTGGGATGCATGGCGGAACGCCTTAAGGACAAGCTTTTGGACACCGGCAAGGTAGACCTTGTGGTTGGCCCGGACGCATACCGCCGTCTCCCGGAACTCCTTGAAGCCATAACCCCGGACAGCCCGCAGATGGACGTCCTTCTCTCCCGTGAGGAAACCTACGCGGACATAACTCCCGTAAGGACGGACAGGAACGGACTTTCCGCCTTTATATCCATCATGCGCGGCTGCAACAATGTGTGCTCCTACTGCGTTGTGCCCTACACCCGCGGCGCAGAACGTTCAAGGGACCCTCACAGCATAGTCAGAGAGGCCTGCGACGTGTTCCAGAGGGGCTATAGGGAAGTTACCCTCCTTGGCCAGAACGTAGACAGCTACCTGTGGAAGAGCGCGGAGGAAACCGTAGATTTTGCAGAGCTCCTGAAACGTGTTGCGGCAATCAGTCCGCTCCTCAGGGTCCGCTTCCAGACATCACATCCCAAAGACATAAGCGACAAGGTCATAGAGACCATCGCATCCACTCAAAACATATGTAAGCACATCCACCTTCCGGTCCAGTCCGGAAGCACCCGGATGCTGGAACTTATGCGCCGAAAATACAGCCGTGAGTGGTATCTGGAGAGGGTTGCAAAGATCCGCAGTACCATGCCGGAGTGCGGCATCACAACGGACGTCATCGCCGGTTTCTGCACGGAGACGGAGGAAGACCATCGGCAGACCCTGAGCCTCTTCGAGGAAGTGGGTTTCTACTGGGCTTTCATGTTCGCGTACTCTGACCGCCCCGGCACCCTTGCCAACCGCACCATGAAGGACGATGTCCCTCCGGAAGTCAAGAACCGCCGCCTGCAGGAGATAATCGAGCTTCAGAACCGAAAGTCCCTGGAGGAATACCGCAAGATGATAGGGAAAACGGTCACAGTGCTGGTGGAAGGCCCCTCAAAACGCAACCCTGCGGAGCTTTGCGGCCGCGCCTCCAACAACATGATGTGCGTATTCCCCGCCGGGAACCTGAAGAAAGGGGACTACGCAGATGTGACGGTGACAGATTGCACAAGTGCAACGTTGATTTGTAAATAACAACCACATAGTATTATGACAAAAAAGTACATTCTGGCTCTGGACCAGGGCACAAGCAGTTCCAGGGCCATAGTATTCGACCACGACGGCAGCGTTTGCAGCGTGGCTCAGAAGGAGTTCACCCAGCACTTTCCCAAACCCGGCTGGGTAGAGCACGATCCCATGGAAATCTGGGCGTCAGAGGCCGCAGTGATAGCGGAGGCCATCTCCACTATCGGCATCAACGGCCTGGACATAGCGGGTATCGGCATAACCAACCAGAGGGAAACCACCATAGTGTGGGACGCTGAAACGGGAGTTCCCGTGTACAACGCCATCGTGTGGCAGGACCGCCGCACCGCAGAGTTCTGCGAGACCCTCGCCCCCAAGGCCGATATCATCCGCCGCAAGACCGGCCTCATCGTGGACGCTTATTTCTCCGGCACCAAGATCCGCTGGATCCTGGACAACGTTCCCGGCGCCCGCGAGAAGGCGGAAAAAGGCCTGCTCCGCTTCGGCACCGTAGACACCTGGCTGGTATGGCAGCTCACCCGCGGAGAGGTCCACGTGACGGACGTCACCAATGCCTCCCGCACCATGCTGTTCAATATTAACACTCTTGAGTGGGACAAGGAACTCCTTGAACTTCTGGACATTCCCGCATCCATGATGCCAGAGGTGAAGTCATCGTCCGAGGTATATGGATATACCAAGACCACAATCTTCGCACACGAAGTTCCCATCGCCGGCATAGCCGGAGACCAGCAGGCCGCCCTCTTCGGCCAGATGTGCACGGAGCCCGGCAGCGTCAAGAACACCTATGGCACCGGATGCTTCCTCCTCATGAATACCGGAGAGAAGCCCATCATGTCCAAGAACAACCTTCTCACCACCATCGCATGGAAGCTGGGCGGCAAAGTGAACTATGCCCTTGAAGGCTCCATTTTCGTAGGCGGCAGCGTGGTCCAGTGGCTCCGCGACGGTCTGGGCGTCATCCGCAGCTCTTCTGAGGTAGAGGCCCTGGCAGCCTCCGTCCCGGACAACGGCGGCGTATACTTTGTCCCCGCACTCACCGGAATGGGCGCCCCGTACTGGGATTCCAGCGCGCGCGGCCTTCTCACCGGCATCACCCGCGGCACAACCGCCGCACACATTGCCCGCGCCGCCCTTGAAGGCATCGCTTTCCAGACCATGGACATCGTGGGTGCCATGGAAAAGGACGCCGGCGTAAAGCTCTCAGAGCTCAAGGTCGACGGCGGAGCCTCCCGCAACAACCTCATGATGCAGTTCCAGGCCGATGTCCTCGGCGCCTCCGTCATCCGTCCCAAGGTTACGGAGACCACCGCCATGGGCGCCGCCTACCTGGCCGGCCTTGCCGTGGGCTTCTGGTCCTCCGTAGACGAAATCAAACGTCAGTGGCAGGTAGATGCCGCCTTCAAGCCCTCCGCAGAGGACGTCTCCGCCCTCAAGGCAGGCTGGGCCGATGCAATAAAACGTACAATAAACAAATAGTATTATGCAGCAGTATATCTTTGAATTGTTGGGCACCCTTATCCTGGTGCTTTTTGGTGACGGCGTGTGCGCTGCCGTTACGCTTAACAAATCCAAGGCGCAGGGTGCAGGATGGGTAGTGATTACCCTGGCCTGGGGTTTCGCAGTCATGATGGGCGTGCTTGTTGCCGGTCCCATTTCCGGAGCACATCTTAACCCTGCAGTCACGCTTGGCCTTGCCATTGCAGGTACTTTCCCCTGGGCTTCCGTCTGCGGTTACATCATCGCCCAGATGGTTGGCGGCTTCCTTGGCGCCGTGCTTGTATGGCTTTTCTACAAAGACCATTACAAGGCCACTGCAGACCAGCCCGATGCCATGCTTGGCACATTCTGCACCATGCCTGCAATCTGGAATCCCTGGAGGAACTTCCTCTGCGAGTTCATTGCCACCGCAGTGCTTGTGTTTGTGATCCTTTGCCTTGGCACCAAGGGCAATACGCCCGTTGGAGCAGGCGCGCTTGGCGCATTCCCTGTGACCTGCGTCATCATGGCCCTGGGTATGTCCCTTGGCGCAACCACCGGTTATGCCATGAACCCCGCCCGTGACCTTAGCCCCCGCTGCGCCCACGCCGTGCTTCCCATCGCCGGCAAACGTGACAGCGGCTGGTCCTACAGCTGGGTCCCCGTAGCAGGCCCCATGGCCGGCGGCGCCTTCGCAGCAGTGCTTTATCTCCTCCTGTTCTAGGCTGGGTGATTCGAATAAAAATGATTATCTTTGCGATATGAAACGGTTTGTCCATATCGCAAAGATTTTCGTTTTGGGGCTGTCGGCACTGGTGGCGGCTTCTTGCGGCGTGTCCAAGGTCAAGGACATAAAAGTCACGTCCGTGGACTTCAAGTACATTACGCCAACATCGGCAAGAAGTCTGGACGCGGTGCTGCTGCTGGGGATAGACAATCCGGCGCCGGCCATAAAGATATCGGCCCTGGAGGGCATTGTGAGCTATGGGGACAGGGCACTTGTGAGTGTCACTTCCGGCGGGATAGACCTTCAGAAAAAGAGCAGCCAGGTATATGAGGTCCCGTGCACCGCATCCCTTCTGGACGGCGTTTCGCTGCTGTCTCTCATACCTGTCTTTACCGGCTCTCCGGATGCCCTGAAGGCAGATGTCCGCCTGCATGTCGCTCTCAAGAACGGTCCAGGCACGGACCTTGTATTCAATGACCTGAAAATACTCAATTTCACCCGATGAAACGCATACTCCTCATATTGGCCCTGCTTACCGTGAGCATTGCCGCAAGCGCCCAGCTGGACTCCCTTACCAGGGCGTCCATGGACACCACGCTTGTGGGACGTGACATCATGTCGCTGGTTGGCAGCAAGGTTTCCGTAAAGCAGTCCATGCCGGTACGTGCCGCCCTTAACAACTACATCCGCTCCAACAGCGGGAAGAAGATCCAGGGCTACCGCATAAGGGTTTTCTACGACAACAGCCCCCAGGCCCGCACCCGCAGTGAGGGCATAGCCGCATACCTTCGCAGCCAGTACCCGGAAAACGGCGTCTACCGTACCTTCGAAGCGCCCAACTACAAAGTCACGGTGGGAGATTTCCGTTCCAAGGAAGAAGCACTCAAGATATATATGGCCCTGAAAGGTATTTATCCTACTGCATATATAATTAAAGAGAATATTAATTACCCGCTGTAAAGAACCATGGCAGCCGTCAGACAGGGATTGGAACAGAAGCTTCAGCAGAAGCTTTCTCCGCTCCAGATTCAGACAATAAAACTGATCGAGATGCCGGTCCAGGCTCTTGAGCAGCACGTGAGGGAGGTCCTTAACGACAACCCTGTCATTGACGATACCGCCCCCCAGGGTAACGAAGAAACCCGCGACGTCTCCATCTCGGAGGTAGAAGAGCGCGAGCAAAGCGGCGGCTCCCTTGAAGAAAACTACGGTCCACAGGACGACGACATCCCTTCCTACAACCTCCATGTCAACAACTGGGGCAAGGACGAGCGCCCGCAGTACAACACCTTCTCCGTAAAGCAGAGCTTCTCCCAGAGCCTTCAGGAACAGCTGGGCTATCGCAACCTCACGGAGCACCAGAGAACCATCGCCACCTTCATCATCGGCTCTCTTGACGATGACGGTTACCTCCGCCGCGACATCGAGTCCCTGGTGGACGATCTCGCCTTCCGTGCGGGCGTGGAGGCATCGGCAGAGGAAGTGGAGGCCATGCTGAAGGTTATCCAGGAGTTCGAGCCTTCCGGCGTTGGCGCAAGGGACCTCAGGGAATGCCTCCTGATCCAGCTGGAGGACAAGAAGCGCACCCCCGCCATAGAGAACGCCATAAAGGTTCTGGACACCCAGTTCGAGGCCTTCAAGAACCGCCATTTCCAGAAAATCATGACCCGTCTTCACCTGTCGGAGGCAGACATGAAGGCCGTCCTGGAGGAAATCCGCCGCCTGAACCCTTCCCCCGGAGGAGATGTGGACGATTCCTACACGGACCAGGCCCAGCAGGTGGTCCCGGATTTCCGCCTTGACTACGAGCACGGGGAACTTATCCTCTCCATGCCGCGCTTCTCCATCCCGGAGCTCCGCATCAACCGCAAGTACGAGGAAATCATGGAAACCGGCCGCCTGTCAAACTCCCGTGCAGACAAGGAGGCGGCAAGTTTCGTTAAGCAGAAACTGGATTCCGCCAAATGGTTCGTAGAGGCCCTCCGCCAGCGCCAGAATACGCTTGAGAGCACCATGAGAGCCATTATCGACTACCAGAGAGAGTACTTTACCGACGGCGACGAGAGTTCCCTCAAGCCCATGGTCCTGAAGGATATTGCAGAGCGCACCGGCTTTGACATAAGCACCATTTCCAGGGTGGTCAACTCCAAGTGGATAGAAACCCACTTTGGAATATTCCCCCTCAAGTACTTCTTCTCAGAAGGCCTTGAGAACAGCGACGGAGAGGAAGTCTCCACCCGTGAAATCAAGAAAGCCCTCAAGGAACTTGTGGACGGAGAGGACAAGCACAGCCCCCTTACGGACGACGAGCTTGTAGATGCCCTTTCCGCCAAGGGATACAAAGTAGCGCGCCGTACCATAGCAAAGTACCGCGCGCAGCTGGATATTCCCAAAGCGAGGTTCCGCAGGGAACTATAGTTTTCCGCCGAATGCCAGGTCTCCGGCGTCCCCTATTCCGGGGACCACGAAACTGTGGCTTGTAAGCTCCTCGTCTATTGCGGCAACCCAGAGGGTAACGTTTTCTCCGAGGGTCTGGAGCATGTGGTCTACGGCATAGGTGCTGGTAACCGGGCATACTATGTGGATGTAGTCCGGCTCCCCGCCGCCTTCTTCAAAGAGTTTCTGGAGGCCCACAATCACCGACGAGCCGGTTGCGCTCATGGTGTCTGCCAGGATGAGGGTTTTGCCCTCCAGCGACGGTGTGGTGCAGTAATTTGCCTTGATTTTGAAGTAATCTCCCTTGCCATACTTGCGGAAGGCAGTAAGGAAGGCGGTTTCAGCGTGGTCGAACACGCTCAGCATGCCAGTCTGGAGCGGCAGGCCGGCCCTCAGGATTGTTCCAATCACAAGCGGAGTGTCCGGAGTGGATACGGTGGCAATTCCCAGGGGAGTTGTCACTTGCTTTTCAGAGTAGGCGAGGTGCTTGGAAATCTCATAGGCAAATACCTCTCCAACTCTCTCCAGGTTGCGGCGGAAACGCATGCTGTCTTTCTGGATGCGGATGTCCCGCAGTTCGGCGATGTAGGTATTGAGAACGCTGTTGCTCTCCCCGAGGTTGATTACTTTCATGTATTACGCTGTATGGGTTGTGAATACAAATATAGCATTTTTTTGTAATAACAACATACCCTTTGAACACCCTCGCGAGCACCCAACCGCCCCACAGTGCCCTCAGAGGCCCCCTGCTGCTCCCGAGCCGCCCTCCAGAACCCGCCTCAAGCGCACCCAACCACCCCACAGCACCCTGTAAGGCACATGACTGCCCTTGAGCGTGTTCAAGTGCCACCAATCATAACAGGCAACGTCATCATTGGTTCAGGTCCGTACCTTGTATCGCTGTTGGAAGTATTAGTCTAAATCCAAATGGTGCGAGATAACATGATTATTTGTGAGATGGCGAACCAGGTACGTCGTTTCGCCATTTACCTCATAAACGCTGTAAAAGACATACCATACCGTCTGTTTGTTCCTGGGAAAGGCTGAATATAACAAGTCATTCCCATAACGCTCAAAGTAGGTGGGGGCGCCTTTCTTGACCTTTAAGGGAAGATTAGTGTGGATGTCACGGAATAACTGTTCTGAGTACTTTTGCGCAGCATCCTTGAAGCCAAGGTAACCTTTATCATATAAGACTTCGGCTAACTCAAGAAACTGATCAACAACTTCAGGAATGAATAATACTTTCATTATTAGGCCGATCTCTCAGCTTCTTTCCTTGCAAACATCTCATTCAAGCCTTCGCGGACGCGGTCAATGACGTCATCAACAGTGATTGCACGTGCCAAATCTCCTTCCTGTGCATTGTTCTGAGCAATCAGAACGAAGGATTCGTTCTTGCCGCGTTGTATGATAACACGTTCATGTTTGGCCGTGTCAAGATACTTTTTCATATTGTTACGGAATTCTGCTGAACTAATTACTACCATGGCATTTGTACATTATGATGTACAAATATACAAATAATATCTGTCTCAACAAGCACCCGACAATAATTACTCATATTTCTCCATGGCAAAGGAATAGTAATTATTGTCCGTGACGATGACGTGGTCCAGGAGGCTTATCTCTACTGCGGAAAGAGCCCTGCGGAGGATGTCTGTCTGGCGGATGTCCGCCTGGGAGGGCTCTGCGGTGCCGTCCGGGTGGTTGTGGACCAGGATGACATGGCGCGACTGCTTCTCAATTGCGCGGCGCAGTATGCGACGGGTGTCTATCACCGTCTTGTCAAAGCTCCCGGAACTGATTTTTTCCTGGCCGATGAGGCGGCTTTTCCCGTTCAGGAACAGGACCCAGCATTCCTCGTGCTGGAGGTTCTGGAATATGGGCTGGACGACGCGGCGTACCAGTTCCGGAGAGGTTATGGGGCTCTGGTTTACGCGTGAGTCTTCCATCATGACACGCCTTCCCAGTTCAAGCGCGGCCGTTATGACTATGGCTTTGGTTCTGCCGATGCCTTTTTGCATCATGAGCCGCTCCAGCGGCGTGGCCGCCAGCATGGCAAGCCGGCCGTCGCAGTCTGCCAGAAGGTCCTGGGCAAGTTCAAATACGTTTTTTCCTCCGGTTCCGCTGCCAAGTACTATGGCAAGAAGGTCCGAGTTTGACAGTGCGCGTGCTCCGTAGCGGAGCAGCTTCTCCCGGGGGCGGTCTTCCGGGAGGTAATCTTTCATCTTTTTCATGGCTCTCAAATAACAATAGGGCCATAATGACAGTCTCTCCCGGCAAATATATCAATTTACCGGGAGAGATATGTAAAAGGTTCGGTTAATTTACTGGATGAATGCGACGATTTCCGCTTTCTCCACCTTGTCCCCCTGCTTAGCAAGGGCGGCGACCACCAGGCCGTCCACCGCTGCAACAATGTCTTCTATTCCATAGTAGGTCTGTACATGGCCTATAACCTCTCCTGCCTTCACCTTCTTTCCGGTGACGGGTGCCTTGGAGGCATTGTCCACATCCAGTTCCCAGAGGATCTGGCCCTTCACGGGGCACTGTACGGGCGTGGCCTTGGGGTACTTGGCAACGTATTCCTCTACGGAGAACTTTGGCATTTCCACAACGGGGCGCTCTATGACGATGGGGGCTCCGGCCTTTGCCTTCATTTCTGCCAGATCCTTGTTGAAACGCTCCTTGGCGACGCCGCTGCGGTAGTCCCTGTACTGGCGCTCGAACATGGCCATGTTGAAGAGTTCTTCGTCGTCCTGGCCGTAGTCCCAGCCTTCCTCGTCCATCATCTTGCGGAATTTGGGAAGCTCGTCGGGATACATGTCCTGAGGATTGCCGGTGTAGAACTCCATGCCCTTTTCCTTGGCCAGGGCTACGATTTCCGGTGCCAGTTCTCCGGGCAGTTTGCCCATGTTGCCCAGGATCATGCCCCAGGTGTCCTTGTCGATGGTGGTCCATCTGGGTTTGTCCTGCAGCATGTTGAACAGGTTCATGAGGGCGGTATTCTTTACGTACTGGCTGAACGGGGTGACAAGCGGCGGGTAGCCAAGGCGCGGCCATACGTACTCAACCTCCTCGAAGAGTTTTACCATGAGGGTGTCCAGGCTCATCTCCGGACGGCCGTGGGCGCGCTGGGTGGCGTTAATTGCTCCCTGGAAGCCCTTGAGGTCCGCCATCATGGAGCCCATCATGCCGCCGGGAAGGCCGCAGCCTACCAGCAGGGAGGTCATCTGGGAGTTGGTGGGGTTGATCCAGTAGCCCAGGAAGTCGTCGATGAATTCCTGAGTGAGGCGGCGTACTTCCATATAGGCGTCCATATTGATGTCCTTAACCTGGAAACCGTCCGCCTTCATCATCTGCTGGACTGTGATTACGTCCGGATGGACCTTGCCCCAGGAAAGGGGTTCCACAGCCACGTCAAGGTAGTCTGCTCCGGCGCGGGCAACTTCCAGCATGGAGGCAGGAGAGAAGCCGGGACCGGTGTGGCCATGGTACTGGACCTTGATTTCAGGATGGGCCTTCTTGATGCCGGCCACAATTTGCCCGAGTTCCGTGGGACGGCCGACACCTGCCATGTCCTTGAGGCAGATTTCATCGGTGCCGTATTCCACCAGCTTGTCCACCAGGTTGAGGTAATACTCCACCGTGTGCACGGGGGAATGAGTTATGGAAAGGGCAGCCTGGCTTATCATGCCGGCCTTCTTGGCATATTCGACGGAGAGCTTGAGGTTGCGGTGGTCGTTGAGGCCGCAGAAAGAACGGGCGATGTCCGTGCCCTGGGCCTTCTTTACCTTGAACATGAGTTCACGGACGTCGGCCGGAACGGGATACATGCGGATGCCGTTGAGGCCCCTCTCAAGCATGTGGGTCTGGATGCCGGCCTTGCGCAGGGGTGCGGTCCACTGACGTACGGCAACATTGGGGTTTTCTCCGTAGAGCAGATTCACCTGCTCGAAAGCACCGCCGTTGGTTTCCACACGGTCGAAGCAGCCCATGTCCACTATTGCCGGAGCCACCCTGACCAGCTGGTCTACGCGCGGCTGATAACGACCGGAACTCTGCCACATGTCCCTGTACACCAGGGAGAACTTGATCTCACGTTTTGCCATAACTCAAATAGTCTTTTAATCATACAAATATAATAAATTTTCACATTATTCCATCTTGCCCAGTCCTAAAAAGACCGCCCTCCCGAATCGTTTTCGAAGCTGGTGGCAGTGTTGGTGCAAGAAATCTGTGGCGCCCACGCCTCATGAGTGGGAGGGGCCCAAACTTGTTTGGGAGGGACGAGGACCGAAGGTCCGAGGATTTCTGCACCAACACTGCCACCAACTTAGAAATCGTTTCTGGAGGGCGGTCTTTTTAGGACTGGGCAATATGGAAT
>JAEEGI010001844.1_pt1 | contig 52465 bp, 48 predicted proteins | sample 8958751 | NCBI WGS metagenome assembly JAEEGI01 (sample SAMN16246545, study PRJNA631951) | gut metagenome | biome: gut microbiome; feature: rumen; material: KS-attached | host: Bos | place: Iran: Karaj | collected 2018-10
GGAGCTGAACGAGAACGAACAGCTGCTGCTAGATTTCGGCGTGCAGATCACGAAGAACCCCCACGCGATCGACGAAGAGATCTATCGGAAGCTTCGTGAAAAATACGACGACAAGGTGCTCACGCAGCTCGTCGGCTTTGCCGGCATCATGTACGCCACCAACCTGTTCAACACGGTCGCCCGTGTGCCGCTGGACGACGTGCTTTACAGCTATATGAACGACAAAACCGGGGAGGAATAACACATGGGTGAATTCACAGGCAAGGTTGCCTTTATCACGGGCGCCGCGCACGGACAGGGTCGCGCCACGGCGTTGGCGCTGGCGAAAGAGGGCGCCGCCATTGCCGCGTTCGACGTGGCAAAGAAGATCGAATATCCCGCCTACGCCTACGGCACCAGCGAGGAGCTGAAGTCGCTCAAGGCCGAAATCGAAGCCATGGGCGGCCGGTGCGTCATCTGCGCCGGCGACGTGCGCTCCGACGAGGACGTGACCCGCGCGGTGGAAGACACGATCAAGGCCTTCGGCAAGATCGACATCCTGTTCAACAATGCGGGCATCTGCGCCTATGCCGAGATCGATACCATGACCGACGACGAATGGAACGCCATGATCGACATCAACCTCAAGGGTCCGATGAATGTGACGCGCCGGGTCGTGCCGTATATGAAGAAAGCGAAAAGCGGCGTCATCATCAACAACTCCTCCGTCATGGGCCTGCGCGGCGGCAACCGCCTGTCGCACTACGCGGCCTCCAAGTGGGGCCTGACAGGTCTGACGAAATCGTGGGCCATCGAGCTCGCGCCCTATAACATCCGCGTGGTGTCGATCCACCCGACCGGCGTCAACACGCCGATGAACGACGGCCTGGCCGCCATGGAGGGCATGACCCCGCAGGAGATCGCGGAGCGCTCCGCCGGCAATCTGCAGCCCGTGCCGTGGATCGAGCCGGAGGACACGGCGAACATGATCCTCTTCCTCGCCAGCGATAAGGCGAAGTACTGCACCGGCGGCCAGTACCTGCTGGACGCGGGCCTGCTGAGCGTCTGACCCATAACAAAAACAACGGACAAGCTCCACATGAGCCTGTCCGTTTTATTATCTGGTTTCTGGCTTTTGGCCTTTTGGCCATCTTATAAATGGAACGTCGCTTCCATCTGCGCCTCCACGCGCTCCGGGAATTTGAGATAGAGGATCGCGAGGAAAACCGCGGTCACCGTCATCGAGAGCAAAATCTGCGCCAGCGACATGTGATGGAGCAGCGCGTGCAGAAAGAACAGCAGCTGAAACGCCAGACTCGTGACAAGCGCAACGGCGGAATGCATCAGGTCGCCCTTCTCTTTGAACCCGTAGCAGAAATAGCCGACAGCAACGGCCACGAGGCAGAACGGCGTGACGACCGTCCAAAGGTTGCTCTGGCCGAGCAGCACGCTCAGCGCAGCGATGATCAGTCCGGCGCGCAGCCAGCCGGGATGCGGCTTTTTCGCCCGCACTTTCAGCGGCGTCACGTTCGAATAGACGGGGTAGGGGGCTTCGTGCAGCTCGGGCAGCGCGGCAGGGTCGTCAACCGCCTCAGCGCCGCAAAGCGGGCAGACGTGGACGCTTTCACCGAGATCGATGCAGCATTTCGGACATCTCATGCTTTTACCTCCGAAGTCAGGTTGCTTTCCACATGGACGGGGACGCCGTCCTGCACCAGAAAGCGGAAGAACTCTTTCTGGAACGCCGTGCTGGTGTCGGACGAAGAGAACGTGAGCGTCATCAGCCCGCTGACCGACAGCGCGGCGCAGCCGAAGGGCTGGTGCGGCGTGTCGCCGAGCACAAACTCCGCGCGCTCAATATGCGCGAGCACCGCGTCCGGCGCGTCCATGATGCCCCAGTTGGAAAAGAACGTGGTGAACGAGTGCTGGTTCTGGCGATAGGTGTTCTTGAGGAACGCGCGCTTGATCGGGTAGGGGATCGGGCGCAGCACTCTGGACTGCTGGGCGGCCACGTTGGCCGAAATCTCGTTCAGAAGCAGCTGCGGGTTGCTCTTTTGCAGCAGCTCGCCGTTGATCGCTTCGGCAATTTCTTCAAACGAAACGTCCTGCCGGCCCTCCGGCGAAAAGCTGAGGTCGGTCATGTAGACGAAATTGCGCGTGTTCTGCGTGCCGAACCGGCGGCGCAGATCCATCGGGATGCTGATGCAGACGTCCTGCGTCAGCGGCGCGGGCGCGGTGCGGATGAAGCAATAGATGAGCAGCGCGGTGATGTATTCCGTAATGGTCAGCTCATAGCCGGCGGCCGCCGCTTTGATATCGTCCACGCGGAACGTGCCGTGGACGACGTGGGCGAAGTTTGGCTTGACGTCGTATTCAATGAAATACGGCTGTCTCTTTTCTGGGCTCTTCGCCTTGGCGTCCGGCGTGGCGTGCAGGCGGTAAGCGTCGCAGGTCTCCTCTTCGGTCGGCGCGTCCTCCATGCGCAGCGCGTGCGCGTCGTGTGCGATCTCTTCGCCCTGCAGCTCATAGTAGCGCGTCAGGAGGGTGGAAAGGAACATTGTGGTTGCGCCGCCGTCCGCAAGGGAGTGATACATTTCGATGCTCACGCGGCGTTTATAATAGAGGACGCGGAAATTCGGCTGATCGGTGCCGAACAGGCCGATTGGACGGTAGGGATAGTCGTGCTCCTCCTCAACCTGCGGCAGCGCGTCGGTGTGCTGAAAATAGCTCCAGAACAGGCCGTCCTGCAGCTGGCCCTGCCAGGCGGGAAAGCGCGGCGTGACGTCGTTCAGCGCCGTCTGCAGCACCGCGGGATCGACGTCCTCTTTCAGAATCGCGCTGATGCGGAACGTGCGGCACCAGCGTTTTCTTCTTGCGGCGGCATAAAGGTTCGACGCGTTGTCGATCGGATACCAGCGTCTGCCGACCAGCGTGCTCGGCGTTTTTTCGCTGTTTTCCATCACTGTGACCCCCTCCAAATCTTTCCTCTCATAGAATTTTATAATATCGAATATTCACAGTATTGTCAAGATGTGTTCGGAATTCTGTTGGCATTTGCAGTCAAAATTTACCATTCCGTCATTTTTTTCGAAAAAAGTGTTGACTTATGATAGAAATTCATATAAAATGAAAACGCTAAGCTGAATCAGTTTGGCTTATTCTGTTTTGCTTTTCGAATACGAATGACATCAGGGAGGAAAACTACCATGCAAAAGAAATCCAAGTTCAAAACGGTATTGATTATCGTGCTTGCCGTGCTGCTCGTGATTGAGTCCTGCGTGCTGATTTTCGGCAACAAGAGCAAGAGCGAGCCGGAACCGGTTGACCAGCCGCGCGCTGAGCTCGACACGTCCAACGTTCCCACCATGCCCGATCCCGCAATCGTGGTTGAGGACGGCAAGATCCTCTCGAAAGTACTTGGCGATAAAAACATCGGCGACACGCTGCGCGGCGTGTTCTATTCCAACGGCATTGTCAGCGCCCTGATGAGCGCAGTTTATCCGATGCTGTATGATAAGGTCGAAAGCATGCTTGACCTTGTCCAGTTTATCCATCTGTATCCCACCGGCCCGGCGCTTGCCGCTCAGATGGGCGACGTGTCCTATACCGCCGTGGATAAGGACGGCGTGCGCAAGCCTCTGACCGTCGTGCTCAACAAGGTCGGCTCCAACTGGGATTACATGAACGCCAAGGTCAAATGGACGACCGAGGATGAAAACGGCGAAAAGACCGAGCACGAGGATACGATTTACAATTCCATCGACTGGCTCGTGCACGATCAGGCTTCCTTCTATCAGGCCATGAACGATGCGACGCTCGGTTTCCGCGGTCTGCTGGAAGTCAGTATTCAGAGCAAGACAAACAAAATCAAATTGATGGACGCTGCCGCCAGCATGGCCGGCATCGACTTCCTCGCTTCGATTCCTCTGGAGCTCGAAGCTGCGAAGGTGTATAACCCCTCTGCAATGACCGGTTATCAGGCGTTCTTCGTCTATCTGTTCAACATCCTCGGCCTTGTGGACGGCGAATATCTTCCCAGCGAGGTCGTCTGTAGCTACGGCACGATGGGTGAAATGTGGAAGGCGATCATCGAATCCATCATCTATGCCGTCGAAAAGATCATGACGGATCCCGCCAAGAACCTGGCAAACGTGATCGTCACGCTGGTGGAATCCATTGATTCCGGCAGATTCATGAAGCGCTTCCTGATGACGAGCATGTATCTGGAATACAACCCGCTGGTCAAGAAGATCATGAAAGCCGAAGACGGCGAACAGTTCAACCTCGGCGGCACGATCAACGACGTGGCCAAGGGTATGGGCATCGACCTGACCCAGAGCTGGAATGAGATCCTCGGCGCCGTTATCAAGATGATCGGCGGCGACAAGGTCAAGGCGCCGACGTTCAACACCAAGGCGCTCATCGCGGCCGGCACCCCGACGACCCTGCCCAACGGCAACAAGGTCTATAAGGCCAACCCGGACAAGGTGACCGCGGTCTTCGTCGACTACCTGATGCAGGGCGAAGTCATCGACGCGCTGCTGGCGAAGGTCAACATGTTCTCTGCCGAAGACAACAAGCGGATTGTCAAGGCGTTCAACGAAGCTGACGCCGGTCTGAGCAACCTGCTCAAGGTCGTGTTCAGCGTTGTGCTTGCGAATCTGATCTAAGATTGCCGGAAACCAGAAACCAGAAATAAGAAGCAGCCGGTTCGGAACCCCGAACCGGCTGCGTTTTCTGTCTTTCGGCCATCTGATTTCCGGCCATCTGCTATCTGACTTAATCTAGACGGTACAGCCCGGATTTCAGCCAGACGAATTCCCGCCCGCCGACGTTGATGTATTTGTAGATCTTCTCGTTGAACACGCGGTAATCGCGGATCGAATTGGTCTGCACGTTCAGCACGCGCACCTTGTAGGACGCCTGATTGCAGATGTAAAGGTTGCCGCCGATCATGGTCAGCGAGGTCGGCTTTTCAAACGCCGTGGTCTCGCCGCCGCCCACGCGCAGCAGGATGCGCCCTTCGCGCGGGGAGTATTTGATGATGGCGTTTTCGTTCGGCACGGCGCACCAGATATAGCTGCCGTCCACGGCGATGTCGCAGACCGGGGAGCCGTGATAGGTCAGCAGCGACGAGATGTTGACGGTGCCGTCGGTGTTGAAGATGTGATATTCGCCGTTGGGAAAGATCGCCATGATCTTGTTGTCGGATAACACGCCGACGTCGCACGACACATAATCGCCGAGCTGTTTCGCGATATCCTCATATTCATAGCCGAATTTCACCTTCAGGAACACGGCGCGCTTGATATGGCTGAACGCATCGTTGACCGCGTCGTAGCCGTAGAAATTGACAACCAGGCGGCCGTCGTCCTCCGCGGTCCCTTTTGCGGCAAAAACAAAGCCCTGCTTGAACGGCGTGATGTTGAGAATCTCGCCGGAAAACACGTTTTGCATGGTCGTTTCTCCTTTTCCGCCGCGCCCGCGGCACGGCTTTTTCAGTTCTTTTCTATGATACATGATAAACGGCGCGCCGTCAAGCGCCGAACGCAAAAATATTCTCTTCTTTTCCGGTCGTTCGTGTTGACAAACGAGACATAATTCTGTAAAATATATATACTTGTATTTATGTTGAAAAACGGCAGTCCGATTCTGTTTTTGCTTTTTCAACACCCATAAGGAGGAAACGAAGCTATGGCAGGAAAATACGTAATGGCGCTTGATCAGGGCACGACCAGCTCGCGCGCGATCGTCTTTGACAAGCATGGCAACATCATCGCGAAGGCGCAGAACGAATTCGACCAGATCTATCCGAAGGCCGGCTGGGTTGAGCATGATCCGCTCAAGATCCTCTACAGCCAGATCACGTCGATCACCTCTGTGCTTGCCTCCGGCAACTTCGACCCGAAGGAGATTGCCGGCATCGGCATCACCAACCAGCGTGAGACCACCATTCTCTGGGACCGCGCCACCGGCAAGCCCGTCTATAACGCCATCGTCTGGCAGTGCCGCAGAACCGCGGAATTCTGCGAAGAGATCAAGAAGGACAAGGAGCTTTGCGATTATATCGAAGCGCACACCGGTCTGCTGGTGGACGCCTATTTCTCCGCCACAAAGATCAAATGGATCCTCGACAATGTGCCCGGCGTCAAGGCGCTTGCCGAAGCCGGCCAGCTGCTGTTCGGCACGGTGGAGACCTGGCTGATCTGGAACCTGACCGGCGGCCGCACCCACGTGACCGATTACTCCAACGCCTCCCGCACCATGCTGTTCGACGTCGACAAGCTGGAATGGGACGAATATCTTTGCAATAAGCTCGGCATCCCGATGAGCATTCTGCCCACGCCCGTGCCCTCCAGCCAGGTTTACGGCTGGGTGTCGAACAACGTCTTCGTCGGCATGGAAGAGCTGGAAGGCGTGCCCATCTGCGGCGCCATCGGCGACCAGCCCTCGGCCCTGTTCGGCCAGGCCTGCTTTGAGCCCGGTATGGCGAAGAACACCTACGGTACCGGCTGCTTCCTGCTCATGAACACAGGCAATGAGCGCGTGAAGTCCGAAAACAAGCTTCTCACGGGCGTTGCCTGGAGTCTCGGCGGCAAGACCACCTATTCGATCGAGGGTTCCGCCTTCAACGCCGGCTCCGTCATCAAATGGCTGCGCGACGAACTGAAGCTGATCGACAGCCCGAAGCGCTGCGACGAGCTTGCCGAAAGCGTGCCCGACGCGAACGGCTGCTATCTCGTGCCCGCGTTCACCGGCCTCGGCGCGCCCTATTGGGATATGTATGCCCGCGGCTGCATTGTGGGCCTGACCCGCGGCGTCAACCGCGCCCACATCGCCCGCGCGGTGCTGGAAAGCATCACCTATCAGATGACCGATCTGCTGGAAGCCATGAGAGCAGACTCCGGCATCGATATCACCGACCTGCGCGTGGACGGCGGCGCCAGCGTTTCCAACATCCTGCTGCAGATTCAGGCGAACATGGCCCAGACCAAGGTGGACCGCCCGAAGTGCGTGGAGACCACGGCGCTCGGCGCGGCGTATCTGGCCGGTCTTGCCGTCGGCGTGTGGGACAGCCTGGACGACATCCAGAAGAACCGCGAGATCGACCGCATCTTCGAACCGCAGATGGCGCCGGACGTGCGCAACGAGTACTATGCCGGCTGGAAGAAAGCGGTCACCAGAGCGATGGACTGGGAAGACAAAGAGTAAACGCACCGCGAACATATCACGGTACAAAATAAAACATTTTATAAAACAGGAGTGAAGAATCATGGGAAAAGTAATTCTTGATTGGGACACCGCGCGCAGCTTTATGGAAGATGCGTTCAAGGGCGTCGGCGTGCCTGCCGACGACGCAAAGATCGTGGTCGATGTGCTGTTGGAATCCGACAAACGCGGCATCGAATCGCACGGCTGCAACCGCTTTAAGCCCATCTATATCGACCGCATCAACGACGGGATCCAGAACCCGGTGACCAACTTTGAAATCATCAAGGAAACCCCCTGCACGGCAGTGGTGGACGGTCACGACGGCATGGGTCAGGTCATCGGCTATAAGTCCATGCAGATGGCGATCGACAAGGCGAAGCAGTACGGCCTGGGCATGGTCGTGGTCCGCAATTCCTGCCATTACGGTATCGCCGGCTACTATCCGAGCATGGCCTGCAAGCAGGGCTGCATCGGCATCACCGGCACCAACGCGCGTCCCTCCGTGGCGCCCACGTTCGGCGTGGAAGGCATGTTCGGCACGAACCCGCTGACCATCGGCATCCCGACCGACGAAGACTTTGACTTCATCATCGACTGCGCGACCTCGATCACCCAGAACGGCAAGATCGAATACTATGCTCGCATCGGGGAAGACGTCCATCCGGGCACCATCATCGACATCGACGGCAACCCCGTGGAAGGCGACGCCGGCGTGGCGCTCAAGAAGATCCGCAACGGCACAGCTGCGCTTGCCACCCTCGGCGGCATCGGCGAAGCCCTCGGCGGCTACAAGGGCTACGGCTACGCGATGGTCGTGGAACTGCTTTCCTCCGTGCTGCAGGACGGCCTTTACGGCAAGGACCTGGACGGCAAGGACGAAAACGGCAACAAGCGTCCCTATCATTTGGGCCACTTCTTCATCGCCATCGATACCGACCACTTCCTGGGCGAAGAGCTTTGCCGCAAAAAGGCCGGCGAAATCATCCGCTCCGTCCGCGCTTCCAAGAAGCAGCCGGGCGCCGACCGTATCTGGTCCGCGAACGAAAAGGAATGGAACGTCTGGCTGCAGCGCAAGGACAGCGGCGTGCCCATCAACGAATCGGTACAGGCTGAAATGTCCAAGGTCCGCGACGACCTGCAGCTTGACTATAAGTTCCCGTGGGAAAACTGATCTTGTTAATTCGGAAAGGATAGGAATCTATGGATTACGCAAAAGAATCACTCCGTCTGCATTATGAATGGAAGGGCAAGCTGGAAGTCGTTGCCCGCGCAAAGGTCGACAGCAAGGACGCCCTCTCGCTGGCCTACACGCCCGGCGTTGCCCAGCCGTGCCTTGAGATCCAGAAGGATATCAGCAAATCCTATGAGCTGACCCGCCGCTGGAACACGGTTGCCGTCATCACCGACGGTACCGCCGTGCTCGGCCTCGGCGACATCGGCCCCGAAGCCGGCATGCCGGTGATGGAAGGCAAATGCGTGCTCTTTAAGGAGTTCGGCGGCGTCGACGCGATCCCGCTTTGCATCCGCAGCAAGGACGTGGACGAGATCGTCCACACGGTGGCGCTGCTTGCCGGTTCGTTCGGCGGCATCAATCTGGAAGACATCAGCGCGCCGCGCTGCTTCGAGATTGAACAGAAGCTGAAGGAATGCACCGACATCCCCATCTTCCACGACGACCAGCACGGCACCGCGATCATCACCCTCGCCGGTATGATCAACGCGCTGAAGATCGTGGGCAAGAAGATCGAAGACGTCAAGATCGTCACCTCCGGCGCCGGCGCCGCGGGCATCGCGATCATCAAGCTGCTCATGAGCATGGGCCTCAAGAACGTCATCATGACCGACCGTACCGGCGCGATCTACAAGGGCCGCGAAGGGCTGAACCCGATCAAGCAGGAAATGGCCGAGATCACCAACCAGGCTTGCGAAAAGGGCAAGCTCGCCGACGTGATCAAGGGCGCCGACGTGTTCATCGGCGTTTCCGGCCCCGGTACGCTGACCAAGGACATGGTCCGCACCATGGCGAAGGATCCCATCATCTTTGCCTGCGCCAACCCCACGCCGGAAATCTTCCCCGACGAAGCGAAGGAAGCGGGCGCAGCCGTGGTCTCCACCGGCCGCAGCGACTTTCCGAATCAGATCAACAACGTGCTTGCGTTCCCGGGCATCTTCCGCGGTGCGCTTGACGTCCGCGCCAGCGACATCAACGCCGAGATGAAGGTTGCAGCCTCCTATGCACTGGCAAATCTTGTCAGCGACGAAGAGCTGAATCCCGAATACATCATTCCGGCCGCGTTTGATCCGCGCGTCAAGGACGCCGTTGCCAAGGCCGTTGCGCAGGCCGCCATCGATTCCGGCGTTGCCCGCATCTGATTGTTCAGACACACAGAAAAAACTCTCTTCCGCTTCGGAAGAGAGTTTTTCGTTTGGCGCTTTAAAGGCCGGAATCGTCATAGCCGACGCATTCGATCCATTGATAGCAGACGCTGATCGTGCCGTTTTCCTGCGGCAAAAAGCCGAAAACACCCTGGTCGGCAAAGTACATGCGCTCCGCCGGGGCCAGCTTCAAAAACGTGTAATACGACGGATAGACGCTGATCGTGCGGCTCTTGGACTGCGGACACATGACGTAGGTCGGCGCAATCACCGGATAAAGCTCGGTCAGATCGTTGATCATGTGGTGCGACGCCTGCAGCACGTCGGCGCGCAGCTCGGACGCCTCGTAATTGCGCAGCAGAACGTCCTGCACGACCCGGTTGGAATCGCCGAGGAACAGGAAACGTCTGCCGCCCAGCGTCATTCTCAGCACGCTGCAGCAGTCGTTTGCGTTCGTTGCGGGCAAAGAAGCGTCGGCTGCGCTGACGGCGTCCTCGTGGGTATAAAGGATTTCAAACTGCGTATCATACAGGGTAAAGGCGTATCCGCTGCGGCACTTGACGTATTTTGCCTTCGGATAGCGCTTCTGCAGCAGGTTGCGGAACTTGTCCACGCGCGAGGAATAGGAGATCACGTCTGCCGACTGATAGTTGAACATCACGCGCTCCAGCCGGAACTCCTTGCGGTGCTTATGGATCAGCTTATAGAAGAAATCGATATGATCGGCGTGGCTGTGCGTGCCGTACCACAGCGCGATGTCGATCTTTTTGCCGGTGCTTTTGCCGGTGAGTTCGCGCGCAAAGCGGATGAACGCGTCGATGTTCCGGTCCGCGCACTGATACGGCGCCCCGCCGTCGATGACCGCGAGCTTGCCGTCCGCGAGCACGACGACGTAGAGCATGCCGTTTTTGGCATAGCGCGTGCTGTCGTTGTGCCGCTCGTCAAAATAGGGGAAGGTGAACTGATAGACGCCGGGCCGCAGGGTGAAATCCTCCGGCGCAATGTACGGCGCCGTGGTGGAGGCCGGCTCGGTCGGCTCCGTCGGCACGTCCGTGGGTTCGGTCGGCTCGCCTTCGCCGCTGACCTCTGTCTCCTGCGGGTCAAACGGCTCGTCGGGGACCGGTTCCGTCGTCACGTCCGGCTCCGTCACAGGCTCCGTTACGGGCTCCGGCTGCGCCGACGTGTCATAGCCGAAGGCGTCCAGCGCTGTGCTGTTGCAGCAGTCGTCGATGATCCGCGCTTCGCCGCTTTGCGCGTTGAAGGTATAATAGACGCCCTGCGCGTTTTTCTGGAAGGCGTAGCTGTAGATCTGCCCGATCCGGTTGGAGAACGTCTGACGGAACCCGCTCTGCGCAAGGCGCTGCCCGTAATCGAGCGCGTCCTGCAGTGTTGTGCCGCGCACGAGCTGCATCCGGCTTTTTTGCTGCGCCGGCGAAAGCACCTCGTTTTCATATCCCGTGCCGGTGTCATAGAGCGTTTCGCAGTATTGCCCCGCGCTGTAGGCCGGCAGTTGATCGAGCAGCCATCGGCCGTGGTCGTCAACCGGCTGCGGTGCAGGCGCCAGATGGAGAAAGACGGCGATCGTCATGAAGAACGACGAAACCGCGCTGATGATCCGTTTGAAAAAGTCTGACATGCTCAACCTCCGCAATGATCCGTGCGGATCAGACCCATTTCAGCTTATACATGACGTGCGCGCCGAGCAGCGACAGCACGACGCCGACAAAGATCAGAATGCCGATCTGGATGTTGCCGGCAAAGACCAGCAGCAGCGAGACCGCCGCAATCGGGAAAATCGAAATCTTCCAGTGCTTCACGAAATAGGAGGCGGCCAACGCGCCGAAGATGGTGTAGGTGACCTGCTTGAACGCCGGCGCAAGCGCGTCGGACTGCATCAGACGGGTGAAGCCGGGGTTGAACGCAAAGATCAGCACGAACACGGCGATGATGAGCGTCGTCGTGATGGCGGACGCCGCAATGGAAATCGTGGAGATCACTTCGCCCTCCTCGGAATTGGAGCGCACTTTGGCGTTCTCCATGGCGCTGAGGGCGCAGGGGAGCTTGAGGTTGGCAATGTTGCCGGTCAAAAACGACAGGTAGGTGCCGCCGGCGCCGAGCAGCGGCGCATAGGCGATGACCTCGATCACGGCGGTGGGGTAAAACAGAATCGCAATGGAGCCGAAGGCCTTGCCCACGATGCCGACGTCAGGCCAGGCGTTCAGGTGCCACGACATGAGCGCGGGCACGGCAAGGATGACGACCAGCGCCGCCAGACACCACAGCCGGCCGTAGGTGTGAACACTGTCAAGATAGGTTCTTTTTCCTTTCATGCTCAATACCTCCATTCGATCGCCGCAAGGTCAGGCGCGACGGTGTTCAGCAAAACGATGACGCCGATGGAAAGCAGCATGGCGAACGGCATGGAAAACGCCTCCAGCCACTTCCACTGCAGCTTTTTGTTGAGCAGCGTCAGCAGCAGCATAAACACGATGGAAGAGACGATTGCCGTGATGGAGAGCACGCCGGCGCCGTCGCCGATGACGGCGTTGATTTTTTCGCCCGTTTCGGTGATCTGCACCTCGCCGATGCCGGCGATGCCGCGGCCGAGAAAGGCCGAAATCAGACCGATGAACGCCGCGGCGGACATCAGATCGGCCCATCTGGCGTTCTTGTTCACGGTGCCGCTCACTTTGCTTTGCACCTTTTTGAGGATGATCGGGATCAGAATCAGCGGCAGGATGCAGCCGAGCGACATGACCCAGGCGATTGCGGTGAAGGTCTTGGGCTCGGTGATGTCGCGGCCGATGCCGCCGGAAAGGCCCGCCGCGTCAATCGCAGCCTCGGCTGCGGGCACCTCATACTGGATGGCGCCGATGACCGAAAGGCGGATCCAGGGCAGCACGTAGCCGAGCGCAACTGACAGCACCAGCACGGTGACGGCAATGCTGATGGCGGGCGCAATGGAGAACAGCGCGCTGGAAGAGATGGTGTTCTTGATCGTGTCGCGGCTCAGGCCGATCTCCTTGCCGCGGCGGACGGCGCGCAGCAAAAAGAACAGCGACTGCGCAATGACGAAAACGATGACGCCGACCGCGATCCAGAACATGAAGGAATCTGATTTGAAATCCTGAAACATGAAGAGTCTCCTTTCCGTATGGATTAAGCACATCATAGCATTTTTTCGGTTGTTCCGTCAATAAAATCGGCTTATTTTTGAAAAATGTTTGCATTCACCGGTGCGGAATGCTATAATATCCAACGAAGAATCCGGAAAAGGAGGCGGCGTCATGAAGCGGGACCCGACCAGAAAAAAGCGGGAAGCCCATCCCTCGCGTATCATTGCCGGCAGCTTTCTCGCCATCATCACGGCGGGCACGCTGCTGTTCATGCTGCCGTTCATGACCCGCGACGGCCGCGGCCTGTCTTTCATGCAGTCGCTGTTCACCGCAACCTCTTCCGTCTGCGTCACGGGGCTGACGCTGATCGACCCCGCCGTCACGCTTTCGCGCTGGGGCCAGCTGCTGCTTTTGCTTCTGATCGAAATCGGAGGCGTCAGCATGGTGACGTTCGCCACGTTTTTCATCTTCCTTTTGAAAAAGCGCTCCGGGTTCCGTTCGCTGCGTCTGGCGCAGGAATACACCAATCTCGACACCATGTCGCAGGTCAAGCCGCTGGTGCGGACCATCGTCATCACCACAATCAGCTGCCAGATTCTCGGCGCGGCGGTGCTTTGTCTGCACTTTGTGCCGCTGATGGGCGCAAAAGGCGTCTGGATCTCGGTGTTTACCGCGGTGTCGGCCTATTGCAACGCCGGGTTCGACCTGTTCGGCACGATCGAGCCGTTCGGCTCGCTTGCGCCGTTCAACGGCACGCCGCTGGTGATGTATACCGTCATGGCGCTGATCGTGACGGGCGGCCTCGGCTTCTACGTGTTCTATGATATCCTTACCTTCCGCAAAACCGGAAAGCTCAGTCTGCACACCAGAACGGTTGCGCTGTTCACCGGCCTTCTGATCCTCTACGGCTTCACGCATATCTTTGTGCTGGAATATCACAACCCCGAAACGCTCGGCGCGCTGCCGCTTTCTCAAAAGATCACGGCTGCGCTGTTCCAGTCGGTCACGACCCGGACGGCGGGCTTTTCGTCGCTCGATATGAACGCGATGCGCGACCTGACGAAGTTCGGCATGCTCCTTCTGATGTTCATCGGCGCGGGCAGCGGCTCCACGGGCGGCGGCATCAAGGTCACCACCTTTGCGGTGCTGTTCATGAGCGTGGTGTCGGTGCTTTGCAACCGGCGCGACACCGTGATCATGCGCCGCCGTGTCGATCGCGGCGTTGTGACAAAGGCGCTTTCGGTGGCGCTGCTCGGCGTTCTGGTCGTCTATATCACCGTGTTCCTGCTGCTGCTTGACAACCCCGACGCAGGCGGCGTGCGCGTGCTGTTTGAGGCGGTCTCCGCCTTTGCCACCACGGGCCTTTCCTGCGGGGTCACGGCATCCTGCGGCGTGCTGGGTCAGCTTGCGCTGGTGTTCGCTATGTTTATCGGCCGCCTCGGCCCCATCTGCTTCATCGTTGCGCTCAACGCCCGCGAAGAAGACAAGAGCGGCGAGATCATGCCCGAGGGCAGGATCATGGTCGGCTGATCCGTCATATTGCCGCCGCTTTTCTCATATAGATGAAGCGGTGATTGTATGGACGAGAGAAGACCCGGCCGTAAAGCCGGGCAAAGAACGCAGGAAAAACGGGATTACATTTTCTTTGTTTCGCTGACGCAGACGTTTTGCTGTCTGCTGGTCTTTCTGCTGCTGCTTGTGCTGTCGCGGGGCGATTCCGCCCGCGCGCAGGGTCTGCGGCAGGATTACGCGCTGTTCCTTTCGCGGCAGCTGCAGATGGAGGACGTCGGCGCGGCGGTCAGCGCCGTGCGCGATTTCTTTTTGCCGCAAAGCGCTCCGGTCGCCGTGATGGCGCAGCCGGAGGCCCCGGACGAACAGGCGGACGAAGACGAGCCGGCCGGGCAGGAGGCCCCTGACGCGCAGCCTTCGAAGGAGGCGGACGTGCCGCAGGACGCAGACGCCGGGTCCGTATCGGCGAAGTCGCTGCAGACCTCCGGGGAAGCGGCCGCGCCCCAAACCAAAGCGCTTTCTGCCGGCGGCGACGATACCTCTGCCGGACAGGGGGAGCGGAACGCGTCGCTTTCGCCCTCAGCTGTGACCGTGCCCATCACGCGACCCGTGGAGGGCGGACGCTACAGCTCCTATTTCGGCTATCGCAACAACCCGATCACGCATCAGAACGCGTTCCACACCGGGCTCGATATCGCCGTTCCGCTCGGGACGAAGATTCGCGCAGCCTATGGCGGCACGGTGCGGCAGGTGGGCGAAGACAGCCGCAGCGGGAAGTACGTGACCATCACCCACGACGACGGCTACGAGACCTTCTATTGCCACTGCAGCAGGATCCTGGTCCCGAACGGCACTGTTGTGCGGGCGGGCGAAGCGGTGGCCTGCGTGGGCAGCACCGGCTGGTCCACGGGGCCGCACCTGCATTTTGAAATCCGCAAGAACGGCGCCAGACTGGACCCGCTTCAGATTCTGGAGCATGACGTTTGAGTTCAGCTTCTTCCGGCTGGAGCTGCGCTTTTCCTTCTTTGCCGTCTGCGCGCTGATGCTGCTGTGCGCCGAAGGCACGGTGGCGCTGCTTTGTTTCGGCTCCTCGCTGCTGCATGAATGCGGCCATCTGCTGTTTCTGCTGCTGTTTTCCGCCGGCGTGCGGGCGCTTTCCTTCGGGGCGGGCGGCATTGTGATCGAACGCAGCCAGACGTTTTGCGGCACGGCGCGCGAGTGCGTCATCGCGCTCGGCGGCGTTTTTGTCAATCTGGCGGTGAGCCTGTCCGCGTGGCTTTGCTATCGCAGAACGGGAGCGCAGACGGCGGCGGTGCTCTGTCTGGTCAACGGCGCGCTTGCGGCGCTGAATCTGCTGCCGGTGCGTTCGCTCGACTGCTACCGCGTGCTTGATCTGCTGCTGCAGCAAAGCGGAGAGGATCGGCGCGAGCGGCTGCTGCGGCGCGTTTCGTCAGCAGCGGTCTGCGCCATCTGCGCGTGCTGTCTGCTGCTTTTTGCTTTGGGAATCCGAAATATCAGCCTCGCGGCTGTCTGTGTATATTTGATGCTTTTGCATGGGAAACGGAGTGCGTAAAGAATGTATCCGAAAGAAGTGGAAAAACTGCTGCCGCTGGTGCAGAAGCCCGGCCGCTATACGGGTGGCGAGCTCAACAGCATTGTGAAAAACAAGGACGAAGTGGCGTTGCGCTACGCGTTCTGTTTTCCCGACAGCTATGAGATCGGGATGTCGCATCTGGGCATCAAGATTCTGTATTCCGTTGCCAACGCGCGCCCTGACGTCTGGTGCGAACGCGTGTTCGCGCCGTGGCACGATATGGAAGCGCAGATGCGGCAAAACGGCATTCCGCTGTATGCGCTGGAGAGCGGCGATCCGGTCAAAGACTTCGATCTGATCGGATTTACGCTGATGTATGAGCTTTGCTATACCAACGTGCTGAATATGCTGGATCTCGCCGGCCTGCCGATCAGGGCTGCGGACCGGCACGACCTGACGCCGATCGTGGTCGGCGGCGGCGCCTGCGCCTGCAACCCGGAGCCGATGGCGCCGTTTTTCGACGTCATTTCGCTCGGCGAAGGGGAGGAGATGTACGACGCGTTCTTCGACCTGCTCAAGGACTGCAAGGCCCGCGGCGCGGACAAGCAGGAATTCCTGCGCGAAGCCGCGAAACTGCCGGGCTTCTATGTGCCGTCGCTGTATGACGTGAGCTATCACGAAGACGGCACGGTTGAGGCCGTGACCCCGCGCGACGGCGCGCCGGCCACGGTGCAAAAGCAGGTGATTTCCGATCTGGACAAGGTTCCTTATCCCGAGAAGTTCGTGGTGCCCTACCTGGAGGTGGTGCACGACCGCGTGACCCACGAGATCATGCGCGGGTGCATCCGCGGCTGCCGCTTCTGTCAGGCGGGCTTTCTTTACCGTCCGATCCGCGAAAAGTCGCCCGACACGATCAACGACCAGTGCCGCGCGTTGTGCGACGCAACGGGCTATGACGAAATCTCGCTGTCTTCGCTTTCCACCAGCGACTATACAAAGCTGGAAGCGCTGCTGGACAAGCTGCTCGACTGGACGATTCCCGAAAAGATCAACATCGCGCTGCCCTCGCTGCGCGTCGACAACTTCTCCGATTCCCTGATGGAAAAGCTCAACAAGGTGCGCCGCAGCGGTCTGACGTTCGCGCCCGAAGCCGGCACCCAGCGCCTGCGCGACGCGATCAACAAGAACGTGACGGAGGACGAGGTGGTGCGCACGTCTCGCATGGCGTTCCGCGGCGGCTGGACGGCGGTCAAGCTCTATTTCATGCTGGGCCTTCCCACCGAAACGCCGGACGACGTGGCCGGCATCGCCGATCTGGCCCAGACGGTGGTCAACGAGTTTTACCGCAACCCGGACAAGCCCAAGGGCAAGGGCGTTACGGTGTCGATCTCGGTCGCTTCGTTCGTGCCGAAGCCGTTCACCCCGTTCCAGTGGGAGCCGCAGGACACGCGCGATATGCTGCTGGAAAAGCAAAAGCTGCTGCTCTCCAGCATTCATACGAAAAAGATCAACGCCAGCTTCCACAAGGTGGACGTCAGCTTTCTGGAGGGCGTCTTTGCGCGCGGCGACCGGCGGCTTTCCGCGGCCATCGAATATGCCTGGCGCCACGGCTGCAAGTTCGATTCCTGGGACGACAGCTTCCAGATCGAACGCTGGGAAGAGGCGTTCCGCGCCTGCGGACTGGATCCGCTGTTCTATTGCTCCCGCCGCCGCGACTTTTCCGAGGTGCTGCCGTGGGATCATCTGGATTTCGGCATCCGCAAAGCCTTTTTGCAAAAAGAAAACGAAAAAGCCCACCGCAGCGAAACCACGCCGCACTGCCGTCTGCAATGCGCCGGCTGCGGGGCCAACAAACTGAACGGAGGGAACTGCGATGCGCTGCGTCAGAGTCTGGTTTCATAAAACGGGCCCGATCCGGTATATCTCGCATCTCGATCTCATGCGCACCATGACGCGCGCCATCCGCCGTTCGCGCATTCCGCTGTGGTATACCGAAGGGTTCAACCCCCACCCCTATATGACGTTTGCGCTGCCTCTGTCGCTCGGTATGCAGAGCGAGTGCGAGAGCATGGATATCCGCATTGAAGGGGAGATGGAAAACGGCGAAATCTGCCGCGCGCTGCAGGGCGTGATGCCGGAAGGCATTACGATCACGGACATCAAAGACCCCGTGCTTGATCCGAAGTTCATCGCCGCCGCGCGGTTCCGCGTGTCGTTCCATAACGCCGCCGATCCGTCTGCGCTGCTTCAGAATGCGCGGGAGATGCTCTCCGGCGACAGCCTTGTCGTGCAGAAGCTCGGCAAAAAAGGCCATAAAAAGGTGATGAAAGAGATCGACCTGCTGCAGTCGCTGCAGTCGTATGAGCTGCGGCTGGAAGGCGAAACGCCGGTGCTCGATCTGGTTTTGCCGGCCGGCAGTGTGAACAACGTCAACCCCGCGCTGCTGTGCGACGAGATTCTGAAGCTCGACCCCGGCGCCTATTACGTGATTACGCGCAAGCAGCTGCTGACGAAGGACATGGAGCCGTTTGCGTAACAAAAGAGGGGAAAACAATCCATGAAACTCCATTATAAAGGAAAGTATGACGGCAAGGAGGAAAGCCTGCCCCACGGCGAGCATCGGCCCGGCGCGGTGCAGTTCCGCGAGCCGGAACCGAAAAAATTCACGCTGATTGCCAACGGGGGCGCGCTGGTCTTGTCCGCGCTGCTGCTCGTGGTGTTCTTCATCCGCGCGCGCAATTCATTTTCCGAGATGAACGCGCTTGTGCAGATCTGGATCGCCTGCGGCCTGTGGTTCCTCACGCTGTTCCCGCATGAGCTTTTGCACGCGAGCTGCTTCAGGGGCGACGTCTATCTCTATACCTGGCTCAACCGCGGCGCGCTGTTCGTGGTCGGTCCCGAGGATATGAGCAAGAGCCGGTTTGTTTTTATGAGCATGCTGCCGAATCTGGTGTTCGGGTTTGTTCCGTTCCTGATCTTTTTGATCTGGCCTTTTTTGACGCTTGCCGGTATGCTCGGCGTGCTGTCGATCTCCAGCGGCTTCGGCGATTATCTGAACGTGTTTCATGCGCTGACCCAGATGCCGAAGGGCGCACGGACCTATCTTTACGGCTTCCATTCCTACTGGTATCTCCCGTAAAACGGGATGATCTTTGAAAAACACGAAAAAATTCACAAAAAACACTTGCTTTTTTTGGCAGGCTGTGATAAAATACTTGAGCATTTGTCCCCGCCGCTATGCGGTGCGGTTTGATGCCGTGCTGATTCAGTCAGTTATTATCAAGCGGTCCTCTGCTGCTTTGCGGCACGAACGTGGCAGAATTCAGGAGGAAAAAACCAATGGACGCACTCAAACTCATCTCCGACGCGAGCCTCAAGGCTGAGGTCCCCGAACTCGAAATCGGTTCCACCGTCCGTGTCCACGTGAAGATCCGTGAAGGCGAACGCGAAAGAATCCAGATGTTCGAAGGCACCGTCATTGCCAAACGCGGCAGCGGCATCTCTTCCACCTTTACGGTGCGCCGTGTTTCCTACGGTGTTGGCGTGGAACGCGTGTTCCCCGTTCATTCGCCGAACGTGGTCGCGGTTGACCTTGTCAGAAGAGGTAAGGTTCGCAGAAGCAAGCTCTATTATCTTCGCGACAGAGTCGGTAAGGCTGCGAAGGTCAAGGAAAAGCTTGGCTGATTCGAGAGAAAATGGGGGAGCAGCATCGCTTCCCTTTTTTCGTTTTGCAACTTTAGTTTTGAAAGGATGATCTTCATGCGCGAAGATTTGGCCAAAAAGGAGAAAAAGGATCTGACCTTTTCCGATAAACTCGCCATCAATTGCTATGATCTCGCCTCCGTGCTGGTGTCGGCCATTGTGACCATCATGCTGCTGTTCACCTTCCTGTTCCGCATCGTCGGCGTGGTCGGCACGTCCATGGTGCCCACGCTCAACGACGGCGACTGGCTGGCAATCACGGCGTGGGATAAAAAGCCGTCCTACGGGCAGGTCATCATCATCACGCAGCCGAACTGGTTCGACGAGCCGATCGTCAAGCGCATCATCGCCACCGAAAACCAGACCGTGGATATCAACTTCAACAAGGGCGAGGTCTATGTGGACGGCGTGCTGCTCGACGAGCCCTATATCAACAACCTGACGCTGAATCAGGAAGACGGCGTCACCTTCCCGTTGACCGTGCCGGAGGGCCACGTCTTCGTCATGGGCGACAACCGTCAGGGCTCCACCGACTCCCGCTCGGAAAAGATCGGCTTCATCAATGAAAACTACATCCTCGGCGTGGTCAAGCTGCGGCCGTTCAACGTCAGCCGCGACAACGGCAGGTTCTCGTTCTATGCCCCGTCGCAGTGGAAGATTGCGCAGGCGAAGCTGACGCCGGCGCAGACAATGTAAGAACAGGGGAGCGTATCATGCCGGACCTGCAAAAACAAACCGTACAATGGTTCCCCGGGCACATGGCAAAAACGCGGCGGCAGATCAAAGAAAGTCTGCCGCTTGTTGATTGCGTCACGGAGCTGCTGGACGCCCGCGTGCCGCTGGCGAGCCGCAACCCGGAGCTGGACGCGCTCACCGGGCATAAGCCGCGGATCGTGCTGCTCAATAAATGCGACATGGCCGACGACGAAACGACCCGCCGCTGGATCGAATGGTTCCGCGCAAAAGGCCAGTCTGCACTCGCGGTGGACTGCCGCAGCGGCAAGGGACTGAATCAGTATCACACGCTGGTACGCCGCGTGCTGGCCGACCGGATCAAAGCCAACGAGGCGCGCGGCATGGCGGGCAAGGCGCTGCGCGTGATGGTCGTGGGCATCCCGAACACCGGGAAATCCTCGTTCATCAATCGTATGGCGGGCAAAAACCGCGCCAAGGTGGCCGACCGCCCGGGCGTCACCCGGCAAAACCAGTGGTTCGCCATCGGCAACGGAATCGAGCTGCTCGATACGCCGGGCGTGCTTTGGCCCAAGTTTGACGACCCCGCCGTGGGCGACAAGCTGGCCTTCATCGGCTCGGTCAAGGACGAGGTCACCGACAGCGAGACCATGGCCTGCCGCCTGATTGCCGTGCTGCAGGCGCAGCATATCCCGCTGCTGTGCGAACGCTACAAGCTGGCGGAAGCCGACGTGGCGGGCGAAGAGCCCTACACCGTGCTGGAGCGCATCGGCCTCAGGCGCGGCATGAAGATCCGCGGCGGCGACGTGGACACCGAACGCGCCGCAGTCACCCTGCTGGACGAATACCGCGCGGGCAAGCTCGGAAAGCTTTCCATCGAAACCCCGGAGCTGGACGGATAAATAGAGACGAGGCGGAGTGTGCTTCTTCCGCCTCGTCTTTTTTCTTATGCTGCGATCGGCAGCTTGCTTTTTACCTTTGCCGTAAAGGACCCGTCCTGCGTCCGCGGGAAGTCGCGCTTGTTCCAGCCCAACAGTCTGGCCAGCCGGCGCGGAATGGTATAGTTTGCAATTCTTTCGCCGCGCTTGAACAGGCCGGTTGCGCCGAAGACAAAGACGGGAACGTTCTTGCAGGTGTGTTCGTCGGTGTGATAACGATAAACGCCGTCGGAATCCTTCATCAGGTTGCCGGTCTCATGGTCGGCGGTGACGAGAACCGCGGTATGGCCGTCTTTTCGCGCAAAGTCGACGACTGCACGGACTGCGTTGTCAAAACCGACGACGGCGTCAACAACGGATTCCCTCTTGTTGTCAAAATCCGCTCTTCTCTTTTGGGAACGATGGGAACTTTTGTCAATGTGTGCGCCTTCAATCATCAGGAAAAAGCCGTTCGGGTTGTCTTCGTTGAGCAGTTCAATGGCTTTGACGCTCATCTCGGCAAGACTGGGCGCGTCGCTTTCTTCCGGAACAACCGCACGCCAGAATTCTCCGCTGAACTGTCCGAAGCTGCGGCTGCCGGGCTTCAGCGCTTCCATCTCTTCCTTGTTCGAAACGAAGGTGAAGCCGTGTTCCGCGGCGTTTTGCGGGGTGACGTAACCGTCTTCTGCGCCCCAGATCAGATCAAACGTCGTGTTCAGCTGCTGCTGTGAGATCTTTTCATACTGCTTGCGATACAGCACATGGACGGAGAATGCGGCGGGCGTTGCGCCGTTGTTCTTGTCTGTTGTCACAATGCCGGTGCGCATGCCGTGCTCGGCTGCGACCTCGGTGAACGAAGCCGGACAGACAAACGCGCCGAGCGGGTCGGCGCCGTAAACGCCGACCGTCTGATTGATAATGCGCACACCGCAGGCAAGCGCCGTGCCTCCTGCGGCGCTGTCTGTGATGTCGTGGGACATCGACCGGGTTCTGGACTGCCCGCGCAGATCAAACTGCGTATTCATAAACAGGGTGTGCCCGTATTGCTCGGCGAGATGCAGGTGGTTTTCGCCCATACCGTCGCCGATCATGATGATGACGTTTCTGTAGGTCTTGTCGGCGGCGCAGACGGGCAGGAGCGCTGCAAAAAGAACGGCCGCGGCAAGCAGGATCGAGCATATGCGCTTGGCTTTCATCGTCATTTCCTCCTGAATCGTTTGATTCATTATAACACCGCTTTTTCCGCTTGTAAACCATCGTTTGCAAAAAAGACGCAAGAATCCGGCCATATGTGCGGCAACCGTCGTTTATTCCCGCCCGCTCCGGCGCATACTGAAGATGTCTTTTCCCCGCATCCCGGTCATAGAATGGACCGAGGTGGTTTTGATGTTTGAATTGTTCCGGCAGATCTTTTCCCAGCTTCTTTTTTTCACGCTGCATCTGCGGCAGCAGTCGTCGTTTCCGCCGCCGCTTCCCGCTGCAAAGGAACGCGCGCTGCTGCAGCAGCTCAGGGCGACCGGCGACAAACAGGCGCGTGCGCTGCTGATCGAGCACAATCTGCGCCTCGTGGCGCATATCATCAAGAAATACTACGCCGCAGGGGGCGACCAGGACGATCTGGTTTCCATCGGCACGATCGGCCTGATCAAGGCGATCGACTCGTTTGACCCGGACAAGGGCACCCGGCTGGCGACCTACGCGGCGCGGTGCATCGAAAACGAGATTCTCATGCATTTCCGCGCGCTGCGGCGCACGGCGGGCACGGTCAGCCTGACCGAACCGATGGAGGCCGATAAGGACGGCAGCCCGCTTTCGCTGATGGATCTCATCAGCGTGGACGACACGATTGCGGACGATCTGGACCTCAAGCAGAAGTCGCGGCAGCTGTATGCCTATCTGAGCGAGATGGAGGATCCCCGCGAAAAGGAGATCCTGATCAAGCGCTACGGCCTTTATCAGACGCGGGAGATGACCCAGCGCGAGATTGCAAAGGAGCTCGGCATCTCGCGTTCCTACGTGTCGCGGATCGAGAAGAAGGCGATCGGGCGGCTGCGGGAACGCTTTTCCCTGCCGCAGCGGGACGAAAAAACTTAAGTTTTTCTATATTTTTCCGTTTTGTTCTTGATTTCATGCGCCGGTTTTATTATAATATATGCTGTATATATATCGACAATATCGAATCTACTGCGGAGGTCTATTGATATATGGCAAACTCCAGACAAAATCCGGCGACGCCGGCGCAGACCGATGTGACGAAGAAGCCCGTGAAGAAAAAGAGAAAGCGCGCCCGCCGCAAGCATCCCGTCATCTTCACGATCTTCCTGGTCTTTTTCGTGCTGCTGATCTCCGGCATCATGACCTGCCTTGTCGTCGGTTCGTTCATGTTCCGCTACGTGGACGGCTTTGTAGGCGGCAAAAAGGTGATCGACCTTGATTATTATAAGAGCACCCAAAGTCAGACGTCCATCCTCTATGCCTATAACGCCAACGGCAAGCCCGTGGAGCAGACACGCCTGCACGGCGAAGAAAACCGCATCTGGATCGACTATGACGAGATGCCGGACGACCTGATCTGGGCGTTCGTCTGTCTGGAAGACAAGCGCTTTTTCGAGCACAGCGGCGTGGACTGGCGGCGCACCGTCGGCGTGATGATCAAGCCCAGCCTGGACGGCCAGGGCGGTTCCACCATCACGCAGCAGCTGATCAAGAACCTGACCAAGAAGAACGAGGTCACTTACATCCGTAAGTTCAACGAGATCCTGCGCGCGCTGAACCTTGAAAACTACTATTCCAAAACGGATATTCTGGAAGCCTATCTCAACGAAGTCTATCTCGGCTGCGGCTGCTACGGCGTGCGCACGGCGGCGGAGCGCTATTTCGGCAAGGAGGTCAAGGACCTGACGCTGGTCGAATGCGCCACGCTGGCTGCCATCACCAAAGCGCCCTATACGCAGAACCCGGTCTACAGCTATGAAAAGAACCGCGAACGCGAGCAGTACTGCCTGGAGTGCATGAAGGAGCAGGGCAAGATCTCTGAAAAGCGCTATAACAAAGCGATCAAGAAAAAGGTCAAGGTGCTCAAGAACAACACTATCAGCAGCACCGGCGGCGCCGAGCAGCACATTCTCAGCTGGTACGAGGAATACGTGATCGATCAGGTCATCGCCGACCTCCAGGCGGAATACGGCTATGAATACAACGAAGCCTCCCGCATGGTGTATTACGGCGGCCTCAACATCTATTCCGCCGTCGATCTCGGCATTCAGTCGAAGCTGGAGGAGATCTACCGCAACCGCGAAGGCTTCCCGTATTCCGTCAAGGATAAGGAAGGCCGTCTGCCGCAGAGCGCCATGACCATCATGGATTATCAGGGCCGCATCGTGGCCATTGCGGGCGGTACCGGCGAAAAGACCGCCAACCGCTCCTATAACCGCGCCACGGACAAGCGTGCCAAGCGGCAGCCCGGTTCCTCGATTAAGCCTTTGGGCGTCTATGCGCCCGCGATGGATCTCGGCCTGATCTCGCCGACGTCGCCGATTCTGGAAAAGTCGATCACGATTCAGGGCAAGCCCTGGCCGCGCAACTTCAACGGCGACCACGGCTCCGGCAACTATATCTCCGTGCAGGAGGCGCTTGTTCGCTCGCTCAACACGGTGCCGGTCCGCATCCTTTCCGAAATGCTCGGCGTCAACTCAGCGTTCGAATATGCCAACGACCACTTCCATCTGAACCTTTCCACCAACGACAAGGACCTCAGCCCGCTGGCGGTCGGCGGCACCAACACCGGCGTCACCACGCTGGAAATGGCGGCAGCCTTCGCCACGTTCGGCAACGGCGGCAAGTACTACAAGCCCTACAGCTATTACAAGGTGACCGACCGCAACGGCGAAGTTCTGCTGGACCACACGAAGGACGAGCCCGAGCAGGCGATCAAGCTTGCCACGTCGAACTCCATGCGCTCCATGCTGACCAAGGCGGTCACGCAGTCGAACGGTACCGGCTACGGGTCGCAGATCTCGCGGTTCCAGACCTTTGCCAAAACCGGTACGACCTCCGACAACTGCGACAAATGGTACTGCGGCGGCACGCCGCACTATGTGACGGCGGTCTGGTACGGCTTTGATTACCGCGCCGACCTGCACACCGGAACCTCCAACCCGGCCAAAACCATTTTCCGCTATATCTTCTCAAAGATCCACGCCGATCTGCCGCAGAAGACCTTCACGGACGTGATCGAGGAATGCGGCGGCGCCGCGAAGGACGCGACGGAAATGATCAAGACCGATCCCGTTACGACCAGCGCCACCACCACGGAATCGACCGAACCGAGCGAAGACGACACCACCACGACGACCGAAAAGCCGACCGCGCCGACTACCGCGCCGACCACCGCGCAGCCGACGGCGCCGCCGGATGGCCCGCAGATGGCGGTGGATGACTGACGCCATGGTGATTCTGTCTGTTGATTACGGCGACGCGCGCACCGGGCTTGCCGTGTGCGACAAGCTGGAGCTGCTGGCGTCCCCGGTGGGCGTCATCGCGGAAGGGTATGAACCGAAGGTGATCCGCAGAATTCTGGAGCATGTGGAAACACTCCGCCCGCAGCAGATCGTGGTCGGTCTGCCGCGCAACATGGACGGCTCCTTCGGCGAACGCGCGCAGAAATGCGAAGCGTTTGCGCAAAAGCTGCAGGAGGAGAGCGGCGTGGAAACCGTGACCTGGGACGAACGGCTGACCACCGTTTCCGCGCATCGGGCGCTGAACGACGTCAACGTGCGCGGCAAAAAGCGCAAGGCCGTTGTGGACGCGGTATCTGCCGTGATGATCCTGGAGGACTATCTGCGCAGCAGAAAAGCATAATAACGATCCCGCTGAAAATCTCAGCGGGATTCTTTTTTTGCATAAAAACGCAAAAAACGATAAAAATTTATTGACAAACGATAAAAATTGTGTTATAGTACAGGCAAGATCATCGATGATTTCAAAAAAGGGGACGATTTTCATGTATACTTCCGTCACAAGCGCAAAGGTCACCAGAGTCATCACCGTGCTGTTTTGCGTTCTGCTTTCGGTGCTGATGGTGTTCGGCCCGAAGCTGCTGCAGCTCTATTTCGGATACCTTGCGGACGCGCTGACCAAAAAGGTGCTGCTTGCGTTCTATCTTTGCTGTCCGGCGGCGTGGGCTGCGCTGATCAGCATTCTGCGCCTGATGACGAACATCATCCGCGGCGAGATCTTTACGCCGCAGACCGTGTTCTCCATGCGGCTGCTTTCGTGGTGCTGCGCCTACGTGTCGCTCGTGTGCCTGATCTTCGGTTTCTTCTGGGCGCCCTTGCTGGTGTTCGCACTCGGCGCCGCGTTCATGACGCTGATGCTGCGCGTGCTCAAAAGCGTGATGGCGCGGGCGAGCGAGCTTCGGGCCGAAAACGACCTGACGATTTGAGAGGTGCACCATGGCGATCGTTGTTAATCTTGACGTGATGCTGGCCAAGCGCAAAATGTCGTCGGGCGAACTGGCCGCAAGAGTCGGCATCACGCAGGCGAATCTTTCCATCCTGAAGACCGGCAAGGCCAAGGCGGTGCGCTTTTCCACACTGGAAAGCATCTGCGAAGCGCTGCAGTGCCAGCCGGGCGATATTCTGGAATACCAAAAGGAGTAAGCGATGTTTTTAATCTGCATTCTTTTGACCTATGCATTATTTCACTCCCTTGCGGAGTGGGGAGAACCGTATGCGCTGACCGCACTGGCCTATTTGGGTCTGTTTCTGCTGGCCACTGTTTTGATCAGCGTTCGGCAAAAGCGCTTTCCGCTGCGGGCACTGCCGGTCGGCATATTGTGCCTTGCAAGCGCTCTGGGTTTTGTGCTGCATGACGACCCGGATCTGCACGTGGTGCAGTTTTTGCTGTTGATTCCGCTTTCCGGCTTTTACTGCATTGCGCTCACCGGCGCAAACCGGTATCCGTTCGGCAGCTTCTATGTGCTGCTCGATTTGCTCCACTGCGAGCTGCTGACGCCGCTGCGCCATCTGTTTGCGCCGTTCACGGATGCGTTTGAGGCGCTGCAGCGCCGGCACGCTGAGCGGAACCCGCAGAAGAAGCGCCGTGTTTGGCTGCCTGTCGCAATCGGACTTCTGGCTGCAATTCCGGTCATTCTGATCGTGGTTCCGTTGCTGATTGATGCGGATGCCGCGTTTGAGAGCGTGGCCGGCGGTTTATACCGGGCTGTGCTTGACGCGATCCGCGCCTGCGGCGCATGGCTGTCGCGCGTTTTGCCGTTTGACGGATTTGCGCTGGTCCTTTCCCTGCTGTTTACGCCGTATATCTACGCGACGATGTATGCGTTCGCAAGCGGAAAGGCGAAGGCGGAAAACGCTGATACTATCGTGCGCTATGGCAGACTGCAAAAGCTGTCGCCCGTGTTCATCACAACCGTGCTCGGCGTGTTGTGCGGGGTATATGCGATCTATCTGCTGACGCAGACCGGCTATCTCTTTTCGGCGTTCTCCGGCCATCTGCCATTCGGCGGGTCGATGAGCGTGACGGAATATGCGCGGCGCGGCTTCTTTGAGCTTTGCAAGCTTGCCGGAATCAACTTCGTGCTGCTTGCGCTTTCGGTGGGCGTCACACGGCGCAAAAACGGCCGTATTGCCCCGGCGGTGAAAGGACTTGATCTTTTTCTTTGCTTGTTTACGATGCTCCTGTGCGCTGTTTCCATCGCAAAGATCCTCTTGTATATCCGTGTGTTCGGCCTGACGGAAAAGCGCGTCTATGTGTTTGCAGCTGACGTTGTGCTGCTGCTCTCATTTGCAGCGATTTTCCTGCGGTTTTGCAAAGAGCGATTTCCGTATATGCAGATCATCATCGGGGCCGTCTGCATCGCCGTTACGTCTTTGTCTTTGCTTGGCGTCAATCACACGATTGCACGCGTCAATACAGAAGGCTTATTATCCGGACGGCTGCAGAAAATGACGGCGGAGGATATCTGTGATACGGCCGGCGATGCTGCGCTGCCATATCTGCAGCGGATTGCAGAATCGCAGAACGATCAGGCGCCGCAGGCAAAGCGCATCCTGGACGACATGGCCGCTTATCAGCTGGAACGCATGCAGGAACCGTTCCGGAATCTGGAACAGGAAAAGGTTGTGCGCTACCTGCACGAACGCAATGAACAGGCAAACGTATTCACCGTGGAGATTGCGTTGGAAACGGAAAAAACAATCTACGGCCTCGGGTACGGTTACTATCTGAATGAAAAGCTTGTCAGCTCCGGCGGCGTGATCAACGCGGATGAAACGCCGCTGAAGGACAGGGTAACGCTGGAGGTCGATCGCCGCGATCTGCCGAAGGACACGGATCTGTCCGGGTTCCGGCTGAGTCTTTCCGTTTATCTGTCACCCGGGGATGACGCCAAAGAAACGGAAGCGCCGCTTGGCAGCGAGTGGGTGCTCTCCGACGTCGCCTGGGGCGGAGTCTATCAGCTGACGCTCTGCGATAACGAGGACAACGGCTTCGAGGTCTGGGACTGACGGCATGAAGCGGTTGCTCTCTGTCCTGTGTTTGCCGGCGCTCTTGTTCGGGCTTCTTTCCTCCTGCACGCCGAAATTCGACAAAGCGGTGTTTTTGCCCGCAAAGGCAGCGTTCGAGACGGTCGCCGATTATGTCGCCGTCCTGTATGCCGGGGCGGATGCGGACGCTGTGTTTCATACGGACGAAGGAAACCGCATGATTCTTTCCTTCTCTTCCGACGGAAAAGCGCTGTTTAATGTTTGTAACGACGCAACGCTGACAACAACGCCTCGGCTGCAGCAGGCGCTCAGGACGGTGTCATCTTTTCAGATTCATGAGCTTTGCGCAGAAGAAACGGGCGTCTATTTCTGGCTGGAAGGCTATAACAACGGAATCGTTTATACCACCTGCCCGGTCAGGACCCGAAGCCGTGTGAAAAAGAAGTTCAGGCACCGGATCTACCGCCTTGCGAAGGGTTGGTACTGCATCGGCGAACACTATATTTAATGAAAAAACTCCCGCATCGTGGCAGATGCGGGAGCCGTTTTATCTGATCTCGTTGATATCGTACGGCGTGCGCTGATAGACAAAGTAGTTCAGCCAGTTGGTGAACATCAGCGTGCCGGCGGTGCGCCAGGTCATCAGCGGCTTCTTGGTCGGGTCGTCGTTCGGGAAGTAGTTGTAGGGGACCTGAATCTCCAGTCCTTTCTCCTTGTCGCGGAAGTATTCCTTTGCCAGCGTGTCCGCGTCATATTCGCTGTGCCCGGTGGCAAAGAATTTGCGGCAGTCGAGGTCGGAGATCAGGTGGATCCCGGCGATTTCGGAATAGGAGATGATCTGCAGGTCCTTGCAAAGCGCGATGTCGGAGAAGCGAACCTCCGTGTGGCGGGAATGCGGCACGAAGAAGGTCTCGTCAAATCCGCGCAGCAGGGGATGATAAAGGTCCAGCGGCTTATGCGGGAACACGCCGAACATCTTTTCCGGCAGGGGGTACTTCCTGATCCCGTAGTGGTAATACAGCGCCGCCTGCGCGCCCCAGCAGATATGGAAGGTGGAATAGACGTTTGTTTTGGACCATTCAAAGATTTCGCACAGCTCGTCCCAATAGTCGACGTCCTCGAACTCCATCTGTTCCACCGGCGCGCCGGTCACGATCATGCCGTCGTATTTTTTGTAGCGGATTTCGTCAAACGTCTTATAGAACGTGAGCATGTGCTCCGAGGCGGTGTTCCGGACTTCGTGGGTCGCCGTCTGCAGCAGCTCGACGTCGACCTGCAGCGGAGAGTTGGAAAGCAGGCGCAGGAGCTGCGTTTCGGTTTCGATCTTGGTCGGCATCAGGTTGAGAATCAGAATCTTCAGCGCACGGATATCCTGCGTCTGCGCGCGCGTTTCGGTCATGACGAAAATGTTTTCGCTTTCGAGCCGCTCTTTTGCGGGCAGCCGGTCGTCGATTTTGATGGGCATGGGTTCACCTCCCGGACAATCTTGTTGCATTATAGCACAAACTTTTTCAAAAGTAAATATCCCCGTTCACCTTTCTGCGGCACGGGCATAGGATGAAACGGACGCCGTGCGTTGCGGCGTTCAATTCAATCAAGGAGAGAGTGCGTTGATTTATCAAAAAAGCTGCGCCTATCCGCAGCAGGCGTTCGGCGCCGACCGCGGCTGCAGCTGCCCGGTGCCCGGCGCAATTCCTGCGCTGCCGGCCGATGCGGCGGTCACCATGGCGTACGTGCCGTTCCAGACGGACAACGCCGTTTATGACGTTCAAAAAGCGCTGCAGCGCGGCACTGCCTTCCCCGTGCTCGACAAGCCTTTCCTGGCGGGGTGCAGACGATGAACGCAGACAGCATCAAATGCCGCTTTATGGCAATCCGTTTTTCCATCTGGGATCTGCATCTCTATCTGGACACGCACCCGGGCGATACGCAGGCCATGCAGCTGCTGGAGCAGTATGAGACCCAGTATGCCGAGATTCGCCGCCAGTACGAAGAAAAGTACGGTCCGTTTGAACCGGGCAACGGAGAAGCCTGGCTGAAATCGCCCTGGCCGTGGGAACTCGGAAAGGGGGACTGCTGAGATGTGGGAGTATCAGAAAACGCTGCAGTATCCGATCAGGATCCAGAACCCGAACCCGCTCTACGCCAAAATCATCCAGAGCCAGTACGGCGGCCCGGACGGAGAGCTCGGCGCGTCGCTGCGCTATCTGAGCCAGCGCTTTTCCATGCCGACGCCCGAATTGCGCGGCCTGCTGACGGATATCGGCACGGAGGAGCTCGGCCATCTGGAAATGGTCGGTACGATCGTTCACCAGCTGACACGCAATCTGTCGGCGGACGAGATCAAGCAGAACGGGTTTGAATCCTATTTCGTGGATCACACCAACGGCGTGTATCCGGCATCCTCGGCCGGCGTACCGTTCACCGCCGCCTATCTGCAATGCAAGGGAGACGCGATCGCGGATCTGACGGAAGACCTTGCCGCGGAACAGAAAGCCCGCGTGACCTATGACAATATCCTGCGCCTGGTTGACGACCCGGACGTGCGGGACGTGATCAAGTTCCTGCGCGAACGCGAGATCGTTCACTTCCAGCGCTTCGGCGAAGGGCTGCGTCTGCTGACCGACCGGCTGAACGCGAAAAACTTCTATGCTTTTACCCCCGGCGTCGATCAGCCGGTGCCTGTGAGATGAAAGCTTTCCCCGGCTGCCGCCGGGGATTTTTTGCGTTATGGGTTGCTTTTTTTCTTTTCATACGCTATAATACCTCTGCGCTTTTTCGGCGCGGTCAGTTCGAGACCTTCCTGACCTAACGCAGGGGCAGCGAGTCCGTGCGTTAAAATCAAAACTAAAGGAGACAATAAAATGAAATCAAAAAAACAAGTTCTGTGGCTGACACAAGCCGCGATCATTGCCGCGCTGTACGCGGTGCTCACGATAACGCAGAGCCTGATCGCGCCGGGTACGGCTTCCATGGCCGTTCAATTCCGCGTCAGCGAGGCGATGACGCTGCTGTGCTGCATCACACCCGCAGCCATTCCCGGCCTGACGCTCGGCTGCTTTCTGGCCAATTTCCTCTATCTGAGCACACTGCCGTGGGATTGGTTCCTCGGCTCGCTCGCCACGTTGTTTGCCGGCCTCGCCATGTATGCGCTGCGCAACGTTCAATGGAAAAAGCTGCCGCTGCCTGCGGCTCTGATGCCGGCGGTCTTCAACGGCATTATCATCGGTCTTGAAATTGAAATCTTCTTTATTGAGGGACCGTTCCATTTTACCAGCTTCCTCGTGCAGGCAGGCTGTGTTGCGCTTGGTGAGCTTGTCGTTTGCTTCGCGCTCGGCCTTCCGCTCTACAAGGCGCTGGACCGCCCGCAGGTGCGCGGCTTTTTAAAATCATAAATGCGCGGCAGACCGTCGGAGAAGAAGGTCAGACAGTCTGCCGAACAAAACAGAAAAGCTTGAAAAAAGAGAACCCGTTCATCCGGGTTCTCTGCTTTTTACAGCAGTGCGTCTTTCCACTGTGCTTCCCGAAAGCCGACCAGAACGGTATCGTCCGTGATCAGCAGGGGACGCTTGACCAGCATGCCGTCGCTCGCCAGCAGCGCCAGCTGCTCGTCCTCACGCATCTGCGGCAGACGGTCCTTGAGCTCGAGCGCCCGGTACTGCAGGCCGCTCGTGTTGAAAAACCGCCGGAGCGGCAGGCCGCTTTTCTTCTGCCAGGCTTTCAGCTCCTCAAGAGTCGGCCGGTCCGTTTTGATGTCGCGCTGCGAAAAGGGGAGATGATGATCCTCCAAAAAATGCTTTGCCTTCTGGCAGGTGGTGCATTTGGGGTAGCAGATGAACAGCATGAGAACACTCCTTCCTATTGTGCGTCCATGATAGCACAAGAAGGGGGAGGATGTCAAACAAAAGACGAACCGCCCGAAGGCGGTTCGTACAGTTGCGGTCAAATCTTATTATTTAAAGAAGCTGAACAGGTTCGCAAAGAACGCGGCAATTGCAGCGAAGAAATCAGCAAAGATACCGCCGGATTTACCGGATGAGGAAGAACCGGAGGAACCGGAAGAGTTGGTAGAAGCATTGGTGAGTTCCACTCTGCAGTTGGGGATGAACGTCACAACAACACGGACATACTTGCCGACAGTGCCGTCAAAGATCGAGTAGAACGCGCCGTCATCATTCAGCAGGCGGGATTCTCTGTTATTGCGAAGCGTAGCAACGGCATAGCCGTCAGCACCGCGTACGTTCAGATTTTTGCCGGAAGTGGTGTCAACTTGAATCAGGTAGGACGTATATTCTGCATCTTTCATGAAGATGTCATGATACACACCCAGCTTGATTGCTGCAATTGCGCCGCTCTGGGAAAGCGCTTTCGCTTCCTCGGCATTGCCGAAGATGTTGTCGCCAATGCTGCTGGACGTGACTTTGCCAAGGTTGGAAAGCATGGTTTCGCCGGATTCACGCAGGGTCAGAATGGAAATCTTTGCGAATTCAGCAGCGAGGGGATCGGTACCGTTCAATTCGCTTCTGATATAGGTCGGAAGGACGTCTTCCATTCTGGTGAGGGCGGCAAGCGCTGCCTGATACATGGCCTTGTCTGTTGCCTTGAAGAGCTTGTCGCCAAGGCTGCCGGCAACACCATAGACCGTTTTGATAATAGCGGTGACAGAGTTGGTGTTCATGGCAAGGTCGATCGCGAGCAAAGTACCCTGTTGGCCGACGTCGTCGCCGATTTCTTTCATGAGCTTTTTGCTGGCTTCTTCCATGCTCATGGTGATGTTCGCTTTGAGCTCGCGCGCGGCATTGGCGATGTTATCGTCTTCAACATGGTCGGCGATGTAATCAAGCAATGCGCCGTAGTAGCTGCTGGCGGCTTGGCAGGAAAGGATAATCGCATAACCTTCCGCGTACTTTTCGTATTCGTCGTTGGCAATGCTGCCGAGCTTAATCGCCGTGTTCAGACCGGTGAGCGCGTTGCTCCAGCCTTCGGAAGCTGCAAAATCAAGCTTGCCGGTCAGGTCATTGACCTTGCCGACGAGTTCCATTGCGGTCTTGGCGCCCTTGAGACCGGCAAGAATCTTTTCGTAAGTTTCATTGTTGAGTTCGGCCTCAATCTTGTCAATCAGAGCGAGCAGAGCGGTCTTTGCGGCTTTTGCTTCAAATGTGTCGCCCTTGATCTGGCTGCCCCAGGTGTCGGCATTAAAAACAGAGTATGTAATCAACGCTGCCTTAAAGTAGCCCTTGTCTTTTGTGTAGGACATGTGCTGATAGTTGCTGTTGTTCAGGATTTCTGTGATGATCTGATCGGCTTTGTCGACCTTCGCGAACGCGGCCATCGGGAGGACCGTCAGCAGCATCAGCGCGGCAAGGAAAATGGCGCAAAGTTTTTTCATTTGTGTTGACTCCTTTTTACATAATATTTTTGACCACATTGATCTTTTTACATTATATTCATAAAACTATGAATTGCAAGTCCTTTTACAGAATTTATTAATTTTTGTTAATAACATACAATGCGCGCAAGCAGGGTCTTGTCAGATAATGCAAAAAAACCTGTCTCTGACCACTGCGGGACCGCTGGGAGATCTTTTTGGAGGCTGGGTATGCGCGCAGCTTTCCATTAATATATATATGCGGGTCAGCGGCGGCGAGGGAGGCGAAGGCGGGGCGCGGTGCAAGACACGATTTGAAAAAGAAGCAGTTTTTTGCAAAAAAAATGAAAAAAATTTGAATTTGTAACCTTTGACTAACCTTTTGCAAACTTTTTTGTAATTTCCGGGTCTGTATAATGGCTTTCGACACTGAATCCCCATGGCAAAAGGAGACATGATTATGACCGACAGAGATTTGAGAAGGCTTTCCCGTGCGGACCTTTTGGAACTGCTGATCATTGAACGGCAGGAACTGGATCGTCTGATGTCGGAGCGCGGCAGAATGCTGAAGGATATCGAAGCGCTTCACGAAAAGCTGAACGCTGTCAGCCGTGAATTGAGCGAAGCGCAGGAGCTGCTCAGCCAGCACTACGCCGCAAAGGAACGCCAGCCCTACAGCGGCAACGGCGTCTATGGCATGCCAAATACAATGAACGGAAGGTATGGGAACGGCAATGGATAACATGAGATTCGACCCCCTGCGGTTCTCGCCGGACGAGCTGCCCAGTCTTGAGCAGCTGCAGCGCGAGCAATCGTTTGCGGCTCGGTCTGACGCTGATTTCCCGCCCGATTACCAAAGGCAGGATTACCGCCAGCCCTACATGCCGCAGCAAGGCTATGCGCCGGGTTACCCCTATGCGCCGCAGCCGAGCTATGCGCCCGGCTATCCGTACGCGACCGGCTATCCCCAGCCGGAGACGCCGCGCGGCTATGAGACGCAGATGCAGCAGCCTTATGTGCCGCAGCACGCCGCCTATATGCCGCAGCACGCCGCTTTTGCGCCGCCCTATGGCGCGGACCCGCGCGCGTTCGGTCAGATGCCCGGCTATGCGGACGACCCCTACTACCGTCCGCAGCATATGAAGGAGCCGCAGCCGTTTGCAGAAGAGCCCCCGCGCTATGGGGACATTCCTGGCAGCGGATACGGCCGTGACGTGTATGCCGCTGCGCCGCAGCAGCCCGAAGCGCCCGCTTCGTTCGATGCGCTGCCCAGCCTGGACGAACTGCAGCAGGCGCTGCAGGCCGAACGCCAGGCAGAAGCCCAGCGTGCGATGGAAGCGCAGCGCGCCGCGATGGAAGCGCAGCGCCGCGAGCGCGAACAAAGAGAACGCGCCGCGATGCAGCAGCGCCAGATGCAGCAGCAGATGCAGCAGCCTGCGCAGCCCGCAAAAGAACCCGCTTCCGCGCGGGAGTATCCGGCGGGACAAGCCCCCCGGCGTTTTGTGATCGAAGATCTTGAGCCGGACGGCGACGAGGAGAGTCACACAAAAAAAAAATCATTTCTTCCGACGGAGGAAAAGAGCCAGTTCTCCTCACTGTTGAAACGCTTCCGACCGAAGAACAGCTGAAAAAGCAGCTCAAACGCGAGCGCAGAAAACCGTCGGAGCTTGCAAAATCCGACATTCCGACGCACGCGCAGCTGGTCAAGGAACGCAGACGCGTCAACTACCGCAAAAGCGTGTTTTCGGTTGTGCGCAACACGATCTTCACGCTGATCACGGTTTCTGCCGTCGCGGTGCTGGTGGCGGTGCTGCTGCTGCCGGTGCTGCGGATCTACGGCACGTCCATGACCCCGACGCTGGAAGAGGACAACATCGTGGTTTCGCTCAAGGGCAGTAAATTTGAAACCGGCGATGTGCTCGCGTTCTATTACAACAATAAAATCCTTGTCAAGCGCGTGATTGCGCAGGCGGGGCAGTGGGTCAATATCGACCCGGACGGCACCGTCTACGTTGACAACGTTGCGATTGACGAGCCGTATATCGACACAAAAGCATTCGGCGAATGCGACATTGAATTGCCTTATCAGGTTCCCGAAGGACGCGTCTTCGTGATGGGCGACCACCGCGAAGTCTCCGTGGACTCCCGCAACACCTCCATCGGCTGTGTTGCGGAAGAACAGATCGTCGGCCGCATCATCTTCAACCTGTGGCCGATGAGCGAATTCGGACCGATCAAGTGACCCCAACCATTATCCCATTACTTTTGGAAAGGAGGCGTATAGGTGTTTTACAAATTATCCGCAGCTGTGCGGCGCAACCGTAAATGGCTCGTTATGCTTGCCGGCGTCATCGTGTTTGTTACAACTTATGCGCTGATCCTTCCTGCCATAACGATCGACAAAGACACAGCATTGGAAGAACCTGGATTAGAGGTCGTGTTGCAGGACGACGAGACCGCCGCTTCCGCGGAAGACGGCGAAGAACCGGCTGAGCAAACGGACGCCGATCCGGCGGAAGACGTGACGCAGGCAGAAGAGATGCCCGCCGTCTCGCTGGAAGAGACCGTCGGGGGCGTTTCGGTTAAGGTGGAAGCCGAAGAAGGCGTGTTCCCCGCCGACACCACCATGGTGCTCAATGAGGTTGACGACAAAAAGTCGCTTGATTCCATTGAGAACGCGGTGGAAGACGCGGTCAAGGATGTGCAGGCTGTTGAAGTCGCATTCCGGAACGCCGACGGCGACCCCGTGGAACCGCAGGACAGCTACACCATGACCGTTGAGCCGGTCACACCCGCTGATTCGGAAGAAACGCAGCAGGTGGTTGTCTCGCTGAACGAGAGCGGTGAAGCTGCCGTGGTGGAGCCCGCACAGGAAGACGAAGCGGCGCAAATGGTTGTTGCGCCGGACGACGTACCTGTCGTGGCGCTTGTGGAAACCGAAGTGCTCACAACAACATTTCTTTCCGCAAGCGGCAAAACCTATGAAGCGACGGTGACGTTTGACAGCGCGGCAAAGCTGCCCGAAGGCGCCCACCTGTCGCTGAAAGAGATCAAGCAAAGCTCCAAGGACTATCGCCAGGCAAAGCAGATCCTTGAGGAAGCCGGGGTGATCGGTTCAACCGACACGGACGGCGGCGCAACGCTGACGATTCCGCTTGAAGAGCCGTCCACCGAGCGCTTCCTGCAGCCGATGGCGATCGGCGGCGGATTCACCGCTTCGATCGGCGGCGACAGCATGGAATTTGAAATGGATGTGCTCGATCTTTCGATCCTTGACAAAAACGGCGACGAGATCGAACCGGCCGCGGCTGTTCAGGTGGAGATCACCTTGAAATCGCTGCCGAAAGACATGAAGGAAGAAGAGTTCATTTCCAGCGCCAAGGTAACGCACCTGCGCGAAACCGGCGAGGGTGTTCAGGCTGAGGTCGTTGCCTCCAATCTCACCGGCGAGCCCGGCACGATCGCCGTGAAGAACGATGAAGCGGTCATCAACTTTGAAACCGACAGCTTCTCGACGTACACGATCAGCTGGGGCAGAACCGGCGGCAACCGCGCGACGGTCCATTACGGCTATATGGAGGGCGATTCTTTCGTTGAGTTTGACCAGAACGTGTTCTCAAACGGTGTGCCGAGCATTTCGCGCTCCAACGCGCCGAACTACCTGATCTATGACGTGGCAGGCTATGAGTTTGACAATTCCTACCTTATCCACAATTCGACTCGGACCGAGATCCAGCCGTTCCTGACATCTACAAGTACCAGCAATTACACTTATTATAGAGCGTCCAGTACGCTTTCAAACACTTCAACAGGCTCTTTGTCCAGTCGCGACAATATCTATATGGTTTACACGCCGAAAGCGGCGCCGACGAATGGCGGTACCCCGCTGGTTCGGGAAAGCGCAGTTCCGCCCGAGCCGCCGGAGATTCTGAAAGAATCGGAAAACAACCATGACGGCACTCGCACGCTGTCGCTGAGCATCACCGGTCACGAAAAGCCGATGGATATCATCAAGCTCGCGGACGTCATTTTGGTCTTTGACATTTCCGGCAGTATGGAGCAAAACAGACTGCAAACTGGTGAAACCCGGCTGGAAGGCGCTAAACAATCTGTACATAAGCTGAGTCAGATGCTGCTTGACGACCCGAGATTCATCAATGTTGACGGAGATCGGATGGTCCGCATGTCGCTGGTCACGTTCTCCAACTCGGCGCAGCTTGTGCAGCCCTTCACCGAAAGGTCGTCAGAGTTCAATGAAGCGTTTGGCAATTTGACAGCTGACGGCGGTACCAACTGGCAAAAGGCGCTGCAGATTGCCGATGAAATGCCGGTGGATCCCGACCGCGCCACGCTGGTGGTTTTCGTCACCGACGGTGATCCGACCTGGCGTATGACACGCTATGGTGTTTCCGATGTGCAGCTGCGCAATCAGAACGATATGCACACAGGCTCCACGACAGGTTACTATCGCCTTTACGACGTGTTCGGACAGGGCAACAGCGACGATCAGGGAAGAAACTATGACGCTGCGCTGATTCCGGCGAAAAGCATTGTGAGCCACAACAAGCACTTCTTTTCCATCGCTATCGGCGATTCTGCGGGGACACTTGCACAATTCACGGAGGAATCCGGCGCCGGCCCAGGTCACAGCTTCACGGTTCACAATGAAGAAGGATTGACTCAAGCCTTTAATGATATCTTCGACTCGCTCCAGGCGTACAGCGGCTTTGGTCACGTCGACATGGTTGACGGTATCACAGGCCTGACCAATTTGTTTGCAAAAACGCCGGTCGTCAATGTGGATGAAGGGAGCTTCACCTATACGAAAACGGTCGAAGGCGTGGAGCAGTCCTGGAATCCCAGGAGCGAAGGTGCCAACGAGGCTGTTTATCAGAACGGATCCGTTGAATGGCACATGGGCGACAACTTCCAGCTGCAGGACGGCGTGACTTATAAGGTGAGCTTCAAAGTCTGGCCTTCTCAGGAGGCGACAGACATTGTGACCGACCTGAACAACGGGTTGATCAATTACGATGATCTGGAGCCTGAAATCAAAGCGCAGATTCAGGAGGCGAACGGCTACTATACCGTGAAGACGAATGAAGACGACGCGCATGTAACGTATTCCAAGAGTAAACGAACAGCCAGCGGTGTTGAAATACTCGGCGAGCCGCTGCCGCCTGTTTACTTCCCGGAGGTTCCGCCGCTGGTCGTAGAGACCATGCCGATGACGCTGGAAAAAGTCTTTGAAGACGCCTTCGGCGACGAAACCGGCGACGGTGTCGGCGCGGACCGTCCCAGTGAAGTTCACCTGACACTGGAATGCCGGCCGATGGGTTCCACAAGCGAAGATGACTGGGAACCCTTCCCCATCACTTATGTGAATCCGGCCGGAGATACCGTACACACTTCGGACATCTGGTTGAGTGAAGCGAACAATTGGAAGACAACGTTCTATGTTTCGCCCGGTCTCAGAGACAAATATGAGGCTCACCTCAATGAAGGACATGAGTATCGGCTGACGGAAGAAGACACTGAATACCACTATGAGCTGTTCAGCGAATATCTGAATCCCTATCTGCAGGGCCATGAATCCCCGGTGCCCGGCATGGATCAGACCCTTGCTGCGGCGGAGGAAGTGTATGTCACCCCGACATACGGTGGTGATACCGACGGCAGTGAAGCGCTCACGGCGAAAAACATCGTCAAGGGCGGTATCAACCTGTTCAAGCACGTGAACGGCGCAGGCGCCGGGTTGGACCCCAACGCGGAGTTCACGATCCGCGGCTGGATTCTTGACCCGAACGGCAATCCGTATCTGTTTGATCAGGCCAACGATGAGCGTGAGGATAAGAGCCAGAAAGCCAGCGAGACAGGAACACCTCTTTTCTACATCCATCAGAACGACCCGCTGCCGTATCATTTCTACAACGCAAACGGCGACCGGGTGATCTATAAAGGACACTTCTCCGATACCTCCGACATCGAATTCAAAATCAAGGACGGCGAACAGATCCGGTTCCCGATCATCCCCACCGGCTGTACCTATCAGTTCTGGGAAGTGGACGGCGACGGAATGCCCACAGGATTTGTTCTCGAATCTGTGGAAGGCGTTGCGCGGGATAACCTGCTCAATCCGGCCACCGGAAAATATGAGTTCTTTGATTCGTCAGACCTGTCGAAATACCCGGTTGTGGACAGTGAAAACCGGATCGGCGGAACGATCGTGGGCAACACGCTGTTCCGGCTGGACTTCTATAACCGCTATGTCCAACCCAATCATATTTCGGTTACCAAGACGCTGATGAACGCCGACGGAACCAAACAGGTTTATTCCGACAAGACCTTTACCATCAACGGCTATATACACAACCGTTTCGGTCGGGGATATACCTTTGATCCCGCGCTGGACGACAGAACCGACAAGTCGCAGGGCATTCCGGAATCTGAGTATGCCAGCCATACCTGGGACGACCATCAGGACGACCCGATTGCCTATAACATCATAGACAAAGACGGCAATTTCGTGATCTACAAAGGGCACTTCCCAAATACCGACCAGATCACGGTCGAGCTTCGGAGCGGCGATACCCTTGAATTCCTGAACGTTCCCGAGAGACATTCCTATCAGTTCTATGAAGATACCGGCGAGATGGAAGACCCGGACAGCAATTATGAGTTCGTTTCTTCCTCCGGTGAAGCGGTCGTTGTCGGCGGCGGCACCGCCGTGCAGCCCAACGTTACGCAGAACGACGACGGGTTTACCGTTGTTTCCGGCACAGTGCACGAGAACGAGGACCACAGTATCGAGGTCGTGAATAAAACGAAGTCCGATGCGGTGGATCTTCAGCTCGAAAAGGTGGATGCGCTGGATAGCACGCGCAAGCTCAACGGCGCAACGTTCCAGCTGTTTGCCGATGCAGAACATGAACATCCGGCAACGGATTCTCTCGGCAACGAGATCGGCGAGATCACCACAGGCGGCTTTGCGGACGATCAGCAGACCGTACCGCTCGGCACAGCGTATATCGGCAACCTTCTGCCGGGTACGTATTACCTTGTGGAGACCAATACTCCGCCGGGCTATCTGGCCCTCGAAGATCATGTGATCATTACGGTAAGCGCAAGCGGCGTCACAGTTTTGCAAGCGGAGAACGCTGCTGCCGAGAATGTCTATACCGACGGCAATATGGTAACCATTGTGGTTACAAACACAACCGGCACAGAACTGCCGCACACCGGCGGTCCCGGTACTTTCCTCTTTACATCAGGCGGGCTGTTTATGATGGCAGCTGCCATGATATATCTCATTTGCGTTCGTCGCAGGGAAAGGAGGCTCGAATAGATCCGACTTTCCCGGGGTCATCCCCGTAATCTTCCCGGCGAAAGCAATGGGAGAAATAAAAGCACATAAACAACCCGCCGCAGGAAGGGCAAACCTGCAAAAAAACTCCCTTTTGGGAACAAAAATTTAACACAGTCCCAAAAGGGACAAGAAAGGAAAGACTATCATGAAAACAAGCAAAAAAGTTCTTGCAATCGTTCTCGCGGTTGCGCTCCTCCTCGCGCTGAGCATCACTGCTTTTGCGAAGACCGTCAACGTGGGCAACGGCCCCGCATCCATCACTATGCACATCCCCGAAATCACCGACGGCCGCGTTGCCGACAACACCTACAAGATCTACAAAGTGTTTGACGCTGCGCTGTCTCCCAACGGCACCGGTATCAGCTATACGCTGGTCGACGGCAAAACCACCGTTCCCGACGGCTTCAGAGTGGATCCGACGACCGGTAACGTGACCTACGTCCGTTCCGAAAACGCGACGGACCTGACCGCAACCGATATCGCTGCGATCGCCGCTTATGTCACCGAAGCTGATCTGGTTGCAACCGTCAACACGACCAACGCTGACACCGAGTTCACCGTGACCGGTCTTGATTACGGCTACTACTACATCACCACCACCACTGGTACTGTCGTGACTGTGAACAGCACGAAGCCCAACGCTGAAGTCTATGATAAGAACGAAATTCCCCCGGTTGACAAGCTGATCACCGGCGCGTCCTACGTGGATGCAGACGGCAAAAAGGCGCTTGCCGAAGTCGGCAGCACCGTAAACTATACGGCTTCCATCACCAAGAAGGCCGGCGCTGAAAACTATGTGTTCCACGATAAGATGACCGCAGGTCTCACCTACAACAACGACGCTGTTGTCAAAGTGAACGGCCAGGTCGTCAATCCCAACGCTTCCCCCGTGCCCTATACCATTGGCAAACTCGGCGACGATACGCTGACCATCACCTTCAAAGACTCCTTCATTCAGGGTCTTGCCGATGAAACCGAAATCGTGATCGAATACTCCGCAACCGTCAATTCCGACGCGCTGCAGATCGACCCTGCGAAGAACACTGCTTACCTGAGCTACGGTGACGAAAACGGCCAGAACTCCACGCCCATCAAGGAAACCGAAGTTTACAACGCGAAGATCAACGTTTTGAAGAACGATGACAAAGGCCAGCCTCTTGCCGGCGCAGGCTTCGTGCTGAAGACCAAGAACGACCAGAATAAAGACGTGTATTACAAGGTTGAAAACGGTGTTGTCTCCTGGACCGAGAACATCGACGATGCAACAGAGAACGTCTCCGGCGCTGACGGTAAGGTTCCCGCGTTTGCCGGCCTTGCAGACGGCACCTACACCCTGGTTGAAAAGACCGTTCCCGACGGTTACAACGGCGCTGCTGACCAGACGTTCACCATCAGAGGCGGCGACTACACAATTGCCAACCTGGAACAGAACGCGACCGTCGTCAACAAGGAAGGCGCAGTGCTGCCCTCCACCGGTGGCATCGGTACTACGATCTTCTACATCGTCGGTTCCATCCTGCTGCTTGCAGCCGCGATCGTTCTGATCGCAAGAAGACGTACTGCTGCTGACGCGATCTGAGTGCGCTTCAAAATTTAGTTAACCGAATGTCCGGGGCGGGGGAAAAAGGCCCTGCCCCGGGCAATAAGGAGAGCGCTATGAGAAAAAAAGCAACGACAATCTTGTTTATCCTGATCTTCCTCATAGGTCTGTCCTTATTGCTTTATCCGACCGTGAGCGACCATTGGAACAGCTTTCACCAATCGAAAATGATCATTTCCCACGCGGAAAACGTGGACAGACTCGGCAAAGACGAATGCGAAAAGCTGATTGCCGGCGCCCAGGAATACAACAAAGCGCTCCGCAAGTTTCCCGACCGCTGGAACATGACCGGCGCGGAAAAAAAGCAATATGAAGAACAGCTGATCAGCGACGAGACGAAGATCATTTCTTATGTGGAGATCCCAAAGATCAAGATCAGCCTGCCGGTCTATCACGGCACCGGCGCCGCCGTTTTGCAGGAAGCGATCGGCCACATGGAGGGCACGTCGCTGCCGGTCGGCGGCGAAGGCACCCACTGCGTGCTTTCCGGTCACCGCGGTCTGCCCAGCGCCAAGCTGTTTACCGACCTCGATAAACTCGTGCTCGGCGACCAGTTCCTGCTTTATACCCTCAACGAGGTACTGACCTATGAGGTGGACCAGATCCGCGTGGTTCTGCCCACCGATCTGAGCACTCTTGCGTTTGAGGAGGGCAAAGACTACTGCACCCTGTTTACCTGCACACCCTACGGCGTGAACACGCACCGTCTGATGGTGCGCGCCCACCGGGTGGAAACGGTTGAAACAAAGCATATCCTTGTCACTGCGGAAGCGCTGCAGATCGATGAGATCACAGTTGCCCTGATTATCGGCGTGCCGATTCTGGCGCTTGTGTTCATCATCGTTTTGGTGCGGCCCCGCAGGAAAAAAATCAGTGAAATGAGGTTTGGACTATGAAAAAACGGATGCTCGCTGTGCTGATCCTTTGCATGCTGTTCAGTATGCACGGGGTCGTATTTGCAGCGCAATCCGAGCCGCTTGCGGCACAGCCTGACCTTATGCAAGACGGCAGCATTACCGTTTATCTGAACACGGTGACGGACGAAGCCGTGCAGGACGGCAACGCGCAGCTGGTTCTGGTCTGCTCGCTTCTGAGCGGCCCCAACGGCCCCTATTTTGAGCAGAACGCCGCCTTCGGTGACCTCGGCTTCGACCCGATCGCCGTCATGCAGGAGGACGATACGCCGCAAAAGCTGGCCGCTGTCGCGCAGCAAAACGGCGTGCCCTTTACCGCTGCGCCGTTTGAAGCAGGCGTCGCCCGGTTCCCGTCCGTTTCTCCGGGTCTCTATCTGGTGATGCAGGACGATTCGGCGGTGGAATCCTACACCCGCATGCAGCCGGCCCTTGTGCTGGTGCCGGAAGCGCAAGACGGCGTCTATAACTATGACGTCTCCTGCTTCCCCAAGCCGGTGCGGCCGCGCGGCGCGATTGAACTGGAGATCAAAGCCGAAAAGAAGGTGGAATGCCGCTCGGGCGCCGCGCCCGCGGATACGCCGTTCTCGTTCATTCTGATGCCGGATACGCCCGATCAGCCCATGCCGAAGACCGCCGAGGCGGACGTCGATCCGCGCACGGGCGCCGCGGTTGTGATGCGCAAGGGCGCCGGTTCCGTCTCGTTCGGCACGCTGCCGCTCGGCAAAGAGGATATCGGCAAGACCTACCGCTATACGATCCATGAGGTCAAGGGCGCCGCTCAGTATTTCAGCTACGACGTTTCCGTGTTCACGCTGACCATCGCCGTTTCTCAGAACGAAGCGGGCGAACCGGTTGCCGCCGTGACGATCACGGATGAAAACGGCAAAGCGGTCGAGCGCGTGACATTCACCAACATCTATGCGCCGCCCGAAAAGCCCGAAATCCCGCGGACGGGTCAGCTCTGGTGGCCGGTGGTTCTGCTTGCCTTCTTCGGTGTGCTGTTCATCATCCTCGGCGCGGGACGCCGTATGTCCGCAAAGAGGGACTGATTATGAAAAAAAGACGCGGTTCGATTATGATTGCGCTCGGTGTGCTGCTGATCCTCGGTGCGCTCGGCCTCGCCGGCTATAACGTGCTGGATGCCAGACGCGCGGCGCAGGACGCCGATCTTGTGCAAGTCAGGCTGGAGCAGCAGATCGAACGGAACAAAACGGCCAAAACGGCGCCGCTGCCCGGCCAGCAGCGTCTCGGCGACGAGATGCCGGTGGAGGAGATCGACGGCCGCCGCTATATCGGCACCATTGAGATTCCGGCGCTGAACAAAAAGCTTCCGGTGCTGGAAGACTGGAGCTATGCGAATCTGAAGATTTCGCCCTGCCGCTATTCCGGCAGCTATTATACCGACGATATGGTGCTTTGCGCCCATAACTATGCCTCGCACTTCAACGGCCTGCGCTGGATCGATCCGGGCGAAGAGGTGATCTTCACCACGGCCGACGGCGTGGAGTACCGCTACATCATCACTTACCGCGAAACGCTGTTCCCCACGGAGGTGGAGCGTCTGCTTGCCGCGGAGCAGGACTGCGATCTGACGCTGTTCACCTGCTATATCGGCGGCCGGACCCGCTGCGTGGTGCGCTGCGTCAGGGTTTGACAAAACAAAAAAAGACCGGCCTTGGGGCGCACGCCCCGAAGCCGGTTCATTTTTATTTGGTTATTGAATCATCTCTGCAAACTCTTGTTCCGACAACACGCGAATTCCCAGCTCGTTGGCCTTCTGCAGCTTGCTTCCCGCGTCCTCTCCGGCCAGCACGAAGGTGGTCTTTTTGGAAACGGACGAGGCCGTTTTGCCGCCGCGGGCTTCAATGATTTCCGACGCCTCCTTGCGCGTGAACTGCGACAGCGTGCCGGTGAGTACGAACGTCTGCCCGGCAAAGCGGTTGTCCACGACCTCGGCGGTGGACTGCAGGTTGAGGCCGCTCTGGCGGAAGCGCTCGATCAGCTCGCGCGAAGCGTCCAGCGCAAAGAAATCAACCACGCTCTTTGCCATGATGGCGCCGAAACCGTCGATCTGCAGAATCTCGTCCTCGCTTGCTGCCATGATCGCATCGATGGTACCGAAATGCTTTGCCAGCAGCGCGCCGGCCTTCTGGCCGATATGGCGGATGCCGAGCGCGAACAGCAGACGGGAAAGATCGTTTTGCTTGCTCTTTTCCGCGGCGGCCAGCAGGTTTTCCGCGCTCTTGTCGCCCATGCGGTCAATGGCGGCAATGTCTTCCTTCTTCAGGTGGAACAGGTCGTCCGCGGTGTGCACGAGGCCCCTGGCGACGAACACTTCCAGCACCGCTTCGCCCATGCCTTCGATGTCCATGGCGTCGCGCGAGCAGAAGTGAATCAGCGTGCGCAGCAGCTGGCTGGGGCAGTCTGGGTTGACGCAGCGGATCGCAGCTTCGTCTGCTTCGCGGACCACGGGCTCGCCGCAGGAGGGGCACACCTTCGGCATTTCATAGGGCGCGGCGTTTTCGCTGTGGCGCACCACGGAGACGACCTCCGGGATGATGTCGCCGGCCTTGCGGATGATGACCGTGTCGCCGATGCGGATATCCTTTTCGGTAATGAAGTCCTGATTGTGCAGCGTGGCGCGGCTGACCGTGGAGCCGGCAAGCAGCGTCGGCCGGAACACGCCGGTCGGCGTCAGAACGCCCGTTCGGCCCACGTTGATCTCGATGTCGAGCAGCGTGGTTTCTTTTTCCTCCGGCGGGTATTTATAGGCGATGGCCCACTTGGGAAACTTGGAGGTGGAGCCGAGCGCTTCGCGCATGGTGAAATCGTCCACCTTGATTACGGCGCCGTCAATGTCGAACGGCAGCGTGCCGCGGATCTGCCCGATGCGGTCAATCTCCGCCAGCGCCGCGTCGATGTCGGCGCAGGGCGTATAGAACGGCACCGTGGTGAAGCCGAGGGAGCGCAGATAATCCAACGACGCTCTGTGTGCAGAGAGCGTTTCGCCGCGGATCTGCTGCACGTTGAACACAAAGATGTCCAGCTTTCTTGCGCGCGTGATGCGGCTGTCCTTTTGCCGAAGGGAGCCCGCCGCCGCGTTGCGCGGATTCTTGAATGGCTTTTCGCCCTCGTTTTCCTGCTTTGCCGTCAGCGCGAGGAAGACCTCCTTTGACATATACACCTCGCCCCGGACCTCAAGGAAGGGGAGCGGCGTACCGATGCGCATCGGAATGGAGCGCACCGTTTTGAGGTTCGCCGTGATGTCCTCGCCAACACGGCCGTCGCCGCGGGTGGAGCCGCGCACAAACACGCCGTTTTCATATTCCAGACTGACCGAAAGGCCGTCGATCTTCGGCTCTACGATATAGACGGGCGACGCAACGACGTCGCGGACCCGCTTGTCAAACGCGCGGATATCCTCTTCGGAAAAGCCGTCCTGCAGACTTTCCATCACAACCGCGTGCTCCACCGGCGTAAACTGTGCGTCAGCCTTGCCGCCCACGTGCTTCGTGGGGGAATCCGGGGTCGCAAAGGCGGGGTACTGTTCCTCCAGCGCGATCAGCTCGTGCAGCAGCCGGTCGTATTCGAAATCTTCGATTTCCGGCGCGTCGTTTTCATAATAGCGCCTGTTGTGGTATTCGATCGTTTCGCGCAGCGCCTGCATGCGCGCGGCAATTTGATCCAGTTCACTCATATCGTTCCCTCATTTGCAGTTTCAGATTGATCCTTTCTGTTCTATTTTACCACAAAACCGTTTGGAATGCGAGGCCTTTTGCAAAATAATTTTTCGGCTCGTCTGTTTCCGAAAATGAAAAATAATTGTGAATTTGCATAAATTTTGGAAAAACATCTTCCTTTTTCTGATTCAATATGCTATACTGTAACCGGAAAGAACCATCCCCCAGCGAGGGGTTGATATAGAAAGGAGTTGTCGGTTATGAAAATCACAGTGATCGGCAGAAAATGCACGCCCAGAGATTCGTTCAAGGACCGGGCCGAAAAACGCCTGCGCAAGGTGGAAAAATTCTTCCCGGACGAAGTGGAAGCCAAGGTGACCGCGATCGTGGAAAAAAGCGAACAGATCGTTGAGGTGACCATCTTCCATGACGGAATGATCTTCCGTTCGCAGGAACGGGCGATCAACATGAACGACGCGCTGGACCGCTGCGTGGATTCCCTGGTGCGGCAGATCCGCAAAAACAAGACCCGCGTGGAAAAGAAGCTGCGCTCCGGCGCCTTCGACGCGTTTGACGCGATCGACACGATGGAAAGCGAGGACACCTACGACGTCGTCCGCTCCAAGGAGATCGTGCTCAAGCCGCAAAGCGTGGAGGAAGCAATCCTGCAGATGAACCTGCTGGACCACCAGTTCTATATGTTCCGCAACAGCACGGACGAAAAGATCTGTCTGGTCTATGCCAGAAAAGACGGAGGCTACGGCCTGCTTGTGCCTGCAGAAGATTGATTTTCCCGTCAGGATGTGATACAATACATGCCGGTGGTTCGCCGCCGGCATTTTTCTTTCGAGGTAGTGTTATGCAGATTCGCTATGTGATTCCCTGTCTTCTGGGACTGGAAAAACCGATCGCCGACGAAATGAAGGCCCTGGGCGCTTCGGACGTGGTCAGCGAAAACGGCCGCGTGCTGTTTTCGGGCGGCTTCGACCTGCTTGCCCGCGCCAACATCTGCGCGCGCTTTGCCGAACGGATTCAGATTCTTGTCGGCGCCTTTCAGGCCCGCAGCTTTGAAGAGCTGTTTCAGGGCACGAAGGCCCTCCCGTGGGAAGACTGGATCGGCCCGGCCGACGCGTTTCCGGTCAAGGGCTATTCGCTCAACTCCACGCTCTTTTCCGTCAGCGACTGTCAGTCCATCATTAAAAAAGCGGTGGTGGAACGGCTGAAGTCAAAGTATCCGATTGCATGGTTCGACGAGACCGGCCCGGTCCATCAGATTCAGTTTTCCATCATGAAGGATCAGGTCAGTCTGCTGCTCGACACCTCCGGCTACGGATTGCACAAGCGCGGCTACCGGCTGGAGGCGGGCGGCGCGCCGATCAAGGAAACCCTTGCCGCGGCGCTCTGCTGGCTGTCCCGGGTGCGTCCCTATCACACGCTCTATGACCCGATGTGCGGCTCCGGCACGATTCTGATCGAGGGCGCGCTGCTGGCGCACAACATTGCGCCGGGCAAAAACCGCAGCTTTTCCGCCGAACGGTGGGATCAGATTCCCGAAGAGGTCTGGCGGCTGGAGCGCGAGCGCGCCGCCGATCTGGAGCTGCGCGAGAGCAGCTTTGCGGCCTTCGGCGGCGACATTGACCCCGCCGCGCTGGAGCTGGCAAAGGCCAACGCTCAAAGAGCCGGCGTGGCCGACCGCATCACCTTTGAACGGCGCGACCTGCGCGACTTTGCGCCGCAAAGCGAAAAGGGGACGCTGATCTGCAACCCGCCCTACGGCGAACGCCTGCTCGACCTGAAAGCGGCGGAGGAGATCTACCGCCTGATGGGCGAAAGGTTTGTGCAAAGGCACGGCTGGTCCTATAGTATTATCAGCCCCAGCGAGGACTTTGAGCTCTTCTTTGGCCGCAAGGCCGACAAGCGCCGCAAGCTGTATAACGGCATGATCAAATGCCAGGTCTATATGTACTTCAAATAATCAGCGGATTCCTGCCGGCCTGCGGCAGGATTCTTTTTTTAAAAGAAGTGTTGAATTTTCAGACGAATCTCGTTATAATGAATGTAACTATGGTCTTGGGGGAGGAAGGTTCATGCACAACAAGAAGATTTCCGGCCGGCTGTGGTTCAATATGATCCTGTTCGGGCTGGTCGGCCAGCTTGCGTGGAACGTCGAAAACATGTATTTCAACACGTTCCTCTATAACAGCATCTACTCCGGCGGCGCCTCGCAGGCGGCCATCGACGGCACGATCCCCGTCATGTCGGCCATCAGCATCATGGTGGCGCTGTCTGCCGCAACGGCCGTGATCACCACGTTTGTGATGGGAACGCTCAGCGACCGCCTGAACCGCCGCAAGCTGTTCATCTCCGTCGGCTACATCATCTGGGGCGTCATCACCGCGCTGTTCGGCCTGATCTCGCGCGACCATATCGCGGCGCTGTTCCATTTGTCGGACGAAGTGAAGATCCTGACCGCTACGGTCTGGACGGTCATCCTTATGGACTGTCTGATGACCTTCATGGGCTCGACCAGCAACGATTCCGTCTTCAACGCCTGGGTCACCGACGTCACCGCGCCGGAAAACCGCCCGAAGGTGGAAACCGTGTTTGCGGCCCTGCCGATCGTCGCCATGGGCGCCGTGGTCGGCGTCGGCTCGTTCGCCCAGTCCGGCGCCATCGGCTATGACGTCTTCTTCCTCGGCCTCGGCGGCTTTGTGGTGCTCTGCGGCGTGGTCGGCCTGTTCACGCTGGAAGAGCCGAAGCACCGGATCAGGCAGTCGAACGCGAACTATTGGAGCGATCTGTTCTACGGCTTCCGGCCGTCCGTCATCCGCACGCATAAGCGGCTTTATCTCACACTTGCAACTCTCGGCTTTTTCTCCATTGCCGTTCAGGTCTTTTTCCCGTATCTGCTGATCTATCTGCAGTATGTGATCCTGCCCGGCGTGCCTGCGATGGATCTCTGGGGCGTTTCGTACTATCTATGCGCCGCCGTGAGCGTTGCCGTGATGCTTGGCGGCATCATTCTGCTGCTGAAGCTCGGCGGCAAAAACAAGGTCTATGCCATGGCGCCCGGTACGGTCTGCTTTGTGCTCGGCCTGTTTGCGCTGTTCTTCGCCCATGATCTGCGCGCGGTGCTGCTGGCCGTTGCGCCCACCGTGGTGGGGTATGCGGTGCTGATGATTATGATCAACGCCTCTGTCCGCGACTTTACGCCGGAGGACAAGGCCGGGCAGTTTCAGGGCGTCCGCATGATTTTTGCCGTTCTGCTGCCGATGGTGATCGGTCCGATGCTCGGCAACTTCTCGTCTTCCGCTTCCGCCGTGACCTATACCGACGAATTCGGTGTCAGCCAGAACGCGCCCACGTCCGCCATGTTCCTTTGCGCTGCAATCGTTGCGGTGCTGGTCTTCCTGCCGCTGGGCTTCCTGATCAAAAAAGGCTTTACGCCCACAGCGGAAGAAAACGAAGCATAAAAAATGATTGATATATAAAAAAGGAGATAGACTTATGAAAACTTTATTGATCGGCGCCGGCGCAATCGGCGGCACAATCGCGGTTCTTGCCAAGCACGCGGGCTATGACATCCGTCTGCTTTGCCACCGCACGGAAACCAAAGAGCTGATTGAGCGCGAGGGATTCCACCTGCACGGCGTCATGGGCGATATCGATGAAACCTTCACCTGCTACGACAGCTATGACGCGTTGCAGGGCGAATCGTTCGATCTGATCCTGATCGCCACCAAGTATCAGGCAATGCCGGAGACGGCAAAGCAGGCGCTGCCGTTCCTTGCAGACGACGGCCTTGTGGTCGGTCTGCAAAACGGCATTCTGACGGATCAGCTGGCGCAGATCGTGGGCAAGCAGCGCGCGGTCGGCGTGATGATCGGCTTCGGCGCCACGCGCAACGCCGCGAACGACGTGACCATGACTTCGCTCGGCGAATTCTATCTCGGCATGCCGGACGGGTATCATCCGGCCAAGCTCGACGCGCTGTGCGAAATGTTCAAAAAGGTGCTGCCCACCCAGATTTCCGACAACATCACGCGCCAGCAGTATTCCAAGCTGATCATCAATTCCTGCATCAACGCCTCGGCCGGCATCACCGGTCAGGTGCTGGGCAAGATGGTGGACGACAAGCGTGCCAGAACGCTCTATCTTGCCATCGCGCGCGAAGGCATGCGCGTGGCAAAGGGGATGGGCCTTGACGTGCCGAAGTACGGCAAGCTGCTCAACTATAAGCTGCTCATGCTGATGGACAACGGCTACTATAACATGTGCTGCCGCCTGATCGTCATGCTCGTTTCCAAGCTGAAGTATAAGGACGTCAAGCCCTCCACGCTGCAGTCGCTGGAAAAGGGTGAAAAGACCGAGATCGACATCTTCAACGGCTATTTCGTGGAAAAGGGCAGGGAGGTCGGCGTGCCGACGCCCGTCAACGAAAAGCTGGTTGCGATGATCCACGAGATCGAAGACGGCAAACGCCCCATTACGCCGGACAATCTCGAAGAATTCCGCGGCATCCTGTATTGATAATCCGCCGTGTTGCAGCGGCCCTGGAGGACTGAACCAATGACAAAACGTATTGCAAGCATTCTGATTGCGCTGCTGCTGCAGCTCAGCGCGCTGTTCGGCTTCGGCGGCGGCGCGGCAACGGAGCCGTCGGACGCGCTTTACGACAAAGACAGCGTGGTGCACGTGATTGTGGAGCTGGATGAAAGCGGACTGCTGGATTCCGTTTCCTGCACCGAGGAACGCAACGCGCTGGTGGATTCCATTGAACAGAACCCGAAGTATCAGAGAATCACGGAGGCCCAGAAGAAGCTGCGCGAAAAGATCGAACAGACCTTTCAGTTTGCCGATTTTTCCGACAGCTACAACTACAGCTTCATTGCAAACGGCTTTTCTCTGGCCATCCCGTTCCGCTACGTCGACGCGCTCAGGAAGCTTTCCGGCGTCAAAAACGTGACGGTCAGCACGATGTACTCCATGCCGCG
>JAEEGI010001851.1_pt1 | contig 52387 bp, 32 predicted proteins | sample 8958751 | NCBI WGS metagenome assembly JAEEGI01 (sample SAMN16246545, study PRJNA631951) | gut metagenome | biome: gut microbiome; feature: rumen; material: KS-attached | host: Bos | place: Iran: Karaj | collected 2018-10
GGTTGATGGTTAGGTGCAGGGTGGTTACGCTGTCGCAGCCTTGGGCGTTGGTGCTAGTATAGCTAGGAGTATTAGTAGAACTAGTATAGGTAGAGCCTTGCCAAGTATAGCTGTCGCAGGCGGAGACGGTCTCGGTGGCCGAGGTGCTGTGGTTGATGGTGAGGTGCAGGGTGGTTAGGCTGTCGCAGCCTTGGGCGTTGGTGCTAGTATGGCTAGGAGTATTAGTAGAACTAGTGTAGGTAGAGCCGTGCCAGGTGTAGCTGTCGCAGGCGGTGACGGTCTCGGTGGCCGAGGTGCTGTGGTTGATGGTGAGGTGCAGGGTGGTTACGCTGTCGCAGCCTTGGGCGTTGGTGCTAGTATAGCTAGGAGTATTAGTAGAACTAGTATAGGTAGAGCCTTGCCAAGTATAGCTGTCGCAGGCGTTTATTGTCTCAATGCCTGAGGTGCTGTGGTGAATGTTGATATGCATCACAGTCGCGCTGTCGCAGCCGCCTGTGGTGGTATAGACAAATTCAGGCACCATGGTACTCGTGGTGTAGGTAATGCCCTGCCATGTGTAGCTTTCGCACGCTTCGGCATACAGTGGTGTAAGTGTTCGGCAGCGGGTGTTCCATTCGCCCATGGCCCAGTGGTCGCCGCATTCGCTCTTGATGGCGTAGTAGCAGATGATGCCCGACGGCATATTGGTGAACCAATAGACGGTGTCGGTCAGCGTCACGCGGTTGTGGCCGACGTTGGGATTGTTGATAGGCACAGTATCATACACCAAGGTGAACGTCTGCGGACGGTCGTAGTCCCAATGCAGCCGTGCGCCTGAGTCGGTCACGTTGTCGGCGGTGACAAACAGCGGCGGCAGGCAGCAGGAGGAGTCTGTCTTGATAAAGGTGTGGTTCAGCACGGTCGAGGTGTTGCCGATGCTGTCTATGGCCATCATGTGTATGAGGCCTTCCTCCCCACATGCCATCTCCGGCACGGTTATCAGGTGTGTCCCGGCTATGGGAGAAAAGCGGTGCACTGTGGTGTCGTCGCCAAACCAGTACACCATATCGGTGTACTCTTCGTAGAAACGTTCCGGGGGAATATTGAACATATATTTCTCCAGCCGTGCGTCGGTGCCGTGTCCCAGTTGCATATACACCGTGTGGAACCCTTTGGTCAATGCGCTGGCATCAATCATGAGGTTCCCGTAACTAAGGCTGCCCTGCTGGCGGTGGGCATAGTCTTCGTCGAACCAGTAGGTGTAGTCGATGCTGAAGCTGTCCTGCATGAGTTCCGGCGGGGTGTGGTAGGAGTAGAACATAAAGCTTTCCAGCTGTGCGGTGGTGCCGTGACCCAGCTGCATGTACAAAGCGTGGAACCCTTCGGTCAATGCGCTGGCATCAATCATGAGGTGCCCGTTGCTAAGGCTGCCCTGCTGGCGGTGGGCATAGTCTTCGTCGAACCAGTAAGTGTAGTCGATGCTGAGACTGTCCTGTGAGAGTTCCGGCGGGGTGTGGTGGGAATAGAACATAAATTTCTCCAACCGTGCGTTGGCACCGTATCCCAGCTGCATGTACAACGCGTGGATGCCGTCGGTCAGAGTGCTGGCATCGATTAGCAGATGACCGTTGCCTAGGTTGCCCTGTTGGCGGTGGGCATAGTCTTCGTCGAACCAGTAGGTGTAGTTGATGTTGAAGCTGTCCTGCGATAGTTCCGGTGGGGTGTGGTAGGAATAGAACATAAAGCTCTCTAGCTGTGCGGCGGTGCCGTAGCCCAGTTGCATGTACAACGCGTGGATTCCGTCGGCCAGTGTGCTGGCGTCGATCAGCAGATGCCCGTTGCCTAGGTTGCCTTGTTGGCGGTGGGCATAGTCTTCATCGAACCAATAGGTGTAGCCGATGTTGATATTGTCCTGCGTGAGGTTCTGTGACGGCAGGTGGAGCGTGGGGCTGAAGAAGCTCAGTCGGCCGGCCGAGTCGGGGTAATTGCCAGGATAGTCCTCCAGACCCGACCGTGCAGACAGCGAGAAGCCCAGCAGACACACCGCCATCGTTAAAAATAATCGTTTCATGGCAGTTGGAAACATGAAGGGTTATTCGTCATCATCGTCGTTGTTAATTATCTCAATATCGACTTCCAGCATGCCCTGTCCATCGGTGTGACGAGCGGCGGTGCAGTGCCCGATAAAGGGATTGTTTACAGCGGGATCCCACGGATAGTAACCTCCATAGATGCCAACCTGCGTGCTGTCATCGCCCAGGATTGTGGTGGCGATATCGTCGTTCAATGCCATTGACATACCATCAGAGTATGTGCCGCGGAAAGTCTGGAATACATGGGCGAAGTTCGAATAGTTGTGCAGGTTGTGGCCGGACATATTGGTCAGGTCGAAATAGGCGGAGTTGCCATAATAAGTATTAATTCCAATACAGTTATCAGATGTATAGCCGTTTAATGATCCGTTGGAATAAGTATTCCAAAACAATATACTATTCAGAATAGTCTTGTTGTTGAGAACGATGGCTTCGAGCGAAATCTGTGCGATACTATTCACTATCTGCATGCCGGGTTCTCTACTAGTATAAGCGTCAGCATTAAATCCTAGTATCACACTATTGTAGAATTGTGTGGATTGGGCAGACCATGAGGAACAGTTGTCCCAGTTTTGTGAGGACCATCGTTGAACTATGCAATTGATGAATCTTGCATTATAGGTAATATCAGTTGTCTGGTTGTCATTCCGGTACCCAGCATTCACCTGCTGAAACCTGCATTTGATAAATTGGGGGTGGTAGGCCTTATAGATTGTCATATTTGCTCCGGAAATAAAGAAAAGGCCTATCAATTCGAGGCGGTTAACGGTGTCTGTCACAGCAACGGTAAAAGAGTTTCGTATAGAGGTAATCTGTCTGCCGGTTGCACTGTCGGCGAACATGCCTGTCCCGCGAATGGTGACGGCCTTGGTAATGTCCACTGCGTCGAATAATCCGGACGAAAGGTTGATGACATCGCCATTCACGGCTGCGGCATGGGCCTGCTGCAAGGCATATATCCCATGAAACACCCTTACGCTGTCGTTGTGGGTCAAAGTGGCAAAAGGCAACTGTGCAAAGCCCATGTTGGCAATGCATAGCGCAGCGATAAGGAATAATGCTTTCTTCATATTAGTGCGTGCCGGTTATTAAGCATCGGCCCGTCGCTGTTAATGGATATTGTTTTTGTTTGAATATTTCGTATTCTTTTATTCCGTAATTATGCCCCCAACATTGATTAGCTGTATCGGATTGTTCAGATTGTGTGTTTGGTAAAATGGTTGTAGGACGTTGCAGTATAGTGTGTTGTGTGCAAGTGTTGAACTGATTGTTTGGGCAAACACTATTGCAAATATACTAATTTTTTTAATGGTGGGATAATTTTATACGGTTTGCAATAAAAAGATGGGTTCTTGCGTTATTAGATGAACGTGATTGATTATGACTAACAAGCGCAAGATAATAAACGACCCGGTGTATGACGGGTTTCTGACGATAGAGGATGACATCATCTTCGATGTGTTGTCGCACCCCTACTTCCAACGGCAGAGGCGCATCAAGCAGCTGGGATTCACCTGTCTGGTGTATCCGGGGGCGATGCATACGCGGTTCAGCCACATGCTGGGGGCACTGAACCTGATGAACCGGGCATTGGAAGTGCTGAAGGTGAAAGGGGTGGAGCTGACCAACGACGAGATGCTGGGTGCCAAACTGGCCATACTGATGCACGATATAGGCCACGGGCCTTTCTCGCACACATCGGAACGCACTTTGGCCGATATGCCGCACGAGGTGTGTTCGCGGCTTTATATGGAACGCCTGAACAGAGAGTTTGGCGGCAGGCTGACCACAGCTATCAGAATATTCGACGATGAGTATCCCAAACACTTTCTGCATCAGCTGGTGAGCAGCCAGTTGGATATGGACCGCCTGGACTATCTGGGGCGCGACAGCTTCTTTACCGGAGTGAGCGAGGGGATAGTGGGTACTGACCGCATCATCAATATGTTGAATGTGAAGGATGACCAACTGGTGGTGGACGAAAAGGGCATCTACTCGGTGGAGAAATTTATTATTTCGCGCCGGCTGATGTATTGGCAGGTGTATCTGCACAAGACCGTGGTGTCGGCCGACACGCTTCTGATGAACATCCTGAGGCGGGCCCGCGAGCTGGCGTCCTCGGGCAAGCCTCTGGGCATAGAAGGATTGCCGTTGCACGATTTCCTCAGCCATCACTACACCCAAAAGGATTTTGAAGAGAACGAGGAGCTGTTGGACCGCTTTGCGCTGATTGACGACAGCGACGTGGATATGGCTGTGAAATGTTGGATGAAGCATGAGGACAAGGTGTTGCGTATGCTGTCGGAGCATCTGGTGAATCGTCATCTGAGTGCCATAAAGGTATCGGACCAACCCTTTGCCCCCGAGACTGTGGAGACTTTCAGGGTGCAGACCCAACTGCTCTATGGCATCGACGAACATGAAAGCGAGTATTTTGTGAATACGGGCATATTGAAAAATCATGCCTACGATTATAACGACCAGGAAATACGCGTGCTGTTCAAAGACGGTAGTTGCCGCGATATCGGCGACGCGTCGGACCAACTGGACCGCCATTTCCTGGAGAAACAGGTTACCAAGTATTACATCTATTTTCCAAAAGAGTTGAAATCATTATGAACGTACATTTTATAGCCATCGGGGGTAGTGCGATGCACAATCTGGCCATTGCCCTGCATTTGAAGGGATACCATGTGACGGGTTCGGACGACGAGATTTTCGACCCCGCCAAAAGCCGCCTGCAACGCTATGGACTGTTGCCCGAGAGCTATGGCTGGCATCCCGAACGCATCACCAAGGACCTCGACGCCATTGTGCTGGGCATGCATGCCCGCATCGACAATCCCGAGTTGCTGAAAGCCCAGGAATTGGGATTGAAGATATTTAGCTATCCGGAATACCTGTATGAGCAGTCGAAGGGGAAAACCCGTGTGGTGGTTGGCGGCAGCCACGGAAAGACTACCACCACCGCTATGATACTGCACGTGCTGCAGCATTGCGGCATCGAGGCGGACTATATGGTGGGTGCGCAGTTGGAAGGCTTCGAGGTGATGGTGCGCCTCAGCGAGACCGCCAAAGTGATGGTGATTGAGGGCGACGAGTACCTAACTTCGCCTATCGACCGCCGCCCCAAGTTCCACCTCTACAAACCTCATGTGGCTATCGTTACGGGCATTGAGTGGGACCATATCAATGTCTTCCCCACGTTTGAGATTTACAAAGACCAGTTTGCCCAGTTCGTCAATCTGATTGAGCCGGGCGGCAGGCTGATTTATTGCAACGATGATGCCGAGGTGCGCGATGTGGCGTTGAAGAACACCCGCACCGATATTGCCAAGCAGCCCTACGATGTGCCGCCCCATGAGGTGGTGGAAGGCATCACCTATCTTGACACAGCCCATGGCCGAGTGCCGCTGCGTGTGTTTGGCAACCATAATCTGCTTAATCTCACTGCTGCCCGCTATGCCTGTAACAGTCTTGGGGTGACAGACGAGCAATTTGACGAAGCTATTCAGAGTTTTGGTGGTGCTAGCAAGAGGCTGGAACTGGTGAAAGCCACTATGGACTGCGCAGTGTATAAAGACTTCGCTCATGCTCCTTCCAAGCTTCGTGCAACCATCGCTGCCATGAAAGGGCAGTACCCCAACCGCCGGCTGGTGGCCTGCATGGAGTTGCACACCTTCAGCAGTCTCACAGCAGAGTTTCTCAAACAGTATGCCGGCACGATGGACCGTGCTGATGTGCCATATGTATATTTCAGCCAGCACGCCCTGCAGCTGAAAAAACTGCCCGACCTCGACCCCGAACAAGTGAAGGCTTCTTTTGCCAACGAGCGGGTGCGGGTGTTTACAGACTCTAAGCAGATGGTGGAGGAATTGCGCAAGATGCATTGGCAGGATGCCAACTTGCTGATGATGTCGAGCGGCAACTTCGACGGCATCGACTTCAAACAGCTGGCCGACGAGTTGATTTAAGGAATCATGGAAACAGAAGTTGCACAAGGAGTATGTCAGTATAGCCGTAGTAAGAATCGGCACCCGGTGCTGTTTTATTACTGGAGGAATATTGTGCTGTTCTTTGTGTTTTTTTTGGTGGCAACTGTGCTGCCGACGGTCTTTCTGTCGGGGTATGACTGGAATACGATAGGTGCCATGATGCCTGTGATTACGTTGTTTATGCTTTTTTACAGTTTCTGTTTTGCATGGGTGATCAAAGGGAGTTTGGTGGAATCGGTCACGATAGACAATCCCCGTCAGGAGATACGTATTGTCCATTATCGGCTGAATGGAGTAAGGCGCGAAAGAGTTATTCCATTCGAAGGCTTTAGGTGGAATGTGCTATTTGCAAGAGACGGCAACCGTTTGCGGATGTATCCGTATAAAGGTAAACGGATTGTTGTAGTTGAAGGGCGGTTGGGGTGGACTTATGAGGATTATAGTGAATTGGTAAGTGCAATGCATCGTTTTGAAAAGAAAGAAAATAAAAAAAAGATATGACTAAATTTCAAATAGGGGACAAGGTAAAGTTCCTCAACAGTATCGGTGGCGGTGTTGTCACTAAGATAACGCCCGACTTTGTATTTGTGCGCGACGACACGGGCTTCGATATGCCTATGCCTCCCAGCGAACTTATCCGTATGGCCGACATGAACGGAGTGGCCAAGGTGTTCAACCAGGACGTTCCCGGACAGTTGCCATCCGCAGAGGAGGCAAAGCAGGAAGCAGAGGCTGAGTCGAAAGCAGCCGCACGGGAAGCGGAATTAAACAGAAAGCTTAAAGAGAAGTTCACCGGCTCGGCCGACGACGACAACATCGATAAGCTGCGCGAGGAGAATGTCAAACTGCGCTCGCAGGTGGCCAACCTGCAAGACCAGATTAAGAACCTCAAGGCACGTCTGGCACAGGTGCAGTCGCACAATGCCCAGAAGCTGAACGAGAATGTGTTGCTGCAATACATGGTGCGTCCCGGCGAGGCCGAAGTGGACCTGCATATCGAGGCTTTGACCGACCATCCCGAACGCCTCAGCGACATCGAGAAACATGAGATGCAGAAGCGTTTCTTCCGCACTTGTTTGAACCATGTGCTGCTCAACGGGTTCAAGAAGGTGGTGTTCATTCACGGCGTGGGCCGCGGTGTGTTGAAGACCGAGATACACAACGAGCTTGACCTCTACGACAACGTGCAGTACGTCGATGCTCCTGCCTCGCTCTACGGCTCTGGTGCCACCGAGGTGTATATCAAATCAAAAAAATAACTCGATAATACAAAACTATCCCAATGAGCACACAGATACAAGTAGGCGACCTCACCCTTGGAGGAGGCGCACCGATAAGAGTCCAGTCCATGACCAACACCGACACTATGGACACCCAAGCTACCGTCGAGCAGTCCCTGCGTCTCGTCGAGGCAGGCTGCGAACTGGTCCGCATCACAGCCCCCGATGTCAAAGCGGCGGAGAACCTCTATAACATCAAGAATGAGTTGGCGCGTCGCGGCTGCAGTGTCCCGCTGGTGGCCGACATCCATTTCAACCCCCTCGCCGCCGAAACAGCGGCCACTATCGTCGAGAAGGTGCGTGTCAATCCCGGTAACTACACCGACCGCAATACGGGCAAGACCCATTTCACCGATCAGGAATATGCCGACGAGCTGAAAAGGATAGGGGAGAAGATGTCGCGCCTCATTGAGATATGCAAGCAGCACCACACCGCTATGCGTATCGGCACCAATCACGGCTCCCTCAGCGAGCGCATCATGAGCCGTTACGGCAACACTCCCGAGGGCATGGCCCAGTCCGCCATCGAGTTTGCCCAGGTGTGCCGCGAACAGGACTACCACCAGTTGGTCTTCTCCATGAAGGCCAGCAATGTGCAGGTGATGGTGCAGAGCACACGCCTGTTTGTGGAAAAGATGCATGCCCTCGGAATGGACTACCCAATACATCTTGGTGTCACCGAGGCGGGCGATGCCATGCAGGCGCGCTACAAGAGTGCCGCCGGCATTGGGGCGCTGCTTATCGACGGCATCGGCGACACCATCCGTGTTTCCCTCACCGAAGACCCTGTCGAAGAGATTCCCGTGGCCTACGGCATCCTCCAAGCCGTTGGGGCACGTATCAGCCAATGCGAATACATCGCCTGTCCCTCCTGCGGCCGCACGCAGTACGACATCCAGCAAGCCCTGCAGCAGATCAAGGCGCGCACCCAGCACCTCAAGGGCGTAAAGATTGGTGTGATGGGCTGCATTGTCAACGGTCCGGGCGAGATGGCCGACGCTCACTACGGCTACGTGGGACAGGGCGCAGGCAAGATAACCCTCTACAAAGGCAAGCAAGTGGTCAAGCGCGACATCCCCCAAGCCGCCGCCGTCGACGAGCTCGTCAACCTCATCAAGCAAAACGGCGACTGGATAGAGCCGTGATTCAAACGAGAATCGTTAGCTGCCCCATTTTATGCGAAACCTAACAAGTTCGCACATTTTGTTGCACTGAGTAAAATTACTCAATCCATTGAGTAAAATTTCATAATGCCTTTTAGTGTGCTTATTCCAAGAGCGTTATAGGGAAGAAGAATACTACAGAGGGGTGGGGTTTGATGAAAACCTAAAAGCAAATATGTCAAAGAACTCTTTTTTGTGATGAGTCTTCGCCGCCACTTTGCCGAGTGTCTGCCTTCGCTCTTTGTTCGCCTCCGGAAGCGATCCTAAAGCGAAGCTACACAGAACCTTCAACGAAGTGCGTCGCGACTCAAACACGATGCAAAAATACAACCACCGCATTGCGGTCTAAAGCCCCATCACGCTTCCCCGTCCGACAAGTCTGACCCGTCCGATAAGTCCGACCAGTCTGACCAGTCCGACAACTCCTCACACCCCACCCCCAAAATTAGTGCCAGCAACGTTGCAGTGCTACAGTTCGAAATACCTTCATCCAAAGATAATGCAAACACGCAGACAAAGGCGATATCCTACCAATATTCTTATTGATTACAATTATTGGCCATACTTTTTTTGCACATATTTTGGGCGTTTCACCACATTTTTGCACTTATTCACCGTTGCGGGCACATTTTTTGCCTTTGAACAGGGGGACAAAGAAAATGTGTTAATGTGTAAATCCAATGACACATTAACACATTCACGTATTCAAATATTCCGCGTTTACTCGTCCTTGTATCCTGCGGCGATACGGACTTAGGAAACGTTCGCATCCCCTGCGGCGATGCGGGCGCGTTTGCGCTCAATCTCGTCGAGGATAATCTTGCGGATGCGGAGCGAGCTGGGGGTGATTTCCAGATACTCGTCATCGCGGATGTATTCCATAGCCTCTTCCAGCGAGAACTTGATGGGAGGTATTGTGGTGCTCTTGTCGTCGGCACTCTTGCTTCGCATGTTGGTGAGGTTCTTGGCCGTCACCACGTTGATAACGATGTCGTTGCCGGGACGAAGGCTTTCGCCAATCACCTGTCCGGCATAGACGTGTTCGCCGGGCTCGATGAAGAACGGGCCGCGGTCTTGCAGTTTGCTAATGCTGTAGGCTGTGGCTTCGCCGGTCTCCTTGGCGATGAGGGCACCCATTTTGTGGTCGTCCATTTCGCCTTTCCAGGGTTCGAAGCCTGAGAAGCGGTGTGCAATGATGGCTTCGCCGTTGGTGGCGGTCAGCAGGGTGTTGCGCAGTCCGATGATGCCGCGGGAGGGAATCATGAAGTCCAGCTGCACGCGGTCGCCTTTGGTTTCGATAGTGCCAATTTCGCCCTTGCGGCGTGTCACCACATCAATCACCTTGCTCGAGAATTCCTCAGGCACCAACACGGTGAGCTGTTCTATAGGTTCACACTTCTGTCCGTCAATCTCTTTGATAATGACCTTGGGTTGTCCCACCTGCAGCTCGTAACCCTCGCGGCGCATGGTCTCGATAAGCACCGAAAGGTGCAGTATTCCACGTCCGTATACCAGCAGTGCGTCGGGCGAGTTGGTCTCTTCCACACGCAGTGCAAGGTTCTTCTCCAATTCTTTGAACAGACGTTCGCGGATATGGCGGCTGGTAACATATTTTCCCTCCTTGCCGAAGAATGGCGAGTTGTTGATGGTGAAAAGCATGCTCATTGTGGGCTCGTCGACCTTGATGGGGGGCAGGGGTTCGGGGTTCTCGCTGTCGCAGATGGTATCGCCAATCTCGAACATGACGTTCTTGTCCAAGTCGAGAAGCACGGCACATATCTCACCCGCTTCCACCACGTTCTTTGTACGTTCTTTGCCCAGACCTTCAAAGGTGTAGAGCTCTTTTATCTTGCTGGCGATTTGAGTCTGGTCGCGTTTCACCAAAGTGATGGGCTGACCGGCCTGCAGGGTGCCCCGGTTCAGTCGTCCCACGGCGATGCGTCCCAGATAGCTGCTATAGTCCAGCGAAGAAAGCATCATCTGTGTATTGCCATCCGACACGCGGGGTGCAGGTATGTGTTCAATGATAAGGTCCATCAGATAGGAAATGTCATCTGTCGGGGTCTTCCAGTCGGCACCCATCCAGCCCTGCTTTGCCGAGCCGTAGGCTGTGGGGAAATCCAGCTGGTCGTTGGTGGCTCCGAGGTTGAACATCAGGTCGAAGACAGCTTCCTGGGTCAGTTCAGGGTCGCAATTGGGTTTATCCACCTTGTTGATAACCACGATGGGTTTCAGTCCCAGCTCGATGGCTTTCTGTAGCACAAAGCGTGTCTGGGGCATGGGACCTTCGAAAGCGTCCACCACCAGCAGCACGCCGTCGGCCATGTTCAGAACGCGTTCCACCTCACCGCCGAAGTCGCTGTGGCCCGGGGTGTCAATGATGTTGATTTTGTAACCCTTGTAACGGATTGAAACATTCTTGGACAGAATGGTAATGCCGCGTTCGCGTTCAAGGTCGTTGTTGTCGAGGATAAGGTCTCCGGTTTCCTGATTCTCACGGAAAAGCTGTGCCTGGTGCAGCATGCGGTCGACCAAAGTGGTTTTACCATGGTCTACGTGCGCAATAATGGCAATATTTCTAATGTTTTGCATCGTTAGTGGTATGTCTTAAAAACTTGCAAAGATACAAAAAATATCTTATACCACAACTTTTTATTTTCAACACACTCTTGCTCAAGTCTTATGCTCGAGGTATAGGTTGGCAAGACAGATGGCGTATTCCTGTTCCTGAGGGACTTCGCGCGACAATATGCTATTCTTTGGTTTCCACGCCACTATGAAACTCACTACCGCCGACGTTACTTGGTAGCCCTTTTCGGATAGTTTCTTTATTTCGGCCTCTTTCGATTTGGACAATGCAGCCACACATTCTCCATTTTGGGTGAAAAGATATCCGTTGCGGTATTGCAGAGCATCGCCGCTCCGAAGCCGCAACACTATAGTTTTCCGCTCTTTGAAAAAGTCGAGAAATACATCCCTATGGGTTAAAGGAACACTTAACGGAATATGTTCCGATACTGTCACGTGATGGGCTATCGGGGGCATCGTTCCAAAGAAGATGTTGCTGTCGGTATGGACATACAGTTGCTCTTTGGCACGTGTGATGCCCACATAATAAGCACGTAGGGTCTCTTCTGTCAGCTGGGACGAGGAGGCAATCAGGTGAACGATGTCAAATTCCCGCCCTTTTGCCTTGTGGATAGTGGAAATGAATATTGTTTGGCAGTCGGCAGTGATAAAGTCCTCGATATCCGATTCGAGCAAATACTCTTTCAGGTCACTGAGATAGATTGCTCTGTGTGTAGTCTCATAGTCGGAGAAGAAGCTTTTCATTGCATCCAGACAGGTGCTGTCTTTATAATGCTGCAAGGTGCGCTTCTTCGCCTCGTTCCACTGGGCCCAGGTAAGTGTGATTTGGTCTATTGATGAGAATTGCTTGAGAAAGTACCTCACCTCGGCAAGATGGTAAAATCTAAACCCTCCCATCGATTGTATCAGTCGGGTATGCAGTCCTTTTTCCTGCAGCAGATAGGCTATCTGCATGGCTTCTTCGTTTGTGGTGGTGAGTATGCAGGTGCTTTTCTCCGTACCTTTTTGTTCGGCTACTCTGTTGGCTACATCAATTAGGAAATCATGGGCATCGTAAAGGTGCAGCTCCACTGTGCCGTAGTCTTTGCTGAATGCCAAGCAGGGAGATTCCTTCATGCGATTGGGGATTCTTTTTGCAAAGGCATTGGAAAAGTCTACTATCAATTGGGTGCTGCGATAGTTGGTCGTCATCTCGTAGAGTGTGGCTCCGTGTTCTGTTATGAGCGATTTCAAGTACTTGGAATCGGACCCCCGGAACTTATAAATGTTTTGGTCATCATCGCCAACGGCTATCACGCGCATCTCTTCGTTTTTCTTCATCAAAGCCGTCAACAAACGGAAATCGTCCTCACCCATATCCTGTGCCTCATCTATCACCAGTACGCTTTTGGCTATCTTCGATATCTCAACTTCCCCATTCTCTATCATTTTCGCGGCCTGCCCCACAATGTCCTTTGCTTCGCTCAAACTTCCCTGTTTTCCCAACAGGTCGAAGCTGTAAGAGTGGAATGTCTTGATCTCCACAAAATGTGCGGCATTGCCTATAAGCTCAATCAGTCGTTTTTTGAATTCGGTGGCTGCCGACCTCGAGAATGTGAGCATCAACAATTGCTCGTGTTTCACATCTTCGAGCAAGAGCAGTGAGGCCAGTTTGTGAACCAGCACCCTTGTTTTGCCGCTTCCGGGTCCTGCGGCGACCACTATATATTTCGATTGCTTGTCGTTGATTATTTCTAACTGTTTCTCGTCCAGTTGGCCGAAAATGTGTTTATATTTGTCCGGAGTGATATTGTTGTTTATCTCGGTTCTTCTTTCACCTTTAAAATACTTCTGTATGAACTTACGGAAATCCATATTGAAGTAGTCGTTCACAAACTGCAATGCGGCATCGTAATCCTTCACCATCAAGTTGGCATACTCTCCGACAATATGTATCTGGCGTATCCGTTGTTTGTAGAATTCGTCCAGCATCCTGTATTGCTCTTTTCCGTACCGGGCGCCTCTGTCGGCCACTCTGTCGAGCTGTAATGTGTTATATATTACCAGAAAACCGCCTTCCAATTTGAGAAGGGAAGTCTTTGAGAGATAGAGCAAAGCCTCTTCAAATTGGTCTAATGTGACCTCTCTGTTCGAGTCAAAGCTCAGTTCGTTAACGCTGCGGGTGAATCTGTGCATAAGTTCTATCACAGAGAAGTTTACCAGCGTATTGTGTGATGATGGCTTTTTTGTTTCTTCTTTGACAGCTGTTCTTTGGGCTTCCGCGGTCAGGGTCTTTACAATAAACCTGCATATTTGGGAGCGTTGCTCGAATTGCTTTTCTATCGTCGTTTTGTCGTTTACCAGTTGAATGACCGCGCTTCCGGTTGCCGTGTGTTCTTCTTTTAGGATGTAGTTTTTTATTGTGAGGAAGTACAACAGGTTCTTGATTCTTTTCACAGTGCTGATGGCTATGCCCGCATTCTGTGCCGCCTCGTTCAGTTCTTTGTAGTTTATTGTGCAATGATGGTTTGAAATGCTTTTCAACACGAACTGCTCCAATTTCAGCAACTGCTCAAGGTCTCTTGCTGTTGAACTTTTTTCTATCCATGCTTGCATATCAAGTGTGTCTGCAAGCAGTCCGTCCTGCCGCATCAGGTTGATGTTCCTGATTACGCTCTCTTTAGTCATTCCCAGTATATCGGCAAGATAGTCCACCCGGCTTTCGGCCTCTCCGCTTTGCCCTTTGGCCGAGGCTCGGGCACTGATCAGTGAGCGTATGATTCGTGCGGCCTCTTCTCTTGTTTGGGAATCGAAATAGGGAGATAGGTTGAGACGATGTCTGGCCTCGTCCATATTCCCGACGCAAATGCCTGTGGCAAATACTTTAGGGGCGTTGTTCCCTCTATGTATGTATCCTGCATTCTCCAATGCGGCAATGGCGGCTTTGACGCGGGTCTCCATATCATTTCCCTCCTCGCTCCATCCCGCTTGGCGTGCTATTTCTAACGGCGAACAACTTATTTTGGTTCTTGTAGGTGTCAGCTCTTTTATTGCTTTCCACACTTGCTGTATGTCGCTTATACTGAGCTTTGTTTGATTCAGCAGAATGAAATGTTTGTCCAAATCGTTGTCGCTGTACAGTACGTAGCACGAAGCCTCCATCTGTGGGTCCCGTCCGGCTCTCCCGGCTTCTTGGATGTAGTTCTCCAACGAGTCGCTTATATCGAAGTGAACCACAAGTCCCACATCTTTTTTGTCCACCCCCATCCCGAAAGCCGAAGTGGCCACAATCACCTGCACTTCCCCTCGCATAAAGGCATCTTGGTTCTTCACTTTGTCGGCCGCCTCCATCTTTCCGTTGAAAGGCAGCGCACTGATGCCGTCATTATTCAAGTGGTTGCTTATTTCCCTTGTCCTTTTGGTGCGCGACACATATACTATCGATGGGCAGTTATGCCCCAGTATTAGGTTCCTCAGTTGATTGTATTTGTCATTATCCGTGTCGGCGTGTATTACCGAATACCTCAGGTTTTTTCGTTCGGACGAGGCTGCAAATATCCTCAGGTCTATTCCCAGTTTCTGTTGGAAATAGTCGTGAATATCGGTTATTACTTTTTGTTTGGCTGTTGCGGTAAAACAGGAAACGGGTATAGGTTTCCGCAAGTTCTTTTTCTTCTGCAAATCTCTAAGGAAATCCCCTATAAAAAGGTAGTCCACTCTGAAATCGTGCCCCCATGCCGAGAAACAGTGTGCTTCGTCTATCACAAATCGTGCAATATTACGACCCATCAGCAGCCTCTCAATAGTGGCAGAGCGGAGCATTTCCGGGGCAATATACAACAGGTTGGCAGCACCCGACGACACTTGGTTTATTGCCTCTGCACGTTCTATCGGGTCCAGCAATCCGTTGATGGTCACCGCATCGCTTATCCCTCTCTCCATCAGATTGTCCACCTGGTCTTTCATCAGCGACTGCAGCGGTGAAATCACCACCGTCAAAGCATGGGCGTTGCGTCCGGCCATCAGTGCAGGAAGCTGGAAAGTGAGCGATTTCCCACCACCGGTTGGGAAAATAGTCAGAAGCGATTCCCCCCTGATGGCGGATTCCACCGCTTGCTGTTGCATCGGAACTCCTTCAAACATGCGGAACCGGTCATAACCAAAGAATTCTTTCAATCCTACATGCGCGTCCAGCCGTTGCCTGCAGTATTCACATCTTCCGCATGGCCGGTTTCTCAGGTGATTCATCATGTTGGCCACCTTGGGGTATGTTTTCATCACCCAAGCAGGTGTCATCGACATCAGGTCGTCGGCTCCTATCACGGCCAAAGAGTAGGCCAATTCTATAGGATATTGACTTGCCAGCAGTTCTATGTTTGTGTTTTGGCATAGTTTACCGCTGTATTCTGCCAAGATAAGATTGGCAATGCTTTCCCTAACCTCTGCAAAAATGGGCTGTCTTCCTTTCGAATAGTCGTTTTTCAGGTATTCGAAAAATCCACCAAACTCTTTTGTGTCTTTCAGCAGGTGGTAATAGATTGATTGTCTTTTGGGGTCGAGGCTATCCCATGCCGCCAACTCGTCGTGCAGCAGTTCGCATGCTTTTTTTGCATCGTTAACCGGATTGTTCAGTTCGTCTGTCTGCAATTTGTCATCTTTCACAAGATGGTGGTATGGCTTCTTGGGAAATAATAGCGGTGAAAGGTATAAAGTGTCGATTATGATATGCCCAGTTGCAACGGATTTGTTTATGTAATTCAGGTCATGCCTCACGATGTTGTGCCCGCACCAAGTGTCGCAGCCCGATACAAAAGAGTCAAACTCGGCGGCATTGTGGGTATGCAGGGTTGCGCCGTTGTCGCGCACTGCACCGTAGTCGACTATTTTCCCGCTTTGGATGCTGACCTCTGTATCGATGAATGCTATCATACTATTATCTGCCAGGTGTCAGCCAGACGCTTTTCCCGTTTGGAGGGGAAGAGAAAGTCTTTTGTTCTCCTTTTGATGTATTTCACTATGGGTTTGCGCACACGGCAGCATTTGTAGGGCGATAGGTGGCGGTAGTGTTCCCAAAGGCTGTGGTAGGGTCCGCCGCTATAGAGGTAATTCCAGGGCTTGTGTTTGCCGCAGTAGTGGATGATTACGGCTTTGGGGAGCTCTTGCATGAGGGTGTTTTGGTAGTGATCGGGGAAGTCGGTCCAGTATGCCTTATGGAGGTTTTTCGTCTGGAGATTGTATCGCTCGGGTAGCCACACTGTCTTTTCGTGCAGAACACCGTTGAGCGCATCCTGGTCCATGTAGGGCAGGTTGTCGCGGTTGCTCCGAATGAAGTCGAGCAGACGGGTCCCTATGTCGATCTGCCGCCAGTAGTCGAGGTTTAACATTACCACGCCGGCGTTGAAGTAGCCGTATTTCCGGTCGTATTGCAGATGGTCGTAGGAATTGTTCTCAAAGGTCATCCACCCGTCTTTGACCCCGGCGATGGCTTTCCCCTCAAGGTCGGTGTCCCACATGGGTTCGAGGCTGCCCGCCACGATGATGTCGCAGTCGAGGTAGATGGCTTTTGACACTTCGTGGGGGAGTAGCCGGGCTGCCATGATTCGGTAGTATGTGGGTTGTGAGATACGGCAGAAGGATTGGTTGAGGGGAAAGTCTGCAGTCTGTTTGCTGTCCACCTTCACGATGTGCAGGGTTTGGCCGTATTGGGTCCCAAGCTGCATATATTTCCGTTGGTTTCTTGAAGAAAACGACTCATCCACTAGAACAAACACACTTAGTTTGCTCTTGCGGTTGTTCTCGAAGAGAGAGGTGAGCATCACGCCGCAGTATGGGGCGAAGTCGTTGTCGGTAGCGCAGATAACGTTGATGGACATGGGTATTTGAATGTGTTAATGTGTTATTCTCGAATTAACTCATTAACGCGTTAACGTATTCAATTATTCTATTGTGAATTTGAAACTGCGGTATTTGGATGTTGTGGATGGGTTTTCTGTTACTCTCAGTTTCTCGTTGCCGAAACTCATTATACGGTCGCCGTCCTGGGTTTCGGTATGATATACGGCAAAGAGGTTGTAGAACATTGTGAGAAACTCTTGTGACCTTATATCAATTGTCAGCTCATAGCACATCTCGTATTGTGCGTCAAGTTTAAAGGTGCAGCGGTAGTCGGCGGTATTGATTATCATCACGCCTTCCACTCCGTTGCCTGCGGGCATGTATGTGATGTCAAACGATTGGCTTTCTGCACGCTCGTTGCCCACAAAGGCTCCCAGCGATTGCACAATATGGTGTGCATCCCTTCCCAACTGCTCAGGGATGTAGTCGGGTTGCACTTGGCTCCAAGCCATTCCCCCGCAAATCAGTGCGAGAATGAATAAAACGGTTCTTTTCATATTTTTGATAATCTTTCCATTACTAATGCTATTGTCTCTTTCATCGGCTGGTGGTAGTCGTTTAGGAATGTGCCCTTGGGCCTGTTGGCAATAATCAGGCACACAGTCAGGGCTTCATGCCCCAGTGCACGGGCAAATCCATATATGGCCGATGTCTCCATTTCGAGGTTTGTCACTTCTGTCCCGTCCCAGCAGAATTCGGCCAGCCGTTCGTTCAGGTTCTCTACACTGGGCGTCAGCCTTATGTTGCGTCCCTGTGGGCCGTAAAAGCCTGGTGCCGTCACCGTAATGCCGTGCACCATCCCTTCGCCCACAATCCCCAACAGGCGTTCGCTTCCTTTTACGCAATAGGGCGTCGCCAACCGGTTGTCCAAATCCATGTGTTTGGCAAAGGCCTGCTCCATCTCTTTCTCAAATCCGTCGTTGGGATGGCGGTAGTAGTTTAGCAGTCCGTCCATACCTATGGCATAGCGCGAAGCCACCCTGCACCCGCAGTCCACGTTGCTTTGTATCGACCCGCTGGTGCCAATGCGCACAAGGTTCAGGCTGCGGTGTTCCGCTTTTACGGTGCGTGTGGTCCGGTCGAAATTGGCGGCTGCGTCCAGCTCTGTGGCCACGATGTCGATATTGTCGCATCCCATGCCTGTAGAGAGTGCCGTGAACCGTTCGCCGTGATATTTGCCAGTAAGCGCATGCAATTCGCGGTTCATCGACTCGAATTCCACGGTCTCGAATATCTCTTTGAACATATTCACCCGTTCGGGGTCGCCCACCAGCAAGACGTTGTCGGCCAAGTTTTCGCCCGTCAGATGTATGTGGTAAAGGCTCCCGTTGGGAGCCAATACCAGTTCACTTTCTTTTATTGCCATTTTATTTTACTTTTCGATGTTATGCAATGTGCGGTTGCTCGTTTAGCAAGAGGCTTGCACATTTCCGAAGTGTTCTATCGACTCGAAGAGCCTCTGCGGTTCGTGCTGTTGTCGGTGCTGCGGTTGCTAGCACTATTGCTGCGGCTGGTAGCACTGGCCGAGCTGCTGCGGCTGTTGTTGTTTCCCGTTACGTTGCTGCTACGGCTGGAGCTGTTGCTGCGGCTTTCCGATGCGGTTCCGGTACGGCTTGTGCTGCTGTTGCTGGGGCTATCTGTTGCAGTACTTTTGCGGCTGTCAGTAGAGGTGCCGGTGCGGCTGGTGCTGCGGCTACGGCTCTCCGATGCGGTGCTGCTAGTGCTGCGGCTATCTGTAGAGACACCTGTACGGCTATTGCTGTTGCTGCGGCTTTCCGATGCGTTGCTGGTGCGGTTCGTGCCGTTGTTACTGCGGCTATCTGTTGAGACGTCTGAGCGGCTATTGCTGTTGCTACGGCTCTCCGAAGCGGTTCCGGTGCGGTTGGTGCTGCTGTTTTCGCGACTCTCCGAAGCAGTGCCAGTACGGTTAGTGTTGCTGTTACCGCGGCTCTCCGAAGCAGTGCCAGTACGGCTAGTGCTGCTGTTACCGCGGCTCTCCGAAGCAGTGCCAGTACGGTTAGTGTTGCTGTTTCCGCGGCTCTCCGAAGCAGTGCCGGTACGGTTGGTGTTGCTGTTACCGCGACTCTCCGAAGCAGTGCCGGTACGGTTAGTGCTGCTGTTTCCGCGGCTCTCCGAAGCGGTGCCGGTGCGGCTTGTGCTGCTGTTTCCGCGGCTCGAATTGTCAACGCTGCTACGCTTGCCTGTGGAGCGGTCGGTTACCACTACATTGGTCGAACCTCTTTCGCTTGTGATGCGGTTGCCGCCGCGGGTGGTGGGGTCGTTCTGCACGGGCACTTGCGAGCGGCAGGCTGTAATGTTGCCCACCAGTGGCAGGTCGTTATACTGGTAGCCCGACGGGGTCTCGTTGTAGCCAGGACGCTCTCTGCCGGGAGTGTAGGGCTTGTGAGGTATTGGAGCCGGGTGGCTGGGCAGACGGCGATAGTAGGGGTGGTAGGTGATGTGTGGATAGTGAGTCCAGTGCCAGCCGGGACGGTGAATATCGTAGTGGTAGGTATAGTAGTATACCTTGGGACGCGGCAGGCGCACAAATGGGTTGTAGGGCGGCATTGCCCATACAAATTTGGGTCGTGGGCGGGTGTGGCGGAAACGGAGGAACTGCGCCGCGCTATAGATACTGTGGTTCTGCATCAGATAGATGCAATCCAGATCGATGGGCATGTATATTTCCTCGCCGGTATAGGCGTCGAAACCATACAACCATATCTCATAGAACGATGAACCAATTTGTTCTGCCCACACCTCGTTGATTATTACGTAGGTGGGCAACTCATCGGGATAGCCGCAATAAATCATCAGCTCGTTCTGATTGTTGAGGCATGTCACCGTGCGTACTGCTTGGTTGTAGGTGAAATAGAGGATGTTGGAGGCTGAAACAGTCATTGTGGCTATCATCATTGCCAGCATTAAAACGATTTTTTTCATGGCTGTCTGTGTTTTTAAGGGTTCTTTATTGTTTAGTATTATTATTTTCTTTTTTATTTTGCAAAGATACAACATTTTTTCTAATTGATGTCTTTTTCTGTACACAACGCGCCATTTTTTGTATCTTTCTGTCCTGATTTAACCCAAATAGCTCATTAAGGTTTATGGCATATTCTTTTCTTTCAAGTTGCGATGAACTGACCGCCACCGCGAGTTCCGTCTCTCATAGGGGTACAGCGAAGCTGTGGGATATGTATCCCAGAACAAATGCCAAAAGTCCTTACACACAGAAGAACCATCCGTGACGTCTTCGCCAGCGGTATACATTGCGATGCCCTCACGATTTTTCCGTGGAAGGTGCGGTTGCCGTTAGGGTAGGGGGAATCCCGATTCTTTGCGGCTCAACGCGGGCATCGCAAAACATTAGGAATAAATGTTCTAAGTTCTAGTTTGATATATGACTGATTTTATTACAACCACGAAGAGGTTGAATGTTGATAACACCGTACAAGCGTAGCGCAGTGCGGTGACAGAAGAATCTCTCTATCAGCGTCCCGAAGGGACGCGACAATGAGAACGGTTTGGAAAATCAGTCATACTATATTGTAGAGTGTTTTTCTATTTCTCCGTAGCAGTCTCTTCCCAATAGGAGGCATTCTCTATGCCCATGGCTTTGGGGTCAAAAACGGGGTTCTTGCCCTCTTTCTTCTGCTTTTCGTAATCCCGCAACAGTCTGAATGTCTTGGGCGAAAGCAGCAGTATGGCAATGATGTTGATCCAAGCCATCATACCCACGCCCATATCACCGAGACTCCAAATAATGCCGGCCTCTTTCAAGCTGCCGAAAAACACAGCCCCCACAAAAATCACACGCAGTATGGCAATCAGTCGTTTTTCGGCTTTGAGGCTGTCGAAGATAAGACGGTCGCGGTGCTTGGTCTTTATCTTGTCGTGTGTGTCGAAATATTTATCCTGAATCTTGTCGCGGTGTTCGCGCGATTTGCTGAAGAGGTATATAAGACTGGTTTCGGCATAATAATAGTAGGCCATGACGGTGGTGAAGGCAAAGAAGAACAAGGTGATGCTGATGGCGATGCCGCCCCAGCCCTGGCCCAGCAGTGTGCTGAGGGCCGCAATGGTGTATTCCACGCCCGGCTGCCCCAGTTGGGCCGCATCGGTCTTGAAAAGGAATCCGCCCGTGGCGGGGTCAATGATGTTGTAGCAACGGGTGGCGAGCAGCATGACAGCCGTTGCCGTACACACCAGGAGTGTGTCAACATAAACTGAAAAGCCCTGCACCAGTCCCTGCTTTACAGGGTGGGACACCTTTGCAGCCGCCGCCACAATGGGGGCGGTGCCTTGTCCGGCCTCGTTGCTGTAAATGCCGCGTTTCACTCCCCACGCTATTGCGGTTCCCACGATGCCGCCAAAAGCCTCGGAAATGCCGAAAGCACTTGTTATCATGTCGTGGAACGCCTGCGGGACAGCTTGGAAGTTCACTATCAACACTACAAGCGACAGCAGGATATAGGCTATGGCCATAAAGGGTGTTACAATCTCGGCCACCACCGAAATACGCTTCACACCGCCAATGACCACCAATGCAATGAGAGCGGCAAGGACGATGCCCACTATCCAGGGGGCAATGTTGAAGGTGTTGGAGAAGGAGAGCGAAATGCTGTTGCTGTGGATGGGTGGCAGGCACACTGCACACGAAAGCACGGTGATGACGGCAAACAGGATGGCAAGCCACGGACAACGGAGGCCTTTCTCGATATAGTATGCCGGGCCGCCGCGCAACTGGTTGCCCTGACGGGTTTTGTATATCTGTGCCAGACAGGCCTCGGCGTAGGCGGTTCCTGCCCCGAAAAATGCAATAATCCACATCCACACTATGGCACCCGGACCACCCATGCCTATGGCCATTGCCACACCCACAATGTTGCCCGTGCCCACACGGCCCGACAACGCCAGCGCAAAGGCCTGGAACGAGGATATCCCCTCCTTTTTATTGCGGTCCTTTTTGAACAGAAGCCGCACCATGTCGCCGATGTGTCGCACTTGCACAAATCGCGTTCCGAACGAGAAATAGAAGGCGGCCAGCAGGCATAAGCCCACCAGTGGCCAGCTCCACACATAGCTATTCAGCAGGGTGATGATTTTGTCCATTGTCTATTCTTTTTTTGTTCTTTTTTGTTGTTTTGTTGTTGGTACATTCATCCGTCCATATTTGCCAGAGTATTCTTCTTCTGTCTGAGTATGAGTGGTATGAGTGTTGGTGTTAGACCAAAGGCGTTGCTGACGATGAAAATGCAAAGTTAGTTAATTTATTTCACATGTCAAAATCTATTTCCATTTCGGCCTGCATCAACTCCCTATCCGCTGCATTGCCACGCCCTTTCCGCTTCCTTGGCTCGATATTGCTGCACCAATGGCCCGTTGTTCCCGCTCCCTTACGCCTGAAGCTGAAAACAACTACTAAGCGAATCCATATTCACTGCAGAGGTTGAGAAGAGCTCAATAAGGGATTATGAAGAGGTGAAGAGTTAGCGAAGGGGGAAGGGAAAAAGAAAGGTGCCCCGATGGAGTCGGAGCACCTTTGGAGTGTGCGGAAACCTTAGTGGTAAAGGTTCCGTATTGAACAATTAGTGGCGGACAACCACACGGATGGCGGGCGCATTGCCAACCTGAACCAGATAGACTCCGGTGGTGGGCATGGCAATGGTTTCTTCAACGCCTGCCTCGGTGCGCTGTGCAACCATGCGGCCTACGAGGTCGTAGACGCGGATGGCTTGCTGTTCGGCTCCGCGGACTATGATGTTATTGTTCATGCTGAGGATTACCACATTGCTTTCGCTGACGTTGTCGATACCGGTGACGCGGGCGAAGTAGCAGTAGACTTGAGTGTGGGGTTCGGCGAGAACCAGAGTGATGTGGTCGTTCACCAAAGTGTCGTTGGTGATGAAGACGCCATCCCAGCTCTGGAAGTAGTAGCCGGAAGCTGCAACAGCCTGGAGGTGTACGGTGTCGTCAATGAATCCTTCGTAGGTGTTGGTGTTCTGTCCGTTGATGAGGACATAGCCGCGGTCGTCGTGGTTGAGGGTCACGGTGAGGGTGGCGGGGAGAGGATTCTCTTCGAAGAGTGCAATGTAGTGGTGGTTGTAGCCATCCATGGTGAATGTGTAGGTGGGATCGTGTGAGAATACGATGAAGTCGAAGGGGTCAACGGAGCCTTCGAGAGCCCAGCCTTCGAAGTGGTAGCCATCGTTGGGAGTGGCAGTGAGGGTGACGGTTTCGCCTTCGTAGTAGAGACCAGCTCCGCTGACGGTGCCGCCATAGCTGGGCGAAACGTCGATGGAGACTTCGTAGCGCGGCAGCGACTGGAAGATGGCGGTGTAGGTGTGGCTCTCAGTTACAACCACTGAGCGGATGGCGTTGGTGTCGCCGTCGTCCCAATTGAGGAAGGTGCTGTACTGTGCCGGGATGGCGGTGATGACAGCGGTGTCGAGGTAGTTGTAGATGCCGCTACCGAGTACGGTGCCGAGGTTGTCGTCATTGGCGGCAACGGTAATGCTGTATTGGTTGACAGCGAAGTAGGCGGTGACGGTGAGGGATTGACCTGCGTAGATTGGCATGTTGGGGATGACAGCGGTGAGGGAGTTGGTGTTGATGGTGTCGGTGATGCCGGCGGCGTTAACTATCCAGTAGAGGAAGTGGTGGCCGATTTGGGCAGTAGCGTAGGCCGAAACGGTGTCGCCAAGGTTGAAGGTGTAGGTGCCAGGAGCAGGAGTGGTCATACCCATGTCGGGATTGGCGTTGACGAGGGTGACAGTGACGGGGTTGTAGGCGAAGGTGGCGGTGTAGGTGGCATCACCGGTTACAACCACAGTGCGGACCGCGTGAGTGTCGCCGTCGTTCCACTGCACGAAGCGGCAGTTGGGGGCGGGAGTTGCGGTGATGGTGGCGGTGGTGCCGGAGGCGTAGGTGCCGCTACCGGTCACGGTGCCGAGAGTAGGATTGGCAGAGGTGACGGTGATGGTGTATTGGTTGAGTACGAAGTTGGCGATGAGGCTGATGTTGACACCTTCGTAGTAGCTGGGAACGACATCGATTAAGGGGTTGGTCTGGATGGTATCGGTGTAGAAGCCAAGAGAGACGGTCCAGTAGTCGAAACGGTAGCCGGCATTGGGCAGGGCTGTAACCTGCATGGTGTCACCAACATTGTAGGTATAGGTGCCGGGAGCTGGGCTGGTGGTACCCATGGTGTTGTCGGCAGTGGCAACGGTCAAGGTAACAGGGGCCGGAGTGGCGGCAGGACAACCAATGAGGTGGTAGATGGGAACGGTGGAAGTGGGATTGTTGTTGGAGGTTGCTGTGATTTCTCCAATGGTGAAGGGTGTATTGTCACGATAGACGTAGCGTGCCAGGTTGCTGTCGGCTTGGTATGCCTCGAAGGAGCCGCTGGAAGCGTAGGATCCATGGTTGCGGAGGACGGCCACAAGCACGTTGTCAACACCGTTCCAGACGAAGTTGCTGTCGAAGTTGACAAGCTGCCAGTTGGTGTTGTCGAAACTGAGGTCGCCAGTGTAGACCAGCTGGAAGTTGTTGGTGTCTTGGATAAAGTCGTTGGTCAACGAGGTGGCGGTGGTGTGCATCATGTAAATCTCGCAGTCGTCGAAATAGCTGCTGCCAGCTGCCAGGTTGGTGGGTTTGAATTCCAAGGCCTTGATTTCGCCGAGGCCGGTGAGACGTTCGGCGGGAATGATGACTTCGGTGTAGCTGTAGTCATAGTAGCTGTAGCCGGGGAAGTAGTTGGTGGTGGTGGTGGCACTGTCGGCATTGGAGAAGACGGTGGCAGGCACGGTGTCGCACATGACGGGATCGTTATCGGTGTGGACAGCGGCATAAGCAATGCCGGAAGCATCGGTGGAAGAGCAGTTGGCCTGAACACCCAAGTTGTAGGTGGTGTTGCCAGTGAGGCCGGTGAAGGTGTAGGTGCCGGTGGTGAGGCCAGTGGCTACGATAGTGGTGTCTCTGTAGACGGAGTAGGTGGCACCGGAGTTGGCACTGGTCCAGCTGATGGTGGCACTGCTATTGTCGAAGTTGTCGAGAGTGACAGTGGGGGTAAGGCAGGTGGGGCAGGGATCGTTGAGGGTGAAGAACACCGATTCGGAAGTGAGTAAAGAACCATCGCTGCAGGTATAGACTGTAGCACCACCGCCATCGAGGATGGTGAACGATGCTTCGTAAGAGTAGCTACCAGCAGACCAACGGAAGGAGAGTGGCAAGCCGCTGCATACCTCGTAGGTTGCCGCGAGGCTGGAACCGCTGGAGATAGTGAATGTTCCGACCAAGGAGCTGCCTTGGTAGATATTGATTGTGTTGCCATTCCAACCATCGCCATAGCTGTCTTCGCCCAAGATGGAGATGTTGCAGGTGCTGAGGCAGCTGGTGGTGGCAGAGACGGTTGCGAATTCGGAAGCGGAAGAGGCAGAGCAGTTGGCAACCACACCGAAGGTGTAGCCAGTGGCGGCATTAAGACCGGTGACGGTGTAGTTGGTGGCGGTCAGGCCGGTGGCGATGACCGAGGTGTCGCTCATGTTGTAGACAGTGTAGGTGGCATTGGTGTTGTTGGCATCGGTCCAGATTAAGGAGACGCTGTTGGCAGTGGTGCTGTCGACAGTGAGTGCTGTGACAGTGTAGCACTCGTAGGATGGGATAGTTTCGACCGTGATGTCGTCAACGAACCAGTACCAGCTGGAGGAATTGGGAGTGTGGCGCAGGGCCATGTGAGCATTGGCAGGAGCGGTGCTGAAGTTGATGGTTTCGAATTCGTAGTCAGTGAAATCAGCGTAGTAGAAGCTGTCGAGGGTGACGAAAGTGGAAGCATCGAGGAGGTCAGTGACATAGCCTACTTGGAAGGAACCGCAATAGCTGTTGGTGAAGCTTTCGGGACGCATCCAGAGGGTCATTTGAAGCTGGTTGACGGCAGTGCTGAAGGTGGGCAGGACTACCAGGTTGGAGGTGGAACCGCTGAAGCGCAGGGCAATGCCTGGGTAATGAGTATAGGTACTGCTGGTAGCAACGGTGCCTGTGCCAACTTTGGTCCAGCAGTTGGGCAAGGAGGTGGTAAGGTTTTCGAAGTCTTCGAAATAGGGTACTGCTAAGGAGTCGCAGGCGGTGGTGAAGCTAATAGGAATAGTGTAGCTGCTTTCGTCGTCGATGGCACAGAGCGCTTTGACGGAGACGTAATAGGTGGTGCTGCTGTTGAGAGCGGTGAGGTTGATGTAGTTGGTGTTGGTAGAGATGGAGGTCATGTTGGCGGAGTCGGTTCCGTAGGTGACGATGAATGTGGGAGCATTGCTTTGCCAGCTGATGGTGGCGCTATGGGAAGCGATGTTGCTAACTGTTACGCCAGTGGGAGCGGGGCAAGCGGGAGCGAAGTGGATGTCGATATCATCGACAAACCAGTACCAGGAGCTGGAATTGGCATTGTGGCGCAGGGCAATGCGGCTGTTGGCAGGAGCATTGGCGAAGCTGATGATGCGGTTTTCGGTGCTGGAGAAATCGGTATAGTTGTAGGTTTCGATAGCAACGAAAGTGGTTGCATCATCGTCATCGGTGACATAACCGACCGAGAAGGTGCCGCAACTGGTGTTGGTGAAGCTTTCAGGACGGGTCCAGATGGACATTTCGAGCTGATTGGTGGCGGTGTCCATGACGGGCAGAAGCACGAGGTTGGAGGTTGAGCCACTGAAACGGAGAGAGTAGTTTCCGCTGTGGGAATAGGTTGTGGAGCTGTATTTTGCTACGGTGCCGCTACCAACCTTTTGCCAACAATCGGGCAGAGTGTTGGTAAGGTTGTCGAAGTCCTCGAAGTAGGGGATGGGCATGGCGGCACATGCAGTGGTGAATGAGTAGGGAAGAGTGAATTCGCTCTCATCGTTGATGCCACAGACGGATTTGACGATGACGATGTAGTTGGTGAGGGGCTGGAGACCAGCGATGTAGATGTAGTTGGTGTTAGTGGAGATGGTGGTCAGGTCGTTAGTGTCGGTGCCATAGGCAACAGTGTAGCTGGCGGCGTTGCCAGTCCAGGTAACGGTTGCATAGGTGCCGGCGATGTTGCTGACAGAGACGTTTTGAGGAGCCACACAATTGGGGATGAGTGTCAGCTCGATGTCGTCAATGTAGTTGTAGCTGTAGCTATAGGTGGAATTGGTGATGTTGTGCAGGGCGATGTATTGACCGCTGCCGGTATAGTTGTTGAAGAGCACTTCGTAGTACTCGTAAGCGGAGGTGGAAGTGTTGTCGATGGTGTCGATAGCCACGAAGGTGGCGGGGTCGTTGGGGTTGGACATGACACCGACTTCGAGCTGATAGCTGGAGGAAGTCTGTTTGACCCAGAATTTGAGCATGACACTGTCGACAGGGGTTGAAATCGGGGGAAGGCAAGTGTAGCCGCGATAGTAGAGGCGCATGCTGTAGTTGCCGCTATGGGCGTTGGAAGAACCATAGTAGAGTTGGGGCGACTGAGTGGAGTTCATAGTGACATCGGCAGCGCCAATGGTCCAGCAGTCGGGCATAATGCCGGTGGTGGATGTCTCAACATCGGTTATCTCATCGAAGTTGTCGATGTAGGGTAAGGAGATGGGGAGGCAAGCGGTTCTGAAGGAGATGGGGAGGCAGTATTCGCTTTCGTCGGTAGCGCTGCACACGCCTTTCACCATTACAATATAATCAGTATTGGGGGTGAGGCCGGTGAGGGTGGCGAAAACGGTGTTGGTGGAGATGGAAGTGAGGTTGTTGGTGTCGGGACCGTAGGTGACGGTGTAGTTGGGCGAAGTGCCAGTCCACGAAACAACGGCACTGGAGGAGTAGATGTTGTTGGCTGCAAGATGTTGCGGGGTTCTGCAAGAGGGAATCAAACTCACTTGGAGGTCGTCGATGTAGTTGTAGCTGTAGTTGTATGTGGTATTGGTGATATTGTGGAAGGCTATGAATTGGCCATTGCCTTCATAATTGTCGAAATATACTTCAATATATTCGTAATCGGTAGTGCTGTTACGGATAGTGTCGACAGGGACAAAGGTTGAAGGATCGTTGGGGTTGGTCATGACGCCCACAACCAGCTGATAGCTGCTGGAGGTTTGTTTGAGCCAGAATTTGAGCATCAGGCTGTCGACGGGAGTCTGGAAGATGGGCAGAGTGGTGTAGCCACGGTAGTAGAGGCGCATGCTATAGTTACCGCTGTGCGAATAGCTGGTGCCATAATAAATCTGGGGAGATTGGTCGGCAGTCATGGTGACATCACCAGCACCGATAGTCCAGCAAGAGGGCATTTCGTGGGTGGCTGCGGTAGTGGATTCGGTAGTGTTGTCGAAATCCTCGAAATAGGGGGTTGACAGGGGGTTGCAGGGAGTGTGGAAAGTGGTTTGAGTGGGACGGCTGGTGTCGCCGACGGCACAGAGAGCACGAACAGAAACGGTGTATTCAGTGTTGGGGGAAAGGAACATCAGGTTGACATTGGTGTCGGTGAGGGTGAGCTCGGAATAGCCCATGATGCCCGGGGTGATGGTTCCAATCCAGGCGCTTTCACTGCCTGCAGGAGTGAAGGAAAGGCTGGCGGTAGTGGGAGAGAGGGAGTGGATGGTGATGCTGCTGGGAGACTCGCAAACGAGTGGGCGAGTGAAGGTGTAGTAGGTGCCAGGAGCAGGCCAAGTGCCGGAGCTCCAAGTGGTGGTAGTACCAGCGGTGAAGTGGGAAACTGAATTGGTGTTGTCAACAATAAGTCCATCGCTGGAATTGACGCAGAGGCCCTTCTGGTTGGCAACAGCAGGGGCTTGATTGGGAGCTGTGGCAGCATAAACTATTTCAATGTTACCATTGCCATAGAGATGAACCTGCCATTTATATTTCTGGTAGCGGGTGGAGGAGGTGTAGGTGCCGAGGCAGAACTCAACTACCAGGAGGTTGACACCCTCAGCAGTGATGAAGTTTTGTGAGTAGACATAGTGGATAGAGTCGAGGAAGTATCCATCGCAACCAAAGAAATTGATTTTCGGGCTGTTGGTATTGGAATTGGAAGAACTGAAAGGATTCGAGTAGGCACCGGTACCAGTAACGGTGGAGCCTAAACGGAGGTTACCGTCGGAGTTGACGGAAAACTGGGTGTAGGAGTTCAAGGCAAAGGGGAATGAGAACCCGATGCTTTGAAGTGATGAGGCGCGGCTGTCGACATAGCCGGTGCCAAGGAGGTTTGTGCTGTCGGTGATGACTTTCCACTTGGCGGCGTTAGTGCCTGTGGAAAAACCATAGTCCTCAAGCGTTTGGGCTTGTGTAATCCCACCGACAATGAGTGCCGATAGGAGTACAAAACATTGTAAGACTTTTTTCATAGTGTTGAAAATTTAATTATTGAAATGATTGTTTTGTGTTTCGTGGTTAAAAAATCAAAAATTAATTAATGGGATCGTATGTGTAAAATACTGTTTTATCGTTGTGTTATAATGTGTTTTCTGTATAATATGTGTGTTGTTTTGTGGGTGTGTTTCTCTATTTTTGAAAGTGCAAATATACGCTTTTTTTTTCAAATGATAGATTTTGTAAATAAAAAATCCACCATTATCTGTTGATAAATGGTGGATTTAGTGGATGGGTAAAAGCCCGAATACGAGTACAATTATTGTTTTCGCTTATTCTTGACAAATAATACAAGTGCGATGGTCTCGAAGAGGAGGTAGAGGATGTAGCAGATGCAAAAAGCGATGATGAATGGTTTGGCCAGTTGAATATGGGTGAAAGACCATACGCTGATGACGACTAAGTGGAGGAAGAGGCTGCCGACGGTGAGACCCAGAAAGTTTTTGACAAAGGTGCGGGGGTCTTTGCTGAAACTTTTGATAACAGCGTAGTGCTGGATGCCTGTGACGACGGCAAAGTAGAGCGGGATGAAGGGGAAAATGGTTTGGAAAACGGCATTGCCAAACCATAGGGTGCAGAAAGCCGCCAGAATGAGAATAATGGTGAGGGAGATGAGGAGAATGTAATATTTTCTCATAGTGAAATGGGATGGGCGATTAGTGATTGAAGTGGATGGTCTCCATTGTGGTGAATTTCTCACAATAGTGGCAGCGGAGTTTCAGGTTCTCTTTGTCCACTACATCGAACTTGGTGGGCACAGCCTCGGCGTTGGTGATGCACTTGGGGTTGGCGCATTTGACAAAATTCTCGATGTGGTCGGGAATTTCAGTGGCGAATTTTTCTTTCACCTTGTAGTCTTCAATGGTGATGATGGTTACAAATGGAGCAATAAGAGCCACTTTGCTCACCTCTTCTTTGGTGAAGTGTTTATTCTTAATCTTGATGATACCTTTGCGGCCGAGTTTGTTGCTTTGGAGGTAGTTGCCAATGAGTACTTCGTCTTTGTATTCTTCAAGTCCGAGAATATGGATTACCTGATAAACGGCCTGGGTGGGGATATGGTCGATGACTGTGCCATTTTCGATGGCAGAGACGACGAGTTCTTTTTTTGATTCCATGATGGTATGTTATTGTGATGAATGATTGATAGTTTATTTTGCACCGAGAATTGCAGCCATGAGTGCTTGGCGGACATAGACACCGTTCTGTGCCTGACGGAAGTAGTAGGCATAGGGTGTGCTGTCAACATCGGTAGTGATTTCGTTGACGCGTGGGAGGGGATGCAGAACACGCATGTTGGGTTTGCAGCCTTCGAGCATTGATGCGGTGAGGATGCAGCTGTCTTTCACCCTTTCGTATTCGAGTGGGTCGGGGAAACGTTCACGCTGAACACGGGTCATATAGATGATGTCGGCATTGGGGATGACGCTGCGGAGGTCGGTGTATTGGTAGTATTTGAGGCCTGCTTCTTTGATGCTCATCTTGACCGAAGAAGGAAGTTTAAGCTCGACGGGCGAGACAAGATGGAAGGTGGCGTTGAAGTTGCACATGGCTTGGACCAGCGAGTGAACGGTGCGGCCGTATTTGAGGTCGCCAACACAAGCGATGTTGAGGTTTTCGAGGGTGCCTTGGGTTTTGCGGATAGAGTAGAGGTCGAGCATGCACTGGGTGGGGTGCTGGTTGGCACCATCTCCGGCGTTGATGACGGGCACGGAGGCCACTTCGGAGGCGTAGCGGGAGGAGCCTTCCTTGGGGTTGCGCATGACGATGAGGTCGGCATAGCTGGAGACCATGACGATGGTATCGTGCAGCGATTCACCCTTTTGGACGCTGGTGCCACCGGGGTCACTGAAACCAATGATGCGTGCGCCCAATTGGTTGGCTGCACTTTCGAAGCTCAGACGGGTGCGCGTTGAGGGTTCGAAGAAAAGTGTGGCGACTACTTTGTCGCTAAGAATGCGTTGCTTGGGGTTCTGTTCAAAACCTTCGGCAATGTCCAACACCTCGATGTATTCTTCTTTGGAGAAGTCGGTGATGGAGATGAGGTTGCGTCCTTTTAGTGTGCTCATGATAATAATATTGATATATTGTTTGTTTCAGTTGAGTGTTGATTCTATGTTATTTGTTCCGGTTCATGCCGTCGATGGCAGGCTGAAATGTGTGGTCTAGGTCGAGCGCGGCACGGAAGTCATCAATGGCAAGGGATTTGTTGCCTTTCAGTTCCTGTGCGCAGCCGCGGTTTGTCCATGCTTCAATGAAGGAGCTGTCGCATTGTATGGCACGTGTAAAATACTGTATGGCGAGGTCGTAGTCGCCATAGGTGAAAAGCTGGATATAGCCACGGTTGTGCCATGCATGCTTGTCGTTGTCGTTGATGTCGAGAATCTGCTTGTAAATCTCTTCGGCTTGGTCCATGTGGTTTAAGTCCTGATGGAACATGGCAAGACCGTAGAGTGCATTTGTGTTTTGGGGTTCAAGACGGATGGCGGTGTTGAGGTATTCGAGAGCCAAAGGGTCGTGACGGTTTGCATACAGCATACCCAGTTCCTCGAAGGCTGGTTCATATTCGGGGTAAAGGTCGCACACTTTGCGCAGCAACACCACGGCGTTGGCAGTATCGCCCGTTTCTTTGTATATGAAGCCTTTCATAAAGAGCGCAGTGCGGTTCTGCGGGTCTTTGGCGGTCACCTTGCTCAGGTTGTCCATAGCACGGTCGTAGTCGCGGCTGTAGTAGGCAATTTCGCCCAGTTTAAGGTAAGCTTCTTGGCTGTTGGGTTTCAGATTGAGTGCATCCTGAAGGCTCTTGTAGCTGTGCTCAACATCGCCATTGGCGAAGTAGGCATCACCCAAAAGCATGTGATAATCGTATTCCTTTCCATTGAGCGACACGGCGCGGGTTAGGTCGGCAATGGCTTCATTAATACGATTCATTTGCATGTATATCTTTGCTCTGTCGTATAGGAGTTTGTCGTCTTTGGGGTGCTTGTGTATCTTGACATCCAGGACTTTTAGAATCTCTTCGTTTGACATGTTCTCAACACTGCTATTGTTGCTGCATCCCACATAGGAGAGCAGGGCAGGGAGAAAGAGGATGAAAAATAGTACTTGTCGTTTCATTAAAATTGTAACGCTGGAAAATGCTTTTTATTATGTTGGGATGATAATTTTTTATAAATTGTGGAGAATCTTGAGCAATTCGGTGCGAGTGTCCTCCGGAGTTTGGGCATGGAGCACTGTGAGTGATTGCTGCTCAGTGATGGGGAGACTGCGTCGTTGCAGACACCAGTATTCCTTGGTTTTGCGCATTTTGCTCACTTCGGGAATGGGTAGTTGGTTGATTGCGTCGAGCAGTGTGAGGATGAACTTCATCGGGGCTGAAGGGTCGTCTACGTTTGTGCTGTCGCTTTTTATCTTGTGCGGGAGAAGGGGGTCGAAAAGCACACCACGTCCTATCATGAAGTCCTCGATGTCGGGAAACCGTTGGTGAATTCTGTGGTAGTCGCCAAGGGTGCAAATATCGCCGTTATAGATTACCTTATGGTGGATTAAGGGCAAAACTTCCTCGAAAGTGTTTAGGTCGACCTGGCCGCTATATTGTTGACGACCTGTGCGGGGATGGATGGTGATATTGTTTAGAGGATAGTCGTTGAGAATAGGTATAAGTTTGAATATCTCGTCTGCATTATACAGTCCAAGTCTCATCTTTACGCTTAGCGACGGCCGCAATTGTGGGATTATGGTGTCCAGTATGGCTTTTACCTCATCGGGGTATGGAAGTATTCCGCTGCCTCGGTGTTTGGCTGTGATTTTCCTCATGGGGCAGCCAATGTTCCAATTGATTTCCTTGTAACCAATATCGTAGAGACGATTGGCCAAATCAACAAATTCTACGGGCTCTTTACCCAGTATTTGAGGTATCACAGGCATGGAGCCAAGGTTGGCCTGCGGAATCACGTCGTCTATCTTTTTCCACGCTTCGGAGAGGTTGCCGTGGGTGAGGGAAAGGAATGGGGAAATGGCATAGTCCAATGCATTTGGAAAACATTTATGATAAGCCTTCCTGAACAACAGCTCTGTGAGCCCTTGCATGGGTGCCAATATCAGCATTGCAGTGTGTGTTAGGCCTTGTGTTCCTCTTCTGTGTTGTTCTTCTGTTCCTGAATATAGGTTCGCAGTGAACCAATCAGGCTGTTGCCCACCTTGTAAGCAGGTTTAAAAAGCACACTTTCCTGCTGGGTCTTCGGGGTGATAATGATTTCGTTTTTGTCGATGAGCATCACGAAATTGAGCAGAACACCCAGTATACAAAGACATTTTATCATTCCGATAAAAGAGCCAAACACTTTGTTGACAAATTCTGCTTTGACCAATTTAAAGAAGCCTTCCATCACTTTGCTCAAAAAGTACGCTGCCACCACCACTCCGATAAAGGTGATGAAAAAGGCAAGCAGAACCGACCAGTCGCCTGTCAGGTGTAGCGCTTCGGCCACCCATGTGGAAAAATGTGTGGCCGCCCAGCAACCACCCACTATTCCGGCCAGCGAAGTGGTTTCGAATATTAGTCCTCGGGTCCATCCCTTGTATAGGAAGTAGCATAGTGGAATGGCCAGGATGATGTCTAAAAGTGTCATGATGGTATTCTTTTTTCTTGTTTTATTGAGCTATTTATAAAACGAGAACGTCCCCGGTTGGAGACGCCCCGTCAAATACATCTTTGAAATAAGTAAGCACATTCGTATAAACGCAAAAAACAGAAAAATGTTTCATTATTGTGCATTTTTTTTTCGTTCCACAATGGATGTATACTTATTTTCAATAAATTGCATGATAAAAAAAACGATGGTGCCCACAACAATTCCGAGCAATCCTCCGCACACCACGTCTCCTGGATAATGTTTGCCCAGGTAGGGTCTGGAATAGCAGACCAAAGCTGCCCACCCAAACATCAGTACTGGTAATACCCATCGTGGCTGCAGCTTTTTGCGGTACCGCAGTGCGAAAAACATAGCCAACGCACAGACGTTGGCTGCATGGGACGATACAAATCCATACAATCCGCCGCATGAGGTGTTGTACATTCTCACGCTGTCGAGCGCATGGCAGGGACGCAACCGGCAGAAGACATCCTTGAATACCATCACCGATATCCTGTCAGAAAACAGAAAACATAACACAATCCCTATCATTACCACCCACCAGCGGCGTGGCTCTTTACGCAATGTCACGGCACAGATTACAGCCACAAGCACTATGGCCCACGACCACCCCTGACTTGCTATCCATAGCACATGGTCGGCAAGTGGGCTGTGATGGTGGTTTATCCAATAGAAAACCTGTGTGTCGATGGATTCCATGTCAAATCGCTTCGTTCAGTTTCCTGAACAACATGTCTTTCAGCTCTGGAATATTGAGTCCTGTCACCGACGAAATGAAAATCGTTTCCACATCTTTAGGCAGATGGGCCTGAAGTTGTTGCATCATTACGTCGTCTATAATGTCACTCTTGGTCACTGCCAGCAGGCGTTGCTTGTCGAGCAATTCGGGGTTGTAGCGTCGCAGCTCCTCAAGCAGAATGTTGTATTCTTTCTCTATGTCCAGTTGCTCACAACTCACCATGAAAAGCAGGATTGAATTTCGCTCTATGTGACGCAGAAAACGCAGTCCCAACCCCTTTCCCTCGCTGGCACCTTCGATGATTCCTGGGATGTCGGCAATGCAGAATGACTGGTCGTCATGATATTTCACAATACCCAGATTGGGAACGATAGTGGTAAACGGATAGTCGGCTATTTCTGGTCTTGCGGCCGATACCACGCTCAGGAATGTCGATTTACCGGCATTGGGAAATCCAACCAACCCCACGTCTGCCAACACTTTCAACTCAATAATCACCCAACGTTCCACCGCTGGCTCACCGGGTTGTGCGTAACGGGGAGTTTGGTTGGTAGGCGATTTGAAGTGGTCGTTTCCGTAGCCGCCTCGCCCGCCTTTTGCTATTATCAGCTCCTCGCCCTCTTCGGTCACCTCGCCCAGTATCTCGCCGGTTTCGGCATCGCGGCACACACATCCCAGCGGCACCTCCAAAATCTGGTCGACACCCATGCGCCCCGTTCGGAGGTTCTCGCCGCCATTCTGTCCGTTCTCGGCAAACACATGCTTGGTGTATTTCAGGTGGATAAGCGTCCACCGCTGGCTGTTTCCTCGCAGTATCACATGTCCGCCTCTGCCTCCGTCGCCACCGTCCGGGCCGGCTTTGGCATTGTATTTTACTCGGAGCAGATGTGCCGATCCTGCCCCGCCTTTGCCTGAGCGGACAAGTATCTTCACATAGTCAACGAAATTCGAAGTCATAGTCTTTTCCCTCCTGGTTTGGATAATCTGTCAATTGTGTTGTATCGTATTCTTGATATTGTCGCTACAGGGCTCAGAATCCTGTCTCTTTAGTGCAACAGACAGTGTCTCTATCAGATGCTGTCGATTGCATGGGCTATATCTTCCGATATACGCTTGATGTCGCCCAATCCGTTTATCTTCAGTTCTTTTCCCTGCTTGTTGTAATATGCAGCCACGGGGAGAGTCTTGTTCTCGTATTCCACAAGACGGTGTTTTATAGTCTCCTCGTTGTCGTCACTGCGTCCGCTTGTCTTGGCACGTTCCAGCATGCGTCTTATCAACTCTTCGCGGGGCACATCCAGGTGCACCATGCAGGTAAGGGTTCTACCATGTTTGGCAAGCAGTTGGTCCAGCACCTCGGCCTGTGCCACATTGCGGGGAAAACCATCAAACAGTATACCCTTGGTGTCGCGGCCTATGGCGTTGTCTATCATTTCTATCACTATGTCGTCGCTCACCAGCTGACCGGCATCCATAATGCTTTTTATTCTTTTGCCCAGTTCTGTCTGGTTGGCTATTTCCTTACGGAGCAGATCGCCTGTCGAAATGTGGGTGAGGCCATAACGCTCCACTATATAATCGCTCTGAGTGCCTTTGCCAGCACCGGGGGCTCCAAATATCACAATATTCTTCATGCTAGTAATTACAGTTTTGTGAAAGTATTATTAGGTATTTTATGCAGTTTATTATTATGGCAAATGGATTGTCTGGTCGATTACCTCTTCCAGACAATCCATCGTCTATAATGCAATAATTTGATTATTTAACAGATTCGATAGTCAGGTTGAACACCAGCGGGCTGTAGGGGAGGATGTCTTTTCCAGCTCCACGGGCGCCATAGGCAAGTTCGGAGGGCATAATCAGGGTGATGTCGCTACCTTCGGTCTGACCCATAATGCCTTCGTCCCATCCTTTAATCATGGGCTGGGCACCAACAACATAGGTCATCGGCTCATAGGTACGGCCTTTCTGCACTTTGTTGGCTTCGCGGGCATCCTGCTCACGGCTGGTGTCGAACAAAGTACCGTCCAGCAGACGGCCGGTATAGTTCACCGATACTTCTTTGCCGTTTTCAACCTTCGGGCCGCTTCCTTTCTTGTTCACAATGATGTAGAGGCCGGATTTGGTGGGCTTTGCGGTGATTTTGTTGTCGGAAATGTACTGAGCCAGAGTGGCAGCCTCTTCATCTTTGCGCTTGTTCATCTCTTCAACGAAATTGGCGTTCTCCTGAGCGAGTTCCTCTTTGGTGACTATTTCATTCAAAGTGATTTCATATAAGAAATACTGGCCTTTATCCTTCTCATATTTGGGAGGCATCTGTTCCAGCGGAACGAATTTAGCCACCGAGTCGGCAGGAATCTTGAAGATGGCCTTGTCGCCAGTGTGCATCATTAAGAAGCCTTCCTGAATGTCACCTCTGAAAGCAGGGCTCTCAGACACTTGGAAAATGCGGTCGGGGGTACCCACATTGGTGAAAAGGGTATCGTCGTCAAGGCGGAGCAACAATTCACCTACCAGAACGTCCCCCACCTTGGGCTGTTCACCTTCGGGATTGGTGGTCTCGAATCTGTATAACAGGCCGCCTTCGGCTTGTTTGAATTTGTTGGAGTTGCAAGCCGTCATCATAACGGTGCATGTCAATGCCATAGTGGCAATTAATAAGACTTTTTTCATTGTTGTTTAATAATTATATATGTTTATTTTCTATTATCTGCTTTCTCTTATTTGTTCTCGCCCAATAGGCCCATCGAGGTTGATTTGCCTTTGGAAGGGACTTTCTTGCTTTTCTGTATATCTTTAATATTGTATACTATCACTGTTCGCGACGGCACCCGGTCCCCATCGCCTACCACTCCGTATGCTGCGTTCGAGGGTGCTATCATCCACGCTTGGCTGCCATAGTGCAGTTGTTGCAGTATATCGTCCAGGGCTACAGTTACATGCCTGCGCCCCACCACCAGCGTGTCGTGCTGATTGGTGTAGAAGGGGGTGCCGTCCAGTGCCTCAAGCCTGTAGGTCACCACCACTGTGTCTTCGGGGTTGATGGCGGGCCCTTGTCCCGACACTGTCTGCCAATACAATGCTCCGCACGGCAGCGGTTTCATTTCCCATCCCCGGCGGTTCACATAACTCTCTATCTGGGTCGCCTCCGACTGTATCACCACCCGGTTGGCGTTTATCATGTTTTCTTTCACCAACGTGCTGTTGTCCTGAGTCAACTCTACCACAGGGGTATTGTCGCCACACGCTGCTGTCAGACAGCAGGCCAATGAGATTATTGCTATGTGGAAATAACGTTTCATCAGGCAGTGGCGCATTGATAGGGTTGTTCGTTTTCAATATTCAGCAGTTTGCTCACAGCTTGCAATGTGTCGTCAAACGACATGTAGCATGTGGCTCCCGAGGCTTTCTTGTGTCCGCCGCCGCCCAGCTGTTGAGCCAGTTGGTTGACGTCTATATCATACTTTGCCCGCAGCGACACCTTTGTCCTCCCGGTCTCTTCGCGCAGCAGTGCCCCCAGCTCTATGTCTTTCATCATCAAGGTGTAGTTCACAAGTCCTTCCATGTCCTCTCCGCCCACACCGAATTGCTTTTGGTCCTCGAGCGAGAAGGCAAACAAGGCCACTCTCTTTTCCTTGTATATCTGTAGCCGTTGGCTCAGTGCATAACCATAGAACTGCATCCGGTTGCAAGTAAAGGTGTTCACTATACGGTTGTGGATTTCAGCCGGCTGGATGTCGTATCCCACCAGCACCGATGCAGCCTCGAAACAACTGGGCTGGTCGCAGCTGAAGGCAAATCCTCCGGTGTCTGTCCGTAAGCCGGTGTAGAGGCATGTGGCCGTTTCGCGGTCCATATATTTACCTCCCCACAGGGCTTGCGACAACCACAGCACCAGTTCGCATGTGCTCGAAATAGTGTAGTCGGAAAATACAACGTCAAATTGTTCTATTGCCGGATTCCGGTGATGGTCTATCAGCACTTTCCTGCATTTTGCCTGTTCCAATGCCTCCTGCAGATGGTCGGTGCGTGACAGCGAACTGATGTCCATGCCAATAATCAAATCGGCCTTCGCTATCACCTCGGCACACCTTTCGGGCAACGTGTCTCCATTCATGATGCGGTCACTTCCCGGCATCCAGGTGAAATTGTTGGGGCATCCGTTTGGAAGCATCGGCACAATTCTTGTTCCTGCAGGGACAGCATGGTCCAGCATCCGGGCCATGCCCAGCACGCTTCCACAAGCGTCGCCATCGGCGTTCATGTGGGAGGCAAGCACAATAATTCGCGCTTCACCTATAAAATGGTGAAAAGCTTCTATGCTTTGACTATCAAACCTTTTTGCGTACATTTGTACTTTTACTGATGCTTCTTTCGAATTGCAAAAATACTATTTTTCCATGAATATAAATAAGTTTTTTTCTCTATAATGGAAAAAAGTTGTATTTTTGCAAAAATAATGACGCTCAACGATTATTTAATGTAACTATCATCTATATGAAGAAATCAATTCTCCTTTTGACTGCAGCCGTTCTTGTTTTGACAGGCTGTAAACAGAAACAGGATGCCGAAAACATTATCGGGAAACCTGTAGTGAATGTAGAAAACGGCCGTTTCACCCCCGAGGTGATGTGGGGCCTTGGCAAGATGGGCGAATACGATGTCAGCCCCGACGGCAAACGCATTGTCTATGCCAACACCTACTACGATATGGCCCAGAACAAAGGCAATGCCGAGCTCTATCTTATCCCCACCGACGGCTCTGTGCAGGCTATCCGCCTTACCAACACCTCTGCCAACGAGTTCAATCCCGTGTGGGTCAACGAGACTACAATCCTTTACGCCCGTGGCAACGACATTGTCCGCATGGACGTCGATAAAAAGTCCGAGAAGGTTCTCGCCACCATCGAGACCGGCTTGGAAGGCTTCAAGGTCTCGCCCGACGGCAGCCGCATCATCTACATCAGCGACATCCCCGTCAAACGTCCTGCCGACATCGACAAACTCTTTGCAGGTCTTGACAAATGTACAGGCCGCATCAACGAAGACCTTATGTATCGCCACTGGGACAACTGGGTGGACGAATACCCCCATATCTACCTCGCCGACCTCAGCGACAAATCCATCAACCTCGAGGCCGCTGTCGACATCATCGGCAATCAACCTTTCGAGTGTCCCATGCGTCCCTGGGGTGGTGTTGAGCAGTTTAATTTCTCGCCCGACGGTCAGCGCATCGCCTACACCTGCCGCATGAAAACCGGCAAGGACTACGCCCTCAGCACCAATAGCGACATCTATGTCTATACCATTGCCACCGGCTCCACCGACACCATCAGCAAAGGCATTATGGGCTACGACCAGAATCCTGTGTTCAGCCACGACGGCTCCAAACTTGCTTGGGAGAGCATGGAACACGACGGATACGAAAGCGACAAACTCCGTCTCATGGTCTACGACTTCAACTCCAAGTCTCTCACCGACTACACCGCCGACTTCGACTATGGTGTGAGCGGCATCAGCTGGACCGACGACGACAGCCACCTCCTTGCTGTGGTCATGTATCGCGGCACTGACGAAATATTCTCCTTCGACGTCAACACCAAGGAAATCCAGATGGTCACCAAGGATTGTCACAACATCAATGGCTTCATCATCAAGGGCCGTGACATCTATGCCAACGAGGTGAGCATGCAGCACCCCTCCGAAATTTTCCACTACACCATCGACGGCAAGGAGCAGAAAGGCCAGCAGCTCACCGCCATCAATACCGAAGTGCTCAGCCAAGTCCGCATGGGCCGCACCGAAGAGCATTGGATTCCCACCACCGACGGCAAGGAAATGCTTGTATGGCTCATCTATCCCTACGACTACGACAGCACCCGCACCTATCCCGCTCTCCTCTATTGCGAAGGCGGTCCGCAGAGCATGGTCAGCCAGTTCTGGAGCACCCGCTGGAACTTCGAAATCATGAGCGGTGCCGGCTATTTCATCATCGCCCCCAACCGCCGCGGATGTCCCGGCTTCGGCACTGCCTGGTGCGAAGAGATTAGTGGCGACTATGGCGGACAGTGCATGAAAGACTATATCACCGCTGCCGACTATTTCACCAAGAACACCCCGCAAATCGATGCCGAACGCCTCGGTGCTTGTGGCGCCTCTTTCGGCGGCTACAGCATCTACTGGCTCGCAGGCCACAACGAGAACCATCGTTTCAAAGCCTTCCTCGCCCACAACGGCATGTTCAATTTCGAACAGCAATGCCTCGAAACCGAGGAATACTGGTTCACCAATTGGGACCTCGGCGGCCCCTACTGGGTCAAGAATGCCAAAACTGCCCACTCCTATGCCAACTCGCCCCACCTCTTTGTCGACAAGTGGAACACCCCCCTCTGCGTCATCCACAGCGAATTTGATTTCCGCATTGTTGCTTCGCAGGGTATGGCTGCCTACAACGCCGCCAAACTCCGCGGCCTCGACGCCCGCTACCTCTATTTCCCCGACGAAACCCACTGGGTCCTCCGTCCCCAGAACAGCCTCCTGTGGCACCGCAATTTCATCGACTGGTTCGACAAATACCTGAAATAGGTCACAAACCTCTTTCTCACACCCTTTCAGTCCCCGCGGCACTCTTCTGTGATGCGGGGACTTCTTTTTTCCAACATCAGCCACTTTCCCTTACCGGACTCATTTTTTGATTTTTTTGCTATTAAATATTATTTGATTCAAAAATTATTCGTATTTTTGCCTTTTGAAAAAATGGTATTTTGTTTAAATAAATAGCGTAAAATGAAACGTTTTTTTATAGCCTTACTCGCTTGTACTCTGATATTTGGATACTGCGATGTGCAGGCTCAAAGCAACAACAAAGGCAAAGCAAAAACTTCCCAATCCTCCAAGGATAAGAAATCGAAGAAGGGTAAGAAAGGCAAAAATAGCAAGAAAAACGAGCCGACTGTTCAGCTCACCCAGTTGCCCTACAATAGCAACGACTGCATCTTCGCTATTCCCCTCAGTGTGGACCAAACCTTCGGCCCCACCACCGCCCCTCAGGGCGCCGGCCGCATCATGGAGGTAATGGCCGACCGTCGTCACCCCAACCTGCCCGAATTCGAGCACAATGTGGTATGGTATAAATTCACAGTACCCTACAATGGTAAACTGGATATCGCAGTCACCCAGATTAATCCTGCCGACGACTACGATATGCTGGTCTACAAATATACCGACGTATATTTCAGCAACCATATCCAGTGCAACAAAGTGCTTCCTGTTGCCATCAATATGGCCAAAGTCGACAGCGCCAACCTCGTGAAACCCAAAAAGAAAGATATTACTCCCACCGGAGACGACAAAGCCGATCGTCAGGCCAAAGCCGAATTGCTGAAACAGCAGCGTCAGGACCAGGCCAAAGCCGCAGCTATGGGCACCATCGGTATGTACCACGAGGCTGAGGACATCATGCTCACCAAGGCCGACACCAAGACCCATATCCGTTCTATCGATGTCCGCAAAAACGAAGTGTACTACATCATGCTCGACAACGCTACCACCAACGGCAGCGGCCACAGCATCAAGGTCACCATCCATGTGGAAGCCTTCGAGGTTCCCGTTACCTTCTATGACCCCAAAGCCCGCAAGAATGTTGATGTCAATCTCACCATCCTCGAGAAGAACACCAACAACCGTGTTATTGTCCAGAACGAGCATTTCCGTGGCGGACGTGTGAAATTTGTCCCCGGATTCAACTATACCCTCTACGCCAAACGCGACGGCTACTTCTCCATCTTCTACGATTTCAGCTCCGACCGTTTCAAAGAAGATACCCTCCTGCGCATGAAGCTCTATCGCGCCGAGCGTGGCACCGTCTACCCCATTTCCGACATCTATTTCGAGGACGAGTACAAACTGCTGCCCGAATCCGATTCCATCCTCATGAACTACGTACAGATGTTCAAGAACCATCCCGACGTCACCTTCACCATCAAGGGCTGGGTTAAGACCTACGACGTCGATCGTGAACACGACCAGTTAGTCTCGCTCGAACGCGCCAAATCGGTCAAAGAATTCTTCGTCAAGAATGGTATCCCCGAGGAAAATATCAAAACCTCCGGTATGACACCCACCGATATCAAACGCGCCGCCACCGCTGCCTTCGACACCAAGAAGGAGAACGAGAATGAGTTTGTCAAGGTGCAGCTCATCATCACCGGCATGTCGGCCAAGGAGAACCCCTGATGAACTAAACAATCGAGGCATGTTATTGTGACTGCAAATTGCCTATCCTGTTTCCATCTATCATGATGACAAACAAGTTCACAATACTTCACCTTTAGATTCGCTCAATAGAAACACCCAGAATCAATGTATAAAGTGAAAAGTGCTCCTCTCGTCAGGAGCACTTTTTCTTTCCTCCGTCCTCTCGCCTGTTGACAGTTTTTCTGCCTTCACTCCCTGTCATCTCCCAATATCTCACCCCTCTTCCATAGATACCATTTTTCTTCAAGCCCTCTTTCCCCAACCAATCCCCAATCATCCTTTTGTAACCATTATCCTTATTCCCACACTTTTGCACATCTCTCCCTTTTCCTCATAGCCGGATAACACTTCCACCCTTCCTTTCCCCCTCCATAATAATCCGAACATCCATCTATCCACATTCCCTCTCTCCACCTTATCCATTCCCACTCCGCTATTTTTTCTTTTCAACCATGCATTCTTTTCATTCTTGCTCTGCACTTTTTCCATTCCCACTCGGCTCTGGCTCCAATCTCGTTTCGCTCCCCTTTCATCCCTTCCTAATTCGATAATTCGTTGTTCTTAACCTCTATTGTTAAGAGAAGGTGGTGAAGAGGTGAATAGGAGCTTAGGATATAGCGAACGCGGATTGTTCTCATAAGGGTTGTGTGTTTTCATGAAATCGCTTGACAGATTTTTGCTGGTTAAACTGATTGGCTTGTCAAATAATTGGGGCTTTGGAGGCTGATGTTGTCAAGGTCTCAAATCTCCTTTGGCACAAAATTAAAAAAGAAAAGAGGGTGCCCTTGTCTTTGGGGACACCCTCTGTATGGTGTTGTTTGGTGTTGCGTTGTCGAACTAACTGTTTCCTTTAGCGAAATGGGTTTTTGCTTGGGTGGAGATGTGGTTAGTGCGATGCTCGTTGCGTGGGTTAGCGGATGGGGAATTGGTAACCGACTGTGAGCAGCAGGGCGAAGTTGTTGCCCAGGGGCACTTTCTTGTTGATGCCTTCGTTGAGGGCAAGTGCGTCGGGCACTTCGGCTATGGAAATGCAACCCAGGTCCATCTGAAGCATGACGGAGAGGTCTTGGTGCTCGTAGCCAAATCCGAGGAGGAAGCTGGCATCGATGCGTTTAATGACATCGAATACGGGTTGGGTTTTGCGGTAGTTCCATTCGGGCTGGGGCAGGCCTCGGGTGATTTTGGTGTCGTTGAGGGTGCCGAAGAGACCTACATTGACTGCAGGGCCGAGCGACATGAAGACGTTGTGGCCGGGCTGGCGAATGGGCAGTTCGTAGGATAGAGAGACCAGGATGGGCACTTGGGCATACCAGGCACTGTATTGGGCCTCACGAATGGACATGGCCATCTCGAGTACTTCGCGGTTATTGGAGCCGCGGTGGAGTAGGTTGACCCCCGTTTGGAGGGTGAGGTGTTCGGCCAGGAGCGATTGCGACTGGGTGAAGCCGTAAGTGACGAATCCACCGAGGTTGGCGGCCAGAACGGGGCTGTTATGGGCAAGGTCGTCAATGTGGGTGGCGAAGCCTAAACCGCCGCGAACGCCGAAGTTTATGAATTGAGCCTGAGCCGAAAAGGCCATGGCAAGGGTTAGTGACAGGGTGATGAGAATCTTCTTCATATGCGTGTATTAAAATCGTGCAAAAATACGACTTTTTTTTTGATTATCTACTTTTTTGTGAGATTATAGTTTTCTATGGATGAAATCGGTCATCAACTGGTAGAGGTTGAGACGTGTGTTTCCGCCATAGATGCTGTGGTTTTTGTTGGGGTAGATGCGGAATTCGAATTGTTTGCCGGCGGCTTCGAGTGCGGTGACCATGTCGACTGCATTTTGGAAGTGGACGTTGTCGTCGCCGGTGCCATGCACGAGGAGGTAGTTGCCTTCGAGCAGGTTGGCGAAGTTGAGGGGGGAGTTGTCGTCATAGCCGCGTGGGTTGTCCTGCGGGCGTTGGAGGAAGCGTTCGGTGTAGATGTTGTCGTAGTAGCGCCATGTGATGACGGGTGCGACGGCGATGGCCGATTTGAAGACATCGTGTCCTTTGAGGATGGAGAGTGTGGAGAGGTATCCGCCGAAGCTCCAGCCGAAGATGCCGATGCGGCTTTCGTCAATCCAACTTTTCTTGCCGAACCAGCGGGCAGCTTCGCAGGCGTCTTCGCATTCCATGCGGCCCAGGTTTTTGTATGTCATTTTCTTGAAGTGGGCACCGCGTCCACCGGTACCGCGGCCGTCGAAACAGGCCACCACATAGCCTTCTTGTGCCAGCATATGGAACCAGTAGTAGTCGCTGTAGCCGTAGCTGTTGGTGACTTGTTGGTTGCCGGGGCCGCCGTAGACGTAGAAGAAGAGGGGATAGCGTTTGGTGGAGTCGAAGTCGGGGGGCAGGATGATGTAGTAGTTGAGTTCGCTGCCGAGGGTGGTGGTGAGGGTGCCGAAGGTTTTGCGGCCTACGCCGTATTCTTTCATACGTTCTTTGAGATCGGCATTGTCTTGCAGGGTTTTGAGCAGTTTGCCGTTACTGGAGTGGAGGGTGTAGACGGGAGGTGTGTTGGCATCGGTGAAGGTGCTGATGTAGTATTTGCAGTTGTTGCTGAAACTGGCGCTGTACCAGCCGGGTTTGTCGCTGAGTTTGGTTTTCTTTTTGCCGTTGAGGTTGATGGAGTAGAGTTCGCAGTTGATGGGTGAGGATTCGTGTGAGAGGTAATAGATGGTGCCGGATTTCTCGTCGATAGCGCAGACGGACACTACATCGTACTGGCCTTGAGTGATTTGTTTCACCAATTGTCCGCGGAGGTCGTAGAGATAGATGTGGTTGTAGCCGTCGCGCTCACTGGTGAGGAGCATGTGTTTGCCGTCCTTGAGGAAAGTCCAGGTGTCGGGTACTTCAACATAGGCGCGGTCTTCTTCCACATAGAGGGTGCTGATTTGGCCGGTTGTGGCGTCGGCCAGCAGGAGCTCCATTTTGTCCTGAAGACGGTTCATACGCATCATGGCGAGGGTGTTGGGGTTCTGCGTCCATTGCATGCGGGGCATGTATTGGTCGTTCTGGCTGCCGATGTTGAGTTTGAGGGTTTTCTGCGATTCGAGGTCGTAGATCATGATATCGACCACCGAGTTGTCTTCGCCGGCTTTGGGATATTTGTATGTATAGTTTTCGGGATAGAGTTCGCCCCACATCTGCATGGTGTATTGTTTCACTTTGCTTTCGTCGAAGCGGTAGAAAGCTATCTTTTTGCTGTCGGGCGACCAGTAGAAACCTTTGGTGATGGCGAATTCTTCTTCGTAGACCCAGTCGGTGGTGCCGTTGATGATGTGGTTGAATTGGCCGTCGAAGGTGACTTGTGTTTCTTTTTGTGAGTTGAGTGTCATGATGAAAAGGTTGTTGTCGCGCACGTAGGCAATCATCTTTCCGTCGGGGGAGAAGGTGGTGAGCCGTTGTTTGCCTTCTTTGGTGAGGCAGTCGATGTGGCCGTCGGCAACGTTGTAGAGGTAGTATGAGCTCACTCCGCTGTGGCGGTAAATGGGTTCGAATTCCGCACTGAGGAGTATTTTCTGCTCATCTTGGGAGAATTGGTAGGACTCGATGGGGGGGAGGGGTTTGGCTTTTTTGTGCATGGGGTCGCTGAAGGCGCACACCACAGATTCTTTTTCACCGGTTTTGTAGCTGTATTTCTCGATGCCCGAACGGGTGAGGACGCAGTAGTGTTCGCCGTCATTCATGGAGCGGATGCTGGAGATGCCGCTGGGGCGGAAGGTGGCATAGGTCCAGATGTCGTCGAGGGTGATTTTCTTGGTTTGTGCGGAAGCGATGTCGCAAAGGGTTGCAAGGGTCATTATGACAACAAGTAACTTTTTCATTAGACGGGAGGTTGAACGTTGGTGATTATGTTTCGGATGATCTGTTATCTGGGTATTGAAAGGTGAGAATTGAGAGGTATTTTGTTGTGTACCCTCTCAATTCTCAACCTATACATTATATTATATTAGAGTTTGGGGCCTGCGGTGACCAGGGCTTTGCCGGCTTCGTTGTAGGTGAATTTCTGGAAATTCTTGATGAAGCGGGAAGCGAGGTCTTTTGCTTTGGTGTCCCATTCGCAAGCACAGCCGTATGTGTCGCGGGGGTCGAGGATTTTGGGGTCGACACCGGGGAGAGCGGTGGGGACTTCAAAATCGAAGAAAGGTATTTTCTTGGTGGGAGCTTTCTCGATGGCGCCGTCGAGGATGGCGTCGATAATTCCGCGCGTATCCTTGATGGAGATGCGTTTGCCGGTGCCGTTCCAACCGGTGTTGACGAGATAGGCTTTAGCACCACTCTTCTCCATGCGTTTCACAAGCTCTTCGGCATACTTGGTGGGATGCAGCTCGAGGAAGGCCTGGCCAAAGCAAGCGCTGAAGGTGGGAGTGGGCTCGGTGATGCCGCGCTCGGTGCCTGCCAGTTTGGCGGTGAAACCACTGAGGAAGTAGTATTTGCACTGTTCGGGGGTGAGAATGCTGACCGGGGGGAGAACGCCGAAGGCATCGGCACTGAGGAAGATGACGTTCTTGGCAGCGGGGGCTGCGGAGATGGGACGCACGATGTTCTCAATGTGGTCGATGGGGTAGCTTACGCGGGTGTTCTCGGTGACGGACTTGTCGGCGAAATCGATTTTGCCGTTGGCGTCTACGGTGACGTTCTCCAACAGGGCGTTGCGGCGGATGGCGTTGTAGATGTCGGGTTCGCTCTCTTTGTCGAGGTTGATTACTTTGGCATAGCAGCCGCCTTCGAAGTTGAATACGCCGTCATCGTCCCAACCGTGTTCGTCATCGCCAATGAGCAGACGTTTGGGATCGGTGCTGAGGGTGGTTTTGCCGGTACCGCTCAGACCGAAGAAGATAGCGGTGTTCTTGCCTTCCATATCGGTGTTGGCGGAGCAGTGCATGGAAGCAATGCCTTGGAGGGGGAGATAGTAGTTCATCATGGAGAACATGCCTTTCTTCATTTCGCCACCATACCAGGTGTTGAGGATTACTTGCTCGCGGCTGGAGATGTTGAAGGCCACGCAGGTCTCGCTGTTGAGGCCTAGTTCCTTGTAGTTGTCCACCTTGGCCTTGCTGGCTGTGTATACGGTGAAGTTGGGCGAGAAGGTTTTCAACTCATCCTCAGTGGGTTTGATAAACATGTTTCTCACAAAGTGAGCCTGCCAAGCCACTTCCATAATGAAGCGTACAGCCATGCGAGTGTCTTTGTTGGCTCCGCAGAAAGCGTCAACCACAAAGAGGTCCTTGTTGGAGAGTTCTTTTTTTGCAAGGTCTCTCATCTGGCCCCACACCTCTTCGCTCATGGGGTGGTTGTCGTTTTTGTATTCGTCGGTAGTCCACCAAACGGTGTTTTTGGAGTTTTCGTCCATGACAATGTATTTGTCTTTGGGCGAACGACCGGTGTAGATGCCAGTCATTACGTTGATGGCGTCCAGTTCGGTCAGTTGGCCTTTGTCGTAACCGGTCAGAGAGGGATCCATCTCCATCTCGAAAAGTTCTTCGTATGAAGGATTATAGTAAATCTTGTTAGTTCCGGTGATACCGATTTGTTCAAGTTGTTGTTTAATATTGTGGGTCATTATTTGATGTTTTAAAAAAGGTCTTGATGCCTGAGTGGCACCAAGACCTTGATTCAATAAATTACTTGTTTTCGCGTGCTTCTTTGATAGCGGCCTGTGCAGCGGCGAGGCGTGCGACAGGAACGCGGAAAGGCGAGCAGCTCACGTAGTTCATGCCGGCTTTGTAGAAGAACTCGGCAGCAGTGGGGTCACCGCCATGCTCACCGCAAACACCGCATTTCAGTACGGGGCGTGTGGAGCGGCCGCGTTCAATACCTATCTTCACCAGTTCGCCCACGCATTCGGTGTCGAAGTTGTTGAAAGGATCGGCGGGGATAATCTTCTCGTCGACATAGGTCTTGACAATGGCGTTGACGTCGTCGCGGCTGAAACCGAAGGTCATCTGGGTAAGGTCGTTGGTACCGAAGCTGAAGAATTCGGCCACCTCGGCAATCTGGTTGGCGACGAGGGCGGCACGAGGAATCTCGATCATGGTGCCGAATTTGTAGTCGAAGTTGACACCGTATTTGGCTTCCACCTCTTTCTTCACGCGGTCGGCCAGAGCTTTCTGGTGTTTCAGCTCGGCGGCATTGATGGTGAGAGGAACCATGATTTCTAGCATGGGGTGCATGCCTTCTTTCATGAGTTCGACAGTTGCGCTGAAGAGGGCGCGGAACTGCATCTCGGTGATTTCGGGATAGATGATACCCAGACGTACACCGCGCAGACCCATCATGGGGTTCACTTCGTGCAGGCTCTCGATACGGGCGTGCAGTTTGTCGAAATCAATACCGCGGGCTTTGGCCACTTCGCGCTGTTTCTCTTCCGACTGGGGGACAAACTCGTGCAGCGGGGGGTCCATGAGGCGGAAGGTGAGGGGCTTGCCGTCCATAACCTTCAGCGTACCCTTGGCACTCTCACGCACATAGGGCTCCAACTCGGCCAGTGCGGCAACACGGGCGTCCAGCGTCTCGGCCAGAATCATGTTGCGCAGTTTCTCCAGAGGCACTTCGCTGTTTTCGCCATAGAACATGTGCTCGATGCGGAACAGACCGATACCTTCGGCTCCGAAGTCGATGGCTTTCTGGGCGTCGATGGGGTTGTCGGCATTGGTGCGAACACCCATCTTGCGGAACTTGTCAACCATCTTCATGAACTGCTGGAACAGGGGGTTCTCGGTGGCGTTGATCATCTTCACCTCTTCGTCGTATACCCAGCCCTTAGAACCGTTCAGGCTCAGCAGGTCGCCTTCGTGGAAGGTCTTGCCGGCGATAATCACGGTGTTGCTTTCGCTCACGTTCACTTTCTTCTTGCCATAGGAATCGGTGGTGACGGATGTCTCTTCGAGGTTGATTTTCACAGCGTCGCAACCCACAATGCAGCACTTGCCCCAGCCACGGGCCACGAGGGCGGCGTGAGAGGTCATACCACCGCGGGCGGTGAGGATACCGTCGGCGGCACGCATGCCTTCAACGTCCTCGGGGTTGGTTTCTTCGCGCACGAGGATATTCTTGATGCCGGCAGCATGATATTCCTTGGCTTTCTCGCTGGTGAGGGCGATGACACCTACAGCACCTCCGGGGCCGGCGGGCAGACCCTTGGCCAGCACGGTGTGCTTCTTCTCGTCGGCGGAGTCGAGGATGGGGTGCAGCAGCTCGTCCAGCTGTGAGGGGCTGATGCGCATCACGGCTTCGCTCTCGTCAATCAGACCCTCTTTAAGCATATCCATTGCCATCGTGAGGGCGGCAACACCGGTGCGTTTGCCCACGCGGCACTGCAGCATGTACAGCTTGCCGTCTTGGATAGTGAATTCGATATCAAGCATATCGTGGTAGTTCTTCTCCAGAATCTCGCGGATGTTGCACAGCTCTTTATAAGTTTCGGGCATCAGCTCCTGCATGGAGTGCATGTGCTTGTTCTGCTCGTTCTTGGTGTCGTCGTTCAGGGGGTTGGGGGTACGGATACCAGCCACCACATCTTCGCCCTGGGCGTTGATGAGCCATTCGCCGTAGAACTGGTTGTCGCCGGTGGCGGGGTTGCGGGTAAATGCAACGCCGGTGGCGCTGTTGTCACCCATGTTGCCGAACACCATAGCCTGGACGTTCACAGCGGTGCCCCAGTCGTCGGGAATGCCTTCAATCTTGCGGTAGGCTACAGCCTTCTTGCCGTTCCAGCTCTTGAACACAGCCTTGATGCCGCCCACCATCTGGGCCTTGGCGTCGTCGGGGAATTCCACACCCAGCACCTCTTTCACTTTCACCTTGAAAGCCTCGGCTAGGGTCTTCATGTCCTCGGCGGTCATGTCGGTGTCGCTCTTGTAGTTGTGCTTCTCCTTGTATTCGTCCAGCATATCGTCGAGCTGTTTGCGGATACCTTTACCGTCGGCGGGTTCAATGCCTTCGCTCTTTTCCATCACCACGTCGGCATACATCATGATCAGACGACGGTAGGAATCGTACACGAATCGGGGATTGTTGGTTCTCTTGAGCATACCGGGAATGGTCTTGGACGAGAGACCGATGTTCAGAACGGTGTCCATCATTCCGGGCATAGAGCTGCGTGCACCCGAGCGGCAACTCACCAGCAGGGGGTTCTCAGCGTCGTCGTATTTCATACCCATCAGATTCTCCACGTTGGCCATGCCTTTCCACACTTCATCCATCAACCCATTGGGCAGCTCGCAGTTGTTCTCATAATAGGCAGTGCAGCATTCCGTGGTAATAGTCAAACCGGCGGGAACCGGAAGACCCAAAAGGCACATTTCAGCCAGATTAGCGCCTTTACCACCAAGCAAGTTTTTCATGTCGGCTTTACCTTCGGCAGTCTTGCCTCCAAACGTGTAAACAAATTTCGTCATCTTTTCGTGTTATTTATTAGTAAATACATTAATTAGTTCGTTTTAATTGAAAATGCAAAGATACGAATTTATTTCTATTGTGCAAAAATAATATGACATACAAAACAGATTTTAACAAAAATACAATTTGGCAATCTCTGTCTATTACTTATCATTCAGCCTATTATAAGCAATATGGTGCTGAGGGGAAATACTGTCCGTAATGGATTTTCAGATACGTGCATGTCAGTCAGTTTCGGCTCTATGTGAACCAAACTTCAGATGTTTATAACCTATGATTCCGATGTTTGCATACAAGGCATTTTAAAGGATGAAATATCTTTTGATAGTATCAAGTAATTGCTTTGAAAGGGTAGTGGCAGAAATAGATATAAGCATCGCCTGCAGAATCCAGCACAATGCTTGAACGCCCTGCAAGGGAAAATCAGGACGCAAGAGATATAAGTTCCCGATATAAAAACAACAAAAGCAGCCCTTTTGAGGCTGCTTCGGTACCGCATACCAGAGTCGAACTGGTGATCTACTGCGTGAGAGGCAGTTGTCCTGGACCACTAGACGAATGCGGCATTTTTAGGAGATTTCTCTATTGAAATCGGGTGCAAAAGTACAACTTTTTTTCGATATGGCAAACTTTTTACAATATTTTTTTGACCTCACAATTGTTATTAGTTATATTACAACATATTGCGATGCATAAATTATTTCAATTTCATCTCTCCATCATACCAACTTTTGCCACTCCAACAACACATCCATCTCAAATTTTGACTACATAGTTCACATTATAATTCATCATTATATTATTTATTGTATTATGTAATTGGTTATCAATTAGGTGTGTAAAAGTAATGAGTTTATTATTATAGTTGAAGGGTGGATATTGTCAATCAAAATTATTAATAATCGAGGAGTCATCTACTTGATATATTTGATAATAAATATAGTAAGGATAAAACAGGAGAATACG
>JAEEGI010001853.1_pt1 | contig 52369 bp, 31 predicted proteins | sample 8958751 | NCBI WGS metagenome assembly JAEEGI01 (sample SAMN16246545, study PRJNA631951) | gut metagenome | biome: gut microbiome; feature: rumen; material: KS-attached | host: Bos | place: Iran: Karaj | collected 2018-10
CTCGCGCTGGCCTTCCACCACAAAGAGATCTTCCTCCCGGCGGAGTGAAGATTTCTGCTGAAGGGCAACGACATGCTTGATGCGGGCATTCTGAACGCTGGTAATAATCGTTTCTTCCATATTTTTGCTGCAAAGGTACAAAATTTTGGGTACGGATTACACAGATTACACAGATTTTTTATACTTTTGCACACAGAAATAATAAAAAGTGATATTCAATGTTCAATATGCAATCATCCATAAAAAAATGCCTGCCTGACGTGCTGGCAGTGTTGCTGTTCGTGGTTTTGGCTTTCGCCTATTTCTTCCCTGCCGACATCGAAGGGCGAATTCTCTACCGTCACGATGCATCAGCGGGGCGCGGCGCAGGACAAGAAGGTATCGAATATCTGCAGAAAACAGGTGAACGTAGCCGTTGGACGAATGCCCTCTTCGGCGGAATGCCTACCTACCAGATGGCACCATCTTATGGCTCTACCGATTTGCTGACAAAGGCGATCTACGCCTATCACCTGTGGCTGCCTGAGAATGTGTGGTTCGTCTTTGCCTATCTGCTGGGCTTCTACATCCTGCTGAGAGCCTTCGACTTCCGTCAGCATCTGGCAGCCCTTGGCAGTATCATCTGGGCTTTCTCCACCTATTTCCTTATTATTATTGCCGCAGGCCATATCTGGAAGGTGTGGGCCCTGGCTTATCTGCCGCCGATGATTGCGGGTATCGTATTGGCCTATCGGGGAAAGTACCTGTGGGGATTGTTGCTGACAGCTGTATTCTCGGCCTTTGAGATCAATGCGAACCATGTGCAGATGTCCTATTATTATCTGTTTATCATTCTGTTCATGGTGATAGCTTGGCTCGTGGAGGCTATCCGTCAGCAGCAGATGGCCCGTTTCCTGAAGGCTACGGCTGTCTGTATCGCGGGTGCTGCCATCGGTGTATGCGTCAATCTGTCGAACCTCTACCACACCTGGCAGTACAGTAAGGAGTCGATGCGTGGCAAGAGCGAACTGGTGAAGGCCAATAATGCCAATCAGACCAGTAGCGGACTGGAGCGCGACTATATCACCCAATGGAGTTACGGCATCGGTGAGACATGGACCTTGCTGATTCCGAATACCAAGGGTGGTGCCTCAATGCCGCTGAGCCAGAACGAGACGGCGATGAAGCATGCCGACGAGAACTACGTGAGCATCTACCAGCAGATAGGTCAGTACTGGGGTGAACAGCCTGGAACATCGGGCCCCGTCTATGTCGGAGCCTTCGTGGTGATGCTCTTCATTCTTGGCCTGTTTATCGTGAAAGGTCCTATGAAGTGGGCCTTGCTGGCTGCAACGGTTCTGTCTATCCTCCTGTCATGGGGTAAGAACTTCATGGGCTTTACCGACTTCTTCCTCGACTATGTACCGATGTACGACAAGTTCCGTACCGTCGCCTCTATCCTCGTGATTGCTGAGTTCACGATCCCGTTGTTGGCCATGATGGCTCTGAAAAAGATCTTCGATGAACCAGAGCTGATGAAGCCGAGAATGAAGTATGTAGGCATATCGTTCCTGCTGACGGGTGGTATCGCGCTGCTGTTCTCGTTGATGCCATCGGCGTTTTTCAGCGGCTTTGTCTCTACCAGTGAACTGCACGCTCTTCAGAGTCTGCCCCCCGAGCATGTCCAGCCCATCATCGCCAATCTGACAGAGATGCGCCAGGCGATGTTTACGTCCGACGCCATGCGCTCGTTCTATATCATCCTGGTGGGTACGGGCATCCTGTTGGCTTTCATGTATGGCAAACTGAAGAAGGAGTGGGCCATCGGCATCATCCTCGTGCTCTGTCTGGTGGATCTGTGGACAGTGAACAAGCGTTACCTGAACGACGAGATGTTCGTGCCGAAGAGTGAGCGTGAGGCGCCCCAGCAGAAGACACAGACGGATGAACTGATCCTGCGAGACCAGACCCTCGACTACCGTGTGCTGAACCTCGCCTCAAACACCTTCAACGAGAACGAGACGAGTTACTATCATAAGAGTATCGGCGGCTATCATGCTGCCAAACTGCGTCGCTATCAGGAGATGATAGAACAGTATATCAATCCCGAGATGCAGGCACTTTTCGGGGCTGTATCCGAGGCTGCGGGGGATATGACACAGGTGAATGGCGACAGCATCTGTCCGGTATTGAACATGCTCAATACACGCTACTTCATCTTCCCATTGGAAGGCGGACAGACGGTTCCCATCCAGAATCCCTATGCTTATGGCAATGCCTGGTTCGTAGACAAACTCGACTATGTGAACAATGCCAACGAGGAGATGGCGGCAGTTGGCAAGATCGACCTGCGCCATCAGGCCGTTGCCGACGTGAAGTTCAAGGCGCAGTTGGGTGAAGCCGTCGAACAGGATACTGCCAGCGTGGTGACGATTACCTCGTATGAGCCTAACCGTCTGACGTATGATGTGAACTCAGGAAAAGGTGGCGTGCTGGTATTCTCGGAGATATATTATCCGGAATGGACGGCTACCGTCGATGGTCAGCCTGTAGAACTGGGTCGTGTAGACTATCTGTTGCGTGCCATCCAGATTCAGCCAGGCAAGCATCAGGTGGAATTGTCGTTCTTCCCGAAATCCGTCAGTACCACGGAGACCATTGCCTATGTGGCTATCGTTCTGCTGATTCTGACCTTGCTCGGAACCATTTTCCTAGAATATAAGAACCGTAAGAAGTTGGCAAGATGAGAAAACTGCTGTCCCTGCCGCCTAACCTTGTAGGCAGTTTCCATGACGTCACAGGTCTGAGCCGTGAGGAGTTCTTCTGTACCAACGACCCGATTGGTCATAAGTTGGGTAGTGGCGGAGGAACCACGTGGCTGCTTCAGGCATGTTGTCAGGCAGATGGCGCCGAGGATATATCGACTTGGCTCTCGGCAGAGAAACGTATCCTGCTGCATGCAGGCGGACAGAGTCGTCGCTTGCCGGCTTATGCACCGTCGGGAAAGGTCCTGACACCAATACCCGTCTTCCGTTGGGAACGTGGACAGCGACTCTCGCAGGATCTGCTGAGTCTGCAGCTGCCGCTCTATGAGAAGATCATGGCGATGGCGCCAGGGTCGATCCATACGATGGTGGTGAGTGGCGATGTACTGATACGTGCCACCCAACCCCTGCAGCCGATTCCTGAGGCGGATGTCGTCTGTTATGGCTTGTGGCTCGATGCTTCAGTGGCCAAGAACCATGGGGTATTCGTCAGCAGCCGTCAGACACCTTCCATACTGAAGCACATGTTGCAGAAGCCCTCGGTGCAGACCCTTGGCGAACTGCAGAAAGAGCATTTCTATCTGACGGATATCGGCATCTGGCTGCTGAGCGACAAGGCTGTTAAACTGCTGATGAAAAAGAGTGGGGCAGAAGATGCCCAACTCAGGGAATACGACCTTTATTCTGAATTTGGCTGTTCGCTGGGTACCGATCCATTGATAGCCGACGAGGAACTGCGGCAGTTGAAGGTTGCCATCCTTCCGTTGGCAGGCGGTGAGTTCTATCATTTCGGCACATCCCGCGAGATGATCTCATCGACGATGCGGATACAGAATCTGGAGAACGACCAGCGGAAGATCATGCACCACGACAGGAAACCCCATCCGTCGATCTTTGTGCAGAATGCTGTGATGGACATTGCGTTCACAGAGGAGAATACGAATATCTGGGTAGAAAACAGTCATATCGGCAAACACTGGCAACTCTCCCACGATCATATTATTACAGGTGTGCCCTACAATGACTGGCAGTTGACTTTGCAGCCAGGCGAGTGTATCGATGTCGTCCCTATTGGTGAGACGCAGTATGCCCTTCGCCGTTATCATATCGACGACCGCTTTGCAGGGGTTGAGCAGCAGATCCAGCAGTTCCCCGTTGTGGAGTCGCTTGAGCCCTTGTCGTCAGCAGAAAGTCAGGCCGTGCGGATGATCTCAGCCGAAGAAATTTCCAATGAAGCCAATCTGCGCCGCCTCTTTGCCCAGCGCTCCGCCTTCCGTAAGGAGAACTGGCGTGCACTGGCTCAAAACTGGAGTCATAGTGTCTTCTACCAACTCGATCTCGCCGATGCGGCTGCAGCATTCCGGAAGGAACAGATTCCGCTGCCGCCATCGCTTCCTGACGAGGCTCCGTTGATGACCCGTATCCATGATGCGATGTTCCGTGGTGACAGTGATAAGGCGTTTGCTTTGTTGCGTGAGGGACTGACTGATGGTGCCGTAGGGATGCCTTCGCCTGTCAAGTCTGTCTATGACGATCAGATCGTCTGGGGGCGTTCCCCTGTGCGTATCGACATTGCTGGCGGATGGACGGATACACCGCCTTACTGTCTGATGGAGGGTGGACATGTGCTGAACTTCGCCATCGAACTGAATGGACAGCCGCCCTTGCAGACGTTCGTGCGACCTTCAAAGGAATTGCGAATCGTGTTGCGCAGCATCGACCTCGGCGCCATGGAGGTGGTGGAGACATACGGACAACTGACCGACTTTATGCATGTAGGTTCACCGTTCTCTATCCCGAAGGCTGCCCTGGTGCTTGCAGGGTTCAGTGAAGCCTCAAAATATCCTGACCTGAAAACCCAACTCCAGGCCTTCGGCTGTGGCATCGAACTGACGTTGCTCTCTGCCATACCCGCAGGGAGCGGACTCGGCACGAGCAGTATTCTGGCAGCTACAGTCCTTGGTGCCGTCAGCGACTTCTGTGGTCTGGCCTGGGATAAGAATGAGATAGGACGCAGAACGTTGGTTCTCGAGCAGATGCTCACCACTGGCGGCGGCTGGCAGGATCAGTTTGGTGGTGTGCTTGGTGGTGTTAAACTGCTACAGACGAATAGCGGCTTTGATCAGAGCCCGCAGGTGAGATGGCTGCCCAACGACCTCTGGCTTCAGCCTGAATATCGTCCGTGTCATCTGCTCTATTATACAGGTATCACCCGTACCGCCAAGCGTATCCTGGCAGAGATTGTGCGCCGCATGTTCCTGAATCATGGCGGTGAACTGCGTCTGCTCAGGGAAATGAAGGAACATACGATGGAGATGTATGAAGCCATTCAGCGTAATGACTTTGAACGGATGGGAACCCTGGTGCGCAAGACCTGGTTGCAGAACCAGCAACTCGACAGCGGCACAAACCCCGAAGCCGTCCGTGCTTTGACAGATTTGGTCGATGATCTTTGTCTCGGCTACAAACTGCCGGGTGCTGGTGGCGGCGGGTATCTCTATATGATAGCCAAGGATCCGGAGGCTGCGGCACGTATCAAACAGATCCTGACGGAGCATCGTAACAACCCCAATGCCCGTTTCGTGGAAATGTCGCTCTCTACGCAGGGGTTGCAGGTGAGCAGGAGTTAAATGGTTGTGCCAATGGATTTTAGGACCATCGTCGATATTCCAGATCCTGGTTTCAGAATCGGCCCCTGCGAAGAACTGCTCTTTGTGGGCTCTTGCTTTGCGACAGAGATCGGACGGCATTTTCAGGAAGAGAAATTCCGTGCTACGGTCAATCCTTTTGGGGTAATGTACAACCCTGCTTCCATCCTCCATACCATCGAACGGTGGGATACTGCTTCTTGTAAGGTCGTGTTCTTGACCCTTGGTACGAACCATGTCTATCGGCTGAAGGAGACAGGCGAAATCGTAGACAACTGTCAGAAGCGTCCTTCCTATCTGTTTCAGGAAGAAGAACTGTCGGTGGAGGCATGTACCGAGTATCTGGAGCAGTCAGTCAAGATGCTCCGTCAACGGAATCCTGATGTCAGCATCGTGCTGACCGTCAGTCCTATCCGCTACCGGAAATACGGCTATCATGGCTCCCAGCTCTCAAAGGCCACCCTCCTGCTGTCAGTGCAAAGAGTCATCGCTCAAAACTCTTCACTATCCTACTTCCCCGCCTACGAGATTGTAAACGACGAACTGCGCGATTACCGTTTCTATAAGGAAGACATGCTCCATCCCTCAGATCAGGCAGTAGAATATATCTGGCAGCGGTTGTCGGAGACTTATCTGAGTGATGCCGCCCGTGGCTTCATCGCAGAGTGGCAACCCTTGAAAGCAGCCCTCAACCACAAGCCTTTCGACGCTTCTTCGGCCGAATACAAGGCCTTTATGGATAAAACTATGTTAAAAGTGGAGGCATTGCAGAAAAAATACCCTAACTTTGCATTATAAAATCAAATGACATGAATTACTCAATAGAAAAAATCGCAACACTCATTGGTGCACGCCGTATTGGCAGTGCCGATGCTCAGATAGGTTGGCTGCTTACCGACAGCCGCTCACTCTGTTTCCCCGAGGAGACCTTATTCTTTGCCTTGAAGTCCTCGCGAAACGATGGTCACAGGTATATTGATGACTTGTATCGTCGTGGCGTCCGTAACTTTGTCGTTGAGGCAAAGGGGCTGCAGGAGTTCTTTCCCCATGGTGGTGTCGACCACATGCCCGATGCCAATTTCCTCGTGGTGCCTTCACCGCTGGCAGCCCTGCAACGGTTGGCAGAACGCCATCGTGACGAATTCATCGAGCGCGACGGCCACCGCATTCCTATTGTAGGTATCACGGGATCCAACGGTAAGACGATGGTGAAGGAATGGCTTTATCAGTTGTTGCTCCCTTCACAGAAGATTGTGCGCTCTCCGCGAAGCTACAATTCCCAGATCGGTGTGCCGCTCTCGGTATGGCTGTTGAACGAGCAGACGGAGATTGGCATTTTCGAGGCAGGCATCAGCCAGCCTGGTGAGATGATGGCCCTGCGCGATATCATTCAGCCTACTATTGGTGTACTCACCTCCCTGGGTAGTGCCCATCAGGAGAACTTCCGTTCGATGGAGGAAAAGTGTATGGAGAAGCTGGAACTGATGCACGATACGGAAGCGATGGTCTATTGCTCTGATAATGATATCGTCAGCCGTTGTGTCCGTCGCCTGCAGTATCAGGGTGAGAAGATTGCCTGGTCGCAGTGTGACGAGAAGGCCGCTTTCTTCGTGAAGGACATTAAGAGCGACAGCAAGCAACTTACAGGTGGTACGCGGGTGACCTACATCTGGCGTGAGGAAGAGAATATGTATGTGATACCTTTCATCGACGAGGCATCTGTGGAAAACTCCATTACCTGTGCTGCAGTAGCCTTGTACCTGGGACTCACCCCTGGTGAACTGGCTGACCGTATGCCGCATCTTGAGCCCGTTGCCATGCGCCTGGAGGTGAAAGAGGGCCAGCGCGGCTGTCTGCTCATCAACGACTCCTATAACTCAGATGTCAATTCGCTCGATATCGCCCTCGACTTTATGCAGCGTCGCCAGCAGAGTACGCAGCACGCAACGCGCAACACGCAACTCAAGAAAACGTTGATTCTCAGTGACATCTTCCAGACGGGAACCTCGCCCGAATTGCTCTATGCCCAGGTGAGTGACCTCGCGGTGAAGCGGGGTATCGACAAGTTTATCGGGATTGGCCCCGAACTCTCGACCCATGCCGATAAGATACAGATTGCCAATAAGGCATTCTTTGCCGACGTGCCTCATTTTCTGTCGAGTGAGGTTTTCGCTAACCTCCGTAACGAACAAATACTGCTCAAGGGCGCACGTTCTTTTGGCTTCGATCAGATTACCGAACAACTGGAGCAGAAAGTACATGAGACAATCCTCGAGGTAAACCTCAATGCCGTAGTGGAGAACCTGAACTATTACCGTTCGTTCCTGAAGGCTGATACCAAGATGGTATGTATGATTAAGGCCGATGCCTATGGGGCAGGAGCGGTGGAAATCGCCAAGACCCTGCAGGATCATCGGGTTGACTATCTGGCTGTCGCTGTGGCCGATGAGGGTGTCACCCTCCGTAAGGCTGGCATCACCGCCAACATCATGGTTATGAATCCTGAGATGACGGCTTTCAAGACGATGTTCGATTACGATCTCGAACCCGAGGTCTATTCCTTCCGTCTGCTGGATGCCCTCGTCAAGGCTGCCCGTAAGGAGGGTATCACAGGCTGGCCAGTTCATATTAAGCTTGATACGGGCATGCATCGTTTGGGCTTCGATCCTGTGCACGACATCTACAAGCTCGTGGATCGTCTGAAGCATCAGACAGCCATCATCCCGCGTAGCGTATTCAGTCATTTCGTGGGCTCCGACAGTGACGGCTTTGATGACTTCTCTGCCCAGCAGTTTGCGCTGTTCGAGGAAGGTAGTGAGAAACTGCAGGCTGCTTTCTCTCATCATATCCTGCGCCACATGGATAACTCAGCAGGTATCGAACATTTCCCGGAGCGTCAGATGGATATGTGTCGTCTGGGACTCGGACTCTATGGTGTCGATCCCCGCGACAACCGTATCATCAACACCGTTTCTACGCTGAAGACCACCATTCTCCAGATGCGGAATGTGCCTGCAGGCGATACGGTGGGATACAGTCGTAAGGGCAAGATCGAGCGTGAATCGGTGATTGCTGCCATTCCTATTGGCTATGCCGATGGCCTGAATCGTCATTTGGGTAACCGTCATGGCTACTGTCTGGTGAATGGTCAGAAGGCGGAGTATGTGGGCAATATCTGTATGGATGTAGCGATGATCGATGTGACGGATATCCCCTGCCAGGAAGGCGATCAGGTGGAGATATTCGGCGAGCATCTGCCCGTTACGGTGCTCAGTGATGCCATCGACACCATTCCCTACGAGGTTCTTACTGGTGTCAGCAACCGTGTGAAGCGCGTCTATTTCCAAGACTAGAGGCTTACGTTAACGATAACGTAAGAAAAAATAGTGAAATGTATGTCGTTTCACTATTTTTTTGTATCTTTGCACTCGATAACCGCTAAAACAAACAACGTATCGATAATAAAAACAAATGGAACAAGTATTCAGTTACATTATCAGTCTGGGTGCATCGGTGATGATGCCTATCCTCTTTACCATCATCGGCCTGTGTATTGGCATGAAGTTCGGAAAGGCGCTCAAGAGTGGTCTCTATGTGGGTGTCGGTTTCGTAGGTCTGGGCATCGTAACGGCCTTGCTGACGAACAATTTCGGCAATCCGCTGAGTGAGATATCACGCCTCTACGACCTGCAGCTTGGGGTGTTCGATATGGGATGGCCGGCAGCAGCTGCAGTAGCTTATAACACGGCAGTGGGTGCACTGATCATCCCAATCTGTCTGGGTGTCAATTTCCTGTTGCTTATCACCAAGTGTACCCGAACGGTGAATATCGACCTGTGGAACTACTGGCACTTCGCCTTTATCGGGGCTGTGGCTTACTTCGTGATGGATCAGAGTCTGATATGGGGCTATTTCGCCGCTATCGTGTGCTACGTTATCACACTGGTGATGGCTGACCTGACAGCCGACAAGTTCCAACAATATTATGATGATATGGACGGTATCTCCATCCCGCAGCCTTTCTGTCAGAGCTTTACAGCCTTTGCCATCGGCATCAATTGGCTGCTCGACAGGATTCCCGGCTTCTCGAAACTTGATATCGATGCCGATGGCTTGAAAAAGAAGTTCGGTGTACTCGGTGAGCCGATCGTGCTGGGTGTCATCGTGGGTGCCCTGATTGGTGCTGTGGCCCAGATGGATATCAAGAAAGTGCTGTTCCTCGGTGTGACCATGGGTGCCGTGATGGAACTGATACCCCGCATCACGAAACTCTTCATCGACGGTTTGAAACCGATTGCCGAGAAGACTCAGGAGGTGGTACAGAAGAAGTGGGCTGGAAAGAAGGTGTATATCGGTATGTCGCCTGCCCTCGTGATAGGTCATCCCACGACGCTGGTGGCTTCGCTGATACTTATTCCGCTGGCGCTGCTGGTGGCTGTGGCCCTGCCTGGCAACGAGTTCCTGCCCCTGGCATCGCTCGCAGGTATGTTCTATGTGTTTGTGATGGTTCTGCCTTACACGAAAGGTAATGTGGTGAAGACCTTGATCATCGGATTCATTGCCGTTGGCATCGGACTGTGGTTCGTTACCGATATGGCGCCAGCCTTCACACAGGCTGCCCAGACGGTTTATGCCCAGACGCAGGATCCTGCAGCTAAGATTCCTGAGGGATTCCAGGCTGGTGCCCTCGATTTCGCCTCAAGTCTCTTCGGCTGGGTGATTTATAAGTGTGTGAACAGTCTGGCGTATGTCGGTGCTGGCATCCTGACGCTCATCACCATCGGTATGGTGTTCTGGAACCGCAAGCGGATCGTGGCAGACGAAAAAACAGCGAAATGAATAATAGGCGAGATAGAACTTAAACTTTATATAACAATGAAGAAAACAATTCTGACTATTGTGGGGGCTGTGGCCCTCTCGCTTTCTGCCAATGCGCAGGAGGCCGACAGGTTTGTAGGGGCTCAGCACGTGAAGTTCCAGACTGCCTGCCATCCTGAAGACGTGAAACACTACGACACGAAGTTGCTGCGTGAGCGCTTTGTGATGGAAAAGGTGATGTCGCCCGACTCTATCCTGCTCACTTACTCTCACTACGACCGATTTATCTTCGGTGGCGCCATGCCTGTGAACACCACGCTGACGCTGGAGAACTTCTGGGAACTCGGTCTCGATGTCGACAACACCATTAAGGAAAAATATTTCATGTATAATCGTGAACTGGGTGTCGTGAACTGCGGTGCGGGCGATGGCGTGGTCATCGTGGACGGTAAGGAGTATGCCCTCTCACCGAAGGAGGCGCTCTACATCGGTCGCGGTCATATCGGCAAGGACAACGATGTGAACAAGAAAGTGCAGTTCCGCTCTAAGGATGCAAAGAATCCGGCTAAGTTCTACCTGAACTCGGCTACCGCTCATCAGCATTACAAGACCCAGTGGATCACGCTCGATGGCCGTAAGGGTTCGCTGAAGGCTGCTGTATGGGGACCAGTGGGAACCGTAGAGGAGGCCAACAACCGTACCGTCTATAAACTCATCGTGAACGATGTGCTCGAGGAAGGTCCCTGCCAGTTGCAGCTTGGTCTGACGCAGCTCAATCCAGGTGCTGTATGGAATACCATGCCCCCTCACACACATGGTCGTCGTATCGAGGCCTACTACTATTTCAATCTGCCCGAGGGCCAGACTATCTCTCACGTGATGGGACAGCCTCAGGAGAGCCGTAACGTATGGCTTCACAACGAGCAGGCTATCATGTCGCCCGAGTGGAGCATGCATGCTGCCGCCGGTACTTACTACTACACCTTCATCTGGGGTATGGCTGGAGAGAACCTCTACTATAATGATAAGGACAATATCCCTGTCATCGATATCAGATAGTAAATCGTAAATTGTGAAATTGTAAAATATAATGACTCCCGTACAAACTACCAAGATGTCCAACTTCCGCTGGGTCATCTGTGCGTTGCTCTTCCTGGCAACCACCGTCAACTATATGGACCGTCAGGTCTTGTCATTAACGTGGAAGGACTTTATCGCCGTAGACTTCCACTGGACCGATGCCGACTATGGCACCATCACTGGTCTCTTCTCACTCTTTTATGCCATCGCCAACCTCTTTGCAGGTAAATTCATCGACTGGATGGGCACCAAGAAGGGCTATCTCATCGCTATCTTCGTATGGTCAACGGGTGCTGTGATGCATGCAGGCTGCGGATGGGTGGCAATGACCGTCGAGGGTTATGACTCTATCGAGGCGCTGCGGATGGTGCAGGCTGGCAGTGATGCAGCTGTGGCCATCGCCACTATCTCGGTGTGGCTCTTCCTCTCTTGCCGTCTGATTCTGGCTGTCGGTGAGGCCGGTAACTTCCCCGCAGCTATCAAGGCTACGGCCGAGTATTTCCCCAAGAAAGACCGTGCCTTCTCCACCTCAATCTTCAATAGCGGAGCCTCTGTAGGAGCGCTGGCAGCCCCTGCCACCATTCCTCTCCTGGCGCGTGCCTGGGGCTGGGAAATGGCCTTTGTCATCATCGGTGTGCTGGGTTATGTGTGGATGGGTCTCTGGATGTGGCTCTACGACAAACCGCGCAAGAACAAGCGTGTGAACCAGTGTGAGTTGAATTATATCGAGCAGGACAACGATCTGGCTGATGTTCAGAATCGCGACAATGCGAAGGAAGAGAAGGCTATCCCGTTCTTCAAGTGCTTCACTTATCGTCAGACCTGGGCATTCCTCGTGGGTAAGTTCATGACCGATGGTGTGTGGTGGTTCTTCCTCTTCTGGGCACCTGCCTATTTCAGCGACCAGTATGGCTATACCTCCGACTCCACGATGGGTATTCTGCTTATCTTCACGCTTTATCTCATCGTTACCGTACTCTCTATCGGCGGTGGCTATCTGCCTACTTATTTCGTCGACAAGAAGGGCATGAATCCTTATCTGGGCCGCATGCGTGCGATGCTGATCTTTGCCTGCTTCCCCGTTTTGGGACTGCTGGCACAGCCGCTTGGAGCCTATAGCGCCTGGTGGCCTGCCATCCTCATTGGTCTGTTAGGTGCCGGACATCAGGCTTGGAGTGCCAACCTCTTCTCGACCATCGGCGATATGTTCCCCAAGTCTACTATTGGTACGATTGTAGGTCTTGGCACAATGACGGGTGGCTTTGGTTCGATGGCTATCAACATGGGTTCTGGTAACTTCTTCACTTGGGCAGCAGCACAGGGCGCCAACTTCCAGTTCTTCGGCTTCGAAGGCAAGCCTGCAGCCTACATGGTGGTGTTCTGCATCTGCGCCGTTGCCTACCTTATCGGCTGGTGCATCATGAAGACACTCGTACCGAAGTACAAGCCCATTACGCTCGAAGACTAATCCTGTCTCCAGTCGCTAAAGGGTAGTTAGTCGTAATGTAACTGGTAGTTAGTCGTAATGTAACTGGCAGTTTCCTACCGAGAAACTCATAGCTATCTGGGAGGCTGGAAGAGGTCGCATGGTCGCACTGCAACCATGTGACCTCTCACTTTTTACCAAAAAGTCGCATAAAGATGATCAAGTAATCTTCATTTTTGTTTGAAACACCTGTATTTATGCATCTTTCCAGATATGGATGAGGAGGTGAGGTAACATGGTCGCACTGCAACCATGCGACCATTAATTAATAAAAAAAGTTAATTATTGCCGAATTGAGTCCCTAAAAGCGGCATTAAGTGTCAATTGCCTTTTGACCCATCGTACTTTTGCAACTGTCGCACCTAAGTTGTTTCCATCCAAGATGGGAGTATGTTTGGCTAATTCAATCAGTGGCCAGCCTCGCAAGGCGTCGCTCGCTGCTGTCCGTGAGCTGCAGACGGAAAATCATGTTGACGAGATTCTCTTCGACGTGAAGCAGAACAACAATCGTGAACGCAAGAAGGATCTGCCTGTATGGCTGCCGCTTGCAGAATCTTTTAATAATGGTACGCGTAAAGCAGAAGATGCCGTAGCCTCAGGGCTATACTATGTCGACATCGACGAGAAGGGCCTGACGGAGAAGCTCTGGCAAAAGGTATGCGAAGAAAGGCTCATCGAGGCGTTCCGCATCGTTTACTTTGCCGAGAGTGCTGGCGGAGGCACCCATATCTGGGCTTGGCGCAAACCAGAACTCTCTATCGAAGAGAACATCCAGCAACTGGCAAGCAGGCTCGGTGTCAGTTACGACTCTCATGTCACCGATCTGGCCCGCTGCTGTTTTATGGTCAGCGAACAGCACGTGAAACTGCTCGACCCCATCATTTTCGAGCCGCTGACCGAGGAACAGAAAGCGCTTTACAATACACCTATAAATCATAATGGGGCGCCAGTAGTCGGCAGCATGCCCAATGTCACGATGGGAACTACGACCTATCCTTCGATTTATAAGGGCGTCGAGTATGACCTGATAGTGAAGCGATTGTTGCTGAAAATGGGCTATGGTGATCGTCCTATAGATGGTGAGCGTAACAATGCCATCTTCGCCTTGTCGCGCTACTTGCGCTATATCTGTGATTTTAATGTGGAGTGGCTCTTCCAGGTGATACCCCATTGGAAACTGCCTGACCATGAGGTGCTCTCAACACTGAAGAGTGGGGTTAACACCGTGCGGAAAGAAAGTATCCCGCCAACCCTTGGTGACCTGCTCAAGGGACTGGAGGCAGAGATGCAGGAACAGGGATTGGCAGAGAACGCTGAGGATGAGGACGACGGCCTTATCCCACGTGTGCCAGGACTGCTGCCCGGTATTCTGCAGCAGGTGGCCGACCATGCGCCTGCAGAGTTTAAGGAAGCCTCGCTGCTGTCGGCCCTGCCCATGCTGGGAACCGTGGCTACCGGTCTGCGCGCCAAGTATCGTGACGGTAAGGTTCAGTCGCCTTCTTTCATCGTAGATATCTGGTCGGATCAGGCCACAGGTAAGTCGTTTGTCGACCAGCTGATGGAATTGCTGATGGATCCCGTTATCAAGCAGGACGAGGAAGAGTGGCGGAAGGAGACGGAGTACTCGTTGGCCAAGAAAGACGGTCAGGAGGTGGAGAACCCTCGTGCGGCCATCCGTATCATTGAAGCTAATATCGGTGTGAGTGCTTTCCTCGAACGGGCCATCTATGCCAAAGGCAAGCATCTTTTCACTTATGCGCCAGAGATCGAGACGGTGCAGAAGAACAATAAGGGTGGTGCGTGGACACAGAAGAATGACCTCATTCGTCTGGCCTACGACAACAAGCCCTGGGGACAGCACCGTATCTCGAAGGAATCGTTCTCGGGCAAGGTAGTACTCTACTATAATATGCTGATGTGTGGTACGCCCCACAAGTGTCGTGCTTTCTTTTCCGATGCAGAGAGTGGTACTGTCAGCCGCACTATCTTTGCAGAGCTGCCCGACATGATGGGTGCCAGGATGCCTGTATTTAAGACATGGACGAAGGAGGAGCAGGACGAGGTAAAACGTCAGTGTATGTGCCTGATGGACGAGGAAGGGGAGGTGGAATTGCCGTTGTTGAACAAGGCTATCGAAGAATGGGATGAATCGAAGCGCACGGAATATCTGAAGACATTGCGTCCAGCCCTCGATGTGTTCCGCCGTCGTTCGGCTCTCAATGGCTTCCGGGCAGGAATGGTGGCCTATGCGTTGGCTGGTTATCAGGAGACAGCTGAGGTCATCAACTTCGCCCTCTGGGTAGCTGAGCGTTGTCTCTATTATCAGGTGAAACTTTTCGGCAACCAAATTGACGCACTCCACAATGAGGTTCCTGAAATGAACGGGATATTCCACAATGTCGATCTGTTGAAACTTCTCAGCAAAGAGTTCACGAAGGAGGAACTGGTGAACCTTCGTCTGACCTATGGTCAGTCACCAGTAGTCAAGTCGGTCATCCATCGCCTGAAGAAGGAAGGCCTGATCATCAAAATCGGTCCCAACCTCTGGCGGAAGGTAGAATAAACAACAAGAGGCTGTGTCTATTTTGACACATTCAGGAATCTGTTGCAGTCCTTGGCGATTCGCTTCAGATTCCTGTTGCTTTTCCTTTGACAGGCATGTATGTTCCTCTTTGTTTGAGATTCGAAGTTTTTTTTGGGGATAATATTTGCATCTTGTTTAAAAAAGTAGTATCTTTGCAGCGATAATAGAACTACAATATTATTCACCTTTAAAAACAATGATACAAAATACTAGTCTTCTGATGGTGCTTACTGCTCTCTTTACCTTTTGCGGCAGCAAAGTGCAAGCACAGGACGAGACGATCGTGTTCACGCCCCAGTGGACGGCGCAGGCGCAGTTTGCCGGCTATTACGTGGCCGAGGCGAAGGGCTTCTACCGCGAGGCAGGGGTGAAAGTAAAGATTGAGCACCCGTCGGCTACGCAGCCTGCCATGAGCCGTCTCCGTAAGAACGAGTGTCAGGCCACAACGCTGCAACTCTGTCAGGCAATGGAAATCATCGACGACGGCATACCCCTGGTGAACATCCTTCAGACATCGATGAACAATGCGATGGTGATCGTTTCTGCCCGAGGAGTTGACCCGCTGACGCAAAAGGGAGCCAAGGTGGGCGTCTGGAGCGTGGGCTTCGGACAACTGGCCTTTTGCATGAGCATCAAGGATCATCTGAACTACGAGTGGATACGCTTTGCCCAGAATATCAACCTTTTTCTGGCTGGTGCCCTCGATGCCACTCTGGCCATGAGCTACAATGAATATTATCAGCTGGTTCAGGCTGGTATTGAGATGACAGATAAGAATGTGTACCGCTTCCGCGACCATGGCTACAATGTGCAGGAGGACGGCGTGTATATAACCCGCGACTATTACGAGAAACATCAGGAACAGGCCAAGAAGTTTGCAGAAGCCAGCCGTAAAGGGTGGGAGTGGGCTGCCGAGCATCCTGAAGAAGCGTTGGATATCGTGATGCAGTACGTTGATGCGGCACATATTGCCACAAACCGCGTAATGCAGCGATTGATGCTCAATGAAATACTGAGCTTACAGGTAGACCGTGAATCGAAGAAACGTGAGTTCCGTCTTCGCCCCGATATGGTGCAGAAGGCCAGCCGTCTGATGGTGGAGAACCAGATGCTGAGCCGTGAAGTGAAGTATGAAGAATTATTAGGGAAGTAAATTATGAAAGAAATCCTCCAATATATTCGTAGAAAACTCTCCGTCAGGGTCAGCTTGTGGGTGGTGTTGTTTGCTGCTATCATATTTATCGTGGCTCTGGGTTTCCTGTTCTATCAGTCGCGTGAGACCGTGAGGCAGGAGGCTATCAGCCGTGCCACACAGATCCTGGATAAGACTTCGCTTAACGTAGAGAGTATTCTGAATCGTGTGGAGGTGGCATCGAATATGACCGCCTGGCTCGTACAGCGTCATCCCAATCAGGCCGACTCGATGTTTGTCTATAGCCGAGGCATGCTGCAGAATAACCCCGACTTCTACAATTGCTCTATAGCCTTTGAACCCTATTTCTTTAAGGATAAGGGCCGCTACTTCTCTGCCTATACCAAACATGTCGGCGACAGCCTTCGTACGATTCAGGGCGGTAGCGACAACTACCAGTATTTCTTCATGGACTGGTATTTGTTGCCCTCGCTGCTCGATAAGCCATGCTGGACGGAGCCTTACTTCGATCTCGATGTGGCTACAAACACGAGTGAGATGGTGACCAGCTACTGCCAAGCCATCAAGGATAACGAAGGTCGGATGATAGGTGCCATTAATACCAGCCTCTCTATCAACTGGCTCTCGCAGACCATCTCGGCCATTAAGCCCTATCCCAACTCCTATAGTATTATGATCGGGCGTGGCGGAACCTATTTTGTGCATCCTGACTCCACCAAGATCACCCGTCAGACCATCTTTACCCAAGCCATGGAACAGCCCGACACGGCTCTTGTCGCCTTGGGTCATGCCATGCAGCGGGGCGAGGAAGGCATGAAGCACATGAACTTCAACGGGGCAGATAGCTATGTGTTCTACAAACCACTTGGCCAGACAGGCTGCTCGATGGCCATCGTCTGTCCGGAAAATGACATCTTCGGCGGCTTCGACCGTCTGCGCCGTGCCGTCATGGCCATCGTCATTGTAGGTCTGTTGCTGATGCTCTACATGTTCATCCGTATTATCACCAGCGAGCTGCAGCCCCTGCGTCGGTTGGCAAAAGGGGCCGAGACAATTGCCTCGGGTAATTTTGACGCCCAATTACCTGACTTGCAACGCGTCGACGAGATCGGACAGCTGAGCCATTCTTTTGCCGACATGCAGCAGTCGCTTGTGAAATATATCGAAGAGTTGAAGGAAACCACCGCCAAGAAAGCCTCAATCGAGAGCGACCTCCGTATTGCCAGCAGCATACAGATGGGCATGCTACCCGAGAAGTTCCCCACAAAGGCTGACCGCGATGATGTGCAGATCTATGCCTCGCTGACCCCTGCCAAGGATGTAGGTGGCGACCTCTTTGACTTCTATTTCCGAGATGAGAAGCTCTTCTTCTGCATCGGAGACGTGTCTGGAAAGGGTGTCCCTGCCTCACTCTTCATGGCGGTTACCAGAGCCGTGTTCCGCACTGTTTCTGCCCACGAGTCGATGCCCGACCGTATTATTATCGCTATGAACAAGACAATGGCAGGCATGAACAAGACCCACATGTTCGTGACCCTCTTTGTCGGCGTGCTCGACCTGCCTACTGGACGCCTGCACTATAGCAATGCCGGGCACGACGCGCCTCTGCTCGTCGGGGATGGTGTCGGTGAGTTGCCCTGCGATGCGAATATCCCCGTTGGTTTCAAGCCCACGTGGAAGTACTCGTTGCAGGAAGCCCAGATATTCACGGGTACCACGATCTTCCTCTTCACCGACGGTCTGACCGAGGCGATGGATGTAGACAATGCCCAGTTCCAGATGGAGCGCATCAACGATGTGGCGTTAAAGGCGCTCTCACAGCAACAGCAGGAACCGAAGCAACTAATCGCCCAGATGACCGATGCCGTTCATAAGTTTGTCGGAGATGCCGAGCAGAGTGACGATCTGACGATGATGGCCATCCAATACATTAAACAGCAGAGTGCCGTGAGTATGCGAAAGAGTATAATACTTCGTAATGATCGTCAGGAAGTGCCGAAGCTGAACGCCTTTGTCGATGAAGTGTGCGAGTCTGTGGGATTCGACGAGGCGACCACCATAAAGGTAAAATTGGCTATTGAGGAGGCTGTTGTCAATGTGATAGACTATGCCTATCCGTTGGGCAAAAAAGGAGATGTGACGGTCGAGGCTGCTTCGAATGAAATGCGCCTGAAGTTCACCATTATTGACAGCGGAAAACCCTTCGATCCCACCGTTCAGACCGCAGTCGATCCCTCCGTTCCTGCCAATGAACGTCACGGAGGCCAGGGTATCCACATCATGCGTCAGAACATGGACTCGATCAACTATGAGCGTCTGGACAAGCTCAATGTGCTGACATTAAGGAAAAAAATAGTGAATAATAAATTATAAGGTATTAATTAAATCATCATCAAAATGAAAACGACAATTCAAGAAAAAGACGGTTGCATGGTTGCCATTTTGGAGGGCAGCCTCAACACCGCAGAAGCTCCTGAGACTGAAAAGGCTATGGCACCTCTGTTCGACGTAGAGGGAAAGGATATTATTCTCGACTGTACGAATCTCGATTATATCTCATCTGCAGGCTTGCGTATCTTCCTTTCTGTACTGCAGAATGCTGAAGAAAAAGGTGAGCATGTGTACATTTCGGGTGTCAACGACAATGTCCGCTCCATCTTTGCTATTACCGGATTCAGCAATATTTTCGAATTCAAGTAAACGGTGGCTGAATTGATGCGGCTAACGACAGTCCTTATCAGTAACGAACATTCAATAACAGATGTGAGATGGCAGCAGAATCGAGAAACAATACAAACTTAATTTATAGACTGACATTTGGCGGGTTCATTAGCTCCAAAGGTAAGCAGCCGGATGAATTACAACTGAACCAGGGAGTCCGTAAAGTGATTTCCGACGACAATAGAAACTATTACATGTTGCTTTGCGGTGTCAAGGTGAACCGTAAGATCTACCAGCCTACCGAGATTGAGGCAGAACTGGATTTCACTCACGAAACCACCGACGCGCAAAACAAGAAAAAGAGCACCGCGCCCAAGTTCGGCGATATCAAAGACTGTCTGCTGCAACGGGAGGTGACGCTCGACATCGTTGATAATGATAAAAAGGACAAGGATGGCAAGCCGGTGACCTACAACGTGGCCAAGAACTGCTATGTGTTTGAAATGACCCCGCAGCTGCAGCGTGATGTGGACGGCACGAAGATGTATGTGAAACTGAGCATCTTCAGCATGGATAAGCTGATGACCCTCAACAAGTACAGTAAGGCATACGTGGCCCGCAAACTCGGCTCCGAGATCCTGCAGCCGGAGAGCCTGAACTTCGGAGCTGTTTCCGAAGGTGTCCCCTTGATAGATTCTTTTGTTGGCAACCAACAGCATCTGATGTACACTGTTTCCGGCGAAAAGTTCGAGTTCATACAGCCCTATCTGGTGCAGTATAATGAGTCGTTCTATGACTTCTTGGTGCGCACCTCCAACCGTTGTGGAGAGTTCCTCTTCTTTGAGGATGGCAAACTGGTGTTAGGTTTGCCAAAAAGCGAATCAAAAAGCGACTCGCTTGTAGAAATCGACAAATACGAGACTGTGACCGTTATGGAGAGGTCGGTCGATCCGCTGATAATCAGTGGCTATGCCCGCGACAGCGTGAAAGACGGCGAAGGCACGCTGAAGGGAACTGCCGGCGGCAGCGACAGTAATCCCGAACTGAACATCTCGCCCATAGCCAAGGAGCAAACCGGATTCCCCAAGGATGTCTTCCCCACCTACACTGCGAGCAATGCCGAACTCGCCCAGGACGACTACATCTTCCCGCTCTACAGGGGCAAGTTCACCAATCGAAAGCGTGAACTCTGCTATGACGGCAATACCGGCCAGAATGCCTTGGGCAGATCGATGCTGCTCGGCAAGACCCTACTGGGCAATGAATTAGACCTTGGAGGAGCAGGCTTTCCCATCTCCTTGGCCATAGATGCGTTTCTCAACGAAGCCGTGCCAACCGTTTTAGGCGATATGAGGGTGAAGTCGTGGAACGGCACGCAGGCCGCGCGGTATATGGATATCCTGAAAGGGAAAAACGATCAATGCGACGATCAGAAGACCGTGCAGTTTGGCACGCTGAAGAGCGAAGGATGGACTACCCTGAAATATTATAAGGATATCCTTCTGCACGAAGAGGCACAGCAGCGGAAGATCGTGTGCATCAACATGGGCACCAACTTTGCCAACGTGAAGTTAGGCCAGAAGATCAAGGTCGATGGGCTCGACGATGTCTATGTCATCATTCAGATACAGCAGAACTCCGAGGTGGCCTGGAAGCGCAACTACGACAGATACGGCATGGAGGCAGACGATGAAGACGCAGGCATGCGCTCGCTGAAAATCTATGCCATCCCAGGGTATGGTGATGACAATATTCAGTTCATTCCCCCTGTGCATCCGGTACCAGTCATCCGGAAGGTGGGACCTCAGACAGCCTTCGTGACCGACAATGAAGACCCGAAGTTCCAGGGGCGTGTACGCATCGCCTTCCCTTGGCAGTCGCTGGGCGGCCCGGAAAGGAGTCAACTCAATGAAGTGGCTATCAAACTTCACGAGATGGTGAGCAGCATCGAGGACTTGAGAAAGAAGGAGAAAAAGCTTCTGGAAGAGTCAACGAAAGCTAGCCAATACTTAGAGGAACTCAAGAAATATGTAAATGCCACGAAAGATGAGCGTGAAGAACTGCTCAAGCAGAGGAAACAAAAAGTAGAAGATATAAAAAAGGATCTCGACCAGTTCAAAGCCTCACTGAACCAAAAGGAAAAAGAGGAAAAGGAGGCCCAGAAAGAAAAGACAGAGAAAGAGATAGCCGAATTTGAGGCAGCGGCCAAGGAGCACGACGAGAGGAAGGGCAAGGCCGGCTATCAGAATCCTGAGAAGGACAACACCATAATCCGCAAGTATAAGGATCTCTATGACAAGAAGAACGGGGAGTACCTGAAGGCCCATGACGACTTGCAAACAGCCGGAAATAAGGAGAAGGCTATAGAAGCCGAAGGCCAGAAACTGAAAGAAAAGATAGAAGAAAGCGTGTATGCCATGTCGTCGCCGTGGGTGCGCGTCGTCACGCCGATGGCCTCGCCCGGCGGCGGCACATTCTTCCGTCCCAGAGTAGGCGACGAAGTGATGGTGAACTTTGAGAACGACAACGTGGAGCGTCCCTATGTCATAGGCAGCGTGTTCTCCAAGAACACCCTCACCCCCGACGAGAAGATGTATCGCCAGCGTGGCCCTGAGTTGCAAGGCAAGGATGTGAGCATGATGATGGTGTCGCCCAACGGCCATCACATCACCTTTACCGACCCCGACGGCGGCACTAACTTCCTGACCAATCTGGTCTCGCCGGGACTGGGCCTGTGGGGGACTATCGTGGGAGGGTGGTTCAACAGTCTCCTCCCTGGCGCCAAGGACCTGGCAGGCGGTATCCATATCGGCGACCGCTACGGGCTATACGAGATTGACATGAAGAGCCACAAGCGCTCCATCGAAATCAATTCGCCTTTCGGCACGGTGGCCATCAATGCCTTCTCGGGCATCACCATCAGTGCCCCCAACGGCAATGTCACCATCAAGGGAAAGAACATCAACCTGGAGGCTAGTAACAAGGTGAACATCCTCTCAGGACTGAACATCGACGACGACCCGGGCTTTGGCGATCCCGAAGGAAAGGCCAACAAGGCTGGTAAGGCACTTACCGACCTCTTCGCCGAGATTATCCCTGCAGAACTCACCAAGTATATGTTCAGTTCGGTGACCGACCTGAGCTACATTCGCCACGTGGTGGAGGTGTTTGTGCGCCCCGTTGACGGCACGCTCAAGCTCAAGTCGAAACGCTATCTGATGCTGGAGGCCGGCAAGGGTAATGCCACCATCCGTCATGACCGCTATGCCACGGCAGTGGCAGGAAAGAAGGAGTCGCAGGAGGAGTTCTTCAAGGCCATGCTCGCCGGGGTGAAGTTCATCTGTGAGAAGGTCGACCTCTTCTACGATACCTATGAGGCATTATGGGCCGACGGCTACAAGAAGAGGATTGCCTACGAGGACACAGCCTACGCTCTAAAGATAAAGGATGTCAAGAATCCAAATCTAAGGAAGCTTGCCTATGACACCACCGATGAATGGACTGATGACATCATCACAGAATCCACTTACAAGGACATCCTCGCCTCTACTATGTTCCATATAATCAAGGACCCTGCAGATGCCTTTGCCGAAGCAGCCTTCAAAATCTACCGGCATGTGGAGAGCTTCGAAGAAATGCTGAAAGATTATTCGGCTCTTCCCATCGGCAATTTCCCATGGATAGGCGATTGCTTCATGACAGCGATTGGTAATGTGAACAGCAAGTGCAAAATGACAGAAGAGTGGGCGCAGGCATTCGCCAAAGGCAAGGAAGACGAGCTTTTCAACGATTCCAATCCCGATCCGAAAACCGACAAGTTTGCGATGGCTAACAAGAAACTGTTCAAACGCAAACTTCTGCTCTGTTTCATCCATACTGTGGGCAAAGATCCCGGAAACGAGAAGGGCAAGTACTTCAACTGCGGACTCCGCATCGACGAGATACTGAAAGAGGAGTGGATCAGACAGGAATTCTACTGGAATCGCACAGTGTTCTTCCTCGACCGTGACAAGAGGATGAATTACCACAACTTCTGGCGTAAGCTGTATGACAATACGTGGGGCATGGTTGTAAGCAATGCCAAGAAAATCGCGGCTCCCTTCGACCGTGACATCTGGAATGACACGGCCGATGGGCAGATACTCTTCTCTGAGAAGGAGAACAAGACCCTCAACTTCCAGGGCGAGGGTCTCCACGAGGAGAGCAGTTCTAACATCGGCACGCTCGCACATCTGAAGAAAGAACTGATGGCTATCAAGTAAAAGGTAAAAAGGTAAAAAATGGATTATATATTCAAGGAATGGGAGAAGAAGCTCTCCACCTTTGAGAGCAGCGTAGAGAAAGACCTGGCGGAGATCAGGAAGTGCAAGGCAGAGATGCAGCAGATAAAGCTCGACGTAGTGGCAGAGCTGCAGAAAGGTCGCTATGTGCGCGACACCCAGCGGCTGGTGCTGTCGGCACCGGAAATCATCATTGGCAATGTCGACCGCAACGGCACCCTCTTTGCGGGAGGCTCCAAGGTCATCGTCCGAGGCACCCAGGTAGGTGTCGAGGGAGCCGGAGAGGGCGGCCGCCTGGAGCTCCGGGCACCCAGCATCCGCGAGATTGCCGAAGACCCGGGCACCGACGGGCGGGAGCATGTCGTAGGATCGCTGTCGGAGGTGGTCAGCCAGGCGCGCAATATCATCATCCAGAGCGACGATGCCGAAGGGGCCTTTTCAGCCCCCACGGCGCCCACGGGCGGCAGCGGGGTGCGCATCCATGCCGACAAGACCATCGACGTGCATGCTGCTATGACGGCGGAAAGCCGAGAAGGACGCCTGACAGACTTGATCAGTGAGACTGAGAAACAGAAAGGCTATCTCAAGGAGCAAGCCAGTGCCCATAAGAAGTCGTTCACGGATCTGAAGAAAGAGATGGAGGAACTGATAGAGAAAAGGGATACGCTGGCAAAAGACTACGAAAACGTCCGTACTAACTATCGGGAAATCAGAAAAGCATCTGAAGAGATTGAGGCACTCTCCATGTCAATCACTGAGGAGACCTACGCCTATGCAGAGATTCTGTCTATGCTGGCAGAGACCAACCGGAGACTGAAGTGCTTCAAGGACGAGAAGTCGAAAATCAAGAAGGGCGACGACTTCAAGAAAAAACCGACCGGAGCGAGTGTCAATATCACGGGTGAGAACATCAGCTTGACATCTGCCGACGGCGAGAACAATCTGCGCGACAACGAAGAGTCGGGAATCACCATCGCAGCCAACACGGTGAGCGTCGCTTCCCTGGACAAGGAAGGAGCACTGAATAAGGAAGGCAAGGTGAGCGTGGTGGCCATGAACATTGAGATGGCTACGGCAGGCGGTGCCGACCTGAAATTCGACGAAGAAGGAATACTTGAGAAGGCTACCTATACAGCTGAGGGCGAATTCAAGCTGACGTCGAAGAACATCACCATTGAGGGTGTCGACTATGAGGTGGCCGACAAGAAATTGAAGGAGAAGCAGCTCACCGCCGACAGCAAGATCAAACTGCGCGCCAAGACCATCGAGGTATCCACAGAAGGCTCCGCCAACGTGGAGGTGGATGACAAAGGCAAGATGACCAAGGCCAACTACACCTCGGAGGGCGACATCATCGTACGCTCGAAGACCCTCACCATGGAGAGCATCGACACCGACTTGGAGAATGGCGAGACCAAGGAGAAAACCCTCACAGCCGACAGCAAGGTGGCCATCCGTGCCGAGAAGGTAGACCTCTCGGCCACCGATACCGAGGGCAAGGCCACGGGCAGCGTGGGCATCAATGCCAAGGCCGTCAGCGTGAAGTCGATGGACGTGGAGAAGGAAAAACGCACCGACGACAAGCTGGCCGAAGGCAGTACGATGACCATCGTCGCGGAGAAGATGTTTGTGGGTGCCAAGTCGCAGGACGTGAAGTCGAAGAAGGTGCAGGTGGTGTCCGAGGAGATTGGCGCCTTTGCCGGCAAGACGCTGGAGATCCAACAGGACGAGGGCAAGGCTCTGGTGCAGCTCTCGGGAGGCAATGCCTCGCTGGGCGGCAGCAAGACGCAAGTCTACGGCGAGACCACGATCAATGGCAAGGTCGAGGTGAAGGACGAGATCAAGGCGCCGAAGGCCACCATCGACAATCTGGAGGCCAAGACGTCCTTCAAGTCGCAGAACATCAGCGACGGCATCGCCGTGCCCGGCGCGCCTGCCAATGGTAGCCTGAGCGCCAAACTGAAGACGGAGGATGCTCCGAAGGAGTGAAATGTGTGATTTTTAAAAGTGAAAAGTTATGAATAATTATATTTCATTTGAGACAATCGATTTTGCGAAGAAACTAAAGGGCTATAACATGCTCTTCAACTATCGGATGTCAAATCTTTGCGTCAAGGCAGAACCAACTGCCCTGATGCCTGTTACCGTCTTTGTGGCTGGCACGGAGTACAATCTGGAAGAGGTGGCTAATATCCTGAAGCCCGACGATTTTTCATTCGATGTCTATCCCAAGAACCAAAACAACCTGCAGGATATCATCAGCGGCATCTTCGACGTCCATCCGGAGTTCAAGATGGAACTCAAGACCGATAAGGCAGAGAATGAGGGAGGGGCTGACACCCACCATGCCTTCTATGCCATGCCGCCAGTAGATAAGGACCGCCGCAAACTGCTGAATGAGACCACCAAGACCTTCCATAAGGAGTGCAAGGTTAACCTGGATATCACTTATGCAGAACTACAGGCTCGACTCGTGGAACCCTTCGCCAAGATGTCGCCTCTGGATATCGACGAGGCAAGGAAAGGCTTCAAGAAAGTCTATGATAAAGCGAGGGAAGAGTGTGACAAGATGCTGCAACTGAAGCTCAACGAGATCGAGGAGGGCTATCAGCGCTATCTTACTGAGTATAATGACCGGTATGCTGAGCCAGAAACGGATGACCATGAAATGGAAGTATCGGAAGATCCTGAGATAGATGCACTATTCAAATAACTTAAGCAATACGTAACAATATGGATAATGATTTTATTGTCACTCTGAACGGCACGTCCTTGGTTGTCGAGCTTGGCAGAAGTCTCAATACGACTAACGCACCGGCACTGGCGGAAGAACTCACCAAGTATAAGGGCCAGGCTATTGAGAAAGTGGTTTTCGATGCCTCTGAGCTGATGACCCTTTCCAGCAGTGGTCTCAGGGTAGTTTACTTTGCAAAGCAAAGGCTGGGTAACAAGCCGGAAATCGTCTTCGTGAACTGCGCTAAGGAAATCTACAACACACTGAAGATTATCGGCCTTGCCCCCTCCATCAAGTTTGTGAAGGTCGAGGGTAAGAAAATCGTACGCAAACAAGAGGAGCTTGATAGTTTTGCCGCGAACAACGATGTGGTGTGTTACTCAATGAAGTTAGGGCAAGACGAAGATTGACGAATGTGTTTTGAGGTAAGGCTATGACCCGATTGCATTTCCAACCTATCCAGGGCAAGTCGCTTGACATCATTGATGCCATCCTCCAGACAGAGGGGATGGCGTCATTAGGCGGTGCATGGGCAAAAATCATTGTGGTGGTTGAAGAACTTGTGTTGAATATTATTGACTACTCTAACTCCAACTATCTTGATGTAGAGGTTATACGCGATGAAAAGCATCTCACACTGCGTTTCTACGATGCCGGTGTGCCGTTTAATCCGCTTGCAAAGGATCCGCCAGATTTCTCACTTCCGATGGAAGATCGTAAAATTGGCGGGCTTGGAATCTTCTTGGTTACCAAGTATATGGATACTGTAGCGTATGAACGTACAGGGGGGGAGAATATACTGACCGTCGTGAAAAGCATAAAGGGGTAAAGTAGTTTAAAGATAAAGATTGTATGGGACGATTTCTGGAAGTTATAAAAAAGAATCTCAGCCTGAGCATTATCATTGCTGCAGCTATACTGCAGGTATTGATAGTGGTTTTCATGTCTTATACCAGCCATAATGTCATTCAGGAAACGATGGAACGGCTGGTAGAAAGGGAAATGGCGGGCATTTATCTCGGTATACGCAACCATTTGGCAAAGATAGAGATTACGGTCGATAATATGTCGTGGGTGGTGAGAGATGACCTAGGAGATCCCGATGCAATGTATGTGAAAACTCGCCGTTTGGTGGAAAACAATCCTGCTATCCTTGGCAGCAGCATCACCTTCATTCCTGACTATTACCCACAGAAAGGACGCTGGTTTGAGCCGTATGCAGTACGACGGGCCGATGGCACAGTCGAGAACCTTCAATTAGGTTCTGCCGAACATGACTATACGAAAAGCGAATTTTATGTAGTGCCGATAGAAACTGGTCGTGGTCACTGGTGCGAACCTTATTATGACAATGAAGGCGCCAAAACTTTATTAACCACTTATGCCGTTCCTGTCCGTGATTCAAATAATAAGATCGTAGCTGTAGCCGATGCCGATCTTTCCATTGACCTACTTGAAGGAATGGTGGAAGAGAATAAGGTCTACAAGAGCACTCAGCGCTTCCTGATATCTGGCAAAAACCATCTGCTAGCAGGTCAGGATGGGCCTGTGTTTCAAATGGTACTCAAGCATATTTCAGGTTATAGTGACAAACAAGGGTATTTCACTCTGGAAGACGAGGAAGGTCGGGATTTGCACGTATTCTACCACCCTGTAGGAGGTATGACAGATTGGGTGTTAATCAGTGTCCTTGAAGATGGTGAGGTGTTTGGTAAACTGCGTAATGTGCAGCTTTTGTTGCTATTTGTCGTTTGTGTAGGCTTGTTGCTTGTAGGCTTTATCATAAGCCGTGCCTCTCGGAATTTGGAGCGGCTTCGTCAGACAAATGCCGAAAAGGAACGCATCGCTTCCGAGTTGCATGTGGCCAGTCAGATACAGCAGAAAATGCTGCCTAATGGTAGCATGATCTATGATAACGTTGAAATCTTCGGTAAGCTTGTGCCTGCCCGTGAGGTGGGAGGTGATCTATTCGACTATATTATCCGCGACGAGAAACTATTCTTCTGTATTGGCGATGTCTGCGGTAAGGGCACCCCCGCCGCTATGCTGATGGCCAGTATCCATTCGCTGCTGTATGCATTTACGCTTCACGAGAACAATCCTGCCCGTGTCGTTCATGCACTTAACGAAGTGGCCTCTGACGGTAATGAGGATTGCCTGTTCTTTACCTTCTTTATCGGGGTGCTCGACCTGCCTACAGGACGTCTGCGCTATTGTAATGCAGGCCATAATGCACCATTTATATTAGGTGATGAACTCATGATGCTTGACTGTGATCCCAACGCGCCTATAGGTCCCATTGACGATGCGGAGTTCAGCTTGCAGACTATCACGCTAAGTCCTGGCAGTACTATCTTCCTTTATACCGACGGACTGACTGAGGCTAATAACGCAGAAGGGCAGGAACTCGGTCTTGAGCGCACGAAAGAAGTGTTGAATGATTGCGTTAAGCGGCGTTTGAAGCCCGAGGATATTGTAAGTACAGTCACCGAAGCGGTGCATCGCTTTGCCATGAATGCCGAACAAAGCGATGACCTGACAATGCTCGCCGTGCGCTACACACCCCAGAAGTTTGAAAGTACCATGACAGAGACAATCACGCTGGATAACGATTTATGCGAAATAACACGCTTATCTGATTTCCAGGTCGCGGTATATCCCAAGATGAATGTCGGGAAATCGTTGGCCAGTAAGCTTCGGCTAGCCGTTGAAGAGGCGGTGGTGAATGTGATAAAATATGCCTATCCGTCTGGCAGGCATGGAAGTATCCATGTGGCATTCATGACAGATGGTCGTCAGCTCAAAATTACGATCACTGATACAGGTGTCTCTTTTGACCCGACAACCATAGCGAAAGTAGATACTTCGCTGTCAGCTAAGGAGCGGAAGATAGGCGGGCTGGGTGTATTCCTGGTGCGTGAAATCATGGATTCCATCAATTATGAGCGCGTTGATGACCGAAATATCCTGACCTTGACTAAAAAGATTGAAAAAGAATAGGAAAAAGGCAATTGTCTAGAAGCGAGAGTTTATAGGTAACAAACTACCAGTTTGCAGGGATTAAACTGGTAGTTTGTCGTAATGAAACTTCCCTTCATCAGGGAGGCGATTATTTCAAGAAGTCAGGAAAAACATTGCCGCCTAAGGGTTGACACCCTCGGCGGCAAGTAGCGTCGGCAAGGAATTTAGCCATTACCAGTCGATGCCACTTTTTTCTGGATGCATCTTATTTTCTATACTGAGGGTAATTTTACCGTCCTCGGCTACGCTGGCATGCAGTTCACTATAGGAAAGCTTGACAGCAACCTCAAGATCTTCCTTTTTCGATGTATTGCCTTTTTCATTCCATTCGTCACTGATAGTCTGAGTGTCGAGTTCTTCGCCCAGGGCATTAAAAGAGGTTACAGTGTAAGAAAGTTCCCAATTCAAACTATATTCGCCTGAGTAAGACTCCAGACCTTCCTTTATGCCATAGTGCAGGCAGATGGCCTCCTTGACGGGGAAAGCTGAGATATCGTTTACATTATAGAGTTCGTTCTGTCCCTCACCATAGGCCAGCAACTTGGTAATCTCTTTTACCTCGTCGCCGCTCTTGAGGGCAAACTTGCCCTCGAAGAAGGTATAATTGGTCTTCGGACTATTGATTTTGTAAAGCACCTGCACACGCGTACATTTTTTAGTGTCGACAGATGGTGTAACCGGATCATCCGAATTAGAACACGACGTAAACACACTTGCGCCACAAATCAGGATGGTGGCAAGCATCCAATTCATTAACTTTTTCATAATTGTATCTGTTATAGGGTAAATATGAATCTAGTTTCCTTGTTGATGCTATGGACGGAAGTCTTGTTAGATACTGCTTTTCGTTTGTTTAGTGAGTTTTCCATTGGCATCAATGGATATAATGACCTTTCCGTAATTATTCAAAATCTTAGCAAATTCAGACAATAAAGTGCCTGCTTCAATTTTGTTAATATACCTACTAAATTTATCTTCAACGACACCAGACACGGTGTTATCACTTAACAAAGACATAGCATCAATATTCCTTTCGATTTTTACATCAAAATCCTCGGTAGCTACCTTATCCTCCAAAGGAGTAACCACTATATAGTACTCTACAGTGCAAGGCAGTTTGCTGACGGGAATTTCGACGGTCTTGGAATACGACGGATTGCTCATGGTCTCTACGAAAGCATTTCCATCAGCATCGGTGCCATATACGTTTAGTTTAAAAAGTCCAAGCGTGGCATCATCTGAATTAACGGTGTACTTCACAACAGTCTTAGTAAACTCGGGCTTCTTAGGCTCGTCGCTGTCACTGCTGCTGCAAGATGTTAGCACTGTTGTTGTCATGAGGGCAGCAAAGAGAACAGCTGCCATTGAAATCATACTTCTTTTCATACTTTTTTTAAAAAATTATTAAACAATATTTAGATATTACTAATTCATAAAGGATTTAGTTACACTTACAAACACACCACTAATGGTCGTGGATTTGACCTCAAAGGTACTCAAAAAAAACGAAGCATGCAAGGTCAAAATCGCCGTAATCGAAGATTTTGCATTAGATGAGATTTTTTTTGCATTAGCTGATAGTCTTCCCGCCCCACAGATTCACTCATTAACGCATTTTCAACCTCAATTCACGCATTTTAAACAACAGCAACCGCCGATGAAATGGCAAAACAAACCCGCCAAGCACATCTTTCGATGTTTCGGCGTGATGTAATGTGATTTTTTCGCAATCTGGGTGCCAATGTACATTTTTTTGGGAAAACACGTCAGATTTCACTGAAAAAGTAGTAATTTTGCAGCGTAAAGCAGCAATAACAAAAACGATATGCCTGAACAGATAACTCCATTGTCGATACTGTATCTCCTGCTCCACGGCGCAGGAACTGCCGTGGCCACCGTGCTATGCCTCTACCTGCTGCTGTGTCGGGGCAAGGCTATCGCGCCCGACATCACGCCTCCCGCACGACTGCGCCGCTGGGCAGCAGCATTATTCGCCGTCATGGCCTTGGCCCACGTCTGGTGGATACTGTTCTACACATACTCGGACGACACCAGCTCGGTGATTTACGGGCTGCTCGTCGCTATCGACTGCATAACGCTGCCTCCCGTCTTCGTCGGCACACTGCTGACCATGCTGCAGGACCGCCGCCGACCACTGTGGCCCATTTTCGTCGTCATGACGCCCTGCGCGGTGATCGCAGTGCTGCAAATCGCCCTGCCATCCATCGACCTCACAACCCCGAACAAGGTCTATGGGCTGATCCTCATCGTGGCCTTCATTATATATATGGTGGTGGCCGTGAGGCAATATGGGCGGTGGCTGCGCGACAACTACGCCGACCTGGAGCACAAGGAGGTGTGGCTCAGCCTTACGCTGCTCATCGGCCTCATGCTACTGCTCATGTGCTATGAATATACCGACAACTATGTGATGTGCACCATCGCCCACCTCATCGGATTCCCGTTGGCGGGCCTCCTGCTGTGGCGCGTGGATACATTGAGCGACCTGAGCACCGACAATCTTACGGACGCTTGCCTATGCAAAGCCTCCTATTCCAAGGGCGAGGCTTCACATATCGGCCAACTGCTGGCGAAGCACTGTGAGGACACACAGCTCTACCTGCAGACAAACCTGACCTTGTCGCAACTCTCGGCAGCTGTCGGCGTGAACCGCTACTATCTCAGCCAGTATTTCGCCAGTCAGGACACAAGCTACTATGAATACATACACGATCTCCGCATCCGCCACTTCGTAGCCCGCTATCGCGAGCTTGCCGCTGCACATGAGCCCATCGTCGCCCAGCAGCTGGCCCAGGAGAGCGGCTACCACAGCTACAGCACCTTCAGCACCGCTTTCAAGCAGCGCATGGGCCAGAACGTGACCGCCTGGATGCGCGAACAGGTATTGATATGAAACCGTAGATCATTAAACTATTAATCAACAACCTGACGGTAATAGACGGCGCCCTGCTCGTTCTTCAACGTACGGGTGTCCTCGTCGTAATCATAGCAGTCATCCTCAGATTCCACGCCCTTGGGTTTCAGACAAATGGTATTGCCATTGATGGTGTAGGATTATAGTGAAGTACTTGTTCAAACGGTCAAAAGACGCCGATGCACCACCACGACGGCATACCACCACACTGGCCTTCAGATGGGATGCGATTATTTCTTGTCGTAAGCGTGGACGGGGTAGTCAGTGGTGAAGTGGAGACCACGGCACTCCTTGCGCTCCAAGGCCCAGCGGGTGATGAGATAGCCGACGTTGATCATGTTACGCAGTTCACAAATGTCCTTCGAAGCCTTGACACGCTTGAAGAGACGCTCGGTCTCTTCGTAAAGCATGTCGAGACGATCCCATGCACGGTGCAGACGCAGGTCACTGCGTACGATGCCGACATAATTGGACATTATCTGGTTCACCTCCTTCACCGACTGTGTGATGAGCACCTTCTCCTCATTGGTCATCGTGCCTTCGTCATTCCACTTAGGCACTTTCTCGTTGAAGTCGTAGAGGTCGATATGTGCCAGAGAGTCTTGGGCGGCAGTGTCGGCATATACAACGGCCTCGATGAGTGAGTTGGAGGCCAGACGGTTGCCGCCGTGCAGACCAGTGCAGGAACATTCTCCGAGAGCGTAGAGACGCTCGATGCTGCTCTGTCCGTTGAGGTCAACCTTGATACCGCCGCACATATAATGGGCAGCGGGGCGCACGGGGATGTAATCGGTTGTGATGTCGATGCCTATGCTGAGACACTTCTGGTAGATGTTGGGGAAATGGTGGCGCGTCTCTTCCGGATTCTTATGAGTGACATCGAGACAGACGTGGTCGATACCATGAATCTTCATCTCCTTGTCGATGGCACGGGCAACGATATCGCGAGGAGCCAATGAAAGACGCTCGTCGTACTTCTCCATGAATGTCTCGCCGTTGGGCAGTTTCAGGATGCCCCCATAGCCGCGCATAGCCTCGGTGATAAGGTAGGCGGGGTGAGTCTCCTTGGGGTTGTGGAGCACCGTCGGGTGGAACTGCACGAACTCCATATCAGCCACCGTTCCCTTGGCGCGATAGACCATTGCAATGCCGTCGCCCGTGGCGATGACGGGGTTAGAGGTGGTAAGATAGACGGCGCCACAGCCACCTGTACACATGACGGTAACCTTCGAAAGATAGGTGTCAACCTTCTGCGTCTTGGGGTTAAGCACGTATGCCCCGTAGCACTGGATGTTGGGCGAACGGCGGGTGACGCGCTGGCCCAAATGGTGCTGGGTGATGATCTCTACAGCGAAATGATTCTCCTTGATGTCGATGTTCGGATCCTGACGCACAGCCTCCATCAGTCCGCGCTGAATCTCAGCCCCCGTATCATCGGCGTGATGCAGGATGCGGAACTCGGAATGCCCGCCCTCACGATGCAAGTCGAAAGAGCCGTCGTCCTTCTTGTCGAAGTTGACACCCCATTTCACGAGCTCTTTAATCTGCTCGGGAGCCTTGCGCACCACCTGCTCAACGGCCTTCTGGTCGGAAATATAGTCGCCGGCAATGATCGTATCGGCAATGTGCTTGTCGAAGGTGTCGACCTTCAGGTTTGTTACCGAGGCTACGCCGCCTTGTGCAAACGAGGTGTTCGCCTCGTCGAGCGAAGTCTTACAGATCATACATACGCGGCCTTTGTTGGCCTTAGATACTTTCAGTGCGTAGCTCATACCTGCCACACCAGCACCGATTACCAGGAAATCGTATTTGTACACCATAGGTTTTTGACTTGTTTTTTGTTTATTTGGTGCAAAGGTAGTTATTTTTTCGGATATTATTTGCATCATGATAAAAAAAGTTGTATCTTTGCAGCAAAACCAAGACGAAGATGAGAAGACTATGGCTGATAATCCTGTTGCTTGCACCACTAGCAGTGTTCGCTCAGCAAGTGGTGATTAGCGGCAGTGTGGTAGACGAAAAGACGGGTGCTGAGCTGGGACAGGTGAGCGTTTCTGCCGGCAGAGTGTCGGTAGTGACCAACGAAGACGGGGTGTTCTCTCTGAAACTCGCTGAGATGCCGGGCAGTATCACGGTGTCGCACCTGGGGTATAAGTCCCGTCAGGTAAAGCTGACTGAAGGTGCGACGGAACGCTTGAAGATCAAGCTCCAGCCTACGAGTATCCTATTGCGTGAGATCGTGGTGATGAACGAGGATCCGCGTGAGTTGGTGGATATCGCCATCAGTAAGATTCCTGAGAACTACAGCAAGGCCCCGGAGTTGCTGAAAGGTTTCTATCGTGAGACGGCGATGAAGCGCAAACACTATATCTACGTGGCCGAGGGGGTAGAGGATATGTATAAGACCCCGTATAGTAGAGGTACGGCGCGCGATCGCGTGGCAATCATCAAGGGGCGTCGGCTGTTGAGTCAGAAGTCGGGCGACACGCTAGGCGTGAAAGTGATGGGCGGTCCTACACAGGCCGTCATCATGGATCTGGTGAAGAACCGTGACTTCCTGCTGAACCGTGAGTCGCTGGACGAATATCGTTTCTCGATGGGTGTGCCCGAACTGATCAACGACCGTCCGCAGTATGTGGTGCTGATGGAGCCTTCGAAGATTGTGCCCTATGCCCTCTATTACGGCAAACTCTATATCGACCAAGAGAGGCTCGCCTTCACCCGTATCGAACTCGACCTCGACATGCGCGACAAGGATAAGGCCACCCAGACGATGCTTGTCAAAAAGCCCTTCGGCGTGAGGTTCAAGCCCCGAGAACTATCGTGTGTGGTCGACTATCGTTATGAGGACGGTGTGACGCGTATCAGTTATCTGCGGAATACGTTTCGCTTTAACTGCGACTGGAAGCGCCGGCTGTTTTCCACGTCGTTCACGGCTACCTGTGAGATGGCGGTTACTGATTGTTCGTCGGATAATGTGCAGCCTATCGCCAGCCGTAGTTCTTTTGATTCGCGCGATGCGTATTATGACAAGGTGGAATATTTCCTGGATCCAGATTACTGGAGCTCCTATAATATCATAGAACCCTCGGAGTCGCTCGACAAGGCCATCCGAAAGTTGGTGTCGCGATATCGGAGGAATTAGGAAAATAAATAAGGTATAAAGTGAAAAATAAGAAAAGATATTTATTAACGGTTATTTTTGCTGGTTGTTCTTTATTCGGTTTACAGGCGCAGACCGAAGATGTTGTGTTGGACACGGCGGCGGTGAGACTGCCTTGGCCCGAAAACCTGCAAGCGCGTATTGACACAATGATTTCGGAACCCTTGTTCGACTACTCTCAGCTCGGACTGATGGTCTATGACCTGACTGCGGATTCCGTGCTCTATAGTTATGGTGAGAAACAGACGCTGAGGCCTGCCTCGACCATGAAACTGCTGACGGCCGTGACGGCACTCGATCGTTTGGGACCTTCGTATCAGTTCCGTACTTCCCTCCGTTATACGGGTACCGTTGTCGACAGCGTGTTGACGGGTGACGTATATTGTGTGGGGGGCATGGACCCGATGTTTGAAACCATCGACATGAATGCTTTTGTGGAGAGTGTCCAGCGACTGGGTGTGAAGACTATCCGTGGGCGAATGGTGGCTGTCACCTCGTTCAAGGAGGAGCCGCTCCTGGGTGAAGGCTGGTGCTGGGATGACGACAATCCGCAGTTGACACCGCTGCTTGTCTCTCGCCAGGATGCATTCATGAGCCGTTTCATTGAGATGCTCCGTGCTGCGGATATCGAGGTTGATGCAGCCGTGACCAATGGACCGCTGCCCAATGATGCGTTGACCATCTGTACGCGTAACCATACGCTTAGGGAGGTGCTGTGGCCGATGATGAAAGACAGCGATAACCTCTATGCGGAGTCGATGTTCTTCCAGGTGGCTGCCGCTGGTGGGACGCGGCCTGCAAAGGCTGTTCACGGGCGTCAGGCTGTCAAAGATCTGCTCGGCAAGGCTGGCGTCAATAATATCCAGTACAGGATTACCGATGGTAGCGGACTGTCGCTCTATAACTATGTCACCCCCGAACTGATGATTCGTCTGCTGGTTTATGCTTATCGCCATCTGAATATCTTCACGGAACTCTATCCGTCATTGCCGATAGCAGGTCAGGATGGAACGTTGAAGAAGCGCATGACAGAGTCGGTGGCTAATGGCAGGATACATGCGAAGACAGGTACGGTGACTGGTGTGACGACGCTGGCAGGCTATTGTTCCTCTGCCAATGGACACATGCTGGCATTCAGCATTATGAATCAGGGTGTATTGAAGATTGCCGACGGCCGTGATTTCCAGGATCGTCTCTGTGCGGTGATGAGTGACCCCAATAGGTTTGAGTCACCCCAGCCGAAAGTCCAGAAGAAAGCGACAAAGAGAACCAAAACGAAAGCCAGAAGGAGTAAGAAGTAATGGAAGCAATAAAGACAACACTTGAGCGCCTGATAAGTCTGACGGGATTGACGGATGATTATGTCCCTATGGTGCGCTATACGATACTGGTCATCCTGGCATTTGTGCTGGCATGGCTGGCAGGGTGGTTCTGCCGACGGTTGGTTGTGCCCCTGCTGATGAAGGTGACAGGCAAGACGGATGCAAAGTGGGACGATATTATCTTCAGTGAGAAGGTGCTGGTTTCTGCCTGTCGTATCGTTCCTGCCATCGTCATTTGGGGTTTGTTGCCGCTCGTGTTCTTTGAATATCCAAAGGTGGCAAATATCGTAGGCAGGCTGACGTCCATCTATTTCACCATTATGATGGTACGCACGATCATCGTGTTCATTGACTCATTCAAACTCTTGGATCATGGTGCGCGCAGTTCTAAACAACAGTATGTCTACAGCATCTGTGGTGTTCTGAAGATCCTCATGATCTTCATCGCGGCCATCGTGGTTATCTCCATTGTCGTCGATAAGGATCCCTCGACGCTCCTTGCAGGACTGGGTGCCGCATCGGCCATCCTCATGCTCGCCTTCCAGGATACGATTAAAGGATTGGTGGCTGGCATCCGCCTTGCCTCCAACGATATGTTGCATATCGGCGACTGGATTACGGTGCCTGCTGCAGGTGCCAACGGTAGGGTGGAGGAAATAACGCTTACGACGGTGAAGGTGCGTAACTTCGACAATACAATCGTCACCGTCTCACCTCAGGCACTCGTCGACGGTTCCTTCCAGAACTGGCAGGGTATGCTTCAGGACGAGGGCCGTAAGCAGGTGCGACAGGTGTACTTTGACTTCCGCTCGCTGGAGGTCGACGAGGCGAGTGGGGTAGCTAATATCACCCAGTTCCGCCAGCATATCGAATCATGGTTGAAGCAGCATCCGAAGATCGTTGCCGACAAACCTGTGCTGGTGCGTCAGGCTGAGGCTAGTCAGGCAGGCTGCTGTGTAGAGTTCATGTTTTGGCTCAAGGCCCAGACTGCCGTCGACTATGAGCACGATACAAGCGATATCATTGAGTATATCTATGCGAAGAGTGCCGATTATGGCCTCCGCATCTATCAGCAATTCCCAGAACAATAAATAACAATAAGAAACATGGCATCAGAGAATAGATTCGAACAGATATTAGTGAGGATAACAGGTCAGGACCGTCCTGGACTGACAGCCTCCATCATGGGCATCCTAGCCAAATACGATGCACAGATCCTGGATATCGGACAGGCGGATATCCATTCAACCCTTTCACTGGGTATTCTGATCCGTATGGATGAGATGAATTCAGGACAGGTGATGAAAGAACTGCTCTTCAAGGCTACGGAACTGAATGTGAACATCGGTTTCTCGCCTATCAGCGACGATGAGTACGAAGACTGGGTAGGTCATCAGGGAAAGAACCGCTACATCCTCATGGTGCTGGGCCGTCAGTTGGAAGCCCGTCAGATTGAAGGTGCTACGCGTATCCTGGCAGATCAGGGGCTGAATATCGACTCTATCCTTCGACTCACAGGTCGTAAGAGCATCAAGACTCAGGCTACTCATACCCGTGCCTGCATCCAGTTCTCGTTGCGAGGTGAGCCCGTCAATCGTCAGGAGATGCAGTCAAAGTTGATGAAATTGTCGCAGGAGATGGAGATCGATTTCTCATTCCAGAAAGATGATATGTTCCGCAGGATGCGCCGTCTTATCTGTTTCGACATGGATTCAACACTGATACAGACTGAGTGTATCGACGAACTTGCAGAACGAAACGGGGTGGGGGCTGAAGTGCGTGCCATCACGGAGAGTGCCATGCGCGGCGAGATCGATTTCAAGGAGAGTTTCACCCGAAGAGTGGCCCTCTTGAAAGGTCTCGATGTCAGCGTGATGCAGGAAATAGCGGAGAATCTGCCTATCACCGAAGGCGTCGATCGTCTGATGACCATCCTGAAGACCTGCGGTTATAAGATTGCCATCCTCTCCGGTGGATTTACCTACTTTGGTGAATATTTGCAGCGACGCTATGGTATTGACTACGTGTATGCCAATGAGCTGGAGATTGGTGAAGACGGTAAACTCACGGGCCGTTATGTCGGTGAGATTGTAGATGGCCATCGCAAGGCCGAACTTCTGAAACTCATAGCTCAGGTGGAGAAGGTAAACCTCGCCCAGACCATAGCCGTGGGCGATGGCGCCAACGATCTGCCGATGATCTCAGAAGCAGGTTTGGGTATCGCCTTTCATGCGAAACCTCGTGTGGTGGCTAATGCCAAGCAGAGCATTAATACCATTGGTCTTGACGGTGTGCTATATTTCCTCGGCTTCAAAGACTCTTACCTTGGTGATCAGGGGAAACTTTAGAGTGAAGAATAATGAGTGATTTTTCTCTCACATTGATTCGTTGGTTCCGTGAGAACGGTCGCGATTTGCCTTGGCGGCATACGCGTGATCCTTATGCCATTTGGCTCTCGGAAATTATTCTTCAGCAAACCCAAGTCAAGCAGGGCTGGGATTATTGGGAGCGCTTTATGCGTCGCTGGCCCAAGGTGGAAGACCTTGCTGCCGCTTCAGAAGATGAGGTGCTTCGTGAGTGGCAAGGATTGGGCTATTATAGTCGTGCCCGTAATCTACACTATGCTGCCCGGCAGATTGTGGGGCTTGGGCATTTCCCCGATACATTGGAGGAGATTAAAGCATTGAAAGGTGTGGGCGACTACACTGCTGCTGCCATCGGTAGTATTGCTTTCGGACTGCCTGCAACGGTGGTAGATGGCAATGTGTATCGTGTGTTGGCGCGCCATTTCGGCATTGATACCCCTATCAATACTACAGAAGGCAAGAAAACCTTTGTTGCCCTCGCCCAGTCATTACTTCCGTCTACCTCTGACTCTTCCACCTATAACCAGGCTATTATGGACTTCGGTGCCATCCAATGTACGCCCGCCTTACCCAATTGTGTCAAATGTCCCCTGATAGAAACTTGTGAGGCTTTCCGTTCCGCCAGCGTTAACCAACTCCCCGTGAAACTGAAGACGATAAAAGTGCGTGAACGTCACCTTACCTATCTATATATCCGCTGGCAGGGGAAGGTAGCCATCCATCGGCGTGGTGTAGGCGATATCTGGCAAGGACTGTGGGAGCCTTTGGTGCAGGAGACAAAAAAGGAGGTGGATATCAAAGGAAAAGTGACAGTTCTGAAACGTGCCGTAAAACACGTACTGACGCATCAGGTGCTGTTAGCTGACTTTCTCCTTTTGGAACCAGAAGTACTACCGCAGTTGCCGGCAGACTACCAGTGGGTGCCTGAGGAATCGCTCGATGACTATGCTGTTCCCCGATTAGTGGAACACTTGTTTGAAGCTGTGAGGATAAACGACGAAAAGTCGTATTAAAGGGTATCTTCTAGCCTTTGAAGAATTATTTTTGCAGTTTTAACTATTTTTTTAGGCTAGTTTCGTTATTTTTTTCTATCTTTGCAAAATATAACCCAAAACAGTCGTCTTATGAAAAGATTTTTGTCTCTTATCGTGCTGGTACTGCTCACCGTTGTAGCATGGGCACAACAGATTTCAGAAGAGCAGGCGCTCGAACGTGCTTTGCAGTATCTCACAAATAACAGTTCTTCCAAGGCCAGAGGTCTGGAGGGTATCGCTGATAGGAAAACAACCACAGCGAAAGTTGATGCAAAGGGTATCTACGTCTTTAATGTGGAAGGTGGTGGTTACGTTGTGGCTTCAGGTGACAGCCGTGCGCTACCTGTGCTTGGCTATTCCACCACAGGTTCCATCGATTGGGAACAGATGCCTGCCAATATGCGGGCATGGCTGAAAAACTATGATAAGGCCATAGCTTCTTTGGGCGATACGAAGGACTTTGTCGATGGTATCAGCAAAAGCAGGGAGAAAACCCGTGCTGCTCGTGCAGTCATTAAGCCTTTGATTAAGAGCCATTGGGATCAGGCCGAGCCTTATTGGAACAAGATACCTCTCTATGCAGGTGCTAATCCCGAATGGGAAGGTGCGAATTCATATACAGGCTGTGTTGCTACAGCGATGGCACAGATTATGAACTATTACCAGTGGCCGAAGGCTGCCTGTAAAGCTATTCCGGCTTACGATATTGAGACTGCCTATGAGAATGAGGAAAAAGTCTGGCATATCGATGCCTTGCCTGCCGTTACCTTTGATTGGGCCAATATGCTCGATGATTATTATGCGAACAGAGAAGTCCAAGGAACTGCTGCCCAGCACGATGCGGTGGCTACCCTGATGCGCTACTGCGGACAGTCGGTCTATATGTACTATACGCCAGAATTCTCGGGTAGTGATCATCAGCAGGTGGTTGAGGCGCTCGTCAAGTATTTCGGATATAAGAATTCTGTCTGTTCTAAAAAGCGTATTTTCTATACCATCGATGGTTGGGAGGATTTGATATACAATGAGTTGGCCAAAGGCCGACCTGTGCAGTATGGTGGCGATAGCGATGATGCAGGACACTCTTTTATCTGTGATGGTTACGATGGCAACGGCTTCTTCCATATCAACTGGGGCTGGAGTGGCTATAGTGACAACTATTTCTCGCTTGCAGTGCTTAATCCTTATAATAATACGAGTGCAGGTGCGGGTAGCAGCGGCATCGGCTTCTGCATCAACCAAGATGCGATTATCGGTATAGAGCCTGATACCGACGGCACAAGTTCTCAGCAAGTGACTCCGCAGGCATACCTCGATATGAATTTGCCTATTTCGGTGCTTGCACCCGATACGGTGCAGTTTCAGTATAATTTCGTCTCGTTCTCTTATGGCGATGATGAAGTACGCGTTGATTTTGCCTTGGGTGCTATTGATGCTGATGGAGCTCTGACTCCAATATTCTATGGTGACAAAGGCGACAGCATCGTTTATAATTTTGAGACTAACTATCATAATGTGATTGTTGACTCAACGGCCTTTGAGTCTGGTCAGAACATGCATCTTTATCCGATGCTAAAATTCCGCAGCATTCCCGGCGCTGACTGGCAGATGGTTGGTTCTACGGAGTTCAATGTGCTGGCTGGTCGTATGAAGGACGGGCGTTTCTTCTTGTATCGTGAACTTCCCGAACTTGAGATTAAGAATATGGAGATTACCAAGGGTTCCGGCCTTATTGGTATGCGTAACGACCTGACGGTAACTATTCATAATGCCAGCAATATCGAAAGTACGGTTCCGCTGTATCTGGTACCTTATTACTATGGCAAGGTCAAATTGGAAGACATAACGGAAGAAACTCCCTTTAGCGAAGGAGAGGCTATGCTGGTTGGATGTTTCCTCCGTGCTGCCAAGGATACGCAAGTTACCTACAGCTTCAAGCCTATGGGCAGTGGTCTTGTCTACTTAGTATTGTATACGGCTGATGGTACTGCATTGGCTGATTATGCGATAGAAGTGTCAGATGTCGCAGGCTCTTACGATGATTTTCTGGTCAATGAGAGTTATGCTGAGATGACGGATGCCTATGTGGGTGACTATGAGCCTGTGGCGCCCAGTGGCACTGACTTACAACTGGGTCATGCTGTCTATCACGTCAGTATCGCTGACAATACAGAGGCAAATATCCCTGACGTCAAACCAACTGACAAAATCAGTTTCTATGCCTGTATCTCGGATGCGAATGATGAGAACATCTCTTCAATCCTTCTGGAAAAAGAAGCTGTCGACTACCTGAAAGGTCTGTATGCGAATGCTGGTGACGGAAACTATAAGTTGACCTACGACCTGCCGCTTGAGATCCGTCGTGGTGGCGAGTATTACGTGTGGTCATATTTCAACTCGTATATTGGTGAAGATGAAGAATCCAGTGTGGGACAATATCAGTCTTTCACCGTCGAAGATGATCCCTCAATCCGTGTCGTGGGTAAGACTGCGCTTGCCAGTGAGGAGCCCCTTGACCTCAAAGTGCATCTGAATACAGGTTATCCTTTTGATCCTGATTTGTATGCTGGTGACAAGAAGGTTACTTATACCCTAAATTATGTGAAAGCCGACGGAACGATGGTAGAGATAGCTTCTCAGTCGGTGCCCATCAGTTTTGATAATACCGAAGGGAATATGGCAGGTGTTGATACGCTTAGTATTAATGGCAAATTCTCTGATGGTGCATACGTGTTGCGAATCACTACCGATGTGAATGAATTAGGACCGCGAGACATCAATATCACTGTAGGTGCTACAGGTATAGCCGGTGTCCTCAGCGATGATCCGAAAGACAATATCTATACCGACTTGAAGGGTGTCCGCATGAACAGTCGCCCGATTCGTAAGGGTATCTATATCCGCAACGGCCGTAAGGAGGTCGTCAGGTAATAGTGTAAGCTAAAGACCAAATACAAATATGAGATGGGAAAGATGTTCGCGCGTACCTTATTATGTATAATAGGTACAGCTTTATTGGCTTCATGTACTGAAGAGAAGGTATATAAGATTGCGGTAGCACAGTGCTCAAAAGGGCCTTGGCGCGAGAAAGTGAACCAAGAGATGCTTGCTGCCCAGCATTTGTACGAACAAGATGTAAAGGTTAGCATTGCGAATTCGGTTGATGACCCTGAATTGCAGGCTCATCTGATAGATAGTCTGGCTCAGACGGACATTGACCTGATGGTGGTTGCTCCCTATGAGGATATACAGATAATCAATGATGCCATAGCTCGGGTTCTTAAGGCCGGTATTCCTGTTGTCAGCTTTGATCGCAAGACCAGTGCAGACTATACAGCTTTTATTGGTGGTAATAATGTCGAGGCTGGTTATATTGTTGGGCAATATATTGCTTCGATAGTCAGAGGCCAGAATCAACCGAAGGGCAAGAAACCTTTGGTGGTAGAGATCACTGGATTGTTGAGTAGCACCCCGGCCCTTGAGCGTCATCGTGGTTTTGAATCAGCCATGAAAGCATTACCAGAGGTGGAGTATGTTTGTCGGATAAGCGATTGGTCGAGTGACGCATCCTGCAATATCGTTACTCAATTGATTGATTCGCTCCGACGGTCTGACATCAGCCAATTGGACAACACTTTTGTATTCTGTCACAACGATGGTATGGCAACGGGGGTGTATAAAGCTGTGGTAGAACAGAATGTTGAGGGCCGTATTAAGATCCTGGGCATTGACGGTATGCCAGGCGAGGGACTGGAGTATGTAAAACTAGGGCATCAGGTAGGTACCTATTATTATCCTACTCATGGCGAAAAGATTATCAGGCTTGCACTTGATATTTTGACGGGCAAACCTTATGTACGCGAAAACCCGTTACTGGGTTTTGTTGTCACGCCAGACAATGTTGATCTGGTCATAACAGAGGCTGCCGAACTGATGAAGCAGAATGATGATTTGGTGACCATTCACGACAAGCTGGAAAATTCAATGGTGCTTTACAATACACAGCACAAAGTGCTTGTGGGCAGTGTCGTATGTATCGTCGTGCTGGTAGTGGCTATTATTATGATTTTATTTGCCTGGTGGGTGACGAGAAGGAATATACGTAAACGCCAGAGCATGAATGTGGAGCAGACACTGTTCTATACCGATGCCAGCAATCGAAGGCTGCATGAGATATTCGTGACGCCTGTAGAAGAGATGCCAGCCCCCAAGAGCCAGGATATGCTGTTTGCAGAACAGTTGAATGAGGCTATTCGTAAGAATATGTCGAACCCCAATCTGAAAATGGACGATCTTGGTGAGGAGATGGGGCTGAGTCGCGTGCAATTATACAGGAAGGTGAAAAGCATAACAGGACAGACACCAGTGGAACTGTTACGGCAGATGAGACTGCAGCAGGCTTACGCATTGCTGACATCAACTACGAAGACTGTAGGTGAGATAGCGTATGAGGTGGGGTTTGGTACCCCCGGTTATTTCTCAAATTGCTTTAAGAAACAGTTTGGTAAGTATCCAACAGAGTTAAGAGCGGAGTGAAATCCGCTCTTTTCCTTTGTATAAAGGGGTGTTGACGTTTTTGACATAATAGTCAACGATTGTTTCATGAAACATTTTTGCGAGGTTCTGAACGATTTTTTCTATTTGTGAGTATGATATTGTAGTACTTTTGCAGCAGTTTTTTATTCACAGAAGTACTAACAATTTTAAACGATCAACAATGGAACAACTAAAGAAACTATTTCTGAGTTTGTTTGCTCTCCTGACGTGTACGGTAATGTACGCGCAGAGTGAGATCAGTGGTACGGTGGTCGACGCTACAGGCGAAACGGTCATCGGAGCTACGGTGATGGAGAAGGGTACGTCGAACGGTACGATTACCGATTTCGACGGTAACTTCACGATTAAAGTAAACGAGGGGGCTATCCTCGTTATCTCGTACATTGGCTATCAGACCCAGGAAGTCACTGCCCATCAGGGTATGAAAGTGACACTCAAGGATGATGCCGAAGTGCTGCAGGAAGTTGTGGTGACAGGTTATACCACTCAGCGCAAGGCCGATTTGACGGGAGCAATCTCAACTGTTAGTGTCGATGAAATGGCCAAGCAGAACGAGAACAACCCGATGAAGGCTCTTCAGGGACGTGTGCCAGGCATGAATATTACTGCTGATGGTAACCCCTCTGGTGCAGCAACAGTACGTATCCGTGGTGTGGGAACCCTGAACGACAATGACCCACTTTATATCATCGATGGTGTGCCCACAAAGGCAGGTATGCACGAGTTGAATGGTAACGATATCGAGAGCATCCAGGTGCTGAAGGATGCCGCTTCGGCAAGTATCTATGGCTCACGAGCTGCGAACGGTGTGATTATCATTACCACCAAGAAAGGTAAGGAAGGTAAGGTGAAGGTGAATTTCGACGGAAGTATTGCAGCATCTTTTTATACCAATAAGATTGAGACGATGAATGCCAGCCAGTGGGGACGTGCCTATTGGCAAGCTTCGGTAAATGACGGTGTGAACCCTGGCAATAACAACCTTGGATATAATTATGATTGGAGTTATGATGCCAAGGGTAATCCTGTATTGAACAAGATGACAATGGACATGTTCCTCGACGAGAACGCTACAGTACGTGCCGGTGATACTGATTGGTTTAAGGAGATCACGCGCACGGGTGTCATTCAACAGTATAATGTGTCTGTAAGCAATGGATCTGAGAAGGGTAATTCTTTCTTCTCTATAGGTTACTATGATAATAAGGGTACCATTAAGGACTCCTGGTTCAATCGTCTTTCTGGTCGTGCCAATGCAGACTATAAACTGATTGGCGACGTGGTGACCATTGGCGAGAACTTCACCATTAACCGCACAAAGGGCGTTGATGCTCCTGGTGGTGTGTTGGAGCACGCGCTGGAGTTCAACCCGAACTTCCCCATCTATGCAGAAAACGGCAAGTATGCCCAGGCTCTTGGTGCCTACTCTGAGCGCGAGAATCCTTTGAGCATGATTTCCAATGCAAAGGACAATGAGTATACCCAGTGGCGTATGTTTGGCGACGTACATTTGAGCATCACTCCATTTAAGAACTTTATGGTTCGCACCACTCTAGGTATGGACTACACACAGAAAGAGCAACGTTTCTTCACTTACCCCATTGCCAACGGTAAAGTGATGCGTACCGACAGTGCCGTAGAGGACAAGCAGGAGCACACCATGAGATGGATGTGGAATGCTATTGCTACTTATAATCTGGAGATTGGCAAGCATCGTGGAGATGCCATGATTGGTACTGAGTTGAATCGTATGGACTATAAGATGAGCAGTGCTAAGCGCTACGAACTGGCTATTCTGAATACTGACTATATGTGGCCGTCGGCTGGAGCTGGCCGTCAGTTGGCCGAAGGTTTTGGTGAGGGTTTCTCTCTCTTGTCATTCTTCGGAAAGGTGAACTATACTTATGATGACAAGTATCTGGCTTCGGTCACGATCCGTCGTGATGGTTCGAGTCGATTCGGTACCAACAACCAGTATGGTACATTCCCCTCTGTCAGTGCAGGTTGGCGCATCTCTCAAGAGAAGTTTATGGAGGGTACAAAGGGGTGGCTCGACAACCTGAAACTGCGTTACTCCTGGGGTCAGACTGGTAACCAGGAAATTTCGAACACAGCTCGCTATACGCTCTATAAGTCGGTTGTGTCTACAGGCCTTTGGGGAAGTGGTCAGGCTGGCTCCTCTTATGATATCGCTGGTACCAATGGTGGTTACGATCTTCCTAACGGATATGTGCGCAACCAACGTGGCAATGATGACATCAAGTGGGAAACCACAACACAGCATAATATAGGTCTTGACTTTGCTATCATGCGAAATGAGATCTATGGTAGTTTTGACTGGTACAACAAGAAAACCACCGACATTCTACTCTTAATGGAAGGTATTGCTGCCATGGGAGAGGGCTCTGGCCAATGGATTAACGCTGGTGAGGTAAAGAACAATGGTTGGGAACTCACAGTAGGCTATCGCCACAGTCTGCCCAGCGATTTCTCATGGGATATCAGTGGAAACATCAGCAAATATGTCAATGAGATTACCAAACTGCCGGAGACAGTAGCCGCCAACGGTAAGTATGGTGGTAACGGTGTGAAGAGCGTTGCGGGTCATGCGATGTTCTCACAGGTAGGTTACATCTACGACGGTATCTTCAAGAGCCAGGAAGAGATCGACAATCATGCTATACAGGAAGGCGCCGGACTTGGCCGCATCCGCTATAAGGATTTGAATGGCGATGGCCGCATCACTGAGGAGGATCAGGATTGGATCTATGATCCTACACCAGCCTTCACATGGGGTCTGAACATCTATCTGCAGTATAAGAACTGGGATCTGACCATGTTCTGGCAGGGCGTGCAGGGTGTTGACGTTGACTGTCGTGGCTATAAGTCGCAGACAGACTTCTGGGCCAACTCTGCCATCAACGTACCTTATCTGAATAAGGGCGTACGTTTGCTCGATGCATGGAGTCCTTCCAATCCTGGTAGCGACATCCCGGCACTTACCACATCGGATACAAACAATGAGGGTCGCGTATCTTCATATTATATTGAGAATGGCTCATACGCCAAATTGCGTACTATCCAGTTAGGTTACAATATGCCGAAACAGGTGACCGATAAGCTGCGCTTGGACCGTATTCGCTTCTATGCTTCAGCTCAGAACCTGGTGACCATCAAGAGCAGCAAGTTTACAGGTGTCGATCCTGAGAACCCGGGATTCAACTATCCTATCCCTCTCAATCTTACTTTCGGACTCAATGTTTCATTCTAAAATATAGCAACGATTATGAAAACGATATATAATATTATCTGCACAATCTGCGTTGTCTGCGGTCTTACAGCCTGCTCGGATTTCCTTGAGGAACAGGTGCCACAGGCTACGCTGACTCAGGATGAGGTAAAGAATCCTGAGTATATCGACAATGTGCTGATCTCAGCATACGCAGGTCTGGTTACCATAGAGGATATGAACGCCTCATTTTCACTGTGGAACTACGATACCCGTTCTGACGACGCCTATGTAGGTGGTTCCGACTTCTCTGATGGCGAGCCTTTCCACCGTCTGGAAAAGTGTTCAGGTGTGATGACTACCGACTGGCCGTTCAGTTCTATCTGGACCCGTTTCTATAATTATCTCTCACGTGTCAGCCTCTCGCTCGATATTCTGGCTAGCGCCGATCAGGAGAACACCACCATTCAGCAGCGTACTGCCGAGATGAAGTTCCTGCGTGCCTACGGACACTTCCAGCTGAAGCGCCTGTTCAAGAAAATCCCGTTCGTGAACAAACCCAACATGACTGAAGAGGACTACAACAATCTCTCGAATACAGAATACACCAATGATGAGGGTTGGCAGCAGATTATCAATGATCTCGAGGATGCTTATGCCGTTCTACCCGTAGCACAGGTAGAGAAGGGGCGCCCCACGAAGGCTGCATGTGCTGCTTTCTTGGCTAAAGTATATCTTTATAAGGCATATCGTCAGGATGATGCTAACTCAAATCAAGTGACAGCTGTGAACGAGGCTGACCTGCAGAAAGTTGTAGAATACACTAACTCTGCTATTTACGCAGGATACGGTCTGGAGCCTGACATGCATAATAACTTCCGTCCTGAGGAACAGTATGAGAATGGCAAGGAGAGCTTGTGGGCCATCCAGTATTCAAAGAACGACGGTACCGTATATGGTAACCTGAACTTCTCTAACCGTCTGATTGTGCCTTGTATTCCTAAAGTTCACGACTCTGGTTGCGACTTCTACAAGCCTTCTCACAACCTCGTAGATGCATATCGCACCAATAGTGATGGTCTGCCACTGCTTGACAATTATGCTGATGTCGATTACGCTGTTGGATCAAATCAGACAGTCGATCCTCGCCTGTTTGTGACAGTTGGAGTGCCAGGTACTCCCTATATGTTCAATCCTGGCTTTATGATTAGCGAGAGTAATGCATGGAGCCGTTCTGGTGGTACTTTCGGATACTTCGTATCGCTGAAGCAGAATGTGGATCCTGCTCTTACCGATAGTTATCTCTTCCTGTGCGATTCGCAGTGGGCAAGTTCGATGAATCGCGTTGTCTTCCGCTATGCTGATGTGTTGTTGATGCGCGCTGAGGCTCTAGCACAGCTGGGACAGGCTGCTGAGGCCATCGCACTCGTCAATCAGGTTCGCGACCGCGCTGCCAAGATGGCAACCAATAGTGTTGTTTCGAACTATCCTACTAAATATAGTGTACACTTCGCAGTAGGCAAGTACAATGGCTCTTATTCGAAGGACGATGCCATGAAGATTATCAAGATGGAGCGGCGACTGGAGCTTGCACTCGAGAGCGAACGCTTTTTTGACCTCGTGCGCTGGGGCGATGCTGCTACCGTCATCAATAAGTACTATGCAAGCGAGAGCGAGAAGATGAATTTCCTGGTTGGTTCGCAGTTTACTGCCAACAAGAACGAGTACCTTCCTATTCCTTGGGAGCAGATGGCTGCCTCTAACGGTCACTATACCCAGAACTGCGGAGAGTGGTAATGAAGAGTTTATGGTTTAAAGTTAAGAGTTTAAAGATATGAAAACAATATATAGCATTATCTGCGCATTATGCGTAATATGCGGGTTAGCTGCCTGCAGCGACGATCATACGGGTAGCATGGACGTGAGTGGTTCATGTCTCGTTGAGAAATTCGTGCTCAATGGCCAGTATGAAGGCATCATCAGCACAGATAAACGATTGGTGAAGGTAAAGGTGCCTGCAGACTTTGATCAGAAGGGTAATATGGAAATTACGAGTCTGACGGTTTCTCCTGGCGCTGAGACCAATTTGAAGGTTGGCGACCATGTCAATTTCGATGCCGACCGTAATCTGCACATCAGCAATGGTGACCTCGTGATGGACTATCAGGTAAGCGTTCGCAACGATGAGGCTCTGATGTCGCTCTTTATCCTGGAGGGCGCGAAAGGTGCCATTAACCAGCAGGACAAGACTGTCACTGTGAGTGTGATGGCTAACAGTGGTATCGACCTGAGCAACGCAACTTTCGAGGTGGTGTGTAGTGAAGACGCTACATGTAGTCCAGCCAGTGGCACGAAGGGTAACTTCACAGAACCCTTCCAGATTACTCTGAACGACAATACTGCCACAAATGTATATACAGTATATGTAACGCTGATTGCTGATCCTGTAGCTCTGTTTGTCGGCGAGGCTGAGAATATAGAACTGCTGAATGACGAGGAGAAGGCTGCTGCCAAGTGGCTGACGGGCAATATTGCCAGCGCAGCCTACGCTTCATGGGACGATGTGGCCAGCGGAAACATCTCTCTCGAGAAGTGTAAGTTGATATTCTTCCATCGTCATTGTTCTTCTTATGGTAACTATAATGGTTTCGCTGAGGCTGAGAGTGGTGCTATGACGGCTCTGCCCAAGATGAAGGAACTATGGCAGAATGGTGTAGGCTTCGTGCTGGGACGCTCTGCTGTGAATTACGCTATCGCACTCGGTGCTATGCCTGAGGATGCTTATCCCAACAATGTCTGGGGTGGCGGAGGCGGTGAAGGCTCCGACCTGATGGGCGAAGACCCGTGGCATTTCTATGCCTATGACATTACTCATCCGTTGTGGAAGAACCTGAAGACCTATCCTGGTGCTGCCGAGAATGCAGTCTACACGCTGGATAACGGATACACCATCTGTAATACCACGTCTCAGTATGGCTTCTGGGATACTTATGGAGAAGGCAAGGACGCTGTAGAGGCTAAGACTGGCGGTCGTGCTTTGGGTGGCGACAACAGTGTATCGTCTTGGGAACTGAAGGCTGCAAATGGCGAGTTTGGTAAGGGTGGTATCATCTGCCTTGGCTCCGGACTCTTCGACTGGAACTCGCCCACACCATACGAGTCGAACTATCACGACAACATGGGCACCATCATGCTCAACGCATTTGATTACTTGACGAAGTAAAAAGAATTAATGAAAAATTGAAAAATAAAACGATTATGAAGACAATGATATATTCAGTATTCGCACTCATGTTGTCAGCCTCTGCGCTGACGGCATGCAGCGACGACGGGTTCTCCGGTGATCCTGCCAAGGACTGGAACGGCACGACCACATTCTTCGCTCCAACAGACGATCAGGGCTTCGGAACGTATTATACGCCTGCAGTTGGACGCGTTGGCGACCCTATGCCATTCTACGATCAGAAGACAGGCGACTTCAAGGTGCTTTACCTGCAGGAGTACATTAATAATATGACATTCCGTTTCCACCCCATCTGGGCTGTCACAACCAAAGATGGTGCCAACTACGAGTCGCTGGGCGAGATGCTCCCATTCGGTAACAACGATTTCCAGCAGGATGCAGCCATTGGTACTGGCTGTGCCTATGAAAAGGATGGTACGTACTATATTTACTATACAGGCCACAATGGTAACTGTAAATACCGTGAGGTTGTCATGCGTGCCACATCAACAGACTTCAAGACTTGGACAAAGGACGAGCTTTGGACGCTGAACGGTCCTGACTTCGGTTACTCTGGCAGCGACTTCCGTGATCCACAGATTTTCGTAGCCGACGATAACCTTTATCACATGATTATCTCTACTTATCCTGTTAATGGTGGTGACCCCGTCTTTGCTGAGTTTAAGTCAGGTGATCTGAAGAACTGGGAGCATGTCGACCGTATCCGTATGATCTGGGACCGTTTCCTGGAGTGTCCTGATGTCTTCAAGATGGGTAACTACTGGTATCTGGTTTACAGTGAGAGCTTCCGTACCAGTTGGAGCCGTAAGGTGAAGTACATGGTTGCTTCGACCTACGAGGAATTGAAGAGCTGCTTCAATGATGGTCCCAAATGGCCTGCCGATGGTCATGAGGGTGTACTCGATACCCGTGCCTTCTATGCCGGTAAGACTGCCTCTGACGGTACAGATCGTTACATCTGGGGTTGGTGCCCCTTCCGTTCAGGTGCTGATATCCATGAGAAGAATATCAATGTGGGTGCAGGCGATGGTAATGAGCCCAACTGGAGTGGTGCACTGGTATGTCACAAACTCATCCAGCACTCAGATGGTACTCTGACACTCGGTGCTGTACCAGCCATGGCAGCAAAGTATAATACAGTTATCGACGCGAAGGTGATGGATTCAAATGGCTATAGTAATGGAACTTTGTCTGGCGATGGCGCCTATGTGCTCTACAACCGTCTGGGCACTGCCAACCATATTTCTTTCACCGTGAAGACTTCAAACAACTGGGATAAGTTTGGTATCTCGTTTGTGCGCGGCTCTGAT
>JAEEGI010001855.1_pt1 | contig 52345 bp, 46 predicted proteins | sample 8958751 | NCBI WGS metagenome assembly JAEEGI01 (sample SAMN16246545, study PRJNA631951) | gut metagenome | biome: gut microbiome; feature: rumen; material: KS-attached | host: Bos | place: Iran: Karaj | collected 2018-10
ATAACACCCAACTGACCGCGCTGGACCTGAGCCAGATCCCGGCGCTGACGTATCTGGACTGCGGCGGCAACCAGCTGACCGCGCTGGACCTGAGCCAAAACCCGGCGCTGACGGATCTGTGGTGCGTCGAAAACCAGCTGACCGCGCTGGACCTGAGCCGGAACCCGGCGCTGACGCGTCTGAACTGCAGCAACAACCAACTGACCGCGCTGGACCTGAGCCAGAACCCGGCGCTGACGGAGCTGTACTGCAGCGGCAACCAGCAGACCGCGCTGGACCTGAGCCGGAACCCGGCGCTGACGTCGCTGTCCTGCTTCGACAACCAGCTGACCACACTGGATCTGAGTCAGAACCCGGCGCTGACGCGTCTGAACTGCTACTACAACCAACTAACCGCGCTGGATGTGAGCCAGAACCCGGCGCTGACGGATCTGGACTGCTATAATAACCAACTAACCGCGCTGGATCTGAGTCAGAACCCGGCGCTGAAGGAGCTGAACTGCAACAACAACCAACTGACCGCGCTGGATGTGAGCCAGAGCCCGGCGCTGACGTATCTGTTCTGCAGCCGCAACCAACTGACCGCGCTGAACCTGAGCCGGAACCCGGCGCTTAAGACGCTGTGGTGCGGCGACAACCAGCTGACCGCGCTGGATCTGAGCCAAAACCCGGCGCTGACGCGTCTGGACTGCTACAACAACCAACTGACTGCGCTGGATCTGAGCCAGAACCCGGCGCTGACGCGTCTGGACTGCAGCGGCAACCAGCTGACCGCGCTGAACCTGAGCCAGAACCCGGCGCTGACGTATCTGGACTGCTACAACAATCAGATCCCCAGCCTGGATCTGCGCCCCTGCCCGGAGCTGCTGGCCGTCAGCGGGACGGAGCCCGTCGGGTTTTTCAATTTTGAGGGCGTCGTTGCTTACGGACAGGACATGGACGGCTGGTTCGACTACAGGCTGGTGGTGGACGAGACGACCCGGCTGATCCGCACGGACGCCGACCTGCGCATCCCCGGCGACATCAACGGCGACGGGAAGGTGAATATGACGGATGTGGCGTTGCTGGCCACCTATGTCAAGGCACGCGGCACCGGCGTGGACATCGTGCCGGATTCCGGCGACGTGAGCGGCGACGGGAAGGTGAACATGACGGACGTGGCGCTGTTGGCCACCTATGTCAAGGCTCGCGGCCAGGGCGTGGTCATCCACTGAGCTTTGTACGTTCTCGCAAGCGTTAGGAGACGCCTGGTTGACGATAATCTTTTTTAAATTTGTTATGTTAACGTATTTGTGCAAAAATCAGAGGCTGTCCGAAAGGACAGCCTCTGATTTTTGCGTTTTTTGGGAAAGCCCTATACTGGTACCCGATAGAAAGCAGGCAAAGATTGTCTTGCTTTTGTTGGGTATCTGTATCAGTCCTTGGGCTCGGATTCGTCCACGACCTGCTCGAAATCGGCGTCCTCCGCGGGCTCCGCCGGGGTCTCCTTGACCTGGTTGACGAAGTTCACGGCGGCGTCCTTCACATCGTTGACGATGTTGACGGCGGCGTCCTTGGCCTTCTTGGTATCCTCCTCGGTGACCACATTGACGACCTCGCCGTCGTCCTTGATGATCTCCACGTTGCAGCCGAAGCCCAGGGTGCCCAGCACCGCGGCCAGGACGGCCCACTTGGCGAGGGCGAGACCCAGCACGGTGCCCACAACGCCCACGTTCACCGGGATGTTGAGCAGCACCTTGCCCTGACGGCTGACCACGATCTTGGAGACGTTGCCCTTACGAATCAGCTCCTTGATTTGAGCTATAACATTTTTGACATCCATTTTTCTGCTCCTTTCTGTTCCCTGCAGGGAACAACCGCTTGTGTTTTGTATTGTACACGCACTTGGACGTATTATCAAGATTTTAGTTCCCAAATTGATACATCTTATCAAAAAGTTCATAAATGGGAAGGAAACGATCCTCCAGGGCGCCGACCCGGTCGCCCAGCTCCAGGACGGTCTTGCCGTCCGCGGCGGTTTCCCAGAGTGGCAGGCCCGGGCCGTTGGGGTCGCCGGTTTTGCAGAAGTTGGCAAAGTAGGAGCAGAAGATCTCGCTCAGCTCCCGGTCGCTGTCGTCGTAGAGCTTCGAGCCGGCGGGGATGTTGCCGTAGCAGTAGACCTCCTCGCCGCTGTGCCAGGCCCCCAGACGCCCGTTTTCCTTGGTGAAGCAGTACTCGTACACAGGCACGTCCAGCGCGGCAGCCTGCCGTGTCCAGCAGTAGTGCCCGTAGGTGAAGAAATAGGCGGAATAGAGGTCGATCCACAGGGCCTTTGCCTCCGCGTCGCTGGAGGCCGGATAGAGGGCCAGCGCCTCGTCCGCATAGTCTTCGAACATGAGGCGTACCTTTTCCTCGTAGTTTTTCAGATTTGCGTTGTCAAAGAGGATGAAGGCGGTTCCCTCGTAGGCGTTGAAGCCGTGGAGCAGGGCTTCCTCGTTGTGCACGCCCTTCTGATAGCTCTCGTAGGGGGTCTCCGTCAGAACATAGCCGTCCACGGTGATGTGATGCTCCGTATCGGCGGCGGCGGCCAGTGTGGCCGCGTCAAGCTGCCTCAGTTCCTCGATGCTGCCGCAGCCAAAGCGCTCCTTGACGGTCTGTCCGCTTTCCAGCGCCTCCTCCAGGGGACGGAAGGAGTGGGTGGGCTCCGGCGCGGTGACGGTGGAGCTCTCCGCGATGGCCCGGCGGAACAGGCCCTTCGCCAGGGGAGAGGTGCACAGGGCGCTCACGCAGGCGGAGCCGGCGGATTCGCCCGCGATGGTCACGTTGTTCGGGTCGCCGCCGAAGGCTTCAATATTATCCCGCACCCATTCCAGGGCCTTGATCTGATCCAGCAGCCCGTAGTTGCCGGTGGTGCCGTTGGGGGACTCCGCCATCAGCTCCTCATCCGCCAGGAAGCCGAAGACGCCCAGCCGGTAGCCCATGTTCACCACGATCACGCCCTTGCGGGCCAGACCCTCGCCGCTGTAGTCGGCGTACCAGGGCTGGCCGGTCTGCAGGGCGCCGCCGTGGATGTAGACCAGCACCGGCAGCCCCTCCTGCTCGCCGGCAGGCTTCCAGATATTCAGATACAGCGCGTCCTCGCTGGCCTCGTCCCGGAAATTGTCGTCCAGGCTGACCTCGTAGTCGTGGTAGCCGATGATCTGTGCCATGGAATTATACCAGTTGGGCTTTTGCGGCTGCATGAACATGGGGGCAAAATGATCCATGGCGCGTACGCCCTCCCAGGGCTCGGGATCCTGAGGCTCCCGCCAGCGCAGCTCGCCCACGGGGGGCTTGGCGTAGGGAATGCCCGTGTAGACCTCCACCGCGCCGTCTTCGGTATAGACGCCGGTGAGCTGTCCGTCTCGGACGGTGACGATCTCCGTTACCCTGGGATCCATGGCGTCCACCGCGGGACGGCGGAGGAAGGGCCCCTGGGTTCCGCGGCCGATGGCCCAGAGCAGGAGCAGCATCACCAGCAAGCAGCCCAGCCGCAGGTACCACTTCTTCCCGCGCAGCAGCTTGATGCTTATAGTTATGTAAACCAAAAAGACGACGGCGCTCTGGATCCAGCCGGATACCGTGTTCTTGTTGATCTCCAGGAAGAAGAACCAGAGCAGCGCGATCAGCACTGTGGGGATCCAGAAGCCAAGACGGAGCTTTTTCTTGTTTGCCTTATCCATGGACGCACCTGCTTTCTCTTGATGATAGCAGGAAAAGTATATCATAGTCGGCGTCCCTTGCCAAGAGAAAGCTCAGGGCTCCACCCGCAGATCCACGTCGCCGCTGGTGGTGCTGACGCGGCATTCCCCGGCGCCGCGGCGGCCGCCGGAGCTGTAGAGCTTGCCGCTGGTGCTGCTGAGGATGAAGTCCTTTTCGCTGAGAAGGCTGCCGCTGACGTCGCCGCTGGTGCTCTCGATCCGGAAGCTGGCGGCGTCGGCGCCGCGCAGCTCGATTTCACCGGAGACGGTATGGATCTGGGCCGCACCGGAGCAGACGCTGCCGTCCAGCAGCACGTCCCCGCTGGTGGCGTTGATGGTCAACGCGCCCAGCTCGCCCCCGCGCAGGCTGATCTCGCCGCTGGTGGTTCCCAGCGTCAGGCTCTCCGCGATCAGCCCGTTCAGCGCCATGTCGCCGCTGGCGGTTTGCACATCCAAAGCCTCCGTCCGCAGATCCTGCAGGCGGACGTCGCCGCTGGCGGTCTGGATCCGCGTCGTGTTCCAGGAGGCGTCGCCGGACAGGATCACGTCGCCGCTGGCGGTGTAGATCCGCAGACTGTCATAGCTGCCCGCCGGCAGATAGATCCGCACGGGGACTTCCTTGCGGGAGACAAGAAAACCGAGCCGTCCAAAGGAGAAGCGCGAGTCGTCCTCCCGCTCGACGATCAGGGTGTCGTTCTCCACGGTCACGCGGTAGTGCAGCTTCTCGTCCTCTCCGTAGTACACCCGGCAGCTTCCGTCCTCCGAGGGCAGGAGCTGTACGTCCGCGACGGCGTCGCCCACCTTAACGCTGCGGAAGCTCTGGGAGATCGTGGTGTTCTTCTCGCTGGGGGAGTAGACCGAACCGGTGAACAACTGCTTGAAGCCGCCTGCCAGGAAGCCGGAGAACAGCGTCAGCGCAAGCCCCGCCACGATGCAGATGATCCCGAAGATCAGCCAAAAACGGTTTTTCTGTGAATTCATGTTGTTTCCTCCTTCCGGATAAGCAGGGATTTCAGCCATTTGACCATTGCCTTCCCCGAAGAGACGGCGCCGCGCGCCGCCATGCGAAGAAGCGGGAGAAGCAGAACCGCAAGGCCGGCCAGAACCAGCGCGGCCCCCAGGGCCAGCAGAAGCATGGGCACGCCGGAGGCGCCCAGGGACGCAATGCCCACGACGATACAGGCGATGGCGCTGACCGCAAAGGACAGGATCACCACCGCAAACACCAGCACAAGCACCCAGACAAGCAGATAGAAGGTGAGCATCAGCACGCCAGCCGTCAGCAGCAGCGGCAGCCACAGCGGCGCTCCCAGCACCAGCAGCAGGATCTCAAACACGCCCAGCTTCCGGCGATTCTTGGCCCGGGCCTTCACCAGCGTCCGCAGGGGGGCGTTCAGCAGAATGCTGTTGGCGGCCTCCTGCGGGCTTTCCATGGAGGCCACGGCCTCCGCTTCGCTCATTCCCTCCTCCACGCGGTCGTCGATGCTCTCGGCGTAGAAGGCCAGGGAAGCCTCCCGCTCCTTTGGCGGCAGGGCCTTCAACAGCCCGCGGATTTGGTTCAGATATTCCAGTTTCGTCATGGTGTCTCCCCCTTTGTTACAAAACGATAGATGGACAGCAGTTCCTTCCACTCTTTCTTGAAATCCTCCAGCCGGTTCAGCCCCAGAGGGGTGATGGCGTAGTATTTTCGCAGCCGCCCGTTGTGCTCCGCCGTCCGCACGGTGAGGCACTTGGCGGTTTCCAGCCTGCGGAGAATGGGATAGAGTGTGGATTCGGACAGCTCCACATAGGGCTTCATATCCTTGAGGATCTGGTAGCCGTAGGATTCGCCGTCCTGGATCGCGGCCAGCACGCAGACGTCCAGCATGCCGCGCTTGAGTTGAATATCCATACGATACCTCCCTTCGCACAATACTATACAGCGCATAGTATTGTGTGTCAAGAGGTATTTTTGCTTTTTTTCAAAAAAAACTCCCCCGGTGGGGGGGAGAAGGGAAACAGAAGCCAAGGAAACGATGATGGAATCACCCCTAAAGCTTTTTGCCTTTGATCAGGTTGTTGGCACGCATCAGGGCGTTTACCGCCCCGTAGGCATGGCGATCCATCAGCTTCAGCAGCAGCCGGTGCTGGGCGGGCAGGGAGGGCAGGTAGGGGTTCTCCTTCCAATGCGGGTGTTTTTGCCTCAGATCCTCCAGCAGCTCCCGCTGCAGGGGGGATTTGGGATCGGCCAGATTCACGCGGACGGTGGAGGCCAGAAGCTGGTGCTTGACGGCGAGGAGCTCCAGCTCTTTCTCATAACGCTCCAGCACGCCGCGCTGCAGATAGTCTTCTCGTACCAGATCCAGCGCCTGGATGATCTCCCGGTTGCGGGAGGGATCTTTCGCGTTGGTGATGGAGCCGGAGCGCTGCAGATAGCGCAGCCAGGGCCGGGGCAGAGCGCGGATGGAGGAAGCGCGCAGATAGAGCCGCGGACTGGTGGCCAGATCCTCGAACCAGAGCCGTTCCGGGAAGCGAACGCCGCCCTCGAGGAAGAGCCGCCGCTTCCAGAGCTTGTTGCAGGCGCTGGGCAGCTCGAAGATGAGCCGTGGGTCGTCCTCCAGAGAAAAACGGCCCTCTCGCTCACAGCCGATCTGCCGGAGAAGGACGCGTCCCTGCTCGTTCACACAGAGGTAGTCGAAGATCAGAATGTCGCAGTCCTCAGCAAGCTCCGCCAGCATTTCCTCCAGCGCGCCGGGGGCAAGCGTATCGTCGCTGTCCAAAAAAAGCAGATAGTCTCCCCGGGCATGCTCGATGCCGGTGTTGCGGGCGCCTCCCAGACCCCGGTTTTCCTGGCGGATCACCCGGATCAGACCGGGATAGCGCCGGGCGTATTCCTCGGCGATGGCCCCGGAGCGGTCGGGCGAGCCGTCGTCCACGGCGATGATTTCATAGTCCTCCCTACCCGGAAGGATCACCGAATCCAGACAGGCGGGCAGGTATTCCTCCACGCGATAGATGGGAATAATGATGCTGAGCTTTGGCATGTGCGTCTCCTCCATACAGGCTGCGCTCATTGTATCACGGCGGGCGGCGTAATGCAAGAACTGCGAAGGGGGCCCTGTGAGACTGGGGAGGCCTTCTCTTTTTTCCCTTGAAAAATGAGTCGTTTCCTTGTATACTGATTCCAGTCAGAAACCTTAGGAGATGGAGTCATGAAACTGGTCGATATTACCTGCCCCCGCTGCGGCGCTTCGCTTTCCGTTGACGCAGGGGAGAAAAAAGCGACATGCGAATTCTGCGGAGCCGGCTTTCTTATAGAGGACGAGCTTCGACACATGGATCTTGATAAGATGGAGGAAGCGGGCTACCGCTTTGAGAAAGGCCGCCAGAGAGCAGAGTCTGAACGGAGAGAAGCCCGACTCGAAGGCTTCAAAACCGTTTCCTCGAAACCTTCCGCGCCCAGGCGTGAGCCTGCCGCTTCTTCCGAAAAGGAAGAAGAACCCACCGCGGATGATCCGAAAAAGGAAAAAGCCGAGAAGGACCGTAAGGAGCTGTACGACTGGATCCAGAGCCTTACCGCCGCGCTGATCTTCTGCGTGCTGCTGTTTTCCTTCTTCGTCCGGCTCATTGACGTCAGCGGGAATTCCATGTATCCCACGCTGAATGAAGGGGACAAGATGCTGGTCTCCAACCTGTTTTACAAGCCCAAGGCCGGGGATGTGGTGGTGTTCAAGACGGACAATTACGATCCGGACAAGGCTCTGGTGAAGCGCGTGATCGCCACCGAGGGACAGGAGGTCAAAATCGACTTTGTGAAGCACTTGATCTGGGTAGATGACGTTCTTTTGGAGGACGGCTTTGACCCGATCTCAAACAAGCAGGACTTTCCCGGCTTGCAGACGGTGCCGGAGGGCTGCGTGTTTGTCCTGGGCGACAACCGCAACCAGTCCCGGGACAGCCGGTACAAGCTGATCGGGATGGTGGATGAGCGGATGATCCTGGGCAGGGTGTACGCGGTGGTCTACCCCTTCAACCAGGTCAGGTGGGTGCGCTGATGGCGGATACGGCCTATGAAAAAATGAATATCCAGTGGTTCCCGGGCCACATGACCAAGGCCCAGCGGATGATCGAGCAGGATCTGAAGCTGGTGGACGCGGTCTGTGAGATCCTGGACGCCCGGATCCCCCGATCCAGCCGGAACCCGGACATCGACCGCCTGGTGGGGGACAAGCCCCGCCTGCTGATCCTGAACCGGATCGATCTGGCCGACCCGGATGTGACCGAGCGGTGGAAAAGACAGTTCGAGTCCCAGGGCTTTGCGGTGCTGGAGACGGACGCCAGAACCGGCAAGGGGGTCAGGGAGTTCGTACCGGCGGTTCGGCGGCTGCTGAAGGACAAGCTGGCGGAGTATGAGGCCAAGGGCCAGGTCGGCCGCCCGCTACGCGTGATGATCCTGGGCATTCCCAATGTGGGGAAGTCCACCTTCATCAACAAGGTGGCCGGGCGCAAGGCCGCGATCGCCGGGGACAAGCCGGGCGTCACCCGGGGCAAGCAGTGGATCGCCATTGACAAGGGCCTGGATCTGCTGGATACCCCCGGGATCCTGTGGCCCAAATTTGAAAGCCCCGAGGTGGGAGAGCTGCTGGCCATCACCAACGCCATCAAGGCGGATGTGCTGGACAAGGAGACTTTGGGCGCCAATTTCATGCTGCGTCTGCGCCGGTATTATCCCCAGGCTTTGACGGAGCGCTACAAGTTTACACCCGATCCCGACGCCAACGGCTTTGAGTTGCTGGAGGCGGCGGCGCAGAAGCGGGGATTTTTGATTTCCCGCGGAGAATACGATCTTCTTCGCATGGCGAACACCCTTCTGGGGGAATACCACGACGGCAAGCTGGGCCGTCTGAGTTTGGAGCAGCCTGATGACGGATCTGTGGGAACTGGAGAATGAAATCTACGCGGAGGGCATTTCGTGCCTCTGCGGCGTGGATGAGGCGGGGAGAGGCCCCCTGGCCGGGCCGGTCTGCGCCGCCGCGGTGATCCTGCCGCGGGGCCTGGTGATCCCGGGCCTGGACGACTCCAAAAAGCTCACGGAGAAAAAACGGGAGCTTCTCTTTGACGTGATCCGCGAAAAGGCTCTTGCCTGCAGCATCGCCTTTGCGACGGTGGAGGAGATCGAGGAGCGGAACATCCTGGGCGCCACCATGCTGGCCATGAACCGCGCCATTGCTGGGCTTGCCGTAAAGCCGGAGCTGGCGCTGATCGACGGCAACCGGAACGCGGGGATCGAGACGCCAAGCCGCTGCGTTGTAAAGGGAGACGCCCGCTGCGCGGATATCGCGGCGGCGTCTGTTCTGGCCAAGGTCAGCCGGGATCGTGTGATGCTGGAGCTTGCGGAGCGGTATCCGGAATATCACTTTGAGCAGCACAAGGGCTACGGAACCGCGCTGCACTACGCGGCTCTGCGGGAATATGGGCCCAGCCCCGTGCACAGGCCGAGTTTTTTGAAGAAGATGCACTGATGGAAAAGCAGAGCTTGGGACAATTCGGAGAGGAACAGGCGGCACGGTATCTGCGCCGCCGTTTCTATCACATTGTGGAGCGCAACTATCGCTGCCGCTTCGGGGAGATCGACCTGATCGCCAAAAGGGGCGACTATCTGGTCTTCGCGGAGGTCAAGCTCCGTCGGGACGCCTCCCACGGCGAGGCGCGGGAATTTGTCACACCGCACAAGCAGCAGCGGATCCTCGCCGCGGCCCAGCATTGGCTGAGCGTCCACGAGACGGCGCTGCAGCCCCGTTTTGACGTGATCGAGGTCTACGCCCCTTCGGGAGAAGCGGGCCCGATCAGAATCAATCATATCGAAAACGCGTTTATGTAATTCGGAATGGGGAGTTCGGAATTCCAAACTCCGCATTCCGAATCGTTCAGCAGGTACCGCGGGGGCAGAAAGTGGCGCAGTAGGTTTCGCCCTTGGTGAGCGCCCTTTCGTTTTTGACCTTGATCTGCTCTGCGCTGCAGCGGTAGTCGGTGGTATTGTACTTGCAGGAAGTCACATCACAGCCTACGCCGGGATTAGGCTCTTTCTCCTTGTAATTCATGGGAACACCTCCTTCAATTTGGCGTTTCCTTTAGTATGTCCAGCCCATTTTCGATTATGCGGAGTGAACAAAATGGCCTTATACGCGATCGGTGATCTGCATCTTTCCCAGTCCATGGACAAGCCCATGGACGTGTTCGGGGAGAAGTGGAAGGATCACGCGGAAAAATTGAAAATCGGGTTTTCCCATCTGCGGGACGAGGATCTGACGGTTCTGTGCGGCGATCTGAGCTGGGCGATGGATCTGGAGCAGGCGCGGGAGGATTTTCGTTTCATCCATGCGCTTCCCGGACAAAAAATCGTGCTCAAGGGAAACCACGATTATTGGTGGAGCACGGCGGCCAAGGCCTATCGGCTCTTTGCCCGGGAGGGCTTCGATTCCATCCGGATCCTGAACAACAACTGCATCCTGTATGGGGACTACGCCCTCTGCGGCACCCGGGGCGGGTTTTATGAGGAGGAGACGGGAGACGCCCACGATCAGAAGATCATGCGCCGGGAGATCCTGCGGCTGGAGGCGTCCCTGAAGGCGGCGGGAGACCGGGAAAAGCTGGTCTTTCTGCACTATCCCCCCATCTTTCAGAAATACGAGTGCCCGGAGATCCTCGCGCTGCTGCAAGAGCACGGGGTGCGCCTGTGCTGCTACGGGCACATCCACGGGAAGGGCTGCGCCTCCGCCTTCCAAGGCTGGCGGGGCTGTACGGAATTTAAGCTGGTCTCGGCTGACGCGCTGGATTTTAAACCCCTTCGTCTGCTGGACGAGGGCTAAGCGAGGAAAACAGTTGATTATCCCGGGGCTTTCCGGTATAATAAATCATAGGATCCCAAACATAAAAATAAAGAGAGGGAAGAAAAATGAAAAGATGGATCGCGCTGCTGCTGGCAATGCTGATGGTTCTGTCTCTGGCCGCCTGCGGAAGCAAGAACACAACTGCGATTTCGCAGATCCCTGGGAACAATCAGGGCACGGACAAGGCCGAGGGGCCTGGCGTGCCCGGGCAGGAAAACGCGGAAGAGAAGAATGAACCCGAAACGGAATCGGAAGCCGTATTTCCCAAGGTGGAGCCTGCTCCCGCATCAAGCTACGTTTTGGATAACCAGGTCGTGGTCGACAACGAGTACTGCAAGGTGACCGCGGTGAAGGTCACGGAACCGGATTCCTATGATATAGGGATCAAATTTCTCTGCGAAAACAAGACCAGCGACAAGAATTTGACTTTCTCCTCGTCTACGGCCTCCGTGAACGGCTATATGGTCAGCCCCTTTATGTATGAGAACGTCAGCGCCGGGAAGAAGCTCAACACGGAGCTTGATTTCGACCTGGAAACGCTGGAGCGCTGCGGCATCAAGACGCTGGATCAGGTTCGCTTCGAGCTGCGTGTTTACAACGCGGACGACTGGATGGAAGACGAATATGTGAACGAGTACTTTACGCTGTACCCCACCGGCTTGACCGCGGATCAGATCGTGGTGCCCGAGCGGAAGACGGTGCCGGGCGAGGTCGTGGTGTATGAGGATGAGGAGTGCCGCTTCGTGATCCTCAACGCGGATCCCGACGACTATTGGGGATATGGGCTGAATTGCTATCTGGAGAACAAGGGCGACAAGAATCTGATGTTCTCCTGGAACAATGTTTCCGTAAACGGCTTTATGATCGATCCCTACTGGGCCTTATTCGTTACCGCCGGGGATCGGGCCTTTTCCACGATTTCCTTTATGGAGAGCAATCTCAAGGAGAATGATATCTCCACTGTGGAAGAAATCGAGTTCGAGCTGTCGATTTACGATTACGACGACTGGTACACCGGTTACAGCGTCAGGAACACCTTTACCTTCGTCCCCTGATCCGCGCCGCGCCTGAGAATCTGAGAAATGCGGCCCTCGCTCTTTGGAGCGGGGGCCGCAGCCTGTCAAAAAACCTCGCAAAACTGTCATATGATTGAGCAGCGGGGGAGCTCGAGGGGCCGTTCTGGTCCGCCCCCGAAGGGGCGTTTGACAGAAAGCGCTTTTTGTGTATAATAAGAAAGCAAATCCATTTGAAAGGAAGTATACCATGAGCGACTGTACCCATGACTGCTCCACCTGCGGAGAGAACTGCCCCTCCCGCAGCGCCCCGCAGAGCTTCTTGAAAGAGCTGAATCCCTATTCCAGCGTGAAAAAGGTCATTGCTGTGGTTTCCGGCAAGGGCGGCGTCGGCAAGTCTCTTGTGACGTGCCTGCTGGCCTCCGAAATGCAGCGCCGCGGCTACCGCTGCGCCGTGCTGGACGCGGACATCACCGGCCCCTCCGTCCCCAAGTCCTTCGGCATCACCCGGAAGGCCACGGGAACGGATGAATTCATCATCCCGGTCACCACTCCGTCCGGTATGCAGATCATGTCCATCAACCTGATCCTGGAGGACGATACCGCGCCTGTGGTCTGGCGCGGCCCGGTCATCGCCGGCGCCGTGACGCAGTTCTGGACGGACGTGCTCTGGCAGGACGTGGACTATATGTTCGTGGACATGCCTCCCGGAACAGGCGACGTGCCCCTCACCGTGTTCCAGTCCCTTCCCATCGACGGCGTTGTCATCGTCACCACGCCGCAGGATCTGGTTGGCATGATCGTCTCCAAGGCCGTGAATATGGCCGGCATGATGAAGATCCCCGTACTGGGCATCGTGGAGAACATGAGCTATTTCCAGTGCCCCGACTGCGGCGAAAAGCATGAGATCTTCGGCGACAGCAAGGTGGAACAGGTGGCAAAAACCTTTGACATCAAGCATTTTATCCGTATGCCCATCGACCCGGTCGTGGCGACCATGGTGGACGCCGGCGAGGTGGAGTCCGTCCCGGGCGAGGAGATCGCGCCCATGGCGGACGTGATCGAAAAGGAGGTCAAGCTGTGAAGGTCGCGGTTGCCTACGAAAACGGGGAGATTTACGGTCACTTCGGGCACTGCCCCCAATTCGCCTTCTACGAATACGGCGATTATGTTTATGACTGCACCAAGACGCTGATGGACACCTCCGACCGGAACGGTCACGAGGCCATGGCGGCTCTGATGCAGGAGCAGGGCGTGGACGCGGTGCTCTGCGGTCAGATGGGCGGCGAGGCCAAGGCCCTGCTGCTGAGCATGGGCATTGTGCCCGTTGCGGGCTACTCCGGCCATGCGGACACGGCCGCGGATCTGCTGGTCACCGGCCAGCTTCCCGTTGCGGGAGATCCCGGGGCCGGCGCTTGCGGCGGCTGCGGCGGAAGCTGCGGCGAGGGCTGCGACTGCGGCGGAAGCTGCGGCGAGGGTGAAGGCGGCTGCTCCTGCGGCTGCGGCGGCTACGACGGCGAGGAAGCCTGGTAAAACGCATTCGTTCTGTCGAGAATAGAGAATCGTGAATCGTTTTGGTGCCCCTTGGGGGCGGATTTCGATCCATCACGCCCGGGGCGTGATACCGCAGCGATTCACGATTTGTTTTTTATTGTTTTGTCGGCAGGAAGAAGGCGGCGGAAAAGCGCTCCTCGTCCTTTTGGATCGCAAAGCGCCCGCCCAGGGCGTCCATGATCTTCTCGCAGGTGCGCAGGCCGATCTTGGTGCTCTCCACGCGGGCCACGGCGGGGGATATGGTGTTGGTGATGCGGACGGACAGCTCCCCCTCCTGAAGCAGGGACGTCAGCTCGACGGGCTGCGCCCGATCCGCGTATTTTTTCAGATTGGACACCAGATTGTCCAGTACGCGCTTGAGATAGAGCGGGTCGGTGTCAACCTGACAGCTCCCCTCAAAATCGGTACGGATGACCTCAAAGCCCGCGTCGCTCAGATCGAATTGCGCCTCGCCCAGAAGCTGCTCCACCAGAAGCTGCCCGTCCAGCGTTTCCCGGTTCAACTCCAGCTCGGAGCGGCCAAAGACCAGAAAATACTTGAACAGCTCGTCCGTCAGATCCTTCAGCTCCATGGCCTTGGTGTAGGCGGAGCTGGCAAACTGCGCGCTGCGTTCGGGGTCGGAAAAACCTCCCTCGTTCAGCAGACCCAGGTAGCCGATCAGCGCCGTCATGGGAGTACGGATGTCGTGGGAAATGGCGGTGATCAGCTCGGAATTGGCTTCCCAGGCCCGCTTTTCGTTTCCCATCCGCTGAATGACCGAGTGGCGCATGGCGTCCACCTCCACCGCGAGCTGGGAGAGCTCGTCCTCGCCGGTCATGGTGATGGGGGCCTCCAGATCCCCGTCTCCGATGGCGTCCGCCTCCCGCGCAAGGCGGATGACACGGCGGGTCAGGCGACGCACATACCAGAGCATGATGGAAAAGAAAGCCAGCGCGCCGAGGATGACTGCGATGACGCGGTTCACCGCGTCTTCCCGAACCTGACTGGTGTCGCCGATGGCAATGTGGTAAACGCCGTCTGCAAAGCGCAGGGGGTAGAGCCGGCCGTATTCGCTGGCGTACTGCAGACGCCCGGCGTTGGTGAGCTTCCGGCCCTGGGAGGGGATGGAGGGGGCCTGGATCATGTCCGGCGCGGTTTTCAGCTCCTGATCCCGGTAGATCAGGATGGTGGTGTAGGCGTCGTTCCCCGGCCAGCGGGCGACGGCGTCCTCGTCGCTGCCCGCGATCTCATGAGAGGTGACGTATTCGGAAAAGTCTGCGTAGATCTCGGCCTGACGGGCGGAGACAGACTCCTGACTCATGTAGATGTTGTTCAGCGCCAACGTACCGAGACCGTAAACCGCCAGGAATACCGCCACCCCGGCGGCCAGGGAAAGCAGAATCATGTAGAAAAACCTGGCATCCAGGGTGCGGGGAAGGCGGAAGCGGCGCCTGCGTTCAGTCAATTTGATAACCCCTTCCCCAAACCGTGCGGAGGATCCGCGGGCTGGACGGATTGTCCTCGATCTTCCGGCGGACGTTTAGCACGTGCACCATTACGGTGTTCCCGGAACCGGCGAGGAATTTGGCTCCCCAGACCGCCTCATAAAGCTCCGCTGCCGTAACGACGCTGCCGCGCTTCTGCAGCAGGTACTCCAGAATCGAATACTCCGTGTCTGTCAGGACCACGGGCTTTCCGTTGCTTTTGACGGAGCGGGATGCGAAGTCCACCTCCAGATTGTCGATGGTCAGCACGGTGGCGGGCTTGCCGCGATATTCCTTGTAGCGGCGCAGCAGGGAGTGAATTTTGGCGAGCAGCTCCGCCTGGGAGAAGGGCTTGGAGAGGAAATCGTCTCCGCCGCTCTCATAGGCGTGTACCCGATCTTCCTCCGCGGATTTGGCTGTCAGGAACAGAACCGGCGCGGTGCTGAACTCCCGCAGCTTGGAGCAGGTTTCGATCCCATCCATGCCGGGCATCATGACGTCCAGCACGATCAGATCGGTGTCGGGGTTGCGGCGCATATATTCCACGGCGGATCTGCCGTCGGCGGCCTCGTTCACCACAAAGCTCTCCTCCAGCAGCAGGCGCAGGACCTTCCGGATATCGGGGTCGTCGTCAACAATCAGAATACGGGAAGAAGACATGGAAAACACTCCTTTCGTTCCACCCGATTGTACCATATTTTTCTCCGGAAACAAATCTTTTTGGGAAATTTAAGAAAACTTAAGAGACGAGCCGGGAGCTATGTGTTATAATCGGGCAAACGAACAGGGGGATTCCCTGTGCAAATGGATTCCGCGAGGAGGAATGATGCATGAAAAAGAAACTGCGGTCTATGCTGATTCTGGTCCTGACGCTGGCAGTGCTGCTGAGCTTGGCTGCCTGCGGGTCGAAGGAAGAAGATAAGGAAGAGGAAGAGCACCCCGATGTGGCCTATGTGGCGGAGACGATCACCGTCAAGTCGGATCTGCTGACGGACGGATTGTCTCCCGCCGGCTTTACCGAAAACGGGTTTTACGGTACCAGCTACGGCAAGATCGGCGAGCGGGAGCCGGAGGAGGGCGAGATCGCCGAATATGAGGGACAGTTCGACATCAACGGATACAAGCTGTTTTTTGTCTCTTACGACGGGAACGTCAAACAGTTGAGCGGCTACCGGACGATGGAGGCGGAGAGCGATCCCGGCGATAAGCTGTCGTTTTACTCCGGCACCAACTTCGAGAGTCTGTTTCTCGACCAGAACGGCGAGATCGTGACCATTGAATCCGTCTATTCCGGCTGGTTCGACGGGACGGAAGAGGAGATGTACAACGGAGGGCCCGAGACCTGGGATAAATACCGCAGCGCGTCGGAGTACTATCTCCGGCGTCTGGATGAGAACGGCGCGGAAAAGAGCCGCGTGCGCCTGGACTTTGACGTGCAGGACACCTGGCTGGATTTCAGCAGGACGGTTTACAGCGAGAAGGGCGACCTGTTTGTCTGCGGCGGCGACGGGATTTATTCCTTCGCTATGGACGGCAGCCTGCGCTTTGTGATCAAGACCGAGACCATGGGGATCTGGCCCAACAGTCTGGTCAAGTTGAAGGACGGCAGCATCGCCGTTTCCGCCTGGCAGGATATGGGCGGGATTGCGCTCTATCCGGTCAATCTGGAGAAAAAGACCCTGGATAAGCCTCTCGAGATCCCCGAAAACGCGTATAATCCAACCAACGGGGACGAGCGCTTTGATTTCTATTACGTCAATGGTATGTACCTTTACGGCTACAATCTGGAGACCAAGGAGGAGACCAAGGTTCTCAACTGGCTGGATGTGGACGTGAACGGCGATCGGATCAGCGGCTTCAAGGTTCAGCCTGACGGCAGCATCGTCGGCGTGCTCAACCAGTGGAAGAACGACAGGGTGACCACGGAGATCGTGAAGATCCACGAGGTGCCCTACGACTCCATCCCGCACAAGGAGACACTGAAGCTGGCTGTGCTCTATGGCGGGGACATGTACGACAGGGTCATCGATTTCAACCGCCACAACGATTCCGTGCGGATCCAGCTCGTGGATTACTCCGAATTCAATGATGCGGAAAACGACGATTATGACGCCGGGCGTACGAAGCTGCTGACGGAGATCATGTCCGGCACCGTCCCCGACATCCTTGCGCTGAATCAGCTTCCGTACAAGCAGCTTGCCGCAAAGGGCATTCTGGAGGATCTGTACCCCTATCTGGACAAGGACCCCGAGCTCAAGCGCTCGGATTTCTTCCCGAACGTGCTGAAGGCTATGGAGGTCAACGGCGGACTGTATGAGATCACAGACTCCTTCAACGTGACTACCCTGGTCGGCGCCACCCAGGTGGTGGGCGAGAAGCCGGGCTGGACCTACAAGGATCTGCAGGCGGCGCTGGCCACCATGCCGGAGGACTGCGCGGCCATGGATATGTACACCACCCGCGACGACCTGCTGCAGACCCTGCTTTCCGCGGACATGGATCACTATGTGGACTGGAACACGGGCAAGTGCAGCTTCGACAGCCAGGACTTTCTGGAGCTGCTGGCCTTTGTCAAGCAGTTCCCGGCCAGCATTCCCGACGACATGGAATGGGAGAGCCCCAGCGTCCTCATCGCGGCGGGCCGTCAGATGCTGACCAGCGCTTATATCTACAGCGTGGACGACATGCTGTGGAACGACGCGCAGTTCGGGCCCGGCGGCTGCACCTATATCGGCTACCCCACCAACAACGGCGTGGGCAGTGTGATGGATATCAGCAGCAGCTTCGGTATCAGCACCTCATGCAAGAACAAGGACGCCGCCTGGCAGTTCCTGCGCACCTACCTGACCGAGGAGGGACAGGAGAATGTGTGGAGCATCCCCATCCGTCTGGACAGCTACCAGAAGCTGCTGGACGAGGCGATGACGCCGGATTACTATACGGATGAGAATGGTCACTATCTTCTGGACGAAGACGGAAAGAAGATCGAGATCCCCCGGTACGGCTACACCATGGAGGACGGCACGGAGATCAATATCTACGCGCTGACCCAGGAGCAGGCCGACAAGCTCTGGGAGGCCATCACCACCTGCACGAAGGTGCGGGACTACAACACCAGCATCCTGGAGATCGTCCAGGAGCAGGCCCAGGCATACTTCGCCGGCCAGAAGAGCGCCGAGGAGGTCGCCAAGCTGATCCAGAGCAAGGCGAACATCTACGTGAACGAGCAGCGCTGACACGGCGTTTTCCCGGCGATCCGACTGAAAAGGTGCGCCGCCGCTTCGGGAGACGACAGACCCGCTGCGGCAGGCGCACATTTTTACAGCGCGGAAAGATTAGGATTTCTTAAGAATCTTCCGCGTATCTTGCACGGGCAGACGATGTAGTGTATACTGTTTCTATATGCAGAGAAAACTGTTCAGATGGGTAAGTGGAATGAAAAGAAGCCGTACAAAAAGGATCGAAAAGGCCAAGGATTTTGGCAGGAGCCTCTGTTACCTGTCGCCTAGCCTTTTGGGCGTGGGCGTGTTCTTCATCCTTCCCTTCGGCGTGGTGGTTTATTATTCACTGATCGACGGAGTGGGGTCGAAGAATTATGTCGCATTGGACAATTTCAAAAAACTGATCGAGAATGCCGCGTTTCGGCTTGCGGCGCGCAACACGCTCCATTTTTCCGCTCTGGCGGTGCCGCTGGCGGTGGTGTTGTCCCTGGTTCTGGCGCTGATGCTGGAATCCCGGATCCCGCTCAAATCTCAGTTTCGAACCTTTTTTCTCAGCCCCATGATGGTGCCTGTGGCCTCGGTGGTGCTGATCTGGCAGGTGCTGTTCAATTACAACGGAACGATCAACGAGTTCCTGATGCTCTTCGGGCGGGAGCGGATCGACTGGCTCCAGTCCGAACACAGCCAGATCGTAGTCATTATCCTCTTTCTCTGGAAAAACCTTGGCTATAACATGATCCTGTTCATGGCCGGGCTCAACAACATCCCCAAGGAACTGCTGGAGGTGGCGGACGTGGAGGGCGCGGGGGAGATCTACAAATTCTTCTCCATCAAGCTCCGCTATCTGTCCCCGACGGTGCTCTTTGTCTTTATCCTCTCCCTGATCAACTCCTTCAAGGTGTTCCGTGAGGTCTATCTGCTGACGGGGGACTATCCCTACGAAACCCTCTATATGCTGCAGCACTTCATGAACAACACCTTCCGCAATCTGGATTATCAGAAGCTCTCCTCGGCCGCGGTGCTGATGGCCCTGGTGATGGTGGTGCTGATCGCGCTGCTGTTCAAGGTGGAGGACTGGTTCGGAAAGGATGTGGAGGGATGAGGAAAAAGCGCTATTTCAGCCGGGGCGTGATGTTCCTGCTCTGCGCGGTGTTCGCGGTGCTGTTCCTGCTGCCCACGGTGCTGACCTTTACCAACTCCTTTATGTCCGAGTCGGAGATCAAGTCCAACTACGGCATGATCTTTTCCACCACCCAGGGCGGCTATGTGTCCGAGACGGTGAACCTGAAATTCATTCCGGACAAGGTCACCCTGTCCCAGTACATCACCGGCCTGGTCAAAAGCCCGGAGTATCTGATCAAATTCTGGAACAGCGTGTTCCTGGTGGTTCCCATCGTCCTGCTGCAGGTGGGCGTGGCCTCTGTCGCGGCCTACAGCTTCACCCGCTGGCGGGGGAAGATCCGCAGCGGCATCTTCTTCTTTTACGTGATCCTGATGCTGATGCCCTATCAGGTCACGCTGGTGCCCAATTTCCTGGTCAGCAAGTGGCTGGGGATCCTGAATACCCGCTGGTCGATCATTCTGCCCGGGATGTTCGCCCCGTTTTCGGTTTTCCTGCTGACCAAGTTCATGCGCCGCATCCCCTACTCGCTGATCGAGTCGGCCAAGGTGGACGGCGCGGGAGAGTGGCAGATCTTTACCCGCATCTGCCTGCCCCAGTGCCGCTCGGCGCTCTATTCCATCGCGATCCTGGTCTTCATCGACTACTGGAACATGGTGGAGCAGCCGCTGATCCTGCTGCAGGACGCGGATTCGCAGCCCCTGAGCGTGTTCCTTTCTTCCATCAACGCCGGGGAGATCGGCCTGGCCTTTGCCATGGCCACGGTGTACATGATCCCCTCGCTGCTGCTCTTCCTGCACGGGGAGGAGTACCTGGTGGAGGGCATCGCCAATTCGGGCAGCGTCAAAGGATGACAGATTTGAATAGATACAGTTGTTTTCGGCGGGAGCCGGGAACGGAGGTTTGTTGATATGGAGACGAAACCGAAGAAAAGAGAGTGGGTCAAAAACGCGGCGATCATCCTGCTGGCTGTGCTGCTGGTTCTGACCTTTTTCTCCAATACCATTATGAACCGCACGCTGCCGGAGGTCGCCACGGAAAACGTGATGGACGGCAGCATTACCGCCAAGGTCCGGGGCACCGGGATCGTCACCGCCAACGGCAACCATCCGGTCAAGGCGGAGCAGACCCGGGAGATCCGCGCGGTCATGGTTCGCGCCGGCCAGAAGGTGGAAGCGGGGGACGTGCTCTTTGTCCTGGGCAGCGGCGAGAAGTCCGAACTGGAGCAGGCCCAGGAGCAGCTCCGGCAGCTGCAGCTCAGCTATGAGCGCACGGCCCTGGGCGGCAGCTACACGGATTACACCGCAGATGAAAAGCGTGTGGAGACCGCCCGGGAAAACTACGACGCCGCGGTGATCGCCTTCCAGAACATTTTGGATCAATCGGCCAATACCCAGGAACTGGAGAAGCTGCAAAAGGATCTGTCCGAAAAGCGCCATCAGCTGGAGGGCGCGCAGGTGCAGCGGGACGCGTTCAAGACCGCCTATGACGAGCTTGTAGCGGATGCGCAGACCGCGCTGCAGGATGCGGAAAGCCAGAGACTGAAAGCGAAGCAGGAGCTGCTGGAATACTATGAACGGAATCCGGAGCTGCCCAAGCCCACAGAAGAAGAACTGGAAGATCCCAAGACCAAGTATGAGGATCTGGAGGAAGCGCAGAAAGCCGGGGAGGATATTCCCGAAGAGGAGCTGGAACGCTGGAAGGATCTGCGGGACGCCGACGAGTCCGTGAAGGACGCGAAGCTCTCCTTGGCCGCCATCTCCCATACGGAGCTGGACGCGGCGCAGGCGGAGGTGGATCATCTGCAGTCAGAGCTGGATGACATCCAGGGCAGGATCGACGATATCATGAACGCCAACCCCAACTCTGCGGCATATCAGGAAGCAAAGGCCAACATGGATGCGGCCTATCTGAACTACCTGGATCTGCAGGAGGCCCTGAATCAGCGCAAGGCCAGCGAGGGAAGATCCAACGCCATGCTGGGTCTGGAACTGGCGGATCTGCGCACCCAGATCGAGGAGCAGAAGCAGAAGATCGCGGATCTCTCCGGCGGAGAGGAGAACCAGATCCTGGCCAAGGTCTCGGGTACGGTTCAGTCCATCGAGTGCACCGCAGGGGATATGGTCGTCAAGGATTCCGTCCTCTGTATCATCGAGGTGCCCGATATGGGCTATACGCTCAGCTTCTCTGTCACCAACGAACAGGCGATGCGGCTGCGGGTGGGCGACAGCGCGACCATCTACAATTACTACTCGGGCAGCCAGATCGTTGCCACGCTGGAGAGCATCCGGGTGGACAACAAGGCGCCGCAGACCAACAAGCTCCTGACCTTTGAGGTGAGCGGAAATGTGAACGCCGGCACGGAGCTGACCATTTCCGTGGGGCAGCGCAGCGCCAACTTTGATTCCGTGGTGCCCAAGAGCGCCATCAAGAGCGACGCCAACGGTACCTTCGTATACAAGGTGGAGGCCAAGAACTCCCCTCTGGGGAACCGCTATTATGCCCGCCGGGTGGCGGTGGAGGTTCTCGCGCAGGACGATACCAGCGCCGCGATCTCCGGCGATATCGGCTGGGGCGACTACGTGATCACCACCAGCAACGCCCCCATCAGCAACGGCGACATGGTACGCCTTGCCGACTGACGCGCCATGAGAGAGAAGAAAAGCAGAGCCAGACGGATCCTTCGCGCCGTTCTATGCACGGCGCTGATCCTGGCTGCCTGCGTGTGCTTTGGGATCTATGCGCGGCTCTCCGCGCTGCTCCCCTCCCAGCAGGCGGCGAAACGCTGGCAGGGGGAGGGGGAAGTGCCCTTTGGGCAGAGCTCCTGCTTTCTCCCGGTGGATGAGACTCTCACCCTGGAGCAGGTGTACCAGTTCCGCGCGTCCATCCTGGAAAAGCTCCAGGAGGCGGGCTACGAGGCGGACTACGATACGCTCCTGTACCGGGACGCCTGGTGCGGCTTCGGGAAAGTGAACGTGTCCAGTGAGCTTGGCCACGGCGAGGCCAGCCTTATCGCGGTGGGCGGGGATTTCTTCAGCTTTCACCCCCTTCGCCTGCTCAGCGGCAATTATATCTCCGAAAGCGACCTGATGAAGGATCAGATCCTCCTGGATGAGGATCTGGCCTGGCTGCTCTTCGGCGGGAGCGATCTGCAGGGCCTGGAGGTCAAGCTCAACGGCGTCCCCTTTGTGGTGGCCGGCGTGGTCGAACGGGAACAGGATTTTGCCAGCCAAAAGGCGTATACCTCCGGCATGGGGCTGTTTATGTCCTACGAGGCCTTTTCCGCTCTGGACGAGAAGGCCGCCATCAGCTGCTATGAGCTGATCATGGCGGAGCCGGTAAAGGACTATACCGTCAGCTTCGTACGGGAAAAAATCCCCATCGGACAGGGTGTGATCGTGGCAAACAGCCAGCGTTACAGCGTCTGGTCGCTGCTGAAGCTGCTCGGCCAGTTCGGGAGCCGCTCCATGCAGAAGCAGGGCGTGATCCTTCCATATTGGGAGAACGCCGCCCGCTGTGTGGAGGACTGGTGCACCCTGTTTTTGCTGCTGGGCCTGCTGGCCACGCTCTATCCGCTGATCATCGGCGTGATGCTGTTGATCCGGCTCCTGCGCAAGGGCAAGGAAAAGCTGACAGAGAGGCTCCTGCCCGGCGGAAAGGAGCGCGTCTCCGAGCTTGTGCGGAGGTTCAATCGAAGACGCTGGGAGAGAAAGCATCGGCAGTGATCGCGGAGCGGAAGCAGGCCTTTGAAAGGGAGACCATCGGCAAAGCGGGAACAAGCAAAAACAGGAAGTTGAAAATAATTTCAACTTCCTGTTTTTGTATGCGCGCGTATCCTCCGCGCGGCACGGCATGGATGCGGCTTGGGATATGCGCCTTGAACATGGCGCGGCGTCTCTCCCAGCACAGCGAGAGATGTGCTCTCCTCGGCGGGAAGCGACCGCCGGATCACAGACGCGCAGGAGCTCCGGCGCCGTCAGGGATCCTGAATCAGACGAACCCGCAGATGCACCGGGTTGTGGTCGGAATTGGCAAAGCCCAGATCCAGGGTCTCCACCAGTTCCACGCCCACATTGGGACTCAGGATGAAGCCGTCGATGACGTAATACTGCGTGTTGATGGTATCCGTCGGATCAAAGGGCTGATTCAGCAGGCGGCAGCTCGGTGTGCTCAGATCAAAGGCGTATTTCCAGCGCAGGCCGGCAGGCAGCTCCGGCTGATCCGAACCGGGCAGCATACTGTCGTCCAGAATCCCGGGCGTCCAGAGCGCGGGGTGACGGTTGGGGTAGGCGTCATCCTCCAGACCTCCCGGAAAAACCTGGTTAAAATCACCGCCGGCGATGACATAGTTGCCTTTTTTGTACTCAGCCTCGATAAAGTCCCGGAGCACCTTGGTCTGTTGGATTTTCCCCTCGCCGTCGTCGTATGCCTCCAGATGCAGATTGACCAGCACCAGCTGCTTCGTGCTGCCCTCGATGGGGAGATAGGTGACCAGCAGGCAGCGCTTGAGATTCGCGATCCGAAGCGGCCAGGTAAAGGGGCAGGGGAGCGCGCGCCGCTCCGCGCCGCTGACCGCGTATTGGGAAATGGTCAGCAGGCCGCTGTTGACCTTCCCGATGGGGTCGAGAACCAGCGTTTTGGGGTTGGGAACCCAGGGGCAGGAGAAGTTCAGCGCAAAATAGGCGGTACCGTAGGCCAGGGTCTCCGCTTCATTGATCCCGTAGGTGCGGGCGGAGTCGGTATCCACCTCCTGCAGGAGGATCAGGTCATAGCCGCCGCCCCGGGTGACGGTGTCGATCCCGGCCAGATACTGTCTGACGGTGGTCTCGTCCGCGGAACGAACATTTTTGCCGCCGTCCATAATGAAGTCCGAGCCGGCGCCGAGTCCGGCATAGCCGATGTTCCAGGTCAGAATGTCCAGCGTGGCGTCCTCCGCAAGGTACTGCTTCGCGTCGGCTTTGATGGACTTCTCCAGACTCTCCACATCGACGGGCTTGTATTCCGTGAAGGACAGCCAGCCCAACAGACCGCCGACCGCGAGAACCACCACCAGGATCAGGATCAGCAGGGTTTTCAGAAAACGCTTCATGAGGATCCCTCCGTTCTTGTTTTCCATATTCTATCATCATTCTTGCAGCGCTTCAAGGAGAAGAAGGCGGAAATCCCGGGTGATTACCGCATGCAGGGGAAAACCGCGCGTGGAACGGCCAAGCGCTCAAAGCATATGCGCCCACGAACCGGCGCGTATGCCTGCGGTCATTTCGCGTAGATGAGCCCCACGATCCAGTTGGAGAGACGGCGGGGGAGGAGCTTGGCCAGAATGGCGGCGCCCTTGTAGGCGGTGCCCAGGGCCACCAGAGGCTTGCTGTTTTTTTTCAGCGCCATTTTGGCAACATACGCGCCCGCGTAGGCGGGGGTCATGCCGCCCCGCTCGTCCTTTTCCATGACGGCCACGCTGCGCTCGATCCGTCCGGCGTACACGTCGTCCCCGGCGGAGGACTTTTTGCGGGCGTCGGTAAAGCCGGAGGCGATATCGCCCGGCATCACCGCGCAGACGGTGATCCCGAAGGGGCGCACCTCGTTCTGCAGGGCCAGCACATAGGCGTTGATGGCCGCCTTGCTGACAGAGTACCAGAGCTGGAAGGGGATGGGCAGGATCCCGGCGATGGAGCTCATGCACACGATGCGGCCGCCGCCCTGCTTGCGCATGGCGGGGAGGACGGCCTTGGTGGCGTTGTCCATGCCGTAGAGGTTCAGCTCCAATTGGGCGTGGGCGTCCTTGGAGTCGGTGACCTCGGCCGCGCCGGAGATGCCGAAGCCGGCGTTGTTCACCAGAATGTCGATGCGGCCCTCTCGCTGCAGAACCTCCTCCACGGCGGCCCTGACCTGCTTTTCGTCGGTCATATCCGCGGTAAGGTGGACGATGCCCTCCTGGGGCTTTTCTCTGCGGGAAAACTCATAGACCGTGCAGCCGGCCTTTTTCAGCTCCGCCGCGGTGCAGCGCCCGATGCCGCCGCTGCCGCCGGTGACGATGGCGACCTTTTTCATTGCAAAACCTCCTGCGTCGTTACAGTTTTCGTCTGTATTCTACCCCATGGACACGCAGGAGTCAACGGGAAAACTTAAGGAATCTTAACGATATGATCGTTGCGGAACCCGGATGGATATGGTATAATTTTCATATTAAGTTATTCAAAAATATGGGAGTATGTCATGATCGCCTGGCTTACCGGAACAACGGTCGGCAAGTTCATAAGTACCTTTTTCATCTCCATGGTTCCCGTGGTGGAGCTGCGCCTTGGCCTGCCCTACGGCATTGCGCTGGGGCTGCCCTATGGGCTGGCGCTGACGGCGGCGATCCTGGGGAACATGCTTCCCGTGCCCTTTATCATCATCTACATCCGGCGGATCTTCGCCTGGCTGCGGCGGCACTGGGAGAAGCTGAACGGCTTTCTGACCAGTTTGGAGCGGCGGGCCGAGGGAAAGGGGGAGAAGGTGCAGAAGTACGGCACCTGGGGTCTGCTGATCCTGGTGGCGATCCCCCTGCCCGGAACCGGGGCCTGGATGGGCTCGCTGGTGGCGGCGCTGCTGAACCTCAAGGCGCGCAAGGCCACGCCGGTGATCTTCGTGGGCGTTTGCATCGCCGCGGCGATCATGACGGCGGTGACCTACGGGGCGATCCATATTTTTTGAGGCAGGCATGGCCGGGAGCTTAGAAACATCGATTGATGAACAGGCGAAAATCATCCGCATCGAAATCAGCAAATAGACATGACAGCCCCGACCCTGATATGGCATCAGGAAACATGAGAGCTCCTGGTATGCGCACAATAATGGTTACGGGACAGCTCAATTCGGAAAAACATTTTCTCGACATGGCAGGGAACGGTGAGTAGCGTGCATGCGCGGCGCCGGGGATTGCGCGGCGCAAGAAAGGAGAGAACCGCATGTCAGCCTTTTCCGGTTCCCGCGGACGCAGAAGCATAAAGAGCGTGATTTTGGCGCTTTTCTGCGGGCTCGTGATGATATCTCTTACAGCCTGTCTCGGCCCCCTCTATCGTGAGGAATGGACGCCGCATGATACTATCGGCAGCGAATGGCAGAGCGACGATCCGTTTCTCTATCTAAAGGTACAAGATGACAGGGGAATGAAGGGGTATATGCTTCTCAATGCGGAAAAAGTCGAGATTCAATGCTCCATACAATACGGTCACGAGGTTCTAATAATCAAAAATCAAGAGCGAGACACCGTTTATGATAGCGACTTCGTTCTGGAAGGAACTTGCGATTGTACGGAACAACAGGTCATCATAACCGTGGAGAAAGACTACTGCTTCGACGGCCGGTATGACAGGATCGTCCTGAACCGGATCGACGGGGCGGGAAGCTCCGAAAACGGCTGAATCGAAAAATGACAGAAAAAGAACCGGGGACGCGAGCGCGTCCCCGGCATGTTTATCGTTTATTGGTAAAGAAAGCTCTCAGCAGGCCGGCGCATTCGGATTCCAGCACCCCGCCGTAGACCTTGGGCTGGTGGCCGTAGCGCTCGAAAAACAGGTCGATCACGCTGCCGCAGGAGCCGGAGAGCGGTTCCCGCGCGCCGTAGACAACCGTGGGGATGCGGGCGTTGATGACGGCCCCGGCGCACATGGGGCAGGGCTCCAGCGTCACCGTGAGGGTGCAGCCCTCCAGCCGCCAGTCGCCGAGAGCCGCGCAGGCCTCCCGGATGGCCTCAATCTCCGCGTGGGCGGTGGCGTCGCCCTGTTCCTCCCGCCGGTTGCGCCCGCGGCCGATAACCTTTCCCGCCGCGTCCGTGACGACGCAGCCCACCGGCACCTCCCCGGCTTCAAAGGCCTCCCTGGCCAGAACAAGAGCTTTGGACATCGCTTGCGTATCGTCCATGGTAAAACCTCCGTTACGGAATCGCCCAAATCGAAGCCCAGCGAAGCGGGTTCGATTTGGAAGAGGAAGAAGGAGCCTGAGGATATGAAGCTTCCCCGGCCCCTTACGGAAACCGGGGAAGCGGAATAGATCAGGCTTCTTCTGACGTTATGCCAGCGCGGCGGTGATGATGGACATCTGATAGACCTCCTCCGCGTCGCAGCCGCGGCTCAGGTCGTTGATGGGGGCGTTCAGACCCTGCAGGATGGGGCCGTAGGCCGCGTAGCCGCCCAGACGCTGGGCGATCTTGTAGCCGATGTTGCCGGACTGGATCTCCGGGAAGATGAAGGTGTTGGCGTAGCCGGCGACCTTGCTGCCGGGGAACTTGAGCTGGCCGACAACGGGGGAGACGGCGGCGTCAAACTGCATCTCGCCGTCCAGATCCAGCTCGGGAGCCTTCTCCTTGGCGATGGCGGTGGCGTTGCGGACCAGATCCACGCTGGCGCCCTTGCCGGAGCCCTTGGTGGAGAAGCTCAGCATGGCGACCTTGGGATCCATGCCGAAGACCTTGGCGGTGTGGGCGGTGGCCACGGCGACCTCGGCCAGCTTCGCGGCGGCGGGCAGGATCACATTGCCCTCCTTGTCCACGGTGTCCTGGTAGTCGATGTTGATGGCGCAGTCGCCCATGCAGAGCATGGGGGCGCCCTCCTTGACCAGAATAAAGCAGGAGGACACCAGGTTCGCGCCCTTCTTGGTCTTCACCAGCTGCAGCGCGGGACGGACGGTGTCGGCGGTGGAGTAGGTGGCGCCGCCCAGCAGCGCGTCGGCCACGCCCATCTTCACCAGCATGGTGCCGAAATAGTTGCCCTTCTGCAGGGCGGCGCGGCACTCTTCGGCGGTCATCTTGCCCTTGCGCAGAGCCACCATGGTCTCCACCATCTCGTCCATCTTGTCGTAGGTGGCGGGATCCAGGATCTCCAGACCCTCGATGTCGAAGCCGCCCTTCTCGGCAGCGGCCTTGACCTCTTCCACCTTGCCCACCAGGATGGGGGTGAGGAAGCCGTCCTTCTTCAGACGGGCGGCGGAGGAGAGGATGCGGGCGTCGGGGCCCTCGGTATAGACGATCTTGCGGGGATTGGCTTTCAGGATTTCAATGAGATTTTCAAACATGTTCAAAAACCCTCCAGATTTTATTTTGGTTTAACAAACATAATTTAACACCACGGGACATTTTTTTCAAGTTTTTCAAGCAAATTTCTGTTTACAAAGCGAAACGCAGCCATTATAATACTCCCTGTTATCAAAAGGAGTGAAATGGAAATGAATCGTGACTTTCCGGAAACCCTGTCCGCTCTGCGCAAGGGCAGGGGAATCAGCCAGCGGCAGGCGGCGGCGGAGCTGGGCATCAGCCAGGCCCTGCTGAGCCATTACGAGAACGGCGCGCGGGAGCCAGGGCTGGGCTTCGTGTGCCGCGCCTGTGACTATTACGGCGTTACGGCGGACTATCTGCTGGGACGCTCCGCCCACCCGGGGGATGTGAGCCTGCGGGACACCCGGGCCTTTTTGTCGGAGCTGCGCGGCTTCGTAGAGCGGGCGGAGAACGCGCTGAATAACATCGAGGGGGACGAGCCATGATCGACCAGAAGCATATTCGAAACTTTTCCATTATCGCCCACATCGACCACGGCAAATCCACCCTGTCCGACCGGCTGATCGAGAAGTGCGGCGCGGTGGAGCAGCGCATCATGGAGGATCAGATCCTGGACAACATGGAGCTGGAAAAGGAGCGGGGCATCACCATCAAGGCCCGGGCTGTGGGGCTGACCTACCAGGCGGCGGACGGGGAGAGCTATACCCTGAACCTGATCGACACCCCGGGGCATGTGGACTTCAACTACGAGGTCAGCCGCTCCCTGGCCGCCTGCGAGGGGGCCGTGCTGGTGGTGGACGCCAGCCAGGGCGTGGAGGCCCAGACCCTCTCCAACACCTACCTTGCCCTGGACAACAATCTGGAGATCCTGCCGGTGGTGAACAAGATCGACCTGCCGGCGGCGGAGCCCCAGCGGGTGAAGGACGAGATCGAGGAGATCATCGGCATCCCCGCCCAGGACGCGCCGGAGATCTCCGCCAAGGCCGGGATCAACATCGACGCCGTGCTGGAGGACATCGTGGCCAATGTGCCCGCCCCCCCGGGCGACCCCGAGGCGCCGCTGAAGGCCCTCATTTTCGACAGCCAGTACGATAACTACCGGGGCGTCATCGTCTTCATGCGCCTGATCGACGGCAAGATCCGCCGGGACTCGGAGATTCTGCTCATGTCCACCGGCGCACGCTACAAGGTGGTGGAGGTGGGGCACCTGCGGCCCATCGGCTTGGATCCCTGCGAGGAGCTCTCCGCCGGCGACGTGGGCTATTTCACCGCCAGCATCAAGAACGTGGCGGACACCCAGGTGGGCGATACCGTCACCGAGGCGGCCCGTCCCACGGCCACGCCCCTGCCCGGCTATCGGCCCGCCCGGCCCATGGTCTTCTGCGGCATTTACACCGAGGACGGCTCCAAGTACCCCGATCTGCGGGACGCGCTGGAAAAGCTGAAGCTGAACGACGCCTCCCTCAGCTACGAGCCGGAGAGCTCTGTGGCTCTGGGCTTCGGCTTCCGCTGCGGCTTTCTGGGCATGCTGCACATGGAGATCATCCAGGAGCGGCTGGAGCGGGAGTTCGACCTGGAGCTGGTCACCACCCTGCCCTCCGTCATCTACAAGGTGGTGAAGACCGACGGCAAGATCGTCATGGTGGACAATCCCCACAACTACCCGGACGTGGCCGCCATTGCCGAGGCCTACGAGCCGTATGTGAAGGTCTCCATCATCACGCCCAACGACTATGTGGGCAACATCATGCCCCTCTGCCAGGATCGGCGGGGCATCTACAAGAACATGCAGTATCTGGACGCGCGCCTGGTGGAGCTGCACTACGAGATGCCTCTCAACGAGATCATCTACGACTTTTTCGACACCCTGAAGGCCCGCACCAAGGGCTACGCCTCCCTGGACTATGAGTTCTCCGAGTACAAGACCAGCGATCTGGTGAAGGTGGACATGCTGCTCAACGGCGACCAGGTGGACGCGCTGAGCTTCATCGCTCACCGGGAGAAGGCCTATCCCCGGGCCCGCAAGCTTTGCGAGAAGCTGAAGGAGAACATCCCCCGCCAGCTCTTCGAGGTGCCCATCCAGGCGGCCATCGGCGGCAAGATCATCGCCCGGGAGACGGTGAAGGCCCTGCGCAAGGACGTGCTGGCCAAGTGCTACGGCGGCGACATCACCCGCAAGAAGAAGCTGCTGGAGAAGCAGAAGGAGGGCAAGAAGAAGATGCGCCAGCTTGGCACGGTGCAGATCCCCACGGAGGCCTTCCTGGCCGTCCTCAAGCTGGACGAGTGAGGCGGACAATAGCAGGTCCCAAGGGCCTGCTATTGTCATCTTAATCAATTCTTAATCGCTTCCCGTCTTTTATCTTAATACTTGTTTTGCTACAATAAAGCCGCAAGAGGTGAAAAGCGTGTACAATATTCTCATCTGCGACGACGAAAAGGATATCGTCTCGGCGCTGAAGATCTATCTGGAGGCTGAGGGCTACCGAACCTTCCCGGCCTGCAACGGGCGGGAGGCCCTGGAGATCCTCGAGCGGGAGGACATCCACCTGGTACTGCTGGACATCATGATGCCGGTTCTGGACGGGGTCGGCGCCCTGGCCAAACTCCGGGAGTTCTCCAACGTGCCGGTGATCCTGCTGACAGCCAAGAGCGAGGATACCGACAAGGTGCTGGGCCTCAACGTGGGGGCGGACGATTATATCACCAAGCCCTTCAACCCCGTGGAGCTGCTGGCCCGGGTGCGCTCCCAGCTCCGGCGCTATCTGCAGCTTGGCGGCGGCGCGGTGCGGGAGAGCGTGATCAGCATCGGCGGCATCAGTCTGGACGACGGCAGCAAGACCGTCACCGCGGATGGGGAGCCGGTGAACCTGACCCCCCGGGAGTACGAGATCCTGAAGGTGCTGATGCAGGATCCCGGCCGCGTTTTTCACCCCAGGGATCTCTACCGCAAGGTCTGGAACGAGGAGCCCTACGGCGCGGAGAGCACCGTGGCCGTCCACATTCGGCACCTGCGGGAGAAGCTGGAGATCGACCCCGCCGCGCCGCGCTACATCAAGGCCGTCTGGGGACAGGGCTACAAGTTTCAAGCGTAGGGGCGAACCTTGCGATCGCCCGGGATGGAGGACGATGGGATGAAGAAACTTTACGGCAGCTTTGCTGCCAAGCTGATCGTGGTGATCCTGCTGTGCTGCCTGGTCCTGGTCTTTGCGGCTGCGGTTACGGGGGCGATCATCGTGGAGAAATACGGCGGTTACACCGGCGGCTACCAGCGCATGAGAGCCAACTGCTGCAGCGCCCTCGGCGACGAACTGCTCTCGCAGATCGGCAACGCGTATGTGGATGGCGCCCTAACGGAGCAGAGCCTCCTGGATTCGCCCTATTATGAGGGTGAGGACGCCTTTTGGTTCGTGATCATGAACGCGGAGAATCAGGTGCTGCTTTCCAACTACGAGGGCGGCAAGACCCTCTGGAGCGGGCGGCAGGAGTTCCTGCCCTATTACGGCATCACGATCCAGAACGGCTCCGAGACCTTGGCGCAGGAGGACGCGGCAGAGGAGGGGACGAACGAGGTGACGCCCACCCTGGCCCCCGACGCCGGGCTCCCCGACCCCGCGGAGGGGGAAACGGTCTGGCTGCTGCGCGATTTCCGAAATAACCGGGTATTCACCTTCACCTCCCAGGAGGAGGTCGATCGGTGGATCCGGGAAAACACCGTCATTGCGAAGGGCTACCTGCCCGACCCGCTCCCGGAGGGGTATTACGAGACCTGGGAGCTGCGCATGGTGAACCTTCTCTACGCCTGGCGCTTCGCCTTCCTCTGGATCGCCGGGCTGAGCTTTTTGGCGGGCGTGCTGGTGTTCATCTTCCTGCTCTGCGCGGCGGGGCACCGGAAGGGGACGGAGCGGATCGTCCCCGGCTTCGCGGAGAAGATCCCCTTCGATCTCTTTACGTTCGGGATCGCTGCGCTCATCGCGGTCAGCTTCTCTCCGCTGAGCTTTGGCTGGGATTGGCCGGAGATGCTTCCTGTGCTGATCCTCGCGCTTCTGGCGGCGGGGCTGCTGTTCCTGCTCTGGTGCATGAGTCTGGCCGTGCGGGTGAAGCTGGGGACGCTGCTGGAAAACTGTCTGCTCCTGCGGGCGCTGCGCTGGCTTTGGCAGGGCGCGAAAGCGATCATCCGCAATCTGCCCATTCTCTGGAAATGGGCGCTGGGACTCGCTGTTTTTGCTGTCCTGGATCTGGGTCGGCGGCACAGCGCGCTCTTTTCCTACAACCGCGAGACCTTCTGGTGGTTCATCTGCTGGGCCCTGATCGGCGGGGCGAGCCTGTACGCGGTCTTGGCCTTTCGCCGTCTGCGCAGAGGCGCGAAGGAGATCGCCTCCGGCAATATGGGCTATGCTGTGGACGAGAAAAACCTGCTCCTGGACTTCAAGGAGCACGCCCACGACCTGAACCACATCCGGGACGGGCTGAACGAGGCCGTGGAGCAGCGCACCAAGTCCGAGCGCTTCCGCACGGAGCTGATTACCAACGTTTCCCACGACATCAAGACGCCGCTGACCTCCATCGTGAACTATGTGGATCTGCTGCAGAAGGAGCAGCCGCAGACGGAAAAGCAGCGGGAGTATCTGGAGGTGCTCTCACGCCAATCCGGGAAGCTCAAGAAGCTGATCGAGGATCTGATCGAGGCCTCCAAGGCCTCCACCGGGAACCTGACCGTGGATCTGCAGCCCTGCGACCTGGGCATCCTGCTGGATCAAACGGCGGGAGAATACGAAGAAAAGCTCGGCAGGGCCGGTCTGGAGCTTGTGCTGCAGAAGCCGGAGACGCCGGTGACGGTGCTGGCCGACGGGCGGCATCTCTGGCGGGTGTTCGACAATCTGCTGAACAACATCGTGAAGTACGCCATGCCCGGCACACGCGTCTATCTGGGGCTGTCGGAGGACGCCGGAAAGGCGACGGTGACCTTCCGCAACATCTCCCGGGAGCCGCTGAATATCAGCGGCGAGGAGCTGACGGAACGCTTTGTCCGCGGAGATACGTCCCGCAATACGGAGGGAAGCGGCCTGGGGCTCTCCATCGCCAGCAGCCTGACCCGGCTGCAGAAGGGCGACATGCAGATCAAGGTGGATGGAGACTTGTTCAAGGTGAGTCTTGTATTTGACACGGTTTGAAAGGAGAACCTGCCATGAAAAAACTGAAGCTGCTGCCGGCCGCCTTTCTTCTTGCGCTCTGCCTCTGCCTTTTGACCGGCTGCGGCAAGGGAGAATCGGCGGAGGAAGAGGAGAATACGGAAAGTGAGACGGTCTATACGGCCAGCTTTCTCCGGATCCCCGTGGAGGAGGAGAAAAACCTGGAGTTCCTTGCGCTTTCCGACACCGGCTTTTATGCCGGAAGCTATGAGAAGCTCCGGGACGGAGAGATCCCGGAGGGAGTGACCCCGGAATATGAGGGGCAGTACGATATCTACGGGTACAGACTGTACTTCGGCGATTTGAACGGGACGCTGCAGCCGCTGGCGTATGAGAGCCTTCCCGCGCCGGAGAACACGGAAAACCTGCAGGATTACAGTGCCAGCGCGTATCTCCGGAAGCTCTGGCCGCTCCCGGACGGGAGATTGATCGCGGTGGAGAATCTGGGCGTCTCCTGGTGGGAGGGGCCGGAGGACATGGACGAGAATGACCCGGCGTACTGGGATTATTACCGCTATGAGGAGAGCTGCTGGCTCCGGCACCTGGACGCCCAGGGCTGCGAGCTTTCCTCCGCACGCCTGCAGAAGGACAACGAAGAGGACTACCTGGAGGTCTACTACGCGGTCTGCGACGGGGCGGGCCGGCTCCTGATCCCGATGAACGAGAGCATCTGCGTCTATGAGCAGGACGGAAGCTGCTCCGCGCGGATCGAGCTGGGAGACTGGCCGGGCGAAATGGTGGCCCTGGACGAAAACCGGGTCGGCGTCATGACCTGGGGCAGAAACGGCACGGAGCTTACGCTGTTGGATCTGGAAAAAATGAGCGTCGGCGAGAAGCTCCCGCTGGAAAACTACCCCAATCAGCTTTATCCGGGGAAAGGGGACTACGCGTTCTACTACTCCAGCGGGATGCGGCTTTACGGCTATCTGCTGTCGGAAAAGAAGAGCGTGGAGATCCTCAACTGGGTGGACTGCGATGTGATCCCGGATCGGATCCAGTGTGTGTCGGTAGGGGAGGACGGCCTGATCCTGGCGCTGTGCGCCGAGGAGGATGGCCCCAATCTGGCGACGCTGCGGCAGGTTCCCCGGGATTCGATCCCGGAGAAGCAGGTGCTGACCCTGGGCTCCCTTTACCCGGATCAGGTCAGCGAGGCGATCATCCGCTTCAACCGCGCCCACCGGGACGTGCGCATCGAGGTGCTGGACTACGGTCAGTACGGCGATGGCGACAGCGAGGACGAGGTTCTGGAGGGGCTGACCAAGCTCTCGACTGAGATCATGGCGGGGAATATGCCCGATCTGCTGGATCTGCAGGGCCTGCCCTTCGATCAGCTCGCCGCCAAGGGACTTCTGGAGGATCTGTACCCCTGGATCGACCGGGACGGGGAGCTCGAGAGAGGCGATTTTCTCCCCAGCGTCCTGAAGGCGGCGGAGCAGGGCGGAAAGCTCTACCGTGCCACACCCGGCTTCACGCTGACCACCCTGATCGGCGCCAGCTCCGTGGTGGGGGAGGAGCCGGGCTGGACCATGGAAGAGCTGGAAACGGCGCTGGCCTCCATGCCGGAGGGCTGTACCCCCCTGGATCCCAACATGAGCAGGGACAATGTGCTGATGATGCTCCTGTTTACCGACATGAGCAGTTATGTAAACTGGTCGGAAGCAAGCTGTGACTTTACCAACGAGGATTTCTACCGGCTGCTGCGCTTCTGCGCCGGATTCCCCGCGCAGCCGCGCTATGATGAGGGCGGCTCCTCTGTGGTCGGCAGACTTGCCGCAGGGAAACAGATGCTGCTGGAGGCTACGGTCAGCAATCTGGACGATGTTTGTTATTATGACCAGTATTTCGGCGGCTCCTGCACCTATATCGGCTACCCCACCCGCAGCGGCTCCGGCAACGTGTTGATATTCAACAACGGATTTGCCATGAGCGCCGCGTGCCCGAACAAGGAGGCCGCATGGGAGTTCCTGCGGGTATTCCTGACCGCGGCGTACGAGCGGGAAAGCTATGAGCTTCCGCTTCGGCAGGACGTTTTCCGGGAAAAGGTGGAGGCCGCGGGGATCGAGTACGAAAAGGACGCGGCGGGCCATTATCTCCTGGATGAAAACGGCGAGCGCATCCCCGTTGTCAAGGGCGGTATGGGCATGACGGACGAGTTCGGGAACATGCTCTCCTTCGACCTTTACGGGCTGACGGAGGAGCAGGCGCAGAAGCTTCTCCATGCGATCGAGACCGCGGACAAATCCATGGATCTGAACACGAGGATCTACGGAATCGTAAAGGAGGAGGCAGCGGCGTTTTTCGCCGGCCAAAAGAGCGCGGAGGAGGTCGCTAAGCTCATCCAGAGCAAGGTGGGTCTATACCTGAGCGAACAGAGCTGAATGAAAAATGAGACCGGACGGCTTTGCCGTCCGGTTTGCATTACGGAAACAGCGCGGAGAATTCCTCCGGACGCATGCTGCGTGGGATGGAGATGCGATGGATCAGAAGGGGATCGTCGCCGGTGACATAGGGCGCGCCGCCCATTTTCAGCCCAAAGCGGTAATCTTCCCGACAGATCGCAAGCGTATCGTCGTTCTGCCGGCCCCGGGGATAGGCAATCACATAGGGCTCCCGATCGGTAAGCTCCAGCAGCGCCACCTTGCTCCAGCAGAGCTCCTCCACCTGCTCGTCATAGCTGAGTGTGTCCAGATCCTGATGATACCGGGTGTGGCATTGGATGCTCACCAGGCCCGACGCCTGCATTTCCCGGATCTGCCCCTCCGTGAGAGTATGGGGATTGCCCATGAATCCGCTGACCACAAAGAGGGTGGCCTTGACGCCGTGCTTTTGCAGCAGGGGAAAGAGCTCGGTATAGTTATCCCGATAGCCGTCGTCAAAGGTCAGCAGGACAGGCTTTCGGATCTGGTCGACGTGCTTGAGATCCTCAAACCAGATGGGGGTATAGCCCCGCTCCAGCAGCAGCGCGAGCTGACGATCCAGATCCGCGGTTCGCACCACCAGCTCGGCGCCGGGGCGCAGGTTGTCGCCCACGCCGTGATACATGAGCACCGGGACGGAGAAGCCAGACGGCGGAGCCCAGCTTCCCGCCGCGGAGGTACACCAGACCCGGCTGCCGTCGGACGCCTGATAAAGCGCGATCCCCCATGCGGCGCAGCAATCCTCCACGCACAGACAGCTCTGGCCCTCCAGCTCCAGCGGGGCAAAACGCAGCGCTTCCTTTTCTCCGGCCCAGAAGCTTGCGTCCAGCGCGTCCAGAAAGGAGCCTGCCGGCGCGTAATGCAGCGGATCGCCCTCCCGGGCAAAGCCGGCTATCGCCTTGCCGTCAACATAGACGGTGATGGGGACGCAGGCAGGCGCGTATGCCGCCGGGGCGCTTTCCGGCGCGGCAGGGGAGGGAGAGACGGAGGCGGGCCCGGTCCCCGAAGAAAAAAGCGGAAAGGTCAGCAGAGGGGGCAGAAGAAGGAAAAACAGGATCTTGGCTGTTTTTTCCATTCTTCTGCCCCCCTCTGCATGTTATGTATAGAGGATCAGGGCGATCATTTCCAGAGGCTCGTCGCTGATGCATTTTATGGCGTGGCCTTCGCCGTCGTCCGTAAAGGTCACGTCGCCGGGACCGACCTCCACGATCACGCCGTTGTCGTTGTATTCCCCCCGGCCGCTGAGGATGCAGTAGGTCTCTCCGTCCCCGTGGTGGACGTGCCAGGCGACCTCCGAACCCTTGTCCAGATGCACCTGGGAAAAGACCCGGCCCTTGCCGTACATCTCCTCCGGCCCGTTGAGGATGCGGTGAAATACGCCTTCCCCCTCGCCGCCGAACATCTTTTTCCGCTCATGGATACGCGCGTCAAAACGTCTGATCATGCTGCCGCCTCCTCACATGCCCAGTTCTTCATCGATCAGGATGAGCTCGGCCTCCATGCCCATCATCGGCGCCCACAGCACCAGCAGCGCCCGGCAGATCCGATCCGCGCTGCGGCAGTCGTGGCACTTGTCGTCGAGCTTGCAGGGCGTTTTGGCTTCGAAGCGCTTGCAGTTCTGCACGGCGGCCACGTTGCGGGCACGCTCCAGCGCGGAGGAGAAATCGGGACAGAGCTTGTTGACGCCCGCGACGATATAGAGCTTCTTGTTCCCGAAAACCTGTCCGGCAAGGCGATTTCCGCGTCCGTCGATGTTGAGGATCTCGCCGTCCTCGCTGAGGGCGTTTGCGCCGGTGATATAGACGGCTGCGGCGTTTGCCTTGGCCAAGGTTTCAGGCCCGGGAACGCGCCAGTGCCAATATACGGTGTTGTGCTCGCTGAGCTTTTCATAAAGACCGAGCTGATCCGCGGTCTTGCATCCCCCGATGCCCACAGTGGTGTCCCGCACCTGCTCACAGAGATAGGCGGCGGCCTCCGCGCCTGTGGCGAAGTGCTGTACCGTAAATCCGCGAAGCTCGAAATTGCGGCGTGCTTTTTCCAGATTCATAGAATGATCCCTCCCGGCTTGATAGTGATTCCATTGTACTATCTGGCCGGGATTTTTGCAATGATAATTGCAGATCACCCTTCCAGAGCCGCCGCCAGATCCCGTGCGGAAAAGGCGAGACGCCGCGCAAATTCCGCATCCTCTGCGTTTACGGCGATCCGCAGCGCGCTTTTCTGAACGGACGGCGCGATATGCAGTTCAAAACGGGGATCGTGCAGGCGGATCCCATCGCTGTAATCGGTGGGCATCTCCAGCATCCAGGCGGAGAGCGCGCCCATCAGGGCGGCGCGATCCCTGCAGGGCAAATCCAGAACGAATCCCGGCTCTGGCAGATCCCGCTCCGCCTCCGGCTCCGGGAGCGCGGCGAAGGCTTCCCCCGGCTCCAGCTTCAGCCGCCCCTCCAGCGCGTCCACACAGCAGCGGTAGTAGGACAGAGGGGTTCCCACGTCGCACCAGTAGCCCTGCAGCGGGACGCCAAGCAGCAGCTCCCCATCCCGCAGGAGCTTGGGAAAGAGATCCCGGGCAAAATCAAAGGGGCCTTGAGCCGGGATCCTGTCCAGTACGCGTGGAGACAGTACATAGATCCCGGTGTTGACCAGATCGGTCACCACCTGTCCCCAGCGCGGTTTTTCCACAAAGGCCCGGATCGCGCCGTCGGGATCGGTCACGGCCAGCCCATAACGCAGGGGCGCCGCGTCCCGGTGGAGCGCCAGAGTTACCGCCGCGCCGCTCTCCCGATGCCGGCGCCAGAGCTCCGACAGATCCAGGTCGCAGGCCGCGTCGCCGCTGATGATCAGTACGTCGTCCGCGCCGATGAAATCCGAACAGCCTCTGACGGCCCCCGCGGTTCCCGCGTCCCGATCTTCCACATGATAGCACAGCGAAACGCCCAAGCCGCTCCCATCGCCGAGGGCGGAGCGAATATCCTCTGGCCGATACTTGAGCGCGGCGCATACCTGCTCGAAGCCGTGCTTTTTCAGCAGCAGCAGGATGTGCTCCATCATCGGGCGGCCCAAGAGCGGAACCATGGGCTTGGGAAGGGAACCGGTCACCGCTTTCAGCCGCGTGCCCTCTCCGCCCGCCAAAATGATCGCTTTCACAGGCACCTCCAGGTTTTTCTTTCTGTGTACAGGATTTCCCCGCAGATCGAAATTATTTGTTGTAAACGCTGGTGTGATTTGGTATAATATCAAAATAGTACCATGGGTAAGTTAAGGGAGATAATCCGAAGGACGCCAAAACGGCGATCGGGTTTGTCGTCTTTGACTTACGCGAGTAAGCCTGCGTCCTCCGCGCCCAAAATCATCCGAAATCTCATCCGTTTTGGTCGCAGAGTTTTCCCGGAGCCGGAATTCGTCCAGCCGAGGCGAAAACGCAGGGAATACTTGCTGTATTGCCGAGTATTTCAACGAAGGATGAGCGGGTTCCGGCCCGGGAAAACCGTGGTTAGGATGATCCCGCTTACCTTATGTTATTGGGAAAAGGAGGCGCTGCAGTTGAAAAGCAACAAAAGCATCAAACGCCTTTCCGAGCCGGGCTCCGGTGTGCATCTGTTTTTTATGGTTCTGTTTGCCGCGGCTGCGCTGTACCTGAAGGAGTATATCCTTGCCGCCGCGATGGGCGGCGTGATCCTGGTTTTGTTTGTCTATGCGCTTATTGCCAAACGGGCCAAGGAGAAACAGCTCGCCGCCTATATCGAGTCGGTGACCTACGATTCGGACAACGCGAAAAACAGCACGCTGCTGCATTTTCCGCTGCCCATTGCGGTGTTCCGCCTGGATGATTCCAGCATTGTATGGGGCAACGACATGTTCTTTTCCATGTGCGGCGTGACCAAAAAGCGTTTGGATACCAGCATGGCGGAGCTGGTCCCCGCGTTTTCCGGCAAGTGGCTGACCGAGGGGAAGCAGCGCTGCCCCGCGGTTTTGGAGGTGTCTGGGCGCAAATACCAGGTTCACGGGAATCTGGTTCGCTCGGACAAGGACGAGGAGAACGGCGCGTTTCTGGGCATCACCTATTGGGTGGATATCACCGAGTATGAGCAGACCCGTCTGGAGTATGAGGGCTCCCGGCCGGTTCCCGGTATCGTGATCATCGACAATCTGGACGAAATGTACCGCAATGTGCCCGAGCGCGAGCGCAGCGATCTGCGCGACGCGGTGGAGGATAAGCTGCATCAATGGTGCGAACGGTACCACGGTATTTTGCGCCGCTATGACCGGGATCGCTATCTGATCATGTTTGAAAAGCGGGACGTGGATCGGATGCGGGAGGAAAAATTCCACATCACGGAGGAGATCCACCAGGTGGAGAGCCAGAACGGCGTGACAGCCACCATTTCCGTCGGCCTGGGAGAAGAAGGCTCCAACCTGGGAGAGGGGCTGCAGTTCGCGGATATGGGCGTGGAGCTGGCGCTGACTCGCGGCGGCGATCAGGTCGTGATCAAAAATCGGCTGAGCTTTGAATTTTTCGGCGGCCGCGGTCTGGAAGTGGAAAAACGGACGAAGGTTCGGTCCCGCGTCATGGCCAACACGCTTTCGGAGCTGGTGCGGGACTCCTCCAAGGTCTATGTGATGGGGCACCGCTATAGCGATCTGGACGCGGTCGGCGCGGCGGTGGGTGTTTGCTGTCTGGCCCGTACCTGCGGCGTAAAGGCCAACATCGTGATCAATCTGGAGCAAAACGCTTCTCAATCGCTGATCTCCCGTCTGCGGGAGGACAAGGCATACCAGGATGTATTCCTGAGCGCCCAGGAGGCCATGCTGGCCGCTGACGGCCGCACGCTTCTTGTGGTCGTGGATACCAATCGGCCCGAACAGGTCGAGGATCCGGATCTGCTGGCTGCCTGCAACCGCGTCGCGGTGATCGATCATCACCGGGTCTCCGCAACATACATCCAAAACGCGGCCCTGGGCTTTATCGAGCCCTATGCCTCCTCGACCTGTGAGCTGCTGGCGGAGATCCTGCAGGAGGTCACCGAGCAGACGGCCATCTACCGCTGTGAGGCGGAGGCCATGCTGGCGGGCATTGTGCTGGACACCAAGAGCTTTTCGCTGCGCACCGGCGAGAGGACTTTTGACGCGGCGGCCTGGCTGCGGCGGGCCGGGGCGGACACGACTGAGGTAAAAAAGCTCTTCCAGTCCGACATGGCGGACACCATTGCCAAATACAAGATTTTGCAGAGCGCAACGCTGTATCGGAACGTGGCCGTCGCCTCGCCCAGCGATCCGCAAAAGCGCGTGGTGGCGGCACAGGCTGCGGACGAGCTGCTGAACATTTCCGGCGTGGACGCCTCCATCGTCATTGTGCCGGACGGGAAGGGCAAGATCTACGCCTCCGCCCGTTCCATCGGCGAGCTGAACGTGCAGATCCTGATGGAGAAGCTGGGCGGCGGCGGGAATCGCAGCGCGGCCGCGGCGCAGTTCTCCGGCATCAGCCTGGATGAGGCGCTGGAGCGGGTGCACAAGGCCATCGATGAATACTTGGGATAATCGCGCGGAGAGCCCGCGGGGCTTTGCGCGCTTCGACGAATACGGAAAGGAGCAGAGACGATGAAGGTTATTTTCAACACGGACGTCAGGGGACAGGGCAAAAAGGGCGAGATGAAAGAGGTCTCCGTGGGCTATGCCCGCAACTATCTGATTCCCCGCGGCCTCGCGGCCGAAGCGACCCCGGATCATATCAACGCCCTGAAGATCAAGGAGAAGGCCAAGGCCGCCCAGGCGGCCCGGGAAAAGGCGCAGGCCGAGGAATACGCCAAGAAGCTGGGCGGCGTGCAGGTGATCGTCCGCGCCAAGGCCGGCGGCTCCGGCAAGCTTTTCGGCGCCGTCACCTCCGATGCGATCAGCAAGGCGCTGAAGGAGCAGTTCGACATGGACATCGAAAAGAACAAGATCGTCCAGTCTGAACCCATCAAGACCTTTGGCAGCTACACGGTCAAGGCCAAGCTTGGATATGAGGTCAGCGGGAACGTCAACGTTCTTGTGGTGGAAGACAAGTAAGCCGTCGGGCTTTGGATCCCCGTAAAATCGCAAGGCGTCCGAAAGCCGGACGCAAGACAGGGAGAGGACTGCATTATGGACGAGCTTCTGGGTAAAAAAACACCGTATTCCGCGTCTGCGGAACAGGCTGTCATCGGTTCCATGCTCATTGACCCCCGCTGTATTCCGGAGGTTTTGGAAAAGCTGAAGGCGGATGAGTTTTACTCCAAGCGCAACCGCGAGCTCTATGAGACGGTATACGCCATGTTTGCCTATGGGCAGACCATTGATCCCGTCACCGTTCTGGATCAGATGAAGGTTCGGGGGGTGTACGAGGAAGGCCTGGAAGGCTACATGGCCGAGGTCATGCGCATGACCCCCACGGCGGCCAATGTGCTGGAGTATGCCGCGATCGTCCGGGATCGGGCACTGCTGCGCCGTCTCGGCGAAACGGCGGACGAGATCAACGGCATGGTCAATGAGGGCTCCGGAGAGGCGGACGCGCTGCTGGAAGCGGCGGAGCGGAAAATCTACGCGCTGCGCCAGGGCCGAAACGTGGGCGGGCTGCAGCCCATCTCGGGGATCGTGCAGAACGTTTTTGACCGGCTCTCGGAGGCCGCGGCCTCCGGCAGCAAGATCCCGGGCATCCCCACGGGGCTTTCCGACCTGGATAGAACCATCCTGGGCCTGAACAAGGGGGAGCTGATTCTGGTCGCGGGGCGCCCCGGTATGGGCAAAACCAGCATCGGGCTGAATATTGCCCTGCACGCCGCCATGAACGAGGGAAAGACCGTTGCGATCTTTTCCCTGGAAATGTCGCGGGAACAGCTTGTGAGCAGACTCTTGTCCAAGGCCGCGCTGATCCCCTCCCAGAATTTGATGACCGGCCAGCTAACGCCCCAGCAGTGGCGCGATATCACCGACGCCGCCCAGACCCTCAGCGCCACCGACATCCGCATTGACGACAATCCGACGCTTACCGTGTCGGATATGAACGCACAGTGCCGCCGCATCCCCAAGCTGGATCTGGTAATGATCGACTACCTCCAGCTCATGCAGTCCGCCGGCAGCGGACATTCCTGGTCCAATGAGAGCCGAACCCAGGCGGTCAGCGACATCAGCCGCATGATGAAGATCATGGCCAAGGAGCTGAATGTGCCGGTGATTTGCCTGAGCCAGCTCAGCCGTGCCAATGAATCCCGGCAGGACAAGCGCCCGCTGCTGTCCGACTTGCGCGAGTCCGGCGCCATCGAACAGGATGCGGACGTGGTCATCGGCCTTTACCGGGACGGCTATTATAATAAGGAATGTGAAAACCCGAACCTGGCCGAGGCCATCGTGCTGAAAAACCGCAAGGGCGCGACCGGCACCGTGGAGCTGACCTGGCTGCCGGAGTATACCTCCTTCGCCTCGGTGGAGCGCTGGCATGAGGATGAGTGAGTATGCGGCCTGACTGGGAGCTGATCCCCGCGGGCAGCCGGGTTCTCTGCGCGGTATCCGGCGGGGCGGACTCCATGTGCCTGCTGCACCTGCTGTGCGCGCGCGGCGATGTGACGGTTTTCGCCGCTCATTACGAGCATGGCCTGCGCGGGGAGGAATCCATGCGGGATGCCGCTTTCGTGGAGACCTGGTGCCGGGAGCGGGGGATCCATTTCCGGGTAGAGCACGGCAAGGCCGGAGAATACGCGGAGCGGCATGGACTCTGTGTGGAGGAGGCCGCGCGGGAGCTGCGCTACGCTTTTCTGGAGCGGACGGCGACAGAGCTGGGTTGTGATCGGATCGCCACGGCCCACAACGCCGAGGATCAGGCGGAGACCGTGCTGCTGAATCTTGCCCGCGGGAGCGGACTTGCCGGCCTGCGGGGGATCCCGCCCGTGCGCGGGCGGATCGTGCGTCCGCTGCTGAACTGTTCCCGCGCCGAGATCGAGGAGTATCTCGCGCTTCATCAAATCCCGCACGTGGAGGACGCCAGCAACGCCTGCGATCGGTTTTCCCGCAACCGATTGCGCCATGAGGCGCTCCCGGTGCTGCGGGAGCTGAATCCCCGCTTTTGCGAGGCGGTCGGCCGCAGCACGGCGCTGCTGCGGCAGGATGAGGATTGCCTGGACGCCATGGCCCGCGCGTTTCTGAAGGAGGTATTTGACGGGAAGCGTATGCCCCTTGCGCCGCTGCTGCGGCAGCACAGGGCAATCTCCTCCCGGGCGCTGCGTCTTGCCTGCGGAAAGCCGCTGTCAAGGGAACGGACAGAGGCGCTGCTGCGCTTCTGCGAGGGCGAGGGCCTGGGGATCCTGGAGCTTCCCGGGCTGCGCCTTCGGAGGGAGCAGGGCAGCTTGTATTTTTCCGAGGCGGAGGATACGCCTCTGCCCAGTCTTCCGCTGCGTTCGGGAGAAGCGCTGGAGCTGCCGGAGGCGGGACTGCGCCTGCTGCCGGAGCTCGGCGTATATCAGGGCGAAATTTACGACTTGTTCAAAACTTATATCTTCAAATGTGAGAATATATGTGGTACACTGTACTGCACCGGCCGTCGGCCGGGGGATCGGCTGCATCCCCAGGGCAGAGGCTGCGGGAAAAGCCTGCACGACCTGTTTCGGGAAGCGGGCATGACCCAGGCCCAGCGGGATCGGACGCCGGTTCTGCGGGACGATTTGGGCGTTTTGGCGGTTTTGGGCTTCCCCGCGGACGAGCGGGCGAAGGCTTTGCCCGGGGACCGTATTTTGCGTGTTCAAATAGAAAAACTATAGGGGGGATTCTATGGAGAGTGCGATCGAACGGGTGTTGATCTCGGCGGATGAGATCGAAGCCCATGTCAGTGAGGTCGGAAAGAAAATCTCGAAAAAGTTTGCCGGGAAGGATCCTATTTTTGTGGGCGTGCTGAAGGGCTGCTTTATTTTCATGGCGGATCTGATGCGCCATGTGAATATTGACTGTTCCATGGACTTTATGGCTGTTTCCTCCTATAAAGGGACGACCTCCACCGGCGCCGTCAAGATCAACAAGGATCTGAATGAGGATATCGAAGGCCGTCATGTGATTTTGGTGGAGGATATTCTGGACTCCGGCGTGACGCTCCACTACCTGATGAATTATCTGCAGGTTCGCAATCCCGCCTCGATCTCCATCGTAACGCTGATGGATAAGCCGGCACGCCGCAAGGCTCCCGTCTACGCGGACTGGTCCTGCTTTGAGATCCCGGACGCCTTCGTGGTGGGCTACGGCCTGGACTATAACGAACGCTACCGGAACCTGCCCTATATCGGGGTTTTGAAACCGGAAATCTACACCTGAAAGGCATAGAAACCGCCGGAGCTTCCGCTTCGGCTTTTGGACGGGCGCGGCGATCCCGAGCGGGTCTGCCCGGAGTCCCGTCAGCAAGGAAGTGACGTGAATTTGAAACCAAAACGCAACAGAAGCAGAGACATTGGTTTTTATATGCTGATGCTGGCGATCCTGATCGCCGTCGTCGTGCTGATGACCAAGGACACCTCGCCCGATGAGATCGAAAACTATTCAGAGCTGGTAGAGCTGTTCCGCACGGAGCGCGTTCGTTCTTTTCATACGGTACCCAGCAGCTCCGGCACCACGGTGATCCTGGAGGTTCGGGACAAGCCCTATGTGCACCAGGAACAGGGCACGGAGCCGGTTGATCCGGAGGGGGAGACCTCCGAGGAGCCGGAAAAAACCCCGGAGAAGGAGGAATCCGAAAAGAAGGAAGAAGAAACCACGCAGATGACCTACGATCTGTACAGCTTCTCCGTATTCTATGAGGATTTCCATGATTTGATCTGGGAGCAGAGCACGGGGGACGACCCGGCCATCAAGGAATATGAGTATGAGCAGGGCGGCAGTATCCCCTGGTGGGTCAGCATCATTCCCTATGTGATCCTGATCGGCGGCGGCTTCGTCCTCTGGTACGTGATGATGAACCGCATGGGCGGCGCCGGCGGCGGGGTGGCCCGTTTCAGCAAGGCGCGTACCCGTCTCGGCAGCGAGGAGAAGAACAAAAAGACCTTCAACGATGTGGCCGGCTGCGACGAAGAGAAGGAAGAACTGGCGGAAATCGTAGATTTCCTGAAGGATCCCAAGTCGTATACCGCCATGGGCGCCCGGATCCCCAAGGGCGTTCTGCTGGTCGGCCCTCCGGGCACCGGCAAGACCCTGCTGGCAAAGGCTGTCGCCGGCGAGGCCAACGTCCAGTTCCTGTCCATCTCTGGTTCGGACTTTGTGGAGCTGTATGTGGGCGTCGGCGCGGGCCGTGTGCGCGATCTGTTCGACCAGGCCAAGAAGGTCGCCCCTGCCATCATCTTTATCGACGAGATCGACGCCGTGGGCAGACAGAGAGGCAGCGGTCTGGGCGGCGGCAACGACGAGCGCGAGCAGACCTTGAACCAGTTGCTGGTGGAGCTGGACGGCTTCAGCAACAACGAGGGCGTCATCGTCATGGCGGCCACCAACCGGGCGGATATTCTGGATCAGGCGCTGCTGCGGCCCGGCCGCTTTGACCGCCAGATCTTTGTGAATCTGCCTGACGTCAAGGGCCGTGAGGCGATCCTCAAGATCCACTCGCGGGACAAGCATCTGGCGGAGGATGTGGATCTGGCCAGTATCGCCCGGGGCACCGCCGGGTTTGCGGGCGCGGATCTGGAGAACCTGATGAACGAGGCGGCCCTGCTGGCCGTGCGCCGGAAGCACCGCTTCATCACCATGGACGATATCGACGAGGCCATCCTGAAGGTACAGATGGGCCCGGAGAAGCGCAGCCGCAAGGTCTCCGAAAAGGCGCGCCGCCTGACCGCCTATCACGAGGCCGGACATGCGGTGGCGGCCCGCTTCCTTGCTCACGTGGATCCGGTTCACTATATCACCATCATCCCCCGCGGCGCCGCCGGCGGCTTCACGCTGATGCGTCCCCAGGAGGATGTGGAGAATTTCACCTCCCGCTCCGAGATGTTTGAAAACATTGTGATGGCGCTGGGCGGACGGATGGCGGAAAAGCTGTTCCTGGACGATATTTCCACCGGCGCTTCCAGCGATATCCAGCACGCGACCAATATCGCCCGCGATATGGTCACCAAGTACGGCATGAGCGATCGGCTGGGACCCATCAAGTACGACAGCTCCGATCAGTCCATCTTTATTGGCCGGGATTTCGGCACCACCAAGAGCTATTCCGAGGAGACGGCCGCTGCCATCGACGAGGAGGTCAAGGCCATCTTCGACCGGGCGTCTGGCTTGTGCGAGAAGATCCTTACCGAGCACGCCGCCCAGCTTCGCGATGTGGCCGAATATCTGCTGGTCAACGAATCCATGGAGGGCGAGGAATTCAACTACTATTTCGAGCACGGAGAATTCATGCCCGAGAGTGAGAAGCAGGCGAAGAAGGCCCGCAATGACAGCACGATCGAGCGGCCAGCCCGCAAGATCGCCCGCTTTGACGAGCCGGCGCAGAACCCGCCGCTTCCGGAGGAGAAAACGGAGCCTCCCTGCCAGACGGAGCCCCCCCAGGAGCCTGCGGGCAAAGACGAATAAAATCACCGGCAGCGGCTGCAAACGCAGCCGCTGCTGCTCCGTTTTCGGTCTTGAGAGGCTGTGCGCTCTGTGCTATACTGGAGACAGAGAAAAGATAGGGAGGCGCTGAAATGGCGATCGTAGGATTTATCGGAACGGGCAATATGGGCTCTGCGCTGGCCCGCGCCGCGGCGAAAAGCGAGCGGACGGAGCGGCTGCTGCTGTCCAACCGCACGGTAGAGAAGGCCCGTCGTCTGGCCGCGGAGCTGGGCTGTGAGCAGCGGAGCAACAAGGAGCTTGCCGCCGTGGCGGATTACCTGTTCCTGGCGGTGAAGCCCCAAATGCTTCAGGGCCTGCTGGACGAGATCGGGCCGTTGCTCGCTGTCAGGAGGGATCGCTTCGTGGTGGTGTCCATGGTGGCGGGGAAGGATCTGCGAACCCTGCACCGTCTTCTGGGGGAGCAGACCCCCGTCGTCAGGATCATGCCCAACATCCCCGTGCAGGTGGGCGGCGGGGTGACCCTGCTGTGCGCGGACGGCACGGTGCTGCCCGAGGAGCGGGAAACGCTGCGCGCTTTGCTGGCCGCCTCCGGCATGGTAGCGGAGTTGGAGGAGCATTTGCTGGACGCGGCCACAGGCGTGACGGGCTGCGGGCCGGCCTTTGCCGCGCTGTTCGTGGAGGCGCTGGCGGACGGGGCGGTGGCCTGCGGGCTGCCGCGAAAGCAGGCGCTCGCCTATGCAGCCCAGATGATGATGGGAACCGCCAAGCTCCTGCTGGAGACGGAGGAGCACCCCGGCGCCCTGAAGGATCGGGTCTGCTCCCCCGGGGGCAGCACCATCCAGGGCGTACGCAAGCTGGAGGAGCGGGCCTTCCGCGCCGCGGTGACGGACGCGGTGATCGCCGCTTACGAGAAGGAGTTTTAGCGCGGGAAGCTTGATTCTTCGCGTCTACTGTGCTAAACTTCAACAGAGCGATTCCGTTGAGAATGATATTGGAGGAGAAGAAAAATGACTGACCCGAAAGGGATCGAGATCGCGGATCTCCATAAACGATATATCCTGCAGTCCTGGGGCAAAGCCGGACAGGACGTGCTGCCCGTAGAGAGAGCCGAGGGCATCTATTTCTGGGACTACGACGGCAAGCGCTATGCCGACATGTCCTCTCTTCTGGTTTGCTCCAACTTGGGCCACAGCCTGCCGGAGATCGTGAACGCCATCCGGGAGCAGACGGAGAAGATGTGCTTCATGGCCCCGGCCTATGCCTCCGAGCCCAAGAGCCGCCTGGCCCAGAAGCTGGTGCAGGTGGCCGGGGAGGAGCATTTTGCCCGCGTCTTCTTTACCAACGGCGGCGCCGAGTCCAATGAAAACGCCATCAAGATGGCCCGCATGGTCACCGGCCGCACCAAGATCTTTTCCTGTTACCGCAGCTATCACGGGGCCACACTGGGCGCCTCCAACGCCTCGGGCGACTGGCGCCGTTTTGCCGCGGAGCTGGGCGGCGCCAACGGCTTTGTCAAGTTTATGAACCCCCATATGTACCGGGACGGCTATACCCGGGGCGTGGACGACGAGACGGTTACCCGCCGCGCCCTGCAGGATCTGGAGCTGCAGCTTGCCTACGAGGGGCCGCACAACGTGGCGGCCATCCTGATGGAGAGCATCGTGGGCGCCAACGGCGTCCTGCTCCCGCCCAAGGGCTACATGGAGGGCATCCGCGCCCTCTGCGACAAGTACGGCATCCTGATGATCTGCGACGAGGTCATGAGCGGCTTTTTCCGCACGGGCAAGTGGTTCGCCTGGCAGAACTTTGACTTTGTGCCCGACATGATCACCTTTGCCAAGGGCGTCACCTGCGGTTATGTGCAGTTGGGCGGCGTCATCGTCAGCAAGCCCATCGCCCGCTATTTTGAGGAGCATGTGCTCCAGTGCGGCCTGACCTACTCCGGCCACACCCTGGCCTGCGCCGCGGGCCTGGCCACGCTGCGGTATTACGAGGAGCACAGGATTGGCGCGCACGTGGCCGAGATGCATGAGATCCTCAACGACTATCTGCAGAAGATGGCGGACAAGCACGCCTGCGTGGGCGAGGCAAGGTGTATCGGCCTGTTTTCCTGCCTGGAGATCGTGAAAAACAAGGAGACCAGGGAGCCCATGCAGGCCTACAACAGCCCCGGCCCGGTGATGCCCTGGATCTTCGCGGAGCTCAAGAAGCGGGGCTTTGCCACCTTCGGCAGGGAGAACAACGTGGAGGTCTGCCCGCCGCTGACCATCACCCGGGAGGAGCTGGAGAGCCTGCTGCCCATTCTGGACGAGGTGCTGACCCTGGTGGACGAGAAGTATACAGACTGATCCCCGGCGGGATCAGAAGGAGAGGATAAGAAGATGAAACTTGGCATCGTAGGACTGCCCAATGTGGGAAAGACGACGCTTTTTAACGCCTTGACCGGCTCCCAGGCGGAGACCGGCAGCTATACCAACGCCGCGGCCAAGCCCAACATCGGCACCGCCAAGGTGCCGGACGAGCGGCTGGACTGGCTGGCGGACTACTATCATCCGAAGAAATACAGCCCCGCCACCATCGACTTCGTGGATGTGCCGGGCGTGGCCTCCGGCGGCAGGGGCAACGAGGTCTTCCAGGCCATCCGGCAGGTGGACGCCCTGGTGGAGGTGGTGCGCTGCTTCGACGACGAGGGCATTTTCCTGGAGCCGGCCGACGCCGTGCGGGACGCCGAGAGCTTTGATCTGGAGCTGATCCTGGCGGACATCGAGATCGTGGAGCGGCGTCTGGAGCGGGCGAAGAAGAACGCCAAGGGCGGCGACAAGAAGTACAAGCGCGAGGTCGAAATGTGCGAGGCGCTGATCGCCCATCTGGAGCAGGAAAAGCCCGCCCGGGACTTCCCCTTCACCGAGGAGGACAAGGACATCCTGACCGACGGCGGCCTCATGTCCGTGAAGCCCGTGATCTACGCCGCCAACCTGGACGAGGACGGCATGAGCCATTACGCCGAGGACGCCAATTTCAAGGCCTTGACGGACTTTGCCCGCGCCAAGGGCGCGGCCGTGCTGCCGGTTGCCGCCAAGTTCGAGGAGGATCTGGCCCAACTGGAGCCGGAGGAGGCGGAGCTGTTCATGGAGGACATGGGCCTTACCGAGACCGGGCTCAACCGCCTGATCCGCACCAGCTACGACCTGCTGGGCTACATTTCCTTTCTCACCGCCGGCGAGGACGACGTCCACGCCTGGACCATTGTGAAGGGCACCAAGGCGCCCCGGGCCGCCGGCAAGATCCACACGGACATTGAGCGCGGCTTCATCCGGGCCGAGATCGTGGCCTTCGAGGATCTGAAGGCCTGCGGCAGCATGGCGGCTGTGAAGGAGAAGGGCCTGTTCCGCCTGGAGGGCAAGGACTATGTCATGCAGGACGGGGACGTGACCATGTTCCGCTTCAACGTATGATGAAGACGGCATTTCCGGGAGCGCGTCTTCCGAAAATGCCGTCTTATTCCGGTGAAAAGAGGCTGTTTCATGAAATACTATTGCGAAGAAAAAGAAAAGGCCCTGCAGGCGCTGAATGCGACAGAAAACGGCATGAGCGGCGCGGAAGCAGCGGTACGGCAGGCCCGCGAGGGTCTCAACAAGCTGCGCGCGGCCAAGGGCAAGAGTCTGCTGCGCCGTTTTGTGGAGCAGCTGGCCGACCCGATGATCCTGATCCTGCTGGCGGCGGCGCTGGTCAGTGGGATCCTGGCCTTCGTGGAAGGCGACGGCTATACCGATGTTGTGATCATCCTGGCGGTGGTGCTGCTGAACGCCGTTTTGGGCGTCTATCAGGAGAGCAAGGCGGAGAAGGCCATCGAAGCCCTGCAGAAGATGTCCGCCGCCACCTCCAAGGTTCTGCGGGACGGGATGCTGACCGTGCTGCCCAGTGAAGAACTGGTGCCCGGCGATGTGGTGCTGCTGGAGGCCGGAGACGCCGTTCCGGCGGACGGCCGCCTGCTGCAGGCGGCCAGCCTCAAGATCGAGGAGGCGGCCCTCACAGGCGAATCAGTACCCTCCGAAAAACAGACGGAGGCCTTGCCTCTGCCTGAAAACGGACAGGATGTGCCTCTGGGCGACCGGCGCAATATGGTTTATATGGGAAGCTCCGTGGTCTACGGCCGCGGCGTTGCCCTGATCACCGACACCGGCATGAACACAGAGATGGGCAAGATCGCCGACGCCCTGGCCCAGGCCGAGGATGGGCAGACGCCCCTGCAGATCAAGCTGGGCCAGCTCTCCAGGATCCTGACCTGGCTGGTGCTGGGAATCTGCGCCGTGATCTACGCCGTGCAGATCCTGCGCGCGGGCTCGTTCAATCTGCGAACCACCCTGGATTCCCTGATGATCGCGGTATCCCTGGCCGTGGCGGCAATCCCCGAGGGCCTGGCCGCGGTGGTGACGGTGGTGCTGAGCCTGGGCGTGACCCACATGGCCAAGCGCAACGCCATCATCCGCCGTCTGACCGCTGTGGAGACCCTGGGCTGCGCCCAGATCATCTGCTCGGACAAGACCGGCACCCTGACGCAAAACAAGATGACCGTGGTGGATTTCTTCGGCGACGACGAGGCCGAGACCGCCGCCGCTATGGCCCTCTGCTCCGACGCGGAACTGGGCGAGCACGGCGAGGTCACCGGTGAGCCCACGGAGGCGGCGCTGGTGGTCTGGGCCAACAAGCTGGGGCGGGACAAGAACGTGCTCAAGGCGCGGTATCTGCGCGCGGCCGAGGCGCCCTTCGACTCCGTCCGCAAGATGATGAGCACCGTCCACACGGCGGGAGAGAGCTTTGTACAGTACACCAAGGGCGCCACGGACGTGGTGCTGTCCCTGTGCACCCGGATCTGGAGGGACGGACAGGCTGTTCCCATGACAGAGGCGGATCGGGCGGCCATCCTGAAGGCCAACAAGGCCATGGCGGATCGGGCGCTGCGGGTGCTGGCCTGCGCAAAGCGGGATTGGGCTGAAAAGCCCGCGGTCACCTCGCCGGAGGCGCTGGAGCGGGAGCTCTGCTTCATGGGTCTCTGCGGCATGATCGACCCGGTGCGCCCCGAGGTGGCGGACGCCATTGTGCGCTGCCGCACGGCGGGGATCCGACCCATCATGATCACCGGCGACCATGTGGATACCGCTTCTGCGATTGCCCGGGAGCTGGGCATCTTGTCCGGCGATGCGAAGGCCATCACCG